>Ga0247738_10000006_pt1 | contig 321101 bp, 276 predicted proteins | sample UWRJL013104B2_FD_180936 | JGI IMG/M metagenome (GOLD analysis project Ga0247738, IMG submission 180936) | Plant litter microbial communities from Arlington Agricultural Research Station in Wisconsin, United States - UWRJ-L013-104B-2 | ecosystem: Environmental > Terrestrial > Plant litter >...
GCGCCTGCGGACACGGCGGAAGACCCGCCCTCGCGCGCAGCGCGAGGGCGTTCGGGCGCACGCGAGGCATGCCTCGCAAACGTGCGCCCTCACCCACCTCGGCGGCCTGCTGCACTATGTGCTGCGGCAGCTCGCGGCGCAGCGATAGATCGCGCCTGCGGACACGGCGGAAGACCCGCCCTCGCGCGCAGCGCGAGGGCGTTCACTGCGATCTACAGCACAGGCGTCCAGCGCGCGCTGGCGAGTTTCCATTCGCCATCTTCCATCCGCCAGCCTGATTCGACGTCGAAGATCCGCGCGCTGTCCGGCAGCGCGCGCCCGCTGCCGCCACGCAGGATCGCCTGGCAGCGGACCGTGGCATGCGCGGGCGCCATCTCGACGTCCAGCGGCCCGATGGTGATGCCGATGTCTCGGTGTCGTAGTGCATAGCCCATGGCCAGCCTGCGTGCACCCACGCGATCGAGACCATCATTGCCGATGAAGTCGGCAGCCAGATGCTGCTGCATCGCAGCAGGATCGCGCGCTTCGATGGCGGCAGCCAATGCATCCACCGCTCCGCGCAACGCGGCCTCGGGATCACTGCGGGCGCAGGACGCCGACAGCACAACCAGCAGCGCAAGCCCGAACCACCTGCACCACGCTGCAGCGGTACGCCCGCGCCCGGAAGGCCCACTGTGCGGAGCGACCTCGGCGATGTTTTCCATGCGCGCCACTTTACGGCCATCCGCGTCCGTGCGCCGCTTGCATGTGCCCACGCGCCTTGCCAGCCCCTGGACCCTATGCTCCAATCCATACTGCCCGGTATCGCCCAGAATATCGGCACGAACGTCCCGTGGAGGGGAACGCATGACGATCGAACGCCCGTGGCTCGCCCAGTATCCAGCCGGTGTTCCCGCTGAAATCGACGTCGACGAATTCCAGTCGATTCCCGCGGTGCTGGACCAGTCGATCCGCCAGTTCGGTGACCGCCCCGCGTTCACCAACATGGGCAAGGCGCTCACCTATGCACAGCTCGACGAGCTCAGCCGCCAGTTCGCGGGCTACCTGCTGGGTCAGCTGAAGCTCAAGAAGGGCGATCGCGTCGCGATCATGATGCCCAACTGCCTGCAATACCCGATCGCGACCTTCGGCGTACTGCGCGCCGGCCTGACGGTGGTCAACGTCAACCCCATGTACACCGCGCGCGAACTCAAGCACCAGCTGGTGGATTCGGGCGCGGCCGTGGTGCTGGTGCTCGACAACTTCGCCAGGACCGTGCAGGAAGTGCTGCCGCACACCGAGGTCCAGCAGGTCATCACCACCGGCCTGGGCGACCTGCTCGGCTTCCCGAAGGGGCCCATCGTCAACTTCGTGCTGCGCAACGTGAAGAAGATGGTGCCCGACTTCGACATCCCGCAGGCGGTGCGGTTCCGCGAGGTGCTCAAGCTCGGCAGCCAGCAGGAGCTGCCCCCGATCACCATCACCCACGACGACATCGCCTTCCTGCAGTACACCGGCGGCACGACCGGCGTGGCCAAGGGCGCGATGCTCACCCACCGCAACCTCGTGGCCAACATGCAGCAGGCCTCGGCCTGGATCGGCACCAACGTGCGGCTGGGCGAGGAAGCCATCGTCACCGCGCTGCCGCTGTACCACATCTTCGCGCTCACGGCGAACGGCCTGGTCTTCATGAAGTACGGCGCCAGGAACATCCTGATCACGAATCCGCGCGACATGCCGGGCTTCGTCAAGGAGCTCAAGGGCGAAAAGTTCACCGCCATCACCGGCGTCAACACGCTGTTCAACGGCCTGCTCAATACGCCCGGCTTCGACCAGATCGACTTCTCCTCGCTGCACCTCACCCTCGGTGGCGGCATGGCCGTGCAGCGCTCGGTGGCAGAACGCTGGAAGAAGGCCACCGGCGTGACCCTGCTCGAAGCCTATGGCCTGACCGAGACGTCGCCTGCAGCCTGCATCAACCCGATGAACCTGGCCGAGTACAACGGCTCGATCGGCCTGCCGGTGCCGTCCACCGACTGCTGCGTGAAGGACGAGGACGGCAACATCCTGGCGACCGGTGAGGTGGGCGAGCTGTGCGTCCGCGGCCCGCAGGTGATGAAGGGCTACTGGAACCGCCCCGAGGACACCGCCGCCGCGATCGATGCCGACGGCTGGCTGCACACCGGCGACATGGCGCGGATGGACGAGCAGGGTTTCTTCTACATCGTCGACCGCAAGAAGGACATGATCCTGGTCTCGGGCTTCAACGTGTACCCCAACGAGATCGAGGACGTGATCGCGATGATGCCGGGCGTGCTCGAGGTCGCCGCGGTTGGCGTGCCGGACGAGAGGTCCGGCGAAGCGGTCAAGGTAGTGATCGTGAAGAAGGATCCGTCGCTGACCGCCGACCAGGTCAAGGCGCACGCCCGCGAGAACCTCACCGGCTACAAGCAGCCACGCCTGGTCGAGTTCCGCAGCGAACTGCCCAAGACCAACGTCGGCAAGATCCTGCGCCGCGCCCTGCGCGACGACGCCGCCTGACCGGCGCTCCGGCACCCAGGGGCAAAAGCTGCCCCTGGACGGCAGATTCTGCCGGGCTGCAGCGTCGGATGCGCTGACCAGCCCCTCAGGGCCGGCTGCGCAGGGCCTTCAGCTCAGGCGTGTCGCTTCCGGTGGCGCCGTGCCGCGGGCTCAGCTTGCGGCGGTAGGTGCGTCCTGGGATTCGGCCCCCGACATCTTGCCGACAAAGCGCCGGCAGATTTCCTCGAGCCGTTCGCGGCTCTTGAGCAGCGCCGCCACGCAAGCCGGATCGAACAGCTTGCCCGACTGCTCGCTGATGTACTGCAGCGCCTCGTCGCTGCTCCAGGCACGCTTGTACGGCCGCTTGGACACCAGCGCGTCGAACACGTCGGCGACCGCGACGATGCGCGCCTCCAGCGGGATTTCGTCGCCGGCCAGGCCATCGGGATAGCCGCTGCCGTCGAAGCGCTCCTGGTGGCGCAGTGCGATGATGGCGCTGAGCTGGATGAAGCGGTTCTGGCTGCCGGAGAGCAGCTCGTGGCCGATCCGCGGATGCTCGCGCATCAGCGCAGTCTCGGCGTCGTCCAGCGGACCGGGCTTGAGCAGGACCGCGTCGGGAATGGCGATCTTGCCAATGTCGTGCAGCGGCGCGGCCAGTTCGATCATCCGCACCTCGTCCTCGAACAGCCCGAGCTGCTCGGCGACCAGGCCGGCGATGGCCGCCAGCCGCGCCAGGTTCGCGCTGGTCCCGGAATCCCGGTACTCGATCGCGCGCGCAAGCCGGTTCAGGGTCTCGCGCTCGCGCTCCTCGACCTCGTGCATGCTCGACAGCAGCCGCTGCTCGAGCGACAGCGCGCGCTGCTTGACCGACTCTGACTGCTGGCGCAACTGCAGCAGGTTGCGGCAACGCGCGCGCAACTCGCGCGGTCGCACCGGCTTGACCAGGAAATCGATGACGCCCGCGTCCAGTGCCGCCTGCCGGATCGGTTCGTCGCCGACCACGGTCACCAGCACGATCGGGACATCCCTGTGCAGCAGAGGCTTGCGGAACCGGCGCGCGAACTCCAGGCCATCGATCACCGGCATGCGGTAGTCGAGCAGCAGCAGGTCGGGGCGGTTTTCCTCGCACCAGCGCAGCGCGGCCTGCGGATCGCCGAAGTCGAGCACCTCGAGCTCCGGACTGATGTCCTCGAGGATGTGCCGCAGCATGGTGCGTGCGGAGGTCTGGTCATCGACGATGACGATGTTCATGGTGACCTCTGGCTCCGTGCGCATGCGCTCCTGCCCTGCTGGACCGGACCGATGCCCGATGGATGGATTGCTAGCAAGTCCCGTGCCCACGCCGGATCCTTCCGTCTCTCGAAGTCTGCATCGAGTATGTACGCAAACGACGGGACGCGCAGGCCTCCGCCGTACAGTGCCGCAGCGACGTGCTTATCCGCCGGTTTCGGGGCGCATGTAGGGAAACAGCAGCACGTCGCGGATCGAGGCCGAGTCCGTCAGCAGCATCACCAGCCGGTCGATGCCCACGCCCAGCCCGCCGGTGGGCGGCAGGCCGACCTCCAGCGCGCGGATGTAGTCGGCGTCGTAATGCATGGCCTCGTCGTCGCCACCTGCCTTGGCCTCGACCTGCGCGCGGAAGCGCGCCGCCTGGTCCTCTGGATCGTTGAGTTCGGAAAAGCCGTTGGCGATCTCCTTGCCGCCGATGAACAGCTCGAACCGGTCGGTGATGCCCGGTTCGGCATCGGATTCGCGCGCCAGCGGCGAAACCTCGACCGGGTAATGGGTGATGAAGGTCGGCTGGATCAGGCCGGGCTCCACCGTCTTCTCGAAGATTTCCAGCAGCAGCTTGCCCCAGCCGTAGCCGGGCCTGACCGGCACCTTCAGCGCGGCGCAGTGCCGTGCCAGCGCCTCGCGGTCGCGGCAGTCGGCCACGCTGATCTGCGGGTTGAGCTCGCGCACGGCCTCTTCCAGCTTCCAGCGGCGGAACGGGGCAGCAAGGTCGATGGTGTTGTCTTCCCACTGCACCGACAGCGTGTCGAGCGTCTCCCCCGCGACGTCGCGGATCAGCCCTTCGGTGAGGTCCATGACCTCCTCGTAGGCGACATAGGCCTCGTAGAGCTCGAGCATGGTGAACTCGGGGTTGTGCCGCGTGCTGACCCCTTCGTTGCGGAAGTTGCGGTTGATCTCGTACACGCGCTCGAAGCCGCCGACCACCAGGCGCTTGAGGTAGAGCTCCGGTGCCACGCGCAGGTACAGCTCCAGGTCGAGCGCGTTGTGGTGGGTCACGAACGGACGCGCCGCCGCGCCGCCGGCGATGTAATGCATCATCGGCGTCTCGACCTCGAGGAAGCGGCGCGCATCCAGCCAGCGCCGGATCGCGGCGATGATCCGCGAGCGCTTGACGAAGACCTCGCGCGCCTCCGGCGTGACCACCAGGTCGACATAGCGCTGGCGGTAGCGCTGCTCGACGTTGGCCAGCCCATGCCACTTGTCCGGCAGCGGCCGCAGCGCCTTGGTCAGCAGGCGCAGCACATCGGCCTTGACCGACAGCTCGCCGGTCTTCGTGCGCATCAGCGTGCCTTCGACGGCGACGATGTCGCCTACGTCCCAGGTCTTGAACGCGTCATAGCGCTCGCCGAGCGATGCCGACTGCAGGAACAGCTGGATACGGCCGCTGACGTCCTGGATCTGCGCGAACGCGGCCTTGCCCATGACGCGCTTGGCCAGCATGCGCCCGGCCAGCGCGACCCGGCGGCCGGTCGCCTCGAGTGCCTCGCCGGTCCACTGCTCCGCATCCGCGTACGCGTCCTGCAGCTCCTGCGCGTAATCGTGGCGCCGGAAGTCGTTGGGAAACGCGATGCCCTGCCCGCGCAGCGCCGCCAGTTTCGCGCGGCGCTCGGCGATCAGGGCGTTCTCGTCGACGGGCTGCTGCGGGTCTGGCTTCTGGTCGGTCACTGGTCTTGCCTTGAGGAAAGGGACGTTGGTTGCCACGGATGGACGCGGATCACGCGGACAGGTGTGGAAATGCGGAACTGCCGCCGCGGCGGCCGGCGGCCCGAAACGGAGCTGCGACCGCTATGCCTGGTCCACGCTCGTGCGCATCATCCGTGGCCGCACTCACACCGCATCCGTGCGCTTGGAGCCGACCTCGAGCCCGGACTTCAGGCTGGCCTCGATGAACTCGTCGAGATCACCGTCCAGCACGTTCTGCGTGTCCGATCGCTCGATCCCGGTGCGCAGGTCCTTGATGCGGCTCTGGTCGAGCACGTAGTTGCGGATCTGGCTGCCCCAGCCGATGTCGGACTTGGTGGCCTCGACCGCATCGCGCTCGGCGTTGCGCTTCTGGATCTCGAGCTCGTAGAGCTTGGCCGCGAGCATCTTCATCGCGTTGTCGCGGTTCTGGTGCTGGCTGCGCCCGGTCTGGCAGGCGACGACGATGCCGGTGGGCACGTGGGTGATGCGCACCGCCGATTCGGTCTTGTTGACGTGCTGGCCGCCGGCACCGGACGAGCGGTACACGTCGGTCTTCAGGTCGGCCGGGTTGATCTCGATATCGATGTTGTCGTCGACTTCGGGCGAGACGAACACCGAGGTGAAGCTGGTATGGCGCCGGTTGTCCGAATCGAATGGCGACTTGCGCACCAGGCGGTGGACGCCGGTCTCGGTCTTCAGCCAGCCATAGGCAAAGTCGCCCTCCACCCGCAGCGTGGCGGACTTGATCCCGGCCACGTCGCCACCGCTGGCCTCCATCAGCTCGGTCTTCCAGCCGCGCGACTCGCACCAGCGCAGGTACATGCGCAGCAGCATCTCGGCCCAATCCTGGGCCTCGGTGCCACCCGCGCCCGCCTGGATGTCGACGAAGGCATTGGTGTTGTCCATCTTGCCGGAGAACATGCGCTGGAATTCCAGCTGCTCCACGCCCTTCTGGAAGCCGTCCACGTCGGCGACCACGGCCAGCGCGGTGTCCTCGTCGTCTTCCATCTCGGCCAGTTCGAGCAACTCGCCCGCGCCGGACAGGCCTTCGGTGAGGTTGCGGATGCCGTTGACGGTCTTGTCGAGCATCGAACGTTCCCGGCCAAGCGCCTGGGCGCGTTCCGGATCGTTCCAGATGTCGGGATTTTCGAGTTCGCGCTCTACTTCCTCGAGCCGCTCGCGCCGGACATCGTAGTCAAAGAAACCCCCTCAGCGCATCCAGCCGACCGGTCAGGTCGGCGATGCGCTGGCGCACGGGATTGAGTTCGATCATGGGGAATACCGCAGGGTAGACAGCCCGCGATTCTAGCAATCCCGCACTGTTGCAGACAGGGCGCACACCTCGCCCACGGTTAGAATCGGTGTTCCCGCCATCACTCGGACACGCCACGCCCCATGTCTTCCCGCATCCGGCGCGCGCTGTTGTTACTGGTCCTGGCCGCCATCTTCAGTGCCGCCGCCGCAGCGCCGGGCGAGGCCGAGACCGCGCGCTGCTTCGAGCTGCGCGACAGCGACCCGGCAAAAGCGGCCGCACTGGCCGAACAGACGCTGCGCGGCCAGGACCTCGGCGTGGAGGAGCGCATCAAGCTGACCACCTGCCTGGGGCGTTCGGCGGCCAACGCCGGCCAGGCGCCGCGCGCGCTGGAGGCGGTGGCTGCGGTGGACACCCTGCTCGCCCGCCACCCGATGCCGCCGGAGTTCCAGCTGCGTGCCCTGTCCAACACCGGTGCCACCCTGCATATGCTGGGCAACATCCGGGCGGCGCTGGACTATTACGGCCGCGCCTACGAAGCGGCCAGGCAGAGCGAGTCCGACAAGGCCCAGGCGGCGATGCTGACCAACGTCGGCAGCATCCAGAGCGAATGGCTGGGCGCCTTCGAGGAAGCCGAATCGTATTTCGCGCGCGCTCTCGTGGTGGAACGGCGCATCGGCGAGCCGGACCCGCTGCTGCCCTACAACCGGGGCATGAACTTCCATCGCATGGGCCGCGACCACGATGCCCTGGCCGCGTTCGCCGAGGCCGAGCGCCTGGCCAGTGCGGCGGGCCGGGAGATGGTCCTGCAGCGCGCCCGCGCCGAACGCCTCGCATTGGAGGCGGCCGCGGGCACGGGACTTCCCGCCGCCACGCGCGACGCGCTGCTGGACATCGTGTCGCGCCAGCAGGCGCTTGCCGACCCCAGCGGCGCGGCAACCACCCTGCTGCGGCTGTCCGCAGCCGCGCTGCGCGGTGGCGAGGCGCAGGACGCGCTGGCTTGGGTGAGGCAGGCACGCGACCTGTTGCCGCCGGGCGTCTTCCATTTCGAACGGCGCGAGGCACTGCTTGCCGAGCTCGCCGCGCTGGAGGCCCTGGGCGACTGGCGCCGGGCGCTCGCTGCCTCCGAGGAACTGCGCGCGATCGAGGTCGCCGACCGGCACCAGAACCTGGACGGGCTCGCCGACCTGCAGGCCAAGCTGCAGGACACGCGCAGCGCCGAGGAACTGCTGCGGCTGCGCGAGGAGCGCCGGATCGAGGCACTGGAAATGGCGCATGCCGCGCGCCTGCGCAACGCCTCGATCATCGCCTTCGTCGCCCTTGTCCTGCTGATGGTCGCCTTCGCCTGGTACCAGCGCGGGGTCACCGCACGCCTGCGCCGCCTGAGCACGGTGGACGGCCTGACCGGCCTGCTCAACCGGCGCGCGGCCTCGCGCGAACTGCAGCGTGGCGAGGCCTCGACGAACGAGGCGGAGCCCCGCAGCGTCGTGTTCCTGATCGACATCGACCATTTCAAGACACGCAATGACCGCCACGGCCATGCCGCGGGCGACGCCGTGCTCAAGGCGGTGGCGCTGCAGCTGCGGGCATCGTCGCGCCCGGGCGACATGGTTGCGCGCTGGGGTGGCGAGGAATTCCTGGTGGGCTGCCGCGACCTGGATCTGGCGGCCGCGGCCGCCGTGGCCGAACGCCTGCGCGCCGCAATGGCATCGCTGCGGCTCGACGGTGCGGCGGGTGGCCAGGCCGAGCCCCTGTCCGTGTCGATCGGATTCGCCTGCCAGCCCTTCTTCCCCGGCGCTGGCGAGGGCTGGGAGGACACCGTGTCGCTGGCCGACCGCGCGCTGTACGCCGCCAAACGCAGCGGCCGCGATGCCTGGGTGGGAATCTGGGGGCGCGGGCCGGACCGTCATACGGTGGCCGAGGTGCTGGCCGACCCGGCCACGCTGGCGGCGCGCGGCGAGATCGAGGTGGTCTCCAGCCGTCAGCCCGTACCCTGGCAGGCACCCCCGGCCGCGGTCGGCTGAGCCACCGCTCAGCTGTCCGCGAACCGCCCGCGCAGCTCGCCGCGATGGCTGCGGCTGGCTGGCAGCGTGCTGCCGTCCCGCAGGTGCACGCGCGCGTCGCCCGTATCCAGCGGCTCGATCGAGCCCACGTGGTCGAGGTTGACGATGTAGCTGCGGTGGATGCGGACGAAACGCTCCGGATCGAGCTTCGCGCCGATCCCGCCGATCGTGCTGCGCAGCGGGTAGTCGTGCCCACGCACCCGCAGGTTGACGTAGTTGCCCGAGGCCTGCAGCCACTCGATGTCGTTGGCCGCAACCAGGAACTCGCGTCCCAGCTTGCGCACCAGGAACCGCTCCGGGCGCTCCACCGATTCCACCGGCGCACCTTCGTCGGGCGGCCCGAGCAGGCTGGCCTCGCCCTGCAGCCGCCGCAGCAGCAGCGCATAGGCTTCGACCAGGAACACGATGCCGGCGTAGGTGCGTACGTCCTTGAAGTACTCGTACAGCAGCTCGCGCGGCCATGGTCCGAAGTCGTAGTCCATGCCCTGCCAGCGATAGGCAAGGACCCGCAGGCCGACCATGCCCAGCACGTGCACCAGCGACACCACCACGCTGGCCGCCAGGTGCAGCGGCAGGCGCCGCGGCCAGTTCTGCCAATCCGTGGGGTGGCGCACGACCAGGCGCGCAACCAGCGGGATCAGCAGGCACCACATCAGCGCGCTGCTGGCCTCCCACACCGCCGGCTCCCAGCGCTGGACCGGGTTGTCCGGGTGGCGGGCGAACTCCATCCAGGTGGTGATGCTGTTGCCGACGGCGTTGGACAGCAGGATCGCCGCCACGAACCCGATCTCGGCCCAGCGGCGCCATGGCAGGTAGCGTTCGTAGGCGGTCAGTGACCTCGTCATGCTGCGGATTCTACGGCTCCAGCCACGACGATCCGCCCCACCACGCATGCGATCCGTCCCTGCGGCGCGTCGATCCGTCACTTCGCCCTTGCCGCGCATCGCGTCTGCATCGAGGCTGGGACGACGATCCGCCTCACGCCATGCCATGACACGCCGCCACGACCTCGACTGGATCCGCGTCCTCGCCTTCGCCCTGCTGGTGCTCTACCACGTGGGCATGTACTACGTGAGCTGGGAATGGCACGTGGACAGTCCGCACGCGGGTCCGGCGCTCGAACCCTTGATGATGATGAGCTCGCCCTGGCGGCTGTCGCTGCTGTTCCTGGTGTCCGGTGTCGCCACCGCCTTCCTGCTGGACAAGCTGCGCCGCGAGGCGACCACGGCCGGCACCCGGCCGCGCTTCCTGGGACAGCGATCGTGGCGCCTGCTGCTGCCGCTGGCGTTCGGCATGCTCGTCATCGTGCCGCCGCAGTCGTACTACGAGGTGGTCGACAAGCTGCCGGGCGGCTACCACGACGGCTACCTGGCGTTCTGGGCGCGCTACCTGGCCGCGGACGACAGCTTCTGCCGCGGCGACGACTGCCTGGTGGTGCCGACCTGGAACCACCTGTGGTTCGTGGCCTATCTGTGGGTGTACACGGTCGCGGTCTGGCTGCTCTGGCAGTTCGCGCCGCGGATGCTGCAGCGCGTCGGCGCGGGTCTGGGCACCCTGCTGGCGTCCGGGCCGGCGCTGCTGCTGTGGCCAGTCCTGCTCCTCGCCGTACTCCGTCTGCTGCTGATCGGCCGCTTCGGCTCCACCCATGCGCTGGTGGACGACTGGTACAACCATGCGCAGTACTTCAGCGTATTCCTGCTCGGCTTCCTGGTTGCGCGCGAGGAGCGGGTCTGGGCCGCGATGGTGCGCATGCGCTGGCCGGCATTTGCGCTGTGGCTGGGCAGCTGGCTGGCGATCGCGGCCTATTTCGAGCTGTTCCGCCAGGCGCAGCCGCCGCAGGAGTGGCGGCTGGGCATGCGCGCGGTCTGGGGCCTGAACCAGTGGGTCGCGATCGTCGCCATCCTGGGCTTCGCCCGCCAGCGTTCGCCCGGCGACAGCCCTGCACTGCGCTATCTGTCGCGCGCGATCTTTCCGGTCTACATCCTGCACCAGACGATCATCATCGCCCTGGCGCACAACGCCAGGCCGCTGGGGCTGGCACCGCTGCTCGAAGGGCCGCTGCTGGTCGTGCTGACCTTCGCGCTGAGCCTGGCCGGCTACGAACTGGTCAGGCGCGTGCCCCCGCTGCGGCCGCTGTTCGGCCTGAAGTATCGCGATGGACGCCTGCAGGCGCGGCTTGCCGCAACCTCGCGGAACGCTGCTCCGGACGCGCAGGCTTAGGCATCCCTGCCCGGCCAGCACCGGCGGGCGGGCGGCGTGTACTCAGGCCGGCTCGCGGTGCTCGACGATGAGCTGGATCGCCTGCCCGCCGCGGTAATCGTCCGGCGCCAGCCGGTAGGCGAGACGGTTGCGCATCGCCGGCGCCTCGCCGGACCATCCACCGAAATGGATCGCGGCCAGCGGCGTCCGCACGCCCTCGGCGCGCAGCCGCAGCTTCAGGTGGCGCTCGCCGACCGTCTTCCAGTCGACCACCTCGAACACGCCATCGAACAGCGGTTCGGCGAAGCCCTGGCCCCAGGGCCCGCCGTCGCGGATGGCTTCGGCATGGAAGCGGTCGAACTCGCCTGGCAGCAGTTCGCCATCGCTGAACAACTCGGCCTGCAGCAGCGCCGGATCGAGCATGGCGCGCACGGCCGCCTGGAAGGCCTGCTCGAAGGCCGCCAACGCCTCGCGTCGCAGGCTCATCCCGGCCGCCATCGCATGCCCGCCGAAGCGTTCGACCAGGCCCGGATGGCTGCTGTCGACCGCCACCAGCACGTCGCGGATATGCAGGCCGGGGATCGAACGCGCCGAGCCGCGCAGCTGGTCGCTGCCGGGTTCGGCCGGTGCGAAGGCGACAACGGGGCGATGCAGGCGCTCCTTCATCTTCGAGGCGACCAGGCCCACCACGCCGGCGTGCCAGTCGGGATCGAACAGGCAGACCGCCATCGGCGTTTCGCCTGCGATCTCGGGCACCCGTGCCAGTGCGGCCTCGGCGTCGTCGACCATCACCTGCTGCACGCCGCGGCGTTCGGCGTTGATCTGGTGCAGCCGCCCGGCCAGTTCGTGCGCCTGGCGCGGGTCGTCGCTGAGCAGGCATTCGATGCCCAGCGACATGTCTTCGAGCCGGCCGGCTGCGTTGAGCCGCGGTGCCACGGCGAAGGCGATATCCGCCGCCGTCAATGCCTCCGCCCTGCGGCCGGACACCTCGATCAGCGCCTGCAGCCCGGCGCAGCCGCGCCCGGCGCGCAGCCGCCGCAGGCCGGCCGCGACCAGCGCACGATTGCTGGCATCGAGCGGGACCAGGTCGGCCACGGTGCCAACCGCGACCAGGTCGAGCAGCACGCTCAGGTCGGGAGCATCACGGCCTGCGAACGCACCCTCATCGCGCAGCCGCGCGCGCAGCGCCAGCAACACATAGAAGATCACGCCCACGCCGGCCAGCGCCTTGCAGGCGAAGGCGTCGCCACGCAGGTTGGGATTGACGATGGCATCGGCCGCGGGAAGCGTGTCGCCGGGCAGGTGGTGGTCGGTGACCAGCACCTGCCAGCCAAGCGCCCTGGCCGCGGCCACGCCTGCGTGGCAGGCCACGCCATGGTCGACGGTCACCAGCAGGGTCTGGCCGTCGCCGGACTGCAGCGCCGCCAGTTCATCGACCAGTGCCACCGACAGGCCATAGCCGTGCAGCATGCGGTTGGGCACCGCATGGACCACGTCGCGCGCGCCGAGCATGCGCAGGCCACGCACCGCCACTGCACAGGCCGTGGCGCCATCGGCATCGAAGTCGCCGACGACGAGGATGCGGGTGCCCTGCGCAAGCGCATCCGCAAGCAGCCGCACCGCGTCCGCCAGCCCACCCAGACCATCGGGCGGCGGCAGGTGCGCCAGCCTCGGATGGGCCAGCGCGGGGTCTTGGATGCCGCGTGCGGCGTAGATGCGCTGCAGCAGCGGTGGCATGGACGCCGGCCACCCTTCGCAGGGCTGGGACTCGCGCCGGCGGATCCGCGGCGGACTCAAGCCAGCAGGCCCTTGCGCGGGCGGCGCCAGAAGCGCCAGCGCTGGGCGCGCGCGAGGGTGAAGACCACGCCGTCGGCGGTGTCGAGTACGACCGAGCGAAGCCTGCCATCGCGCAACGCGTCCAGCGCCGGCTGCAGCCAGTCGCGTTCGATCCGCGGCAGGTCGCGCATGGCGGTCAGGTCGAACACGACGTCGCCCTCGCCCGCCTCGAAGCGCGACGGCAGCGGCGCTGCGACCCCCGCCGCCGCCGCGAGGGCAAGCGCGACCTCGTCATCGGCGTGGAAGCGCGCGTGCGCGGACCGGACGTGGTCGGGCAGCAGGCCGGCGCCCCAGAACCACAGGGAATTGACTGGCCGCTTCCCGGCCGCCACGCGGCGGGCATTCCAGGGATGGTTGTGCAGGACGACCTGCGCCTCGGTGAGCAGGCTGCGCCAGCGCCGGCCTTCGCTGCCCTGGGCCAGATGCTCGAACACGTCGTCGCCAAGCGCATCGTCGGGGGCGGTGAACGCGGGCAGCGTCGACGACGCCGGCAGCCGCAGGTACCACCGCGACGGCGACGGCGCGTCGATCGGCATGCCGACATCGCCGAACAGCGGCTTGAGCGCAGGCAGCAGCTGCGCGGCGTCCTCGGCATCGAGTCCGAGCGTCTCGCCGTGATCGAGCAGCCGCGCGCCGTTGATATCGGGCTGGATGCGGCAGGGATCGGCGCGCAGCCACAGCGCGCCGGCGGCATCACCGGCGTCGAGCTGGCGGGTGAGCGCGGCGACGGGCCAGTGGTCGGGCAGCAACTGCACATGGCGGCGCAGTTGCGCCCGCCTGCCCTCACCCTGCCCCGCCACGATGTCCGCGCGCCCCAGTACCGCCGCGATCGCGGCCGACGGCGTGCCCAGCCGGCGCGCCGCGGGCAGCAGCAGGGTCGCCTTCGCCACCGGCTTCAGTCGCTGTAGCTGACGTCGACGATCTCGTACTCGCGCGAGCCCGCGGGCGCCTCGATGGTCACGCTGTCGCCGGCGTGCTTGCCGATCAGCGCGCGCGCCACCGGCGAGGAGATCGCGATCAGCCCCAGCTTGATGTCGGCCTCCAGGTCGCCGACGATCTGGTAGCGCTTCTCTTCGTCCGTATCGACGTCGGCGATCGTCACCCTCGCGCCGAACACGACCCTGTCGCCGGCGTTGAGCTTGGCCACGTCGATGACGTCGGCGTGCGAGAGTTCGCTCTCGAGCTGCTGGATGCGGCCTTCGATGAAGCCCTGCTGCTCGCGCGCGGCGTGGTACTCGGCGTTCTCCTTGAGGTCGCCGTGCGAACGCGCCTCCGCGATCGCCGCGATCACTTCCGGGCGCTTGACCGAACGCAGTTGCTCCAGTTCGGCGCGCAACCGCTGCGCGCCTGCCAGGGTCATGGGTGCTCTCATGTGTATCGGCTCCTCAAACGCCGGTGCGCAAGGTGGCGTGCAGTTCCTGCAGCGCCCAGACCGGGCCGCTGCCGCGATAGTCCAGGGAATGCAGCAGCGCCTTGGCGCCGGCCACGGTGGTGGAATAGGTCACGCGCTGCTGCAGCGCCTCGCGACGGATCGAGAACGAGTCGGAGATCGCCTGGCGGCCCTCGGTGGTATTGACGATATAGGCGATCTCACCGTTCTTGATCAGGTCGACGATGTGCGGGCGGCCTTCCAGGACCTTGTTGACCTGCTCGCATTCGATGCCGTTCTCGCGCAGCCACTGCGCGGTGCCGCTGGTGGCGACGATTGCGTAACCGCGTTCGACCAGCTCGCGGGCCACCGGCAGCACGCGTTTCTTGTCGGGGTCGCGCACCGACACGAAGGCCTTGCCACCTGCCGGCGGGGCCTTGATCCCCGCCGCCTCCTGCGCGCGCGCGAACGCGGCACCGAAGTTGCGGCCGACACCCATCACCTCGCCGGTCGAGCGCATCTCCGGCCCGAGGATCGGATCGACGCCCTGGAACTTGGCGAACGGGAAGATCGCCTCCTTGACCGAGTAGTAATCCGGCACGATCTCCGCGGTCGCGCCCTGCTCTGCCAGGGTCATCCCCGCCATGCAGCGCGCGGCGATCTTGGCCAGCGGCAGGCCGGTGGCCTTGGACACGAACGGCACCGTGCGCGAGGCGCGCGGATTGACCTCCAGCAGGAAGATCCTGTGCGTGCCATCGTCGTCGGACTGCACCGCGAACTGCGTGTTCATCAGGCCGACGACGTTCAGCGCCTTGGCCATGGCCACCACCTGCTCGCGCAACTGCGCCTGCACCTCGGCCGGCAGCGAGTACGGCGGCAGCGAGCAGGACGAATCGCCCGAATGCACGCCGGCCTCCTCGATGTGCTCCATCAGCCCGCCGATCAGCACGTTGCCGTCCTTGTCGGCGATCACGTCGATGTCCACTTCCACCGCGTTGTCGAGGAAGCGGTCCAGCAGCACCGGTGAATCGTTCGAGACCTTGACCGCATCGCGCATGTAGCGCGCCAGGTCGGAATCGGCGTGCACCACTTCCATTGCGCGGCCGCCGAGCACGTAGCTCGGGCGCACCACCAGCGGGTAGCCGATCTCGCGCGCCAGCACCTGCGCCTCTTCGGCGCTGCGGGCGGTGCGGTTGGGCGGCTGCTTGAGGCCGAGCTGGTCGACCAGTTTCTGAAAGCGCTCGCGGTCCTCGGCCAGGTCGATCGAATCGGGCGAGGTGCCGATGATCGGCACGCCATTGGCCTCCAGCGCTCGCGCCAGCTTGAGCGGGGTCTGGCCGCCGTACTGCACGATCACGCCCTTCGGCTTCTCCAACTCGACGATTTCCAGCACGTCCTCGAGCGTGAGCGGCTCGAAGTACAGACGATCGGAGGTGTCGTAGTCGGTCGACACGGTTTCCGGGTTGCAGTTGACCATGATGGTCTCGTACCCGTCCTCGCGCAGGGCGAGCGCGGCGTGCACGCAGCAGTAGTCGAACTCGATGCCCTGGCCGATGCGGTTGGGGCCGCCACCAAGCACGATGATCTTCTCGCGGTCGGTCGGATCGGCCTCGCACTCGTCCTCGTAGGTCGAATACATGTAGGCGGTGGTGGTGGCGAACTCGGCCGCGCAGGAGTCCACGCGCTTGTAGACCGGCTTGACGCCGTGGGCACGACGCAGCGCGCGGATCGCCGACTCGTCGGTGCCCACCAACTGCGCCAGGCGCGCGTCGGAGAAGCCCATGCGCTTGAGTGCGCGCAGGCGCGCGCCGTCGAGCGCGTCGATGCCCGCCTCGGCGAGTTCGTTCTCGGCCAGCACGATGTCCTCGATCTGGTCGAGGAACCAGGGATCGACGAAGGACAGCGCGAACACGTCCTCCACCGACATCCCGGCGCGGAACGCGTCCGCCAGGTGGAACAGGCGCTCCGGGCCCGGCTCCTTGAGCTCGCGCCGCAGCGTGGCCATGTCGGCCTCGTCGGACAGGTCCAGGCCGGTCGGGTCGAAGCCCACCTTGCCGGTCTCGAGCCCGCGCAGCGCCTTCTGCATCGATTCGGAGAAGGTGCGGCCCATCGCCATCACCTCGCCCACCGACTTCATCTGCGTGGTCAGGCGTGCATCGGCCTGCGGGAACTTCTCGAACGCGAAGCGCGGAATCTTGGTGACCACGTAGTCGATCGACGGCTCGAACGAGGCCGGGGTCTTGCCGCCGGTGATCTCGTTGCGCAGTTCGTCCAGCGTATAGCCCACCGCGAGCTTGGCCGCGACCTTGGCGATCGGGAAGCCGGTGGCCTTCGAGGCCAGCGCCGAGGAGCGCGACACGCGCGGGTTCATCTCGATCACCACCACGCGGCCGGTCTGGGCGTTGATGCCGAACTGCACGTTCGAACCGCCGGTATCCACGCCGATCTTGCGCAGCACCGCGATCGAGGCGTCGCGCAGGCGCTGGTATTCCTTGTCGGTGAGGGTCTGCGCCGGCGCCACCGTGATCGAATCGCCGGTGTGCACCCCCATCGGATCGAGGTTCTCGATCGAGCAGACGATGATGCAGTTGTCCGCGGTGTCGCGGACCACTTCCATCTCGAACTCCTTCCAGCCCAGCACCGATTCCTCGACCAGCACTTCGCTGGTCGGCGACAGCTCGAGACCGCGCTTGACGATGTCCTCGAATTCCTCGCGGTTGTAGGCAATGCCGCCGCCGCTGCCGCCGAGGGTGAAGCTGGGACGGATGATCGTCGGATAGCCGACGGTCGCCTGGATTTCCACCGCCTGCTCGAAGGTCTTCGCCACGGCCGCCTTCGGGCATTCCAGGCCGATCTCGCCCATCGCCACGCGGAACAGCTCGCGGTCCTCGGCCATCCGGATCGCGTCGCGCTTGGCGCCGATCAGTTCGACGCCGTACTTGTCGAGCACGCCGTGGTCGGCCAGGTCCAGCGCGCAGTTGAGCGCGGTCTGGCCGCCCATGGTCGGCAGCAGCGCGTCGGGCTTTTCCTTGGCGATGATCCTCTCGACCGTCTGCCAGTTGATCGGCTCGATGTAGACCGCATCCGCCATCTCGGGATCGGTCATGATCGTCGCGGGATTGCTGTTGACCAGCACCACGCGGTAACCCTCCTCGCGCAGCGCCTTGCACGCCTGCGCGCCGGAGTAGTCGAACTCGCAGGCCTGGCCGATGACGATCGGGCCGGCACCGATGATGAGGATGGTCTTGAGGTCGTTGCGCTTTGGCATCAGTGCTTCTCTGCGTGCTGCTTCGCCATCGACGCGATGAAGCGGTCGAACAGCGGGGATACGTCCTGCGGACCGGGGCTCGCTTCCGGGTGACCCTGGAACGAGAACGCCGGCGCGTCGGTCAATTCGATGCCCTGGTTGGTGCCGTCGAACAGCGAGCGGTGGATCACCCGCACATTGGCCGGCAGGCTGGACTCGTCGACCGCGAAGCCGTGGTTCTGCGAGGTGATCATCACCCGGCCATCGTCGAGCGCCTGTACCGGATGGTTGGCGCCGTGGTGGCCACTCGGCATCTTCATGGTCTTCGCGCCGGCGGCCAGCGCCAGCAACTGGTGGCCCAGGCAGATGCCGAACAGCGGAACCTTCGCACCGAGCAGATCGCGGATCGCGGTGATGGCGTAGTCGCAGGGTTCCGGATCACCCGGGCCATTGGACAGGAACACGCCATCCGGCTGCATCGCCAGCACCTCGGCCGCAGGCGTCTGCGCCGGCACCACGGTCAGCTCGCAGCCGCGCTCGGCCAGCATGCGCAGGATGTTGCGCTTCACGCCGAAGTCGTAGGCCACCACGCGATAGCGCGAGGGCGTGCGCGCGACCTCGCCGGTGTCCAGGTCCAGGGAACCGTCGGTCCACGCGTACGCGGCATCCGTCGTGACCACCTTGGCCAGGTCCATGCCCTTGAGGCCGGGGAACTTGCGTGCCGCCTCCAGCGCCTTCTCGACGTTGATCTCGCCGGCCAGCAGCGCCCCGTTCTGCGAGCCGCGCTCGCGCAGCAGGCGGGTCAGCTTGCGGGTGTCGATGCCGGCGATGGCGACGATGCCGCGGTCGTGCAGCCACTGCGGCAGCGCGACCTGGTTGCGCCAGCTGCTCGGGCGGCGCGGCACGTCGCGCACGATCAGGCCCGAGGCCCAGACGGTGCCGGCCTCGTCGTCCTGGTCGGTGCAGCCGGTGTTGCCGATGTGCGGATAGGTCAGCGTCACCAGCTGGCGCGCGTACGAGGGGTCCGTGAGCACTTCCTGATAGCCGGTCATGGCGGTGTTGAACACCACCTCGCCGACGGACAGGCCGTTCGCGCCCACGGAAACGCCCTCGAATACGGTGCCGTCTTCGAGGACGAGGATTGCGGTTTGGGTCACTGGCTTCGCCTACGTGGGGTTGCAGAAAACCACCGGGTCGGTTCTGGACCGGTCCGGAGGAATGGGAATCAGGCGAGCGAGAATGATACCGGGCCGCGTCCCGACGCGCCAGAAGCAATGCGTCGGAACTGAATGGGAGGGGGCGGTGGGGGATGCGGCTGCTGCTCCCCGGATGCGCTGCGCTTATCCGGGCTACGTGGCGGCGCATCTCGCCGGATGCGATGCGCTTCTCCCCAGGGGTGCGATGCGTTTCTACCCCGGGTGCGCTGCGTTTCTCCTCGGGGCGCGCTGCGTTTCTGTCCCGGATGCGCTGCGCTTATCCGGGCTACGTGGTGGCGTCGGGAGCCGCGGCTTTTTTCGGGGGTGCGCGTCTGGTCGGTTCGATGAAGATGCCTGGGGCCGGCGGGCGCGGCGAACACGCTGCGCCGGGCTGCGCCATCCCCACCGTAGCCCGGATAAGCGCAGCGCATCCGGGATCACGCGGACGTTCCCGGGGCGCTGCGCGTGGCGGGGCGACGCCCCGGCTCCAGCGCTACAGCAGATCCCGCACCCGGTACAGGCCCGGTGCGCGACCAACCAGGCGACTCGCGGCATGCAGCGCACCGCGCGCGAAGATGTCGCGGTTGGTTGCACGGTGAACCAGTTCGATCCGCTCGCCCATCGCGGTGAACTGCACCAGATGCTCGCCGACGATGTCGCCTGCCCGCAACGAGGCATAGTGCGGCTGCGCCCCGCCGCGTCCCGCCGCCTCGCCCAGCGAAAGCGCTGTGCCCGAGGGCGCGTCCTTTTTCTGCGTGTGGTGCGATTCGACGATGTCGCAGTCCCAGCCCGGAAGGGCCGCCGCGCTGCGTTCGACCAGCTCGTCCAGCACCGCCACGCCAAGGCTGAAATTGGAGGCCCACAGCACCGGGATCGCCTGCGCGGCCTCGCCCAATGCACCGCGCTGGGAGTCGGAGATTCCGGTGGTCCCGGACACGAAGGCCGCGCCGCGCGCGACGCACAGCGACAGCACCGGATCGAAACCCTCGGGCAGGCTGAAATCGATGGCCGCGTCGAACGCAGGCGCGCCGCCCAGCTCGCTGCTGGCGAAGTGCGGTACGCCTTCGACCACGCGCTGGCCGATCCGCCGCTGCACCGCAGCCACCACCTGCACGCCGGGCAGGTCCGGCGCCAGCCGCAGCAGGGCCTGGCCCATGCGCCCCGAGGCGCCGTGGATGAGGAGTCGGACTGGCGTAGTCATGCGCGCAGGCTAGCCGCGCGCAGGGTGGCCGACAAGCCCGCGCGGATCAGGACACCATCCGGTCCCAGAAGCCCTTGACGCCATCGAGGAAGGTGCTCGCCTTGGGCGAGTGCCGGCGTGCGCCCTCGCCGGCGAAGGTCGCCTCGAACTGTTCCAGCAGTCCACGCTGCTCGGGCGTGAGGTTGACCGGGGTTTCGACCACGACCTTGCAGTACAGATCGCCCGGCGCGCGACTACGCACCGACTTGACGCCCTTGTCGCGCAGGCGGAACACCTTTCCGGTCTGGGTTTCGGCCGGAATCCGGATCTCGGCCTCGCCGCCCAGGGTCGGCACGCGCACATTGTCGCCAAGCGCCGCCTGCGAGATGCGGATCGGCACCTCGCAGTGCAGGTCGTCGCCGTCGCGCTCGAAGAACTCGTGCGCACGCACGCGCACCTCGACATACAGGTCGCCCGGCGGCACGCCGGCAGGCCCGGCCTCGCCCTCGCCCGCCAGGCGGATGCGATCGCCGCTGTCCACGCCCGCCGGCACCTTCACCGACAGCACCTTCTCTTCCTCGATGCGGCCGTTGCCGTGGCAGGTCTTGCAGGGATTGGCGATGGTCTGTCCGCGACCATGGCAGTGCGGGCACGGCTGCTGCATCGAGAAGATGCCACGCTGGAACCGCACCTGCCCACGTCCATGGCAGGTCTCGCAGGTTTCAAGCTTGCGATCTTCCGAGCCGCTGCCGTCGCAGTCGCCGCATTCGGCCAGGGTCGGGATCTCGATGCGCTTCTCGACCCCGCTGACCGCCTCTTCGAGGTCCAGCTCCATCACATAGCCGACGTCGGCGCCACGACGCGGACCGCCGCGCGCACCGCCACCGAAGATGTTGCCGAAGATGTCCCCGAAGATGTCGCCCATGTCGGCGCCGGCGAATCCGGGCCCGGCGTTGCCGCCGCCCATGCCGTGTTCGAACGCCGCGTGGCCATGCTGGTCGTACATGCGGCGCTTGCCGCCGTCCGACAACACTTCGTAGGCCTCCTTGCACTCCTTGAACGCCACCTCGGCGGCCTTGGCCTTCTCGCCGGGATTGCGGTCGGGATGGTGCTTCATCGCACAGCGGCGATAGGCCTTCTTCAGGTCCTCCTCGCTGGCGTTGCGGGCAACGCCCAGGACTTCGTAGTAGTCGCGCTTGGTCATGGGGCGGTAGCTGGAGATTCCGTTACAGGGTGGTCCGTCAGGGAACGGGGTGGCGGTCGGCGACGGAAGAAGCGGGGCCGAAGCCCCGCCTCTTCCATGTACCCATCACCAGCGGGCGGTTACGGCTTCTGCTCGTCCTTGACCTCGGTGAACTCGGCGTCGACCACGTCGTCCCCGGCCGGGGGCTGGCCGGCACCGACATCGCCGGGCTGCTGTGCCGCCGCGGCCGCGGCGAACAGCGCCTGCGCGGCTTCTTCCAGCGCCTTGGTGCGGGTCTCGATCTGGCCCTTGTCGTCGCCCTTCATTGCGGTCTCGACATCGGCGATCGCCGACTCGACCCGCCCGATCACGTCACCCGGCACCTTGTCGCCGTTGTCCTTGATCGCACCGCGGGTGCTGTGCACCAGCGCGTCGGCCTGGTTGCGCGCGCCGACCAGCTCCTGGAACTTCAGGTCGTCCTCGCGGTGCGCCTCGGCGTCGGCGACCATCCGCTGGATCTCGTCGTCCGACAGGCCCGAACCGGCCTTGATCTCGACCTTCTGCTCCTTGCCGGTCTTCTTGTCCTTGGCGGTGACGTGGACGATGCCGTTGGCGTCGATGTCGAACGACACCTCCACCTGCGGCATGCCGCGCGGCGCGGAATCGATGCCGGTCAGGTCGAAGCGGGCCAGCGACTTGTTGAAGCGCGCCTGCTCGCGTTCGCCCTGCAGCACATGGACAGTCACTGCTGACTGATTGTCTTCGGCAGTGGAAAACGTCTGCGAAGCCTTGGTCGGGATGGTGGTGTTCTTCTCGATGATCTTGGTGAACACGCCGCCCAGGGTCTCGATGCCGAGGCTCAGCGGAGTCACGTCGAGCAGCAGCACGTCCTTGACCTCGCCGGCCAGCACGCCGCCCTGCACGCCCGCGCCGATAGCGACAGCCTCGTCCGGGTTGACGTCCTTGCGCGGCTCCTTGCCGAAGAACTCGGCCACCGCCTGCTGCACCTTCGGCATGCGCGTCTGGCCGCCGACCAGGATCACCTCGCTGATGTCGGACGCACGCAGGCCCGCATCGTTGAGCGCGACCTTGCACGGCTCGATGGTCTTGCGCACCAGGTCCTCCACCAGCGCCTCGAGCTTGGCCCGGGTCAGCTTGATGTTCAGGTGCTTCGGACCCGAGGCATCGGCGGTCACGTAGGGCAGGTTCACTTCCGTCTGCTGCGCGGTGGACAGCTCGATCTTGGCGCGCTCGGCCGCATCCTTCAGGCGCTGCAGGGCCAGCGGGTCCTTGCGCAGGTCGATGCCCTGGTCCTTCTGGAACTCTTCGACCAGGTAGTCGATGACGCGCTTGTCGAAGTCCTCGCCACCGAGGAAGGTGTCGCCGTTGGTGGCCAGCACCTCGAACTGCTTCTCGCCATCGACTTCAGCGATCTCGATGATCGACATGTCGAATGTGCCGCCGCCGAGGTCGTACACGGCGATCTTGCGGTCGCCGCCGGCCTTGTCCAGGCCATAGGCCAGGGCGGCCGCGGTCGGCTCGTTGATGATGCGCTTGACGTCCAGGCCGGCGATGCGACCGGCGTCCTTGGTCGCCTGGCGCTGCGAGTCGTTGAAGTAGGCCGGCACCGTGATCACGGCTTCGGTGACCTTCTCGCCCAGGTAATCCTCGGCGGTCTTCTTCATCTTCTCGAGGATGCGCGCGGAGACTTCCTGCGCGGACAGCTTCTTGCCGTCGCTGGTCTGCACCCAGGCATCGCCGTTGTCGTGCGCGACGATGGAATACGGCACCAGGTCGAGGTCCTTCTTGACCTCGGCATCGGTGAACTTGCGGCCGATCAGGCGCTTGACCGCGTAGAAGGTGTTCTTGGGATTGGTGACGGCCTGGCGCTTGGCGGAGGCGCCGACCAGGACTTCGCCGTCCTTGGTATAGGCCACGACGGACGGCGTGGTGCGATCACCCTCGCTGTTCTCGATGACCTTGGCCTTGCCGCCGTCCATGATCGCCACGCACGAGTTGGTCGTGCCCAGGTCGATGCCGATGATCTTTGCCATGTGGGTTCCCTCTGGAATCTTTGTCAGGTGGCGGCGGGGCCGCCGATGGTGCGTATCTGGGGGGCCGGGCCTTCCCCTTCAAGGGGAATGCCGGGCCTCAGTCGTGTTTGGCGACCGACACCAGGGCCGGGCGCAGCAACTGCTCGTTGAGCAGATAGCCCTTCTGGAACAGCTGGAACACGCTGCCCGGGGCAACGTCGCGGGTCTCGACCGCGCTCATGGCGTTGTGCTGTTCCGGGTTGAAGGCATCGCCCGGCGCCGGGGCGATCTCGACCAGGCCGTTGTTGCCGCACACGCGGGTCAGCTCGCGCAGGGTCAGCACCACGCCATCGCGCAAGGGGTCCTCTGCCGGGGCGGTGTTGAGCGCGGCCTCCAGGCTGTCGAACACCGGCAGCAGGTCGCCCAGCAACTGCTTGTTGGCGAAACGGCAGGCGTTGCGCACGTCGCGCTCGAGGCGCTTGCGCTGGTTTTCCATGTCGGCGCGGTCGATCAGCGATTGCGCGCGGAGCTGTTCAAGCTCGCCTTCGAGCGCCTGGATGCGGTCGTCGGAGGTGTTGGGTTCTTCAGCCGCGGGCGCGGCATCCTGCATCGGTTCCGTGGTCATGTTCCTGGGGCTGGATAAGGCGGTCGCAGGGCCGCCGACCCCGCAGCTATGGGGCCGGCGGATCCGGATTCAAGGCGGCCCCCAGCAGGTCGGCGGTCGCCTGGACCACCGGAATCACCCGGTCATAGGCCATCCGGGTCGGGCCGATCACGCCCAGCACGCCCAACACCTTGCCGCCCGCGCCATAGGGCGCCGTGACCAGGGACACGCCCTCCAGCGGCGCCAGCCCGGTTTCCTCGCCGATGAAGATGCGCACGCCGGGCGCACGGATCGTGCGCTCAAGCAGCTGCAGGATCTCGCGCTTGCGGGCGAAGGCCTCGAACAGCTCGCGCAGGCGGTCGAGGTCGGACAGGTCCTGCACGCCGATCAGGCGGGTCTGGCCGGCGACCAGCATGTCGTCGTCCTCGACCGGGGCCAGCACCTGCTCGGCCAGTTCCACGGTGTGCGACAGCAGCGCCTCCATCTCGCTGCGCGCGGCCTGCAGCTCCCGCAACAGGCTGGCGCGGATGTCGGCGACCTGGCGGCCGGCGAAATGGGCATTGAGGTAGTTGGCCACGCGCTCCAGCTCGGAGGCTTCGTAGGGCCGCCGGGTCTGGATGATCCGGTTCTGCACGTCGTTGTCGGAGAACACCAGGATGGCCATGACCCGCTGCGCGTCGAGCGCGACGAAATCGATGTGGCGGAAAGCGAACTGCTCGCGGCGCGGCACCGAGACCACGCCGACGAAATGGGTCATCGCCGACACCAGCTCCGAGGCGCTGCCCAGCAGCGACTGGGTGCCGCCGCCGGAGGCGAGTTCGCCGCGCAGCCGTGCCATCTCCGCATTGGGCAAGGGCTGCACCTGCAGCAGCGAGTCGACGAACACCCGATAGCCCTGCGCGGTCGGCACCCGCCCGGCCGACGTGTGCGGCGCGGCCAGCAGCCCCTGCTCCTCGAGGTCGGCGAGGATGTTGCGGATCGTCGCGGCACTGACGTCCAGCCCCGCGTGCCGCGCCAGGGTCTGCGACCCCACGGGCTCGCCGTCGCGGATATATCGCCCGATCAGCGTGCGCAGCAGCTGGCGCGCGCGCTGGTCGAGGTGGCTGCCGGGCAAGGATGCGGACATGGACCGATTAGATCGCCGATGCGCGCGGAGGTGCAAGCGGCGTGCGCCGGGCGCCGGTGGAGGGCCGCGCCCCTGGCCGGTTGCAGCGCCGCGGGCACGACAAACACTTCCCGCCCCGGCGCGCCGCGACACCCCGCCCCGGCGGCAAGGCCCTGGGCTGCCCGGGCCGGCGCGGACTTTCCCCACGTTCGCCGGGGGCCTTTCCGTCTCGGCTGTTGCGACCGCGCGCACTACAATGCCCTGCCATGCTCAAGCGCCTGACCCTCCGCGACTTCGCCGTCGTCCCCGAGTCCGAACTCGAGTTCGGCCCGGGCATGACCGTGATTTCCGGCGAGACCGGCGCGGGCAAGTCGCTGCTGGTCGATGCCCTGGGCTTCCTGTCGGGCCTGCGCGCCGACGCCGGGATGGTCCGCCACGGCGCCCAGCGTGCCGAACTGCACGCCGAATTCGACCCAGCCGAGGTCCCGGCTGCCTTGCACTGGCTGCGCGAGCAGGAATTCGACGACGGCTTGGCCTGCACCCTGCGCCGCACCCTGCGTGCCGACGGCGGTTCACGCGCCTGGATCAACGGGCGGCCCGCGACCCTTGCCCAGCTCTCGCAGCTGGCCGGCCTGCTGGTCGAGATCCACGGCCAGCACGAGCACCAGGCGCTGCTGGAGAAGGCCAGCCAACTTGCCCTGCTCGACGCCTTCGGTCGCCACGACCCCCAGCTGGACGAAGTACGCGGGGCGACGGCCGCCTGGGCCGCGCTGCTGCGCGAACGCGACGCGCTGTCCAAGACCGGGGATGTCTCCGAACGGATCGATTGGCTGGGCCACCAGCTGGCCGAGCTTGAGCGCGAGGACCTCCGCCCCGAGGCGATCGACGCCCTGGTCACCGGCCACCGCCGCCAGGCGCACGCGGCCGGGCTGATCGCGGCCTGCGACGACGCGCTTAACGGGCTGGCCGGCGACGACGGTCCAGCGCTGGTGCGCCGCCTGCAGCAGCTGCGCGGTGGACTGTCGCGCGAGCGGGCGCACGAGCCGCGGCTGGGCGAGGTCGACGCCATGCTCGACTCCGCTGCCATCCAACTGGACGAGGCCACCCTGCTGCTGCAGCGGGTGCGCGATGAACTCGATATCGACCCCGCCCAGTTCGAAGCGCTGGACGCCACCCTGGCGCGGCTGCACGAGCTGTCGCGCAAGCATCGCATCGCGCCGGAGGAACTGGCCGCGCAACAGGTCGCGTTCAACGCCGAACTCGAGGCGCTGCGCGATGCCGGCACCCGCCTGGCATCGCTGGACGGCGAGATCGCCAAGGCCGCGGCCTGCTGGCGCCAGGCGGCCGACGTGCTCGGTCAGGCCCGTGCCGCCGCGGCGACCCGACTGTCCCAGGCCACCACCGCACTGATCGCCGAACTCGGCATGGGCGGCGGCGTGTTCGAAGTGGCGCTGGAGGCGGTCGATACCGGCCGCCCCGATCCGCAAGGGGGCGAGCGCGTTGAATTCCTGGTCTCGGCCAATGCCGGCCAGCCGCCGCGCCCGCTGCGCCGTGTGGCATCGGGCGGCGAGCTGTCGCGCGTGTCGCTGGCGATCGAGGTCGCGGCGCTGGGGTCGGACACCGTGCCGACGATGGTCTTCGACGAGGTCGATTCGGGGATCGGCGGCGCGGTCGCCGAGATCGTCGGCCAGAAACTGCGCGCCCTGGGCGCACGCTGCCAGGTGTTGTGCGTCACCCATCTGCCGCAGGTCGCCGCGCAGGGCCATGCCCATTACCTGGTCAGCAAGGCCGACCTCGACGGGCAGACCCGCTCCGCCGTACGCCGCCTCGATGCCGGGCAGCGCCAGGAAGAGCTGGCGCGCATGCTCGGCGGCGTCGAGGTGTCGAAGGAAGCCCGTGCCGCGGCCAGGCGACTGCTCGCCGGCACCACGGGCTGAGACTGCGCGGGTGAGCTGACCCGCCACTTCGCAACAGGACGCCCGACCTCCAGCTCCCGTCTGTCACCAGTGCCGTTGCACCGCGCACGCCCCTGCGACAGATCCGACACTGGAGGCCAAACGACCCCTGCGCTGCCCTTGCCTCCCCCCCTGGCGCCGTGATGAAAGCGTGAGTGCCGCCGCGCCGGGCGAGCGTATCTTCGCCGGTTGGATGGTGATCCACCTCAGGGGGAAGGCGGGATGGTGACTCACACGATGCAGGCATTCGATGGTACGCCTGCCGATCTGCCCGGCAGGTCCGACGATGCGATGCGGATGATGCTGGCGGCGCTGCAGGCCGTGGCGCAGGGCGACTTCGGCGTGGAATTGCCCAGCCACTGGGAGGGCCTGGACGGGCGCCTGGCAGACGCATTCAACACCGTCGTGCGAAGCAACCGGCAGCTGGCGCTGGAACTCTCCCGCGTCGGTGAGAAAGTCGGCCGCGAGGGCCTGACCCGGCAGCGCATCGCCCTGCCCAACCGCCATGGCTCCTGGGGCGAGATGGAGGGTTCGGTCAACGAGCTGATCGACGACCTGGTGCGCCCGGTCGCGACCATCACCGAAGCCATCGCCGGCGTCGCCAAGGGCGACCTGACCCGCAGCGTGCCGCTGGAGGCCGACGGCCGCCCGCTGCAGGGCGAGTTCATGCGCTCGGCGACGATCGTCAACCGCATGATCGAGCAGATGGGCGAATTCAGCTCCGAGGTCACGCGCGTGGCGCTGGAGGTCGGCACCGCCGGCCGCCTCGGCGGCCAGGCCAAGGTGGCGGGCGTGTCGGGCGTGTGGAAGGAACTCACCGACTCGGTCAACCAGATGGCCTCCAACCTCACCGCCCAGGTTCGCAACATCTCCGAGGTGACCATCGCGGTGGCCAACGGCGACCTGTCGCGCAAGATCACCGTGGACGTGCGCGGCGAGATCCTGCAGCTCAAGGAGGCCATCAACACGATGGTTGACCAGCTGCGCGGCTTCGCCTCGGAGGTCACCCGCGTGGCGCGCGAGGTCGGCACCGAGGGCAAGCTCGGCGGACAGGCGATCGTGCCCGGCGTGGCCGGCACCTGGAAGGACCTGACCGACTCGGTCAACGCCATGGCGTCCAACCTGACCAGCCAGGTGCGCAACATCGCCGAGGTCACCACCGCGGTGGCGCGCGGCGACCTGTCGCGCAAGATCACCGTGGACGTGCGCGGCGAGATCGCCGAGCTCAAGGACACCATCAACACGATGGTCGACCAGCTCAACGGCTTCGCTGCCGAGGTCACCCGCGTGGCGCGCGAGGTCGGCACCGAGGGCAAGCTCGGCGGGCAGGCGCAGGTCCCCGACGTCGCCGGCACCTGGAAGGACCTCACCGACCACGTCAACTCGATGGCGTCCAACCTCACCAGCCAGGTGCGCAACATCGCCGAGGTCACCACCGCGGTGGCGCGCGGCGACCTGTCGCGCAAGATCACCGTGGACGTGCGCGGCGAGATCGCCGAGCTCAAGGACACCATCAACACGATGGTGGACCAGCTCAACAGCTTCGCCGCGGAAGTCACGCGCGTGGCGCGCGAGGTCGGCACCGAGGGCAAGCTCGGCGGACAGGCGCAGGTGCCCGGCGTCGACGGCACCTGGGCCGACCTGACCGACTCGGTCAACGCCATGGCCTCCAACCTGACCAGCCAGGTGCGCAACATCGCCGAGGTCACCACCGCGGTGGCGCGCGGCGACCTGTCGCGCAAGATCGCGGTCGATGCGCAGGGCGAGATCCTGCAGCTCAAGGACACCATCAACACGATGGTGGACCAGCTCAACGGCTTCGCCGCGGAGGTCACCCGCGTGGCGCGCGAGGTCGGCACCGAGGGCGAGCTCGGCGGACAGGCGCAGGTACCCGGCGTGGCAGGCACCTGGAAGGACCTGACCGACAACGTCAACTCGATGGCGTCCAACCTGACCACCCAGGTGCGCAACATCGCCGAAGTCACCACCGCCGTGGCCAAGGGCGATCTGTCGCGCAAGATCGCGGTCGATGCGCAGGGCGAGATCCTGCAGCTCAAGAACACCATCAACACGATGGTCGACCAGCTCAACGGCTTTGCCGCGGAAGTCACCCGCGTGGCGCGCGAGGTCGGCACCGAGGGCAAGCTCGGTGGACAGGCGCAGGTGCCCGGCGTGGCCGGCACCTGGAAGGACCTGACCGACAACGTCAACTCGATGGCGACCAACCTCACCACCCAGGTGCGCAACATCGCCGAAGTGGCGACGTCGGTGGCGCGCGGCGACCTGTCGCGCAAGATCGCGGTCGATGCGCAGGGCGAGATCGCGCAGCTCAAGGACACCCTCAACACGATGGTGGACCAGCTCAACGGCTTCGCCGCCGAAGTCACGCGCGTGGCGCGCGAGGTCGGCACCGAAGGCAAGCTCGGCGGACAGGCGCAGGTGCCCGGCGTGGCCGGCACCTGGAAGGACCTGACCGACAACGTCAACTCGATGGCCACCAACCTCACCGCGCAGGTGCGCGGCATCGCCAAGGTGGTGACCGCCGTGGCCACCGGCGATCTGCAGCAGAAGCTCACCGTCGAGGCCAAGGGCGAGATCGCCGAGCTTGCCGACACCATCAACGGCATGACCGACACGCTCGCGATCTTCGCCGACCAGGTGACGACCGTGGCACGCGAGGTCGGCGTCGAGGGGCGCCTGGGCGGACAGGCCAACGTGCCCGGCACCGCCGGCATCTGGAAGGACCTCACCGCCAACGTCAACCAGCTGGCCGCCAACCTCACCACCCAGGTGCGCGCCATCGCCGAGGTCGCCACCGCGGTGACCCAGGGCGATCTCACCCGCTCGATCACGGTCGATGTCCGCGGCGAACTCGCCGATCTCAAGGACAACATGAACCTGATGATCGGCACGCTGCGCGCGACCACCGAGAGCAACAGCGAGCAGGACTGGCTGAAGACCAACCTGGCCAAGTTCAGCAGCATGATGCAGGGGCAGCGCGACCTGCAGACGCTGGGGCAGATGCTGCTGTCCGAGCTTGCCTCCCTGGTCGGCGCGCAGCAGGGCCTGATCTACGTGGTCGAGGCCGATGACGCCCACCGCCACCCGCGCCTGCGCCAGCTGGCCCGCTACGCCGACGCGCCCGGTGCGCCGCACCCGGGCACGCTGGCGCTCGGCGAAGGCCTGGTCGGCCAGTGCGCGGCCGACGGCCGGCTGATCCTGGTCGACGACCTGCCGGCGGGCTCGGTGCAGATCGAATCGGGCCTGCTCAACGCGGTGCCGCGCGCGGTGATCGTGCTGCCGGTGCTGTTCGAGAAGCAGGTCAAGGCGGTGCTGGAGCTGGCCACGCTGTCGGGATTCACCCCGTCGCAGCGGATCTTCCTCGAGCAGCTGTCGGGCAGCATCGGCATCGTGCTCAATACCATCGAGTCGACCATGCGCACCGAGCGCCTGCTGGCGCAGTCGCAGCAGCTGGCGGTCGAGCTGCAGTCGCAGCAGGACGAACTGCAGCAGACCAACGAGGAGATCGCGCTCAAGGCGCAACTGCTGGCCGAGCAGAAGGCCGAGGTCGAGAAGAAGAACCAGCAGATCGAACACGCGCGCCACGAACTGGAGGAAAAGGCCGCCGAACTGGCCCTGACCTCGCGCTACAAGTCGGAGTTCCTGGCCAACATGTCGCACGAGCTGCGCACGCCGCTGAACTCGATCCTGATCCTCGGCCAGCAGCTGGCCGAAAACCCGGATGCCAACCTCAGCGGGCGCCAGGTCGAGTTCGCCAAGACCATCCATGCCGCCGGCACCGACCTGCTGCACCTGATCAGCGACATCCTCGACCTGTCGAAGATCGAATCGGGCACGGTGACGGTGGAAAGCGAGTCGGTCCGCTTCGCCCACCTGCGCGAGAACCTGATGCGCGCCTTCCGCCACGAGGCCGAGCGCCGCGAACTCGACTTCACCATCGAGCTCGACCCGGAACTCGAGCCGGCATTGAGCACCGACCCCAAGCGCCTGCAGCAGATCCTCAAGAACCTGCTTTCCAACGCATTCAAGTTCACCCCGCAAGGCAGCGTGCGGATGCGTGCCTACAGCGCCCGCTCCGGCTGGTCGCCCGACAATGCCAGCCTGCGCGATGCAGGCACCGTGGTCGCGATCGAGGTCAGCGACAGTGGCATCGGCATCTCGGCGGACAAGCAGAGAATCGTGTTCGAGGCGTTCCAGCAGGCCGACGCCGGGACCTCGCGCCAATATGGCGGCACCGGACTCGGGCTGGCGATCAGCCGCGAGATCGCGGGGCTGCTGGGAGGCGAACTGCAGTTGCGCAGCGAACCCGGCGCAGGCAGCACGTTCACCCTGTACCTGCCGCTGCACTACGCCGGCGCCGAGCATGCCGGCGCAGCGCGCATGCCCAGGGCGTTCGACGGCGCCGGGCCCAAGTCCGAGCCCGCCAGGGCGGCACCGGCGCCGGTGGACGATGACCGCGCGCTGGCCACGGATGATGCGCCGGTGCTGCTGCTGGTCGAGGACGACGTCCGGTTCGCGTGCGTGCTGCGCGACCTGGCGCGCGCGGAGGGGTTCCGGGTGCTGGTCGCGACCACCGGCGCCGAAGCGCTGCAACTGGTGCACGACCACGCCCCGACCGCGATCTGCCTGGATATCTTCCTGCCCGACATGCTCGGCTGGACGCTGCTGGCCCGCCTCAAGCAGGACGCGGCCACGCGCCACATCCCCGTGCAGATCCTGACCGTCGAGGAAGTCCGCCACCAGAGCCTGGAGCGTGGCGCCTTCGCCTACCTCGCCAAGCCCGCGACCACCGCGGCCATCGACGCGTCGCTGCGCAGGATGCGCGACTACACGCTGCCGCGGGTCAAGCGGCTGCTGGTGGTCGAGGACGATGCCGGCGAGCGCCTGGGCATCGAGCAGCTCATCGCTCACGACGACGTCGCCATCGACACCGTCGACAGCGGTGCCGCCGCGCTGCAGGCGCTGGCCACGACGGCCTACGACTGTGCGGTGCTCGACCTGCGCCTGCCCGACATGAATGGCCTGGAGCTGCTCGATCGCATCCAGGAGCAGCTGCCGCTGCGCGAACTTCCGATCGTGGTGTTCACCGGCAAGGAGCTGAGCGCGGAGGAATCGCAGCGCCTGCGGAAGGTCGCCAAGAGCGTGGTGGTCAAGGACGTCGAATCGCCCGAACGCCTGCTCGACGAAACCGCGCTGTTCCTGCACCGCGTCATCGCCGACCTGCCGCCGGACAAGCGGCGCATGGTCGAACGCCTGCACGCCTCCGACGAGGCCCTCGCCGACAGGCGCGTGCTGGTAGTCGACGACGACGTGCGCAACATCTTCGCCATGTCCAGCGTGCTCGAGCGCCACGGCATGCAGGTACTGACCGCGGGCACCGGGCAGGAAGCCATCGAGAAGGTCGCCGCCGACGGCGCCATCGCCGCGGTGCTGATGGACATCATGATGCCGGGCATGGACGGCTACGAAACCATGCGCGCGATCCGGCGGCTGCCGGCATCGCGCGCCTTGCCGATCATCGCGGTCACCGCCAAGGCGATGAAGGGCGACCGCGAGAAATGCCTGGAGGCCGGCGCCTCGGACTATCTCGCCAAGCCCGTGGTCACCGACGAACTGCTGGGGGTGCTGCGGCAATGGCTGTATCGCTGAGCGCTGCCGGCGCCGCTGCGACGGATGCGTCCATGCTGGTGGCCGGCCCGGTGCGGATCCTGCTGGTCGACGACCAGCCCGGCCGCCTGCTCACCTATCGGGCGATCCTCGAACCCCTGGGCGAATGCCTGGTGCAGGCAAGCTCCGGACGCGAGGCGCTCAAGCTGCTGATGGAGGACGACTACGCGCTGATCCTGCTCGACGTCAACATGCCCGACATGGACGGGTTCGAGACCGCGAGCCTGGTCCACCGCCATCCGCGCTACGAGAACACGCCGATCATCTTCGTCACCGCGGTCAACCTGTCGGACATGGACCGGCTGCAGGGCTACCAGCTGGGCGCGGTCGACTACGTCATGGTGCCGGTGATCCCGGAGATCCTGCGCAGCAAGGTCGAGGTCCTGGTCGAGCTGTACCGCAAGCGGCGCGAACTGCAGTTGCTCAACGCCAGCCTGGCCGCGCGCAACCAGGAGCTGCAGCGCGAGAAGGCGCGCGAGCTGGAGGCGCTCAACGAATCGCTGCGGCTGGCCAACGAGGCGTTGGCCAACCGCAACGCCGCGCTGCAGACGGAAGTGTCCGAGCGCGCCCGCGCCGAAGAGCGCCTGCGCGGCGTCGACCAGCGCAAGAACGTGTTCCTCGCGACGCTGGCCCACGAACTGCGCAACCCGCTGGCGCCGCTGCAGAACGCACTCGGCATCCGGCGCCTGGAATCCAGTGGGGCTGCGGATCCGCTGCAGGACACCATGGAACGCCAGCTCGCCCTGCTGGTCCGGCTGATCGACGACCTGCTGGATATCGCCCGCATCAGCCAGGGCAAGCTGACCCTGCGGCCGGGAAGCGTCGCGCTGCGGGACGTGCTGGATGCGGCGGTGGAGATCGCGCGGCCCTGGCTCGATGTCCGTGGCCACCGCTTCCGCATGTCGCTGCCTGCCAAGGAGCTGGTCCTGCACGGCGACAGCGCCCGGCTGGCGCAGGTGTTCGCCAACCTGCTCAACAATGCCGCCAAGTATTCCGACCCCGGCAGCCGCATCGAACTGGATGCCGCGCTGGACGAGGTAAGCGGCGAAGTGGTCGTCAGCGTCCGCGATACCGGCATCGGCCTGGCCGACGACAAGCTCGAGGAGGTCTTCGAGGTGTTCCGCCAGGTCGACACCACCCTCGAACGCTCGCACGGCGGCCTGGGCATCGGCCTGACCCTGGTGCAGAAGATCACCGAGATGCACGAGGGGCGGGTGGAGGTGGAAAGCGCCGGCCTGGGCCTGGGCTGCACCTTCCGCGTGCGCCTGCCGCACGGGGGCATTGCGGCGGATGCAGCACAGTTGCCTGGCTCCGTCGCGGTCCCGGCGGCCGTCACCGCTGGTGGTACGCAGCCCCCGAGCCGGGTGCTGGTGGTCGACGACAACCACGATGCCGCCGACACCCTGGCCATGATGGTGCGGGTCCTCGGCCACGAGGTGGCCCAGGTCTACGACCCGGAACAGGTCGAGGCCGCAGTCGAGCGCTTCGCGCCGCACCTGGTCTTCCTCGATGTCGGCATGCCCGGACGCAGCGGCTACGACATCGCGCGCAGCCTGCGCCAACGGCACGCCACCTCGGCGCTCGGCATCGTGGCCGTCACCGGCTGGGGACACGCGGAAGACCGCAACCGCACCCGCGAGGCCGGCTTCGACGAGCACCTCGTCAAGCCGCCGCAGCTCGACGCGATCCGGCGCCTGTGCGCAGCCGCCGGCGGACGGGACACGCACCCATGAGCGCGCCGATTGCCCGGACCTGGATGGACCGCGTCGCGCACGACCTGCGCGGTCCGCTGGCGCCAATGCAGACCGCGGTCTACCTGTTGCGGGACCCCCGCATCGCCGACGGCCAGCGCGACGAGCTGCTGGCCGTGCTGGAGCGGCAGATCCAGCGCCTGGGCGGCATGATCGAGGAGTTCAGCGACCTCGGGCGGGCCGGGACCGGCCAGTTGCTGGTCCGGCGCGAGTCGATCGACGTCGAACTGCTGGTATCGGACACCGCCAGCCGCCTGCAGGCCAGGGCGCCCCAAGTGAGCTGGGGTCCGGGCGTGCAGGGCCTGGAGATCGAGGGCGACGTGCTGCGGATCGCCCAGCTGTTCCATACCCTGCTGGGAATGCAGCTGTCGCGCGGCCAGCCCGAACCGGTCGAGGCGCGGCTCGAACTCGCGGGCCGTCGTCTGCGCATGACCTGCGCCCTGCACTGCAGCGGCGTCTCGGACGCCCTGATCGCGTCGCTGCTGACCTCGCCCCATCCCGACCCGCCGGACGACGCGCTCGGGCTGGGCCTGATGATCGCGGCCGCGATCGCCCAGGCACACGGCGGCAGCCTGCAGGGCCGCGCCGGCGCCGGGGACCGCGTGGAGCTGGTGCTGGAACTGCCCGCGGGCCGCGACGCATCCGCCGCCGGTTCGGCGCCGGACTAGGCGCGTCGAAGCACGCCGGTCTGCCCGCTCCCCCCCGCTGCCGCCTTCAGCGCTGCTTGCGCACGTACAGCACCAGCGAGTGCTCGTCGAGGATGTAGCCGTGCTCGCCCGCGATGCGGTTGATCAGGGCGACGATCTCCGGACTCTCGAACTCGGTGATCTGGCCGCTGCTCATGTCGACCATGTGGTAGTGGTGGTCGCCGCGGTCGAGCTCGTACAGGGCGTGCCCGCCCTCGAAGTTGTGCTTGGTCACCAGGCCCGCTGCCTCGAACTGGGTCAGCACCCGGTACACCGTCGCCAGGCCGATCTCGTCGCCCTGGTCGAGCAGTTGGCGGTAGATGTCTTCCGCCGTCATGTGCTGACGCGGGTTCTTCTGCTCGAGCAGTTGCAGGATGCGCATGCGCGGATGCGTCACCTTCAGCCCGGCCTTGCGCAGGTCCATCGATTCCATGGGTACTCCATTCACATCCGATCTGGCGCCCAGCTGACTCCGAAGCCGGTCGCGATAGCCTTCGGAGTGTATCATCGGGACACTATAGCCCCGGTTCCGCAGGCCCCCTTTTCTATGCTTATGTCCCGCCTCCTGTTCGCCGCCCTGGTGGCCATCGCCACGGCCGGCTGCGGCATCCTCTACAAGCAGCCGATCTACCAGGGCAACCTGATCGAGCAGTCCGCCGTCGAACAGCTCCAGGTCGGCATGGACAAGCAGCAGGTGGTGTCCCTGCTCGGCTCACCGTCGATCGCCGACCCGTTCCACCACCAGCGCTGGGATTACGCGGCCACGCAGCGCACCAACCGCCGCGGGCACACCGAGGTGAAGAACCTCACGCTGTGGTTCGAGAACGATGCCCTGCAGAAATGGGACGGCGAATACTTCGCCGAGCAGGACAAGGAGCTGTCCGAGCGCATGCGTCGTTTCGGCAACCTGCCCAAGGAAAAGGGCAACCAGCGACGCCGCTAGAAGGTCGGCGCGAGACTCAGCGCCCGCCGGCGCGGTCGGCCTGCACCCGGGCCCGGCGGCGCCGGCTGTCCTTCGGGTCGGCCAGCAGCGGGCCCAGCAACTCCAGGCGGTCGCCGTCGTGCAGCGGCGCGTCCTGTTCCACCCGTTCGCCGTGGACCGCACATCCCGCCAGGCCATCGCGCGGCAGCCGCGTGCGCGCCAGCGCGTCGGCCACGGTCGCACCGTCCGCCAGCTCCAGCTCCTCGCTGTCGAAGCGCTCGCGCCACGCGCGGATCAGCTGCACCCGCACCGGTTCAGGCTTCCGCGTCGGCCACGCGCACGAAATCGTCGACCATGCGGTCGGCCAGGCCGCGCAGCCCCAGGGACAGCACCGGCAGCATCAGGCTGCTCTGCGGCTCGAAATCGAGCGACAGCGACACCTTGCACGCGCTCTCGTCCAGGGCATGGAACTGCCAGCGCCCATGCAGCCGCTTGAAGGGGCCGTCGCGCAGCTCCATCTCGATATGGTGCGGCGGCGCAAGCGTGTTCTCGGTGGTGAACCAGGTCCCAAACCCGCCGATACCCAGCTCCAGCCTGGCCAGCACCCTCGTGTCGTCCGCTTCGAGTATCTGGGCGTCCTCGCACCAGCCGAAGCGGCGGGGATAGGCGGCGACATCGTTGACCAGCGCGAACATCCGGCTCACGGAATGTTCCACCAGGGCGCTGCGTTGGATCGTGGGCATGGCTCGCGCGGGTGACCTGCTTCGGGGACAATGGCGGAATGGGCAAGAACAGCGGCAAGGATAAGGCAAACGGCGACCGGACCATCGCGCTGAACAGGCGCGCACGCCACGATTACCAGCTCGACCAGCGTTTCGAGGCTGGGATGGCGCTGCAGGGCTGGGAGCTCAAGGCGATCCGCGCCGGTCGCGCCAACATCGGCGAAAGCTATGCGATGGTCCGCGACGGCGAGCTGTTCCTGTACGGCGCGCAGATCACGCCGCTGATCCAGGCCTCGACCCACGTCGTCGCCGAGGCCAAGCGCAGCCGCAAGCTGTTGCTGCACCGGCGCGAGATCGACAACCTGATCGGCCGCGTGCAGCGCGACGGCTACACCCTCGTACCCACCGCGATGTACTGGAAGGGCAACAAGGTCAAGCTCGAGATCGCGCTGGCCAAGGGCAAGCAGAGCCACGACAAGCGCCAGGCATCGAAGGAGCGCGACTGGGACCGCGACCGCCAGCGCGTGATGCGCGCGCACAACAAGTAGCGGCCGGCGCACGCCGGACGACGAGGCCGCCTGGCGTCGCATCGCCTGGCTGGGACGCGCTGCCGCCAGCCCTCAGGCGGGGGCGTCCGCAGGCGCCTCCGCCTCTGCCGGGAGCGTGAAGCGGAACGTTGCGCCCTCTCCTGCCCGGCCTTCGGCAATGATGCTGCCGCCGTGACGCTCGACGATGCGCTTGACCGTCGCCAGCCCGATGCCATGGCCTTCGTACTCGTCGGCGTCGTGCAGGCGCTGGAACGGGCGGAACAGCTTGGAGGCGTAGGCCGCGTCGAAGCCCGCACCGTTGTCGCGCACCAGGAAGGCCGCCATGCCGGCCGGCACCGCGGCGCCGGCGTCGCGACCGAACTCGATGCGCGCCGGAGACCGGCCACCGGTGAACTTCCACGCGTTGCCCAGCAGGTTCTGCAGCAGGTTGCGCAACAGTGCCGGATCGCCGCCTGCGGTCAGGCCCGGTTCGATCACCGCTTCCACCTCCCGCGACGGCTCCGCCTGCCGCAGTTCGCCGACCACGTCCGCAGCGACGCGGCTCAGGTTGATCTCGGCATGGCGCAGCGGGTCGCGGGTGATCCGCGACATCTTCAACAGCGCGTCGATCAGCGCATCCATGCGGTTGGCCGCGTTGCGCACACGCACGAGGTAGTCCAGTCCCTCCGGCCCCAGCGTCGCGGAATGACGCTCGCCGAGCAGGCGGCTGAAACCCTCGACGGTGCGCAGCGGCGCGCGCAGGTCGTGCGACACGCTGTAGGCGAACGACTCGAGTTCACGATTGGCCAGGGTCAACTCGTGCGTGCGCTGCTCGACGCGCGCCTCCAGCGTACGGTTGAGCAGGCGCACCGCGCGTTCGGCGCGCAGCCGGTCGGTGGCATCGTCGACCTGTGCCAGCGTCGCCACGTCGCTGCCAACGTCGCCCGGCACCTGCGACAGCACCACCTCGACCAGGCGGATGTCGCCATCGCTGCGCCGCAGCTGCAGGGTCGCCGGTGCAACGGCGCTTCCGGCCAGTGCGGCGTCGACTTCCGGGTCGAGGAACTGCGCGGAGAACCGCGTCCCCGCCAGGATGCCCGGGGTCGCGCCCAGGATCCTGGCCAGCGCCGGGTTCGCCTCGACGATACGGCCCTCGCCATCCAGCAGTGCGATCCCGCTGCCCGAGTACAGCATGGCGTTGCGGAAACGCTGCTCGCTGCGCCGGTAGGACTCGCTCATCACCTCGGCAAGGCGCTCGGCGCGCGACTGCGTGTGGGCCAGCGCGAGCACCACCGAGAACAGCAGCAGCGACAGCACCAGGCCGCCGCCCAGCAGCGCCTGCCGGTCGGACATCCCGGGGCCGGCGCCGGTCGCGGCCGGACCCGGCTGGAAATCGACGCGCCAGCGCCGCCCGTAGACCTCGAAGGTATCGCTGTGCCGCAAGGCCCCGACCCCGGCCTGCTCGCCGTATCCTGCGTCCTGATGCAGCAGGCGCGTACCGCCGACATCCTCGCCCAGGTCGACGATGCGGATGACCTGGCCGCCGCGGTACGGCGCCAGCACGCTGTCGATGAAAGATCGCGCATTGAACGGTGCGTAGACCCAGCCCGAGATGGCGGTGCGCCGCGCCTGGACGTTGGCCGGCTGGATGCCGTTGGCATACACCGGCGCGAACATCAGCAGGCCGTCGCGGCGATCGTCGCCGTCCTGCACCAGCGGCAGCGGCGCGCTCAGCCGGACCTCGCCGGTGTCCCGGGCGGCCGCCATCACCCGGTGCCGGTCGGCCTCCGAGAACATGTCGAAGCCCACCGCCTCGCGGTTGGGCAGGGTCTGCGGCTCGAGCAGCAGGATCGGGCCGTAGATCTCGCGGGCCCCGTGCGGCCGGATCTGGAACAGCCCCTTGCCCTCGTCGCGCATCGCCAGCTGCAGGGCTTCCAGGTCGCTGCGGCGCAGGTAGGGCACGTAGCCCAGGCCCATCATGCCCTTGAACTGGTGCGCGATATCCAGCCCGCCCACGTAGTCCCGCCACTGCCGTTCGGTGGGCCGGGACACCGACCAGTACAGCGAGACGCCGCCCCGCAGCGCCAGCTCGTAGTGCAGCAGGCGCTGGCGCAACTGCGTCGCGATCTCGTTGCTGTCGGCCACGAACCGGGTCTGCAGCGCGGCCTGCTCGCGCTCGCCGGCCACGCGCGCGTAGTGCCAGACGATCACCAGCGAAGCGATCAGGGTGAGCACGGCCAACACGTAGCCGCGCCGCAGCCGCGGACGGCTGCGACCGGTGGATCCGGCGGAATCCGGCTTGGCCTGCGACATGGGCACAGCATACCGGCAAGCCTGAACGCCCGGCGCGGCCACAGCGCCCCTACCTTGCACCGGTCCGCACCGCCCCTATACTGGTCCAGTCAGCGTGATCGACGCTCCCGGGGGTGCACTGGCTTCGACGGGGGTCGCGAAATCACCTGGTGCATGCCGAGGGGGCAGCTTTCCTCGTTAATCCAGCGGCAAACTCTAGTTGCCAACGACGACAACTACGCTCTCGCCGCTTAAGGCGTAAGCCCCGAACCCACTTGTGCCCGTACTCGTGGATGTAGGGTCATTATTACGGGAATCCAGCCGAGGTGGCCGCCTGTCTGCCCCGGTTGAACTCACAGGCTGGTCCCGGGATGCGCTTCGCACACCGTGCTGTTCCGGGACGAGATCCAACGGTGGGCTAAGCATGTAGTACTGGGGATGGAGTGCCTTCGGACGCGGGTTCAATTCCCGCCACCTCCACCATATACAGCCGGAATCCTGCGGGGTTCCGGCTTTTTTTTGCCCTTCCCGCCTGCGCCGGGACGGCACGCTCGGCCCCCGCAACGGGGCGCCGGGACCAGAAACGGAGACGGGGCCGCATGCGGCCCCGTCTCGGTCCGGCTTGCCCGGCGTGATCAGCTCTTCAGCGGCACGATCCGGATCTCGACGCGGCGGTTGAGGCCACGGCCCTGCTCGGTGCTGTTATCGGCGACCGGGAAGCGGTAGCCGAAGCCCGCGACCTCGAAGCGCTCGCGCTGCAGGCCCTGGCCGATTAGGTAGGTGGCCACGTTCTGGGCGCGCTGCTCGGAGATGCGCTGGTTCACCGCCTCGCCACCGATGTTGTCGGTGTGGCCGCTGACCTCGACGATGGTCTGGTTGTACTCGCGCAGCGTGCTGGCGACGTTGTTGAGCGCCGGGTAGAACTGCGACTTGAGCTCGGTGCGGTTGAAGTCGAAGGTCACGCCATCGGGCAGGTTGAGCTTGATGGTGTCGCCCTCGCGGTCGACCTGGATGCCGGTGCCGGCGGTCTGGCGACGCAGTTCGGCCTCCTGGCGGTCCTGGTAGGCACCGACGGCGCCGCCGGCCAGCCCACCCACGCCAGCACCGACCATGGCGCGCTGGCGACGCTCGGTGGCATCACCACCGCTGAGCAGGCCGGCAACCGCGCCGATGCCGGCGCCGATGAGGGCATTGTTGCGGGTGCGGTTGGGGTCGTCGCGGGCGCTGGTCTGGCCGGTATAGGTGGCGCAGCCGGCAAGCATCGAGCTGGCGAGCACGGCCGAGACGGCGATTGCGGTCTTGTGGCGCATGGGCGGTCTCCTGCGGGGCTGGCCCGCGTGCATGAATGGGACTCCAGCAAACCACGCCAACTGCCAACGGCGGGTGACGGGAATGCGCAGTCGGGGACCGACCGGAGCGCCTTCGTTCAGGAAGTTCGGCGACCGGCGTACGGGCAGCAGTTCTGCTGTCAGCGGGGAGCCGAATCAGTCACCCGGCGTCGGTACTGCGTAGTGCGCGGTAAGCGGCCAATGCCTGATCGCGCCCGGCCGCGAGATCCACCACCGGGCGGGCGGGATAGGCCGGCGCCAGACGCCTGGCGGCAGCAGGATCCAGCCAGGGCGCGTGCCGCAAGGGCAGCGGGAGGTCGGCCAGTTCCGGCAGCCAGCGGGCCACGTAGCGGCCATCCGGGTCGAACCTGGTTGCCTGCGTCACCGGATTGAACACGCGGAAATATGGCGCGGCATCCGCGCCCGTACCGGCCACCCATTGCCAGCCCATGCTGTTGTTGGCCAGGTCGGCATCGACCAGGGTCTCGTGGAACCAGCGCGCGCCTTCGCGCCAGTGCTGGCGCATGTGCTTGCACAGCCAGCTGCCCACGATCATGCGCACGCGGTTGTGCATCCAGCCGGTGTGCCAGAGCTCGCGCATGCCCGCATCGACGATCGGCACACCGGTGCGGCCGTTGCGCCAGGCATCCAGCAGGCGCCGGTCCGGCCGGGCCCAGGCAAAGGCGTCGAAGCTGCTGTTGAAGTTGCGGTCGGGGCTGTCGGGAAAGTGGTGCAACAGGTGGTGGGCGAATTCGCGCCAGCCCAGCTGGCGGACGTAGGCATCGATGTCGGCGCCGGTCGCGGCGCTGCGCTGCGCCTCCAGTGCCGCCACCACCCGCCAGGGCGCGATCTCGCCGAAATGCAGGTGCGGCGACAGGCGCGAGGTGCCCACGCGGTCCGGGCGTTCCCGCTGCTCGCGATAGCCGCGCAGCGCGCCGTCGATGAATACCTCCAGCGCTTCGCGCGCTCCCGCTTCACCCGGCGTCCAGTGCTCCCAGAACTGCGCATCCCAGCCGCGCGAGGGCGCCAGCCGCAGGACCTCGAGCCGGATTCCGTCGGGGTCGCCGTCCAGGTCAGGCAGCGATTCCGGGGCGGACCAGGGTGCGGACGCACGCCAGTCGGCCAGCGCGGTGCGCCAGAACGGGGTGAACACGCGGTACGGCCCGCCCTGCTTGGTGGCCAGCGTCCAGGGCTCGAACAGCAAGGAGCCGTTGAAGCTCTCCGCGTGCAGGCCCTGCCCGCGCAGCGCACGCTTGATGGCGGTGTCCCTGCGCTCGATCTCGGGCTCGTAGCGCCGCGTCCAGTAGACCGCCTCGGCATCGCAGGCCGCCGCGATCGTGCCGAGCAGTTCCAGACTGGGACCGCTGAAAATGCGCAGGCGCGAGCCACGCACCCGCAGGCTGGCGTCGAGCGCGGCCAGGGATCGCTGGCGCCAGGCATCCGAAGCCGCGCCCGGCCGCCATGCGCCCTCCTCGTCCGGCGCATGGATATAGACGCACACCGGCACCTGGCCGGCATCGAGCGCGGCACGCAGCGCCGGCTGGTCGTCCAGCCGCAGGTCGTTGCGGAACCACACCAGCGCATTGGCCATCGATGCGTCTCCGTTCTGGGGTCGGGCGGCGACTCAGCCTGCGCCGGTCGTGCCGCCGGAATATTCGCGCGGAATGCGCTCGTTGAGCTGGACCAGGATCTCGTAAGGGATCGTACCGGCGGTGCGCGCGACCTCTTCCACCGTGATCGCCGCCCCGCCCTGCTCGCCGACCAGGACCACCTCGTCTTCGTTGAACGCGCTGCCGTCGCCGATGTCGACCATGAACTGGTCCATGCACACGCGCCCCACCAGCGGATGGCGGCGGCCGTGGATCAGCACCTGCCCGCAGGAAGACAGCGCCCGCGGCCAGCCATCGCCATAGCCCATCGGCACCGTCACCACGCGGGTGTCGGCCGCGGCGGTCCAGGTCGCGCCATAGCCCACGGTGCTGCCGGCGCGCACCACCTTGAAATACACCACCTGCGAGACCAGCGACAGCGCCGGCCGCACGGCCACCGACGGGATCGAGGCCGGATCGGGCAGCACGCCGTAGAGCAGGATGCCCGGGCGCACCATGTCCAGCCAGGTGCCGGGGAAGTGCAACACGCCGCCGGAGTTGGCCAGGTGCCGCAGCGGCATCGGCGCGCCGAGCCGCCCGAAGTGCGCGCACGCGTCCAGGAAACGCTCCAGTTGCAGCGCCGTCATCGGCGAATCCGGATCGTCGGCGCAGGCCAGGTGCGAATACACGCCGACCGTCTCGCACCAGGGCGAGCGCACGGCGGCCTCGATGAGCGCACCGGCCGAGGCGGCATGCACGCCGATGCGCTCCATGCCGGTATCGATCTTCAGGTGCACGCGCGCGCGGCGCCCCAGCGCGCGCGCCGCGTCCTCGACCTGCCCCAGCTTGGACAGCGAGGATACGGTGAGCTCCAGGTCGTGGGCGATGAACTGCGTCACCTGCGGACCGAAGATCCCGCCCATCACCAGGATCGGCAGCGTGACGCCGGCCTGCCGCAGGGCGATTCCCTCCTCCACGAAGGCCACGCCCAGCCGCGTGGCGCCGGCCACCTCCAGCTGGCGCGCGACCGGCACCAGTCCATGGCCATAGGCATTGGCCTTGACGATGGCCATCACCGGCACGCCGACGTGGCCGGCGATCGCGCGGTGGTTGGCGGCGATGGCGTCGAGGTCGACCAGGATCCGGCTGGGCCGCTGGCGGAAGATCGGGGTCAAGACTGATGAGCCGATGGGGTGGGCGGCGTGCGGCAAGGCACGGCAGGCGATGATTCTATCCAGCGACGCGACACGCCGCATGGACGTGTGCGCCGTTGCGGCCGCAGGCTATGCTGCAGGTCCGGACTCAGGATGAGATCGTGGGCATGAATGGACTTGTGCAACGCCGCCTTGCAACCTGCTGCCTGGCCCTGGGCCTGGCATCCATTGCCCCCACTTCAGGGGCGCCGCTACCCGCCCGCTTCATCGACGGGTTCGCACTGGAGATCGCGCCTGGCGACTGGGACGGCCGCTTCGAGTTTCCCGGGGTCTACTGTCTGCGGTTCCCGGTGCCGGAGGAGGCGAGGCGCCGCATCAGCGGCCTGTTCAACGGCACCAGCACATCGCTGGTCAGGGTTGAGTACGGCTCGGGACTGGAAATGTCCGTCGTCAGTTCAACCATGCCCGCCACGCTGGACAGCCAACAGGATCACGCGAGGCAGATCGAGCGCGCGCGCGACGCCGAGGCGCTGCTCCCCGATGCGCTGTACCGGTTCAGCGTGGTGGATTCCGCCATGGGTCCGGTGATGCGCAGGCACCTGGCGAACGCCGCATCGCGCATGCCGTCGCACCTGGATCCGTTTCCGATCGCGATCGCATTTCACGATGCGCCCGCCGGACAGTCCCGCTCCATTGCCGAGCTTCGCGAGTTCTCCAGATGGCCCGACCGCTACGAGGTGGCGGTGTATGCGCCGGTACCAGACCCCACCAGCGCGCGCGAGATCGAACTGGTCCGGCAGATTGCCGCCTCGTTCGCGGATGGGCTTATGCAATCGCTGCAGGACTGCACCGGCGCGTTTCCCGCGCGCGATCCGGGCGCAGCCCTGCCGTGAGCAGGCCCGGCGCTACTCGAAGCTGCCGACCGAATCGTGCGCGAGGTTGTCGAAGCGGGTGTACTCGCCGAAGAACTTCAGCTTGAGCGAGCCGGTCGGGCCGCTACGCTGCTTGCCGATGATGATCTCGGCCAGCCCCTTGTCCGGCGACGCTTCCTTGTTGTAGTACTCGTCGCGGTAGATGAAGATGATGATGTCGGCGTCCTGCTCGATGGCGCCCGACTCGCGCAGGTCGGCCATGACCGGACGTTTGTCGGTACGCGTTTCCAGCGAGCGGTTGAGCTGGGACAGCGCCATCACCGGCACGTTGAGCTCCTTGGCCAGGCCCTTGAGCGAGCGCGAGATCTCGGAAATCTCGGTGGCGCGGTTCTCGCTGTTGCCCGGGACCGCCATCAGCTGCAGGTAGTCGATCACGATCAGTCCCAGGTCGTGCTCGCGCTTGAGCCGGCGCGCCTTGGCGCGCAGCACGTCCGGCGACAGGCCGGGCGTGTCGTCGATGAAGATCTTGGTTTCCTTGATCATCCGGATCGCGCTGGTCACACGGCTCCAGTCCTCGTCCTCGAGCTGGCCGGTGCGCAGGCGCGTGGCGTTGATGCGGCCGTTGGACGAAATCAGGCGCAGCGCGAGCTGGCTGGCCGACATTTCCATCGAGAAGACCGCCACCGCCTTCTTGGTCTTGATCGCCGCGTACTCGGCGATGTTGAGCGCGAAGGTGGTCTTGCCCATGGCCGGACGCGCGGCCAGGATGATCAGGTCGGTCGGCTGCAGACCGGCGGTCATCTGGTCGAACTCGGTATAGCCGGTCGGCAGGCCGGTGATGCCGCCGCCGTTGGCGTGCCGCGTCTGCAGCACGTCGAAGGCCTCGGCCATGGCCTTGTTGATGGGCACGAAGTCCTGGCGCCCGCGCGAGCCGGCCTCGGCGATCGCGAACACCTGCTGCTCGGCCTTGGCCAGGATCTCGGCGCTGTCGCGGCCCTCGGGCTGGAAGCCGTCGTTGACGATGTCGGTGCCGATCTCGATCAGCTGGCGCAGCACCGCCTTGTCGCGCACGATCTCGGCATAGGCCTTGATGTTCGCGGCCGAGGGCGTGGTGCTGACCAACTCGACCAGGTAGGCGCCGCCTGCGACCTGCTCGGCCAGTCCGTTGGATTCGAACCACTCACCCAGCGTCACCGCGTCGAAGGGTTTGTCCTTCTCGGCCAGCTCCCGGATCGCGCGGTAGATCAGCTGGTGGTCGCGGCGGTAGAAATCCTTGTCGTTGAGCAGGTCGGCAACGCGGTCGAACGCGTCCGGGGCCAGCATCAGGCCGCCGAGCACGGCCTGCTCGGCATCGACCGACTGCGGCGGCACGCGCAGTTGATCGATGCGGGGTTCGGGGCGTTGGTCCTGGCGGAAGCCGGGTCTTGCGGACATCAGGGGAGTCACTCCAGGCGACGGGCCGGGGATGCGGTCGTGGTGGATGGATCCCGGACCGTCATCCTAGCGGGCGCGGCTGTGGGTACGCGATGGAACAAGCTGTGGATAAGCCTGTTGTGCGCCCGCGGGATCTCGGCGCCTGCGACCGCGCGGCCGTGCCGGATCCCGAAAACAGGACAGGCGCCTTGCGGCGCCTGTCCATGCCCAGCCGGTGATGCGGCGATCAGGCCGCTTCGGGCTCGATGATCACCTTCACGGTGGTCTCGGCGTCGGCGTGCAGATGGATCACCACGTCGAACTCGCCGGTGTTGCGCAGCGGGCCTTCGCCCAGCACCACTTCCGACTTGCCCACCTCGGTCACGGCCTTGGTCAGCGCCTCGGCGATGTCGCGCGGGCCCACCGAGCCGTACAGCTTGCCTTCGGCCGAAGCGTTGGCGTAGATGGTCACGCTGGCGCCTTCGAGCTTGGCCAGGCGGCCCTGCGCCTGGTCGGCGATGGCCTTGGCCTTGGCCTCGTAGTCGGCGCGCTTGCTCTCGAACTCGGCCAGGTTGGCGGCGGTGGCCGGCACGGCCTTGCCCTGCGGGACCAGGTAGTTGCGGCCGTAGCCCGGCTTGACGTCGACCTTGTCGCCGAGGTCGCCAAGATTGGTCACGCGCTGCAGGAGGATCAGTTGCATGTCATTGCTCCGTATTCGTTAGCGGCTGGAGTGCCGCAACGCTTGCTGTCCGAATCGGACGGATCGGTATCGAACCGGGGAACGGAGGGACCTGCCATCCTCGGCCGGAACCCCCATTCCCGCCCTGCCCTCCCCGCGGGGGAGGACGGGCACGCCCCCCGTGCGGGAGGCGGCGTTCTTACACGTTGTGGTTGTCGGTGTACGGGATCAGCGCGAGGAAACGAGCCCGCTTGACCGCGAGGGCCAGCTGGCGCTGGTAGCGCGACTTGGTGCCGGTGATGCGGCTCGGCACGATCTTGCCGTTCTCGGTGAGGTTCTGGCGCAGGGTGTTGAGATCCTTGTAATCGATCTCCTTGACGCCCTCGGCGGTGAACTTGCAGAACTTGCGGCGGCGAAAGAACTTGGACATGGGTGTGCTCCTCAGGCGGCTTCGGTCGGTTCGGCCGGTTCGGCCGAGTCGGCCTTGCTGCCTTCGCCGTCGGTGGACGGGGTTTCGTCGTCATCGCGGCGGCGACGGTCGGAACGCTCCGGGCGGTCGGGCTTGTCGCCCTTCTCGTCCTTGTTCTTCATGATCAGCGACTGCTCGGTGTCGGCCTCGTCGCGGCGCATCACCAGGTGGCGCAGGATGGCGTCGTTGAAGCGGAAGCCCTCGACGAGCTCGTTGAGCACGTCCTGGCCGGCTTCGATGTTGAGCAGCACGTAGTGGGCCTTGACCAGGTTGTCGATCGGGTACGCCAGCTGGCGGCGGCCCCAGTCTTCCAGGCGGTGGATCTTGCCTTCGCCGTTCTCGATCAGCGTCTTGTAACGCTCGATCATCGCCGGCACCTGCTCGCTCTGGTCCGGATGGACCAGGAACACGATTTCGTAATGACGCATGGGTTGTCCTTTCGGGTATCGGGCGCCCTGGGGCGGCCCGGAAAGCTCCCCGGCGCCCGGCACGGGCGCGGTGGAGCAAGGGCTCCCTGCAGCGCCAGGCCGCGGGGAGCCGGGCATTATGGAGGATCAAGGACTTGCGGGCAAGGCGACCGGACAGTCGCAGCCGTGGGGCGACCCGGGCTGGCTGGGGGACAGGCGGGACCAGGCCGGCGGGCAGGCGCGGCGCCCGTCCCCCGCTCAGGCGGCGCGGTCGGCGTCGGTGGTGAAGCTTTCCCCGCAGCCGCACTCGGCCGCGGCGCTGGGATTGGCGAACACGAACTCGTGGTTCAGGCCCTTGCGCACGAAGTCGATGGTGGTGCCGTCGACCAGCGGCTGGCTGGTGGCATCGACGTAGATGCGCACACCGTCCTGTTCGCTGACGCTGTCGCCATCGCGCGCCTCGCGCGCCAGTTCCACCTCGTAGCCCCAGCCGGAGCAGCCGGTCCTCTTCACTCCAAACCGCAGCCCGCGCGCAGCGGGATCGGCGGCGAGGAACTGGCGGACACGGTCGAGGGCGGCGGAGGTGAGCTGGATGGGCATGCCTGGATTCTAGCGCGGTGCGGCTGAAGAAGGCCTTTTGAAGGGCGGTGGCGCGGTAAACTGTGCGTTCCGATATCGGCCCTCTCCCCAGGATTGCAAGGCATGACGGTTTCCAGCGTCGAACACGCGCTCGCCGGCAGGATCCCCGCCGGCGGCGAAGTCACGGTCCGCGGCTGGGTGCGCACCCGGCGCGACTCCAAGGCCGGCCTGAGCTTCGTCAACGTCAGCGATGGCTCCTGCTTCGCGCCGATCCAGGTAGTCGCGCCGGCCGCGCTGGCCAACTACGAGTCCGAGATCAAGCGGCTCACCGCCGGCTGCGCGGTGATCGCCAGGGGCACGCTGGTGGCGTCGCAGGGCCAGGGCCAGAGCTTCGAGATCCAGGCCGAATCGATCGACGTCGTGGGCTGGGTCGAGGATCCGGAGACCTATCCGATCCAGCCCAAGGCGCATTCGCTCGAGTTCCTGCGCGAGGTCGCGCACCTGCGCCCGCGCACCAACCTGTTCGGCGCGGTCACCCGCATCCGCCACTGCCTGGCGCAGGCCGCGCACCGCTATTTCCACCAGAACGGCTACTGCTGGATCAACACGCCGATCGTCACCACCTCCGACGCCGAGGGCGCCGGGCAGATGTTCCGCGTCTCCACGCTGGACATGGCCAACCTGCCGCGCAACGAGCGCGGCGAGGTGGACTTTTCGCGCGACTTCTTCGGCAAGGAGGTGTTCCTGTCGGTGTCGGGCCAGCTCAACGTCGAGGCCTTTGCGCTGGCGATGAGCAAGGTCTACACCTTCGGGCCGACCTTCCGCGCCGAGAACTCCAACACCACGCGCCACCTGGCCGAGTTCTGGATGATCGAGCCGGAGATCGCCTTCGCCGACCTGGCCGAGGACGCGCGCGTGGCCGAGGAGTTCCTCAAGTACCTGTTCCGCGCGGTGCTCGACGAGCGCGGCGACGACATGGCCTTCATCGCCGAGCGCGTGCAGAAGGATGCGATTACGCGGCTGGAATCGTTCATCAACGCGCCCTTCGAGCGCATCGAATACAGCGATGCAGTGGCGCTGCTGCAGAAGTCCAGCCACAAGTTCGACTTCCCGGTGGAATGGGGCCTGGACCTGCAGACCGAACACGAGCGCTGGCTGACCGAGCAGCACGTCGGCCGCCCGGTGGTGGTGACCAACTACCCCGAGCACATCAAGGCCTTCTACATGCGCCTGAACGACGACGGCAAGACCGTCGCCGCGATGGACGTGCTGGCGCCGGGCATCGGCGAGATCATCGGTGGTTCCCAGCGCGAGGAGCGCCTGGACGTGCTGGACGCGCGCATGGACCAGTTCGGTCTGGACCGCGAGCACTACGGCTGGTACCGCGATTTCCGGCGCTACGGCACGGTGCCGCACGCCGGCTTCGGCCTCGGCTTCGAGCGTCTGATCGTCTACGTCTGCGGTCTGTCGAACATCCGCGACGCCATCCCGTATCCGCGCGCCCCCGGCCACGCGGAATACTGAGCGGTCGATCGATGATCCTTTTCCTCGCCCTGTGTTTCGTCGGTATCGCCATCGGTGGCATCACCGCGTTCGTGATCTTCTGGCCGCTGTCGCTGGTCCACCTGCGCGACCGCCACCCGGAGGTGCGCGCCTCGCTGGGTGAAAGCGCGTTCCTGGCGCCGTCGGCCCTGGCCTGGCTGCTGGCCGGGCGCTATCGCGTCGTGCCCGACGCGCAGTTCACCGGGCTGGCAACGCCTGCGCGGATCGCCGCATTCGTGATCATGGGAGCGGTGGGCATGTCGGCTCTGCTGTGGCTGTGGTCGGTGGTGATTCGATGAGCGCCCCGCTGCCGCACGTGAGCGAGCAATGGTGGCTGGCCTCGCTGGGCCGCACCGTCGTATGGGCGCGCCTGCGCGTGCGCGAAGCCGGTACCGCGGAAGTGTTCGACAGCGACGGCAATACCCTGGTCTACGACAGCGAGGACACGGCGCGCGCGATGCTGATGGACGCGGATTTCGTGAGCTATGACGGGCTCGACGAGACCGACGCGCTGGACCGTGGTTTCTCGCTGACCGAGATCGCGCCGCCGGCCGGCAGCGACGAGGCCACGCTGCGCCCGCGCATGGTGCAGTCGCTCGGCGCGCGGGCCTGACACCGCGGCAGTTCCTGCCCGGGTGGCGATGCGCTGGGCTTGTCCGGCGACGTGGCTTGCCTGTCATCCCGGGCGCAGCGAGGGATCTTGCATCCATGCGGGGGGCCGGGATCCCTCGCTGCGCTCGGGATGGCAGCTTGGGTGTCGAACGGGATGACAGCGTTGGGGGGCGTTCGGGATACCCGTCCGATTGTCCTAAGATCGCGCCATGTATCTGCCCCGCGCCTTTGCCCAGACCGACCTGACCCAGCTCGATGCGCTACTGGCAGCAGACCCGTTCGTCACCCTCGTGACCATCGACGCCGATGGCGCGCCATTCGCCAGCCACCTGCCCGTGCTCTACCGCCGCCAGGGCGCACGCGCGCTGGTCGAAGGGCACTGGGCCAGGCCGAATCCGCAGGCACGCCATGGTGGCAACGCGCTGATGATCGTGCATGGCCCGCACGCCTACGTCTCGCCGGGCTGGTATCCGGACAAGGAGCCTGCCGCGCGCGTGCCGACCTGGAACTACGCGGTGGCGCATCTGTCGGGCGCGCTGCAGGTGTTCGAGGACGAGGATGAACTGGCCGACCTGGTCGCACGCATGAGCGAACGTTTCGAGTCCGCGATCGGGCAGTCCTGGCGTTTCGAGCGCGACCGCGAAGACCATCGGCGGCAGCTGCGCGGCATCATCGGCTTCCGCTTCGAGCCTGCCCGCATCGAGCTCAAGTTCAAGCTCAACCAGAATCATCCGGTGGAGAACCGCGCGGCGGTGGCCGATGCACTCGCCGATGCGGATGCGCCCGGGAGCCGCGCCGTGGCCGCGCTGATGCGGCACCACCTCGACTGAAGGAGCCGCAACAATGGACCTGAACCTCTCCGGCCGCCACGCCCTGGTCTGCGGTGCATCCGAAGGCATCGGTCGCGCCGCGGCGCACGAGCTGGCGCTGCTGGGCGCCGATGTCACCGTGCTTGCCCGCCGTGCGCACGTGCTGCAGGCCGTGGTCGACGCCCTGCCCCGCAGCGCAAACCAGCGACATCGCGTGCTGGTTGGCGACGTGACCGAGCGCGATGCGCTGCGCGCGGCTGTCGCCGGACTGGCGGGTGCCGCGCCGGTGCACATCCTGGTCAACAACACGGGGGGTCCGCCGGGCGGACCGGTGCTGGACGCCGACGCGTCGGCGTTCACGGATGCCTTCGGCCGACACGTGCTGGCCAACCAGGCGCTGGTGCAGGCGCTGCTGCCGGGCATGCGCGCGGCGGGCTGGGGCCGCATCGTCAACGTGGTCTCGACCTCGGTCTACGAGCCCATTGCCGGGCTGGGGGTGTCGAACACGGTCCGTGGTGCGGTCGCAGGCTGGGCCAAGACGCTCGCGCGCGAGCTGGGGCCGCATGGCATCACCGTCAACAACGTGCTGCCCGGCTATACCGACACTGCGCGTATCGACCAGATCGTGCGCGAGCGCAGTGCGGCCAGCGGCAAGCCGCGCGAACAGGTGCTGGCGGGCATGCTCGCGAGCGTGCCGGTGGGGCGCATGGCAAGTCCGGGGGAAACCGGCGGCGTCATCGCCTTCCTGTGCTCGCCGGCAGCGGCCTATGTCACAGGGGTCAGCCTGGCGGTGGACGGCGGGCGGATGCAGTCGATCTGAGCGGGAATGGCGCGGCCCCTGGAATCATCCGTCACCCACTCAGGATCCCATGCCCGAAGGCCCTGAAATCCGCCGTGCCGCCGACCGTCTTGCCGAAGCCGTGGTCGGCCAGCCGCTGGTATCGGCGTGGTTTGCACCTCCGGCGCTCAAGCGCCACGCAACGGCGCTGCCCGGGCGCCGCATCCTGGCCATCGAGCCCCACGGCAAGGCGCTGCTGACCCGCTTCGATCATGGCTGGACGCTCTACAGCCACAACCAGCTCTACGGGGTGTGGAAGGTCTGCGATGCGGGCCAGCGGCCGGACACGACGCGTTCGCTGCGCGTCGCCCTGGAAACGTCCGACAGGGCGATCCTGCTCTACTCCGCCTCCGACATCGCGATGTGGCGCGACGCCGACCTGGCGCGTCATCCGTTCCTGTCGAAGCTCGGCCCCGATGTGCTCGATCCCGGGCTGGATGCCGCCACCGTTGCGAAGCGACTGCAGGATCCGCGCTTTGTCCGGCGCCGGCTGCAGGGATTGCTGCTCGACCAGGGCTTCCTGGCGGGGATGGGCAACTACCTGCGCGCCGAAGTGCTGTTCGAAGCCGGCGTCGCGCCCGGACGGACGCCCGCGGAACTTTCGCCGGACGAACGCCTCCGGCTTGCGACGGCCCTGCTGGAGGTCCCGCGTCGCAGCTACCGGACCCGGGGCATCGCACCGGCGCGCGGCATGCGCGAGGACTACCTGACCGATACGCCCGATGGGTTCCGCTTCCACGTCTTCGACCGCGAGGGCGAGCCCTGTCCGCGCTGCGGCGCCCCCATCGTGCGCAGCATGCTCGCGGGACGGCGGATGTATGCCTGTGGGGCGTGCCAGCGCTGATGCACGGCGCCCGGATGCGCCCTGTTGGCGAAGTCAGGTCAAGCCTTGGCACCGGCGCGCGCTGCACCCTCGGGTCACGCCATCCGGGACGCTCGCGCTGGCCGGACCCGACTGCGCGCACCCGCCGGCGCTCGCCATCACGCAGCGCGAGGGCGAAGTGACCCGGCGACAGGCCTTGCACGGTCCACGGAGTAAGCTGGCGCGATGAAACGTTGCCTGCACTTCATCGACGGGGCGATGCGCGAGCCGGCCTCCGGGCAATGGCTGGACGTGGCCGATCCGGCGTCCGGCAGGCCCTTCGCCTCGGTGGCCGATGGCGATGCGCACGATGTCGCGGCCGCCGTCGATGCCGCGACCGCTGCAGCCCCGGCCTGGGCTGCGCTGCCCAACGAGCTCCGCGCACGCTGGCTGGACAAGCTGGCGCAGGCGCTGGAAGACCGGAGCGAGCTGTTCGCCCAGGCCGAATCGCGTGACGCCGGCAAACCCATCGGCCTGGCGCGCGAGATCGAGATCCCGCGCGCGATCGCCAACCTGCGCTTCTTCGCACACGCGGCCACCCAGTTCGCCAGCGAGTCGCACCACGGCCAGGCCGGGCTCAACTACACCCTGCGCCTGCCGCTGGGCGTGGTCGGCACGATCTCGCCCTGGAACCTGCCGCTGTACCTGCTGACCTGGAAGATCGCGCCGGCACTCGCCGCGGGCAACGCGGTGGTCGCCAAGCCGTCCGAGCTGACGCCGCTCACGGCGACCATGCTGGGCGAGCTGGCCGCGGAGATCGGCCTGCCCGCCGGCGTGCTGAACATCGTCCACGGTCGCGGCCATGAGGTCGGCGAAGCCATCGTCACGCATCCCGACGTGCGGGCGGTGTCGTTCACCGGCAGCACGGCCGTTGGCCGACGCATCGCCACGCTGGCCGCGCCACAGCTCAAGAAACTCTCGCTGGAACTGGGCGGCAAGAACGCGACCCTGGTCTTCGCCGACAGCGACTGGCAGCCGCACCTCGACACCCTGGTGCGCTCGGCCTTCCAGAACAGCGGGCAGATCTGCCTGTGCGGCTCGCGCATCCTGGTCGAGCGGAGCATCGAGCGCCAGTTCACCGAGGCCTTCGTCGAGCACGTACGCATGCTGCACATCGGCGATCCGGTGGATCCGGACACGCAGTTTGGCCCGCTGGTCTCGCAGGCACAGTTCGACAAGGTCAACGCGGCGATCGCGAAGGCAAGTGAAGAAGGTGGCCGCGTGCTCTGCGGCGGCCACGCGCTCGACCGGCCGGGCTGGTTCATCGAGCCGACCGTGATCGCGGGACTGGGGCCGGACACCGCCAGCAACCGCCAAGAGATCTTCGGCCCCGTCGTCACCCTGCAGCCCTTCGACGACGAGGACGACGCGCTGCGCCTGGCCAATGCGGTGGAGTACGGCCTGTCCGCCTCGCTGTGGACGCGCGACCTCGACCGTGCCCATCGCCTCGCGGCCGCGCTGCGCGTGGGCATCGTCTGGATCAACAGCTGGATGCTGCGCGACCTGCGCACGCCGTTCGGCGGCAGCGGAACGTCCGGCCTGGGTCGCGAAGGCGGGCTTGAGGCCATGCGCTTTTTCACCGAACCACGGAACGTCGGCATCGCTTTGCGATAATGGCGCGGACCCCGCCCCTGGACCCCCGATGAGCCGACTCGCCGAACTGCTGGAAAAGAACGAAGCCTGGGCCTCGCGCATCGAGGCGGAAGACCCCAGCTTCTTCCAGCGCCTGTCGAAGATCCAGACGCCCAAGTTCCTGTGGATCGGCTGCTCCGACTCGCGCGTGCCGGCCAACCAGATCGTCGACATGGCGCCGGGCGAGGTGTTCGTCCACCGCAACATCGCCAACGTGGTGGTGCATACCGACCTCAACTGCCTGTCGGTGATCCAGTTCGCGGTCGACGTGCTCAAGGTCGAGCACATCCTGGTGGTGGGCCACTACGGCTGCGGCGGCGTGCTGGCTGCGCTCGACGGGATGCGCGTGGGCCTGGCAGACAACTGGATCCGGCACGTCAAGGATGTGGCCAACCGCCACGATGAACTGCTGGCCGCGATCAGCGACCACGGCCTGCGCCTGGACCGCCTGTGCGAGCTGAACGTGCTCGAGCAGGTCGCCAATGTCTGCGAGACGACCATCGTGCGCGACGCCTGGGCACGCGGACAGACGCTGCACGTGTATGGCTGGGTCTACACCCTGCGCGACGGCCGCGTGCACGACCTCGGCCTCGACGTGGACAGCGAGCCGGCGCTGCCCGAGCAGTACGCGCCCGCCCTGGCGCGGATCCGCGTCGATCGGGCCGACCGCTGATGGGCGAGGCCGGCATCCGCGCGGACGCGGCGCCGGCGCCGGTCGGCCGCTATCCGCATGCGCGCCGCGCCGGCGGGCTGCTGTTCCTGTCAGGCATTGGTCCGCGTGATTCCCGCACAGATTCGGTGCCCGGCAACGTCTACGACACCGATGGCCGGCTGGCCTCCCACGATATCGTCGCGCAGACGCGGGCCGTGTTCGCCAACGTGCGCACGGTGCTGGAAGCCAGCGGTGCGCGCTGGGAAGACCTGGTCGACGTGACGGTTTATCTCACCGACATGGCCGGGGACTTCGCGGCCTACAACGCCGTCTGGGCCGAACATTTTCCGGACCCGGCCACTGCGCCCTGCCGCACCACCCTCGGCATCGACGCCCTGCCCACGCCGATCGCGATCGAACTCAAGTGCGTCGCGACGGTGGCCGACGCTGCCGCGCCAAGGAGCACGCCATGATCCCCGCGCCCATCAACTTCCAGAAGTGGATCGACGACAACCGCCACCTGCTCAAGCCGCCGGTCGGCAACAAGTGCATCTACGACGGCGAGTTCATCGTGATGGTGGTGGGCGGCCCTAACGCGCGCACCGACTACCACTTCGAGGAAGGCCCGGAGTGGTTCCACCAGCTCGAAGGCGAGATGGTGCTGCGCATCCAGGAGGACGGCCGCGTGCGCGACATTCCGATCCGCGCCGGCGAGACCTTCCTGCTGCCGCCGCGCGTGCCGCATTCACCGCAGCGGGCGGAAGGGTCGATCGGCCTGGTGATCGAGCGCAGGCGCCTGCCGCATGAAGACGATGGCCTGATGTGGTTCTGCCAGCAGTGCAATGAAAAGGTCTACGAGGCGTTCTTCCACCTCGAGGACATCGAGCAGGATTTCTTCCGCGTATTCGAGACCTTCTATCGCAGCGACGCGCTGCGCACCTGCAAGGCCTGCGGCCACCTCAACCCCCGCCCCACGCGCTACGAGATGCAGGCCGACTCGCAGGCCGACATCACCTGAGGGTGCATTTGCACCGGTGGTGCACAACGCGCCGCAAGCGGGTTTGATTGCGATCAATGTCGCGACGCAGCAAACCGCGGACAGTCGCTCCCACGCAAACGCGCGACAGGGGACGACACCGTGGGACTGCTGATCTGGCAGGAAAGCCTCAACACCGGCATCGACATCATCGACAGCCAGCACCAGCGCATCGTGGAGATGATCAACAACCTCCACGTGGCGCAGAAGTCCGGCTCGCGGGCCGCCATCACCGAGGTGATCGACGAGATGGTCGATTACACCCTGTCCCACTTCGCCTTCGAGGAGGAGTTGATGGAGGAAGCCGGTTACCCCTTCTGCGCCGCGCACAAGCGCGTGCACGAGGTGTTCGCCCGCCGCGTGAGCGAGATGCGGATGCGCTTCGAGGCCGGCGAGGACGTGGTCGCCGAGCTACAGGGCATGCTGTCGCGCTGGCTGTTCAACCACATCCGCAACGACGACAAGGCCTACGCCGACCAGGTCAAGCGGCATCTCAACGTGTTCGTGCACGCGCACCAGAACGGCGGCTGGCTCAAGCGCACCGTGCATCGCCTGTTCGGCTGAGCACTCCCCCGCGCGCGCCGTGCCGCACTGCGGCGCGCCCATCGCGGCGGCTGTGCCTACAATCGGGCGATGCTCAGGATCGACATCCACGCCCATTACCTGCCGCGCGACTGGCCCGACCTGGCGCGCAAATACGGCGAAGCGCGCTTTCCGGTGATCCACCATACCGAGGACGGCCGCCACCGCATCTACAAGGACGGCCGCTTCTTCCGCGAGATCTGGTCGCGCACCTGGGACCCGCAGGAACGCATCGACGAGTTCGCACGGTTTGGCGTACAGGTCCAGGTGATCAGCACCGTGCCGGTGATGTTCAGCTACTGGGCGCGGCCGCAGCACGCGCTGGAGCTGCACCAGGCGCTCAACGACCACATGGCCGCGACCTGCCGCGACCATCCGCGCCATTACGCCGGCCTTGGCACGGTGCCGCTGCAGTCGCCGCGACTGGCGGTGCAGGAGCTCGAACGCTGCGTGGACGAACTGGGCCTGCAGGGCGTGCAGATCGGCTCGCACGTCACCGGCCCGGACGGCACCCACTGGAACCTGGACGCGCCGGAGCTGTTTCCGTTTTTCGAAGCGGCGGCCGACCTGGGCGCGGCGATCCTCGTGCACCCCTGGGACATGATGGGCGCCGAGACGATGCCCAAGTACTGGCTGCCCTGGCTGGTCGGCATGCCCGCCGAGCAATCGCGCGCCGCCTGCTGCCTGGTGTTCGGCGGCGTGCTGGAAAGGCTGCCGAAGCTGAAGATCTGCATGGCCCATGGCGGCGGCAGCTTCCCTTACACCATCGGCCGCATCGAGCATGGCTTCAACATGCGCCCCGACCTGGTCGCTACCGACAACCCGCACAACCCGCGGGATTACCTGCAGCGGCTGTACTTCGACTCCTGGGTGGCCGATCCACGCGCCCTGCGCTACCTGCTCGACACCTGTGGCGTGGCGCGGGTGATGCTCGGTACCGACTACCCCTTCCCGCTGGGCGAGCAGGAGCCTGGCGCAGGCATCGAACAGCTCGGCCTGGGCGACCCCGACCGTGCCCGCCTCTATCACGGCACTGCCCTGGAATGGCTCGGCCTGCCGGCCTCCCGCTTCGTGTAGCAGCGGCGTCAGCCGCGACCGCACTCGCAACCGTGCGGGAACCTGCTGCCATCCGGAAAGAGCCTTGGACCCCATCGCGGCTGAAGCCGCTCCTACAATGACGGCATGAACGACCTCTACTCAGACGCGCACGCCCTTGCCCTCGACGCGGCCGATGCGCTGCCCAGCCTGCGCGGCGAGTTCCTGCTGCCGCGCCACGACGAGGCCGATCAGGCCTACTTCTGCGGCAACTCGCTGGGCCTGCAGCCGCGCGCGGTGCGCGCGCACGTCGAGGAGGTGCTGGACAAGTGGGCCACCGAGGCGGTCGAAGGGCACTTCACCGGGCAGACGCAGTGGATGAGCTACCACGCCCTGGTGCGCGACCAGCTCGCCGGCGTGGTCGGCGCGTTGCCGACGGAGGTAGTGGCGATGAACTCGCTCACGGCCAACCTGCACCTGATGATGGCCAGCTTCTACCGGCCCGACGGCAAGCGCAACGCCATCCTGGTCGAGGCCGGAAGCTTTCCTTCGGATCGCTACGCCGTGGAGTCGCAGCTGGCATTCCACGGCCTGTCGGCCGCCCAGGCGCTGATCGAGGTGGAGGCGGACGAGGCCGACGGCACCGTCTCGATGGCGGCGATCGAGCGCGCGATCGCGCAGCACGGACCGCGGCTGGCACTGGTGCTGTGGCCTGGCGTGCAGTACCGCACCGGGCAGTCGTTCGAGATCGGGACGATCGCGCGGCTGGCGCAGGCGGCCGGCGCCGTTGCCGGGTTCGACCTGGCGCATGCAGTGGGCAACGTGCCGCTGGCATTGCACGACAGCGGCGCGGATTTCGCCGTGTGGTGCCACTACAAGTACATGAATGCCGGGCCCGGCGCCGTGGCGGGCTGCTTCGTGCACGAACGCCACGCGCACACGGAGCGGCCGCGTCTTGCCGGCTGGTGGGGGCATGAGCCGGCCACGCGCTTCCGCATGGGCCCCGAGTTCATGCCGACGCCTGGCGCCGAAGGCTGGCAGCTGAGCAATCCGCCGATCCTGGCCCTGGCGCCGCTGCGCGCGTCGCTGGAGCAGTTTGCGAGAACCGGCATGGACGCACTGCGTGCAAAATCCCAGCGCCTCACCGGCTACCTCGAGGCCCTGATCGACGCACGCCTGCGCGACACGCTGCAGGTGATCACGCCGCGTGACCCGGCCCGTCGCGGATGCCAGCTGTCGCTGCGCGTCACCGGCGGTCGCGATCGCGGGCGCGCGCTGTTCGAACACCTGGGCGGCCAGGGCATCGTCGGCGACTGGCGCGAACCTGACGTCATCCGCATCTCTCCTGCCCCGCTCTACAACACCCACGCGGACGTGCTGCGATTCGCGCATGCGGTGGATGCCTGGCGGGCGACATGACGACATTGCAGATCCACGCGCCCGCGCGCGATCTGGCGTCATCGCGACCACAGAAAGAAATCCTGTGCCTGCCCGCCGGACCGCAGATTGCTGCCTGCGGCCGAAATGACAGCTGCAGCGCGTGATGGGACAGGCCTTGGACAGACCTACTGGACAATCGATCACCATCATCGGCGCTGGCCTTGCCGGCACCCTGCTTGCGACCCTGCTTGCGCAGCGTGGCTGGCAGGTGGAGGTCTTCGAGCGGCGCGGCGATCCCCGGCTGCACGGCTACGCGGGCGGGCGATCGATCAACCTGGCCCTGGCCGAACGCGGCCTGCACGCGCTCCGCCAGGCCGGTGCCGACCTGGGCGTGATGCGCCAGGCGGTGATGATGCGTGGGCGCATGGTGCATCCGCTGGGCGGCGAGCCCGAACTGCAGCGCTACGGCCGCGACGACAGTGAGGTGATCTGGTCGATCAGCCGGGGCGAGCTGAACATCGTGCTGATCGAGGCCGCCGAAGCCGCCGGCGCGACGCTGCACTTCGACCGGCGCCTGGAGCAGGTCGATTTCGATGCGCGCACCCTGCAGGTCAAGGGCAATGGGCACGAGGAAACCCGGCCGTTCCATACCCTGGTCGGTGCCGATGGCGCCGGCTCGACGCTGCGCGCACAGATGCTGCGCGTCCAGGACCTGGGCGAGCGCACCGAATGGCTCGACCATGGCTACAAGGAGCTGGAGATCCCGCCGGGCGCACACGGCGACTTCCGCATCGAGGCCAATGCACTGCATATCTGGCCGCGCGGCCATTACATGTGCATTGCCCTGCCCAACGACGAGCGCACCTTCACCGTCACCCTGTTCATGCCCCACGAAGGCCCCCATCCGAGTTTCGAGACCGTGCCCGATGGCGCGGCCGCGCTGGCCCTGTTCCAGGACCAGTTCGCCGATGCCGTGCCGCTGATCCCGATGCTGGAAGAGGACTACGACCGCAATCCCACCGGTCTGTTGGGCACGCTGTACCTGGACCAGTGGCACCTGGACGGACGCGCCGTGCTGTTGGGCGACGCCGCGCATGCGATGGTGCCCTTCCACGGCCAGGGCATGAACTGCGCCTTCGAGGACTGCGTGGCATTGGCCGAGCATCTCGATTCCGCCCCCGATATCGCCGCCGCCTACGCCGGCTTCGCCGCGCAGCGCATGCCCGACGCGGCTGCGATCCAGCACATGGCGCTGGAGAACTACATCGAGATGCGCGACCGCGTCGACGACCGGGACTACCGCCTGCAGCGGGCACTGGAGCTGCAACTGCAAGCGCGGCATCCGGACCGCTTCGTCCCGCACTACAGCATGGTCAGCTTCATGCGCATCCCCTACTCGCAGGCGCTGGCGCGCAGTGAGGTGCAGCGCGGCATCCTGGTGCGCGCCACCGCCGGACTCGCCACGCTGGACGCGGTGGACTGGGCGAAGCTGGACGCCGAAGTGCTGGCATGCCTCGAACCTCTGCCCACACTTGCGTAGGAGCGGCTTCAGCCGCGATCGGAGTCACAGGTCGCGATGGTCGCGGGCATCGCGCGTTCGCGGCTGAAGCACCGTAGCCCGGACAAGCGCAGCGCATCCGGGGGGCCGCGCCACATTGTCCCGGATGCGCTGCGCTTATCCGGGCTACGGTCCTGGTCCGTCGTGCCTACAATGCGTCCATGCCTGCATCCTTCCTGTTCTACGACCTGGAAACCTTCGGCGCCGACCCGCGGCGCACGCGCATCGCGCAGTTCGCGGCGATCCGCACCGACGAGGCGCTCAACGAGATCGAGGAGCCGATCGACTTCCTGGTCCGGCCTGCCGACGACCTGCTGCCCTCGCCCGATGCCACCATGGTCACCGGCCTGCCGCCGCAGCGCGCCCTGGCCGAGGGCGTGCCCGAAGCCGAGGCCTTTGCCCGCATCTTCGAGGAAATGTCGCGCCCGGAAACGTGCACGCTCGGCTACAACTCGCTGCGCTTCGACGACGAGTTCGTGCGTTACGGCCTGTACCGCAATTTCCATGATCCCTACGAGCGCGAGTGGCGCGGCGGCAACTGCCGCTGGGACCTGCTCGACGTGCTGCGCCTGATGCATGCCCTGCGCCCGGACGGCATCACCTGGCCGCAGCGCGAGGACGGCAAGGGCACCTCGTTCAAGCTCGAGCACCTGGCGACCGCCAACGGTGTGCGCAGCGGCGAAGCGCATGAGGCGCTGTCGGACGTGCGCGCCCTGATCGGGCTGGCGCGGCGCTTCCGCGACGCGCAGCCGCGCCTGTGGGACTACGCGCTGCGCCTGCGCGACAAGCGCCATGTCGCGACCCTGCTCGACACCGTGGCGATGACGCCGGTGCTGCACGTCTCGCAAAGATATCCGGCCACGCGCCTGTGCGCGGCGGCCGTGGTGCCGGTCACGCGACATCCGCGCATCGACAGCCGGGTCATCGTATTCGACCTAGACGGCGATCCAGACGCACTGCTGCAGCTCGACGCCGACACCATCGCCGCGCGCCTGTACCTGCGCGCCGACCAGTTGCCCGAAGGCCAGGCGCGCATCCCGCTCAAGGAGGTGCACCTCAACCGCTGCCCGGCGATCGTGCGCTGGGACCATCTGCGCGATGATGATTTCAGCCGGCTGGCGATCGACCGGGCCACGGCGGAAGCACGTGCAGCGCGCCTGCGCGAAGCGGGCCCTGAACTCGCGGAAAAGCTGCGTCGTGTCTACGCACAGGAGCGAGGACAGTCCACCGCCGACGCAGATGCCGCGCTCTACGATGGCTTCCTGCAGGACGGCGACAAGCGCCTGTTCGCCGACGTGCGTTCCACACCGCCCGCGCAGCTGGGCAGCCGCAGCTTCGGTTTCCGCGATCCGCGCATGCCCGAACTGCTGTTCCGCTATCGCGCCCGCAACTGGCCCGAAACCCTCGACCCCGACGAACGCCAGCGCTGGAACGACTACCGCCGCCAGCGCCTGGCCGACGACAGCACCCTGTCCGAACTCGGCTTCACGTCCTATTTCGACCGCATCGCCACACTGCGCGGCGAGCACGCCGGCAATGCCGAGCGCCTTGCCCTGCTCGACCAGCTCGACGCCTGGGGCCACCACCTGCACGCATCCCTGGCATGAGCACCTATTTCACCGACAAGAGCCTGAAGTTCCTCCGCAGCCTGGCGCGCCACAACGAGCGCGCCTGGTTCCAGTCGCACAAGGACGACTACGAGACGCACGTGCGCGCGCCGTTCCAGCGCCTGCTCGACGACCTGCGGGGTCCGCTGGCTGAAGTCAGCCTGCATTTCCGCTCGGAGTCGAAGAAGGTCGGCGGCTCGATGTTCCGCATCCAGCGCGACACGCGCTATGCGCACGACAAGGCGCCGTACAAGGAATGGCAGGGGGCGCGCCTGTTCCATGAGCGCAGCCGCGAGGTGCCCGCGCCCTCGTTCTACCTGCACCTGCAGCCCGGCGGCAGCTTCTTCGGCGGTGGCATCTGGCATCCCGACACGCCCGTGCAGCGCAAGATCCGGCAGTTCATCGTCGACAACCCGGGCGGCTGGAAGGCGGCGGCGCATGCGCCGGCCTTCCGTCGCCGCTTCGACCTCGACAATGCCGAGATGCTGGTGCGTCCGCCGCGCGGCTTTCCGGCCGACTTCGAATTCCTCGACGACCTGCGCCACCGCAACTTCGTCGCCTGGCGCAGCCTCGACGACAGCGTGATGCTCGGCCCGCGCCTGCTCACCACCCTGCAGAAAGACCTGCACGCACTGGCGCCGTTCATGGACTACATCTGCGCCTCGCTGGACCTGGAGTTCTGATGCGCCGCTGGCTGATCCTCGCCGTCCTGCTGCTCGCCGCGCTGCTGGCCTGGGTGGCCGCCGGCCCCTGGATCGCCATGCACGCCATCGGCAAGGCGGTGCGCGAGGAGAACGCCACTGCACTCGCGCGACACGTGGACTTTCCGCACCTGCGCGCCAGCCTGCGCGACCAGGCCAGCGACCGCGTCTCGCGCAGCCTGGGCATCGACGGCCAGACCGGTTGGCTCGGCGCACTCGGCGCAGGCGTGGCCAACCAGCTCGCCGGCGGCGCCATCGACCTCATGGTCACGCCGCACGGCCTCGGCGCATTGATGGAAGGTCGCAAGGTCTGGAACCGCGCCACCGGCCTGCCGCCGCCGCGCACCGAAGCCGGCGCCGCGGTCCGGCCCGACCCCTGGCGCAACGCCGAACGCCGCTATGAATCTTCATCGCGTTTTACCGCCACCGTGCAGACCGACGATGGCCAGCCGCTGGTGTTCGTACTGACCCGCGACGGGCTGCGCTGGCGCCTGTCGGACGTGCGCCTGCCGCCGCCCTAGGCCTTGCCATGCAGGCGATCACCGACCTTCGCGAACTGCTGGCCTGCATGCAGCCCGAACGCATCGCAGGCTGCTACGCGTTCGTCGTCCTGCCCGAGGGCGTGAGCCTCGAACCGGCCACGATCTTCGCCTCGATCCGCGAGCCGGAAGGCCTCTCGGTCATCGTCGCGGAAGAGGTCGCGCTGGCGTTGAGCCTGCCCATCGCGTTCCGGGCCGCGTGGATCACGCTGCAGGTACACTCCGACCTTGCGGCCGTGGGCCTGACCGCCGCAGTCGCCGCTGCGCTGGCGGAGGCCGGCATCAGTTGCAACGTCGTCGCCGGCGTCCACCACGACCACCTGTTCGTTCCCTTCGACGCGGCCCAGCAGGCGATGGACGCGCTGCAGGCCCTGTCACGGGACGGCGCGTACCCGTCCGCAAAGCAGTTCCCGAAGTCCCACGCCTGAAAGCGACGGGGCGGCACAAGGGGCGGCATGCCGTCCCCGCTCGCCCTTGCCTCTGGCGGTACCAGCCTGCTCCATCGCCCGTTGAGAGCCGCATCACGCGCATCACGCGCTGGCCGCAGGTATTAGGCTCGGCCAGCCGACCGGGCCTGGGGAGTCCGCGGCGCCAACACCCGGAGCACGATGATGCGCATGCCGTGCGGTCTGCTGTGCTGTGCCGCCCTGCTTGCCGCCGGCTGCTCCGGGGAGGATCCCACGCCGGCTGCCAGGCCGGCGACCGTCACCGCCCTCGCGAGGGTCGATGTCGCGCCCGGACCGCGCATCGTCGTGCAGCCCGGCCGCCAGTCGCCGGTGTTCGCGGGGCCCGAACCCTACAGGTTGGAAACGCCGTGCGGCACATGCCCGGCCAGCACGTGCTGGCGAGCACTGTCGATGTTGTGCAACGAGTCGTCGAAGAAGATGTCGGCACCGAAGGCTTCGAGGAACGGCCCCTTGGCCCGGCCGCCGAGAAACAGCGCTTCGTCCAGGCGCACGCCCCACTCGCGCAGGGTGCGGATCACGCGCTCATGCGCGGGTGCCGAACGCGCGGTGACCAGCGCGGTGCGGATCGGCGAGGCTTCACCTGCGGGAAACGCGGCCTGCAGGTCGTGGAGAGCCGACAGGAAGGCGCGGAACGGGCCACCCGGAAGCGGCTCGCGCGCGCGTTCGATCTCGTGGCGATGGAATGCGGCAATGCCGCCCTCGCGCGAGACGCGCTCGCCCTCGTCGTCGAAGATCACCGCGTCGCCGTCGAAGGCGATGCGGATCTGGACGCTGGCCGCGCGTCCGGGCTTGGGGCGCTCGGGCAGGATGCTGGCCGCCGCCACGCCATTGGCCAGCGCCTGGCGCACCGAATCCGGATTGGCCGACAGGAACAGGTGGGCGCCAAACGGCCGCACGTAGGGCCAGGTCGGCTCGCCGGAAGTGAAGGTGGCGCGGGAAATCGACAGCTTGTGGTGCTGGATCGAGTTGAAGATCCGCAGCCCGGTGTCGGCGGAGTTGCGTGACAGCAGGATCACCTCGACGCGTGGCGCCTCGGGAGGCGCGGCCTCGTTGAGTGCCAGCAGCTTGCGCACCAGCCCGAACGCGATGCCAGGCTCGAGCACGTCGTCCTCGCGCTCGCGCTGGAAATCGGCATAGCGCTCGATGCCTTCGCTCTCGAACAGCGCATGGCTGTCCTCGAGGTCGAACAGCGCGCGCGAGGAGACCGCGATGGTGAGGACAGCGACGGGTTCTTTGCCGGACATTCGGAGATTATCGCCTGCGGGTGTCGCTGTAGGTGAGACCGGGCGCTGCGCTTGCGTCCCCTGCCTGCAGGGCCAAGTCTGCCCCCTGGCACTGCGTCAGGCCTCGAACTGCTCGCTGAGGATGCGTTCTTCCAGGTTGTGCTCCGGGTCGAACAGCAGGCGCACGGTGCGTTCGCGGGATTCGCGGATGACCACTTCCACCACGTCGCGGACCTCGTGCGAGTCGGCGGTGGCGCTGACCGGACGCTTGTAGGGATCGAGCACGCGGAAGCGCGCTTCGGTGTCGGACCTGAGCAGGGCACCGCGCCAGCGACGCGGACGGAAGGCGGCAATCGGGGTGAGCGCGATCACGTTGGCACCCAGCGGCAGGATCGGGCCGTGCGCGGAATAGTTGTAGGCGGTACTGCCGGCGGCGGTGGCTACCATCACGCCGTCTGCGATCAGTTCGTCCAGGCGCTGCTTGCCGTTGAGTTCGATCGACAGATGCGCGGCCTGGCGCGTCTGGCGCAGCAACGAAACCTCGTTGTAGGCCAGCGAGCCGACGGTCGCGCCAGATTCGGTCTGGGCGATCATCTCCAGCGGATGCAGCACCGCCGGCTCGGCGGCGGCGATACGCTCGAGCAACCCGTCCTCTCGGAACTGGTTCATCAGGAAGCCGACGGTGCCCAGCTTCATGCCGAACACCGGCTTGCCGAGGCTGCCGTGGCGATGCAGGGTCTGCAGCATGAAGCCGTCGCCGCCCAGCGCGCACAGCACGTCGGCATCGTCCGGTTCGCACTGGCCGTGCCGCTCCACCAGCGTGTCGAGCGCGGCGCGCGCGTCGTCGGTCTGGCTGGCGAGAAAGGCGATGCGGGGCGTCGTGCTCATCGGCGGCTCCTGCGCGTGTGACCGTGGAGGATAGCGCGGAGGGCGGGCAGCCGCAGGCACGGGGTCGGCAGCGGGATCCGCCGGACGGGTGGATCGGCGTTGCCGAGGAGATCTCTCCCGACGGTCGCAATGCCAGGGGCGGGAACGATGTCAGCCCGGGCGGAACGGGAATCCCCAGGCTTGCCAAGGATCGACCAGGCTCACCATGGAAGCGGCCTCCCCCGCCCCGGTTCAAACGACGGCCCGTGCCTCGCGCCGCGCATCGGCGACACGACGCTACACGTGCTTCCCTCGACCGGCCGCGGCAGTGGCCGCGGCCGGCGCGGGTCAGCCGCGCTGGGCCAGCTGCGACAGACGCTGGACCGCGACCGAGACCGTCGGGTAGTCCACGGTCTTGTGCGCCGCAAGTTCGGCCAGCATCGACAGGGTGAAGCGCAGTGCCGGGTCATCGCGCTCCAGCCAGTTGCGCACCTTGGCCTCGGCATTGTTGCCCGGACACTCGAGCACCTGGCCGACGATGATGCGCTGCTGCGCGGCCAGTTCCTCGCGCAACGCGCCGCGTGCGACGGCATGCCAGCGGCCGTCCACTTCCAGCGCGTCGATCTGGCGCGTCAGCCACGGCACGCGCAAGGCCTCGCCGACGCGGAAGTGCAGCTTGGCCACGTCGATGGGCTTGCGCTTGCGCTCGGTCGCCAGCTCGATGATGTCGGCGCAGGGCTCCAGGTACGGCAGCGCGGCAAGCTGCCCGGCCAGGTCGGCCGGCACGCCCTTGCCGAGCCAGTCGGCCAGGCTGGCCTCGTATTCCGGACGCATCGAGTCGGGAATGATGTTCTCACCCGCGCGGATGTCGCGGAAACCGTTGTGGTAGCGATCGACCGCGGTGGTGATGTCCGGGATCGCGCCGGCACGGGAGAGCAGCCAGCGGGTGAACGAGCGCTGCAGGTTCCAGATCACCTGCAGGGCGTCGATCTGCACCGACTCGGCGACCTTGCCGTCCAGGGCATCGATGGCGATCCAGAGTGCGCGCGCCTCGAGCGTCTCCCGGGTGATGGTGAAGGCCTTGGCAACCTCGCCGTAGCTGCGGCCGCTGTCTTCCTGCATGCGCAGCAGGAAGGTCGCGCCCATGCGGTTGATCATCGTGTTGGTCACGGCGGTGGCGATGATCTCGCGCTTGAGCCGGTGCTCCTCCATCGCCCCGGCGTACTTCTTCTGCAGCGGCTGCGGGAAGTAGCGCTGCAGCTCCTTCGAGAGGTACGCATCCTCGGGCACGTCCGAACGCAGCAGTTCGTCGAAGGCGACCAGCTTGGAGTACGACAGCAGCACCGCAAGCTCCGGCCGGGTCAGGCCTTCGCCGCGGCTCTTGCGCTCGGCGATCTCGGCATCGGACGGCAGGTACTCGATCTGCCGGTCCAGCAGGCCCTGTTGCTCCAGCGTGCGGATGAAGTGCTGCTTGGAGCCCAGCCGCGACAAGCTCATCCGCTCCATCAGGCTGATCGCCTGGTTCTGGCGGTAGTTGTCCCACAGCACCAGCTGCGCGACCTCGTCGGTCATCGAGGCCAGCAGCTTGTTGCGTGCGTCCATCCTGAGCTTGCCGTCGCGCACCTGTGCGTTGAGCAGGATCTTGATGTTGACCTCGTGGTCGGAGGTGTCCACGCCGGCGGAGTTGTCGATGAAGTCGGTGTTGAGCAGCACGCCGTTGCGCGCCGCTTCGATGCGGCCGAGCTGGGTCATGCCCAGGTTGCCGCCCTCGCCCACCACGCGGCAGCGCAGGTCTCGGCCGTCGACGCGGATCGCGTTGTTGGCGCGGTCGCCGACATCGGCGTGCTGTTCGCTGCTGCCCTTGACATAGGTGCCGATGCCGCCGTTCCACAGCAGGTCGACCGGTGCCTTCAGCACCGCCGACAGCAAGGCGTTGGGCGCCATCGACGTGGTGCCCTCGGGCAGGCCCAGCGCCTCGCGCGCCTGCGGCGAGATCTCGATCGACTTGAGCGTGCGCGGATACACGCCGCCGCCCTTCGAAATCAGGTTCGCGTCGTAGTCCGCCCAGCTCGAACGCGGCACCTTGAACAGGCGCTCGCGCTCGACATACGACCGCGCCGCATCGGGATTGGGGTCGATGAACACGTGGCGATGGTCGAACGCGGCCACCAGGCGGATGTGCCTGGACAGCAGCATGCCGTTGCCGAACACGTCCCCGGACATGTCGCCGACGCCCACGCAGGTGAAGTCCTGGGCCTGCGAATCGTGGCCCAGTGCGCGGAAGTGGCGCTTCACCGACTCCCAGGCGCCGCGCGCGGTAATGCCCATGCCCTTGTGGTCGTAGCCCACCGAGCCGCCCGAAGCGAAGGCATCGTCCAGCCAGAACCCGTAGTCACGCGCAATGCTGTTGGCCGTATCCGAGAAGGTGGCCGTGCCCTTGTCGGCAGCGACGACCAGGTAGGGGTCGTCCTGGTCGTGGCGCACCACGTCGCGCGGCGGCACGATCTCGCCCTCGACGATGTTGTCGGTGATGTCGAGCATGCCGCTGATGAACAGGCGGTAGCAGGCCACGCCCTCGGCGAACAGCGCATCGCGATCGCCGCCCAGCGGCGGACGCTTGACGATGAAGCCGCCCTTGGAGCCGACCGGCACGATCACCGTGTTCTTGACCATCTGCGCCTTGACCAGGCCGAGCACCTCGGTGCGGAAGTCCTCGCGCCGGTCGGACCAGCGCAGGCCGCCACGCGCGACCGGGCCGAAACGCAGGTGCGTGCCTTCGATACGCGGGCCGTACACGAAGATCTCGCGGTAGGGCTTGGGCCTGGGCAGTTCCGGCACGTTGGCCGGATCGAACTTGAACGCGATGGTGTCCTTATATCCGCCGTCGCCGGCGCGCTGGAAGTAGCTGGTGCGCAGGGTGGCGTCGACGACGCCCATGAAGCTGCGCAGGATGCGGTCCTCGTCGAGGCTGGAGACGTTGTCCAGCAACGCCTTGAGTGCGCGGCGCACGGCCTCGGCACGAGCGTCGCGGTCGAGGGTCCGTGCGTCGACCACCGGCTGCAGCACGGCACGGGTCGCGTCGTCGCCGCCGACCAGCACGCGCAACTGCGCGGCCAGGCGTTGGGCACCTGCGAGCGCATCGGCGCCTCCGGCGGCGGGATCGAAGCGCGCTTCGAACAACTCGACCAGCATCCGCGCGATCAGCGGATAGCGGACGAAGGTGTCCTCCACATAGCTCTGCGAGAACGGCACGCCCACCTGCAGCAGGTACTTGGCGTAGCCGCGCAGCAGCGCGACCTGGCGCCAGGTCAGCGATGCGCCGAGCACCAGCCGGTTGAGGCCGTCGTTCTCCGCATCACCGCGCCAGGTGCGCGCGAATGCCTCGGTGAAGTCGGCGCCCACCTGCGCGGCGTCGAGCCCGGCCACCACGGTTTCGACCTCGAAGTCCTGGATGTACAGCGGCGCGCCGTCGCATTCGATCCGATAGGGATGCTCGGTGACCACGCGCAGGCCGAGATTCTCCATCATCGGCAACGCATCGGACAACGCGATGTCGCCGCCGCTGCGGTACAGCTTGAAGCGCAGCGCGGTTTCGCCTTCGGCCGGTGACGGCAGGTGCTGCAGCGCCAGTTCAAGGTCGCTGTCCGCGCCCAGCGCGGCAAGCCGCTCGACGTCGGCCGCGGCGATCGCCGGCGTGGCGCTTTCGATGTAGCCCGCCGGCAGCGCGCGCCCGTAGCGGTTCGCCAGGGCCAGGCCCTGCTCCTCGCCGTGGCTTGCGACCAGCGCATCGCGCAGGTCCTCCTGCCAGTTGCGCACGATGGCTGCCAGCTCGCGCTCGAGCTGGGCCTGGTCGACCTGGACCTGCTCGCCGCTGCGCGGACGCACGATCAGGTGCACCTGCGCCAGCGGCGACTCGCCGATGGCCACGTTGGCATCGACATGGTCGGCATGGAGCACCCGCCGCAGCATCGCCTCGACGCGCCGGCGCACCTCGGTGCTGAAGCGGTCGCGCGGAATATAGACCAGCACCGAATGGAAGCGGCCATAGCGGTCGCGGCGCAGGAACAGGCGGCTGCGCACGCGCTCCTGCAGGCCGAGCACGCCGGTGGCCAGGCGATAGAGTTCATCCTCGGAAGACTGGAACAGCTCGTCGCGCGGCAGTGTCTCGAGGATGTGCTTGAGCGCCTTGCCGCTGTGCCCGGTAGGCTTGAGACCGGACCGGCTCATCACGTACTCGTAGCGCTCGCGCACCAACGGAATATCCCAGGGGCGGCGGTTGTACGCGCCCGAGGTGTACAGGCCGAGGAAGCGCTGCTCGGACACGGCGCGGCCCTCGGCATCGAAGCCGAGCACGCCGATGTAGTCCATGTAGCCCGGACGGTGCACCGTCGAACGTGCGTTGGTCTTGGTCAGCACCAGCACTTCGCCCTGCCCGCCGGCGCTGATGTTGTGTGCGGCCAGCGACTTGAGCGGGCGTCCCTTGCCGTCGCCACCGCCGCGCAGCAGGCCCAGGCCACTGCCCTCGACCGGCACCAGCAGCTCCTGGCCGCCCTTGCGCCGCAGTTCGTACTCGCGATAGCCGAAGAAGGTGAAGTGGTCGTTCGCGGCCCAGCGCAGGAACTCCTGCGCCTCGTTGCGCGCGGCATCGCCCACCGGCAGGCGCCGGCTGCCCAGGTCGGTGGACACCTGCTGCATCGTGTCGCGCATCACCGCCCAGTCCCGGACGATGGCCCGCACGTCGTCCAGCACCTGGCCCACGGTCGCTTCGATCGCCGCCATGCCCTCGCTCGTCTGGCGGTCGATCTCAAGGTGCATCACCGACTCGGTCTCGCCTTCGCCTACGCCGGCCAGGCGCCCTGCCTTGTCGCGCGCGATCTGGATCACCGGATGCCCGAGCACGTGCACGCCCACGCCGGCCTCGGCCAGCGCCATGGTCACCGAATCGACCAGGAACGGCATGTCGTCGTTGACGATCTGCAGGACCGTGCGCGGCGACTCCCAGCCGTGCCCGTCGAGGGTCGGGTTGAACAGGCGGACCAGCGCCGTGCCGGGCCTGCGCTTGTGCGCGAATTCCAGCAGGTCCAGTGCCAGTGCGGCCCAGGCCTCGGGCGCATGCGCAGGCAGCTCGTCCTCGGTCATGCGCCGGTAGAGCGCGGCGGCGAAGGCGCTGGCGTCATCGCCACCGGCCTGGCCCGCACGCTTGCGGATCGCATCGAAGATCGGCTCCAGCACGCCGGCTGCGCGCGCCTGCGCGTCTGCTCGGGATGCCGGCGGCTTGCCTGCACGCTTGGCTGCCGGGGTCTTGGCGGGTTTTGCGGGTGTCATGACGGACGGGCTCCGGATGGAGTAAGGCCCGCGTTCTCACGCGGGCCGGGGTGGGTGGCGCGCCCCGCTGGGGAGCGCGCCGGAAAAACTGTCGGGGGCTGCCGCGCCGCTTACCGCAGCGACAGGGTCTGGCTCGGGAATGGCCATGGTCGCCCTCAGCGCAGCCCGGTCTCGCTGCGCGCGATAACCAGGCGCTGGATCTCGCTGGTGCCCTCGTAGATCTCGGTGATCTTGGCATCGCGGAAATAACGCTCGATCGGCATCTCCTTCGAGTAGCCCATGCCGCCATGGATCTGCACCGCCTGGTGGGCGATCCACATCGCCGCTTCGGAGGCGGTGAGCTTGGCGATCGCGGCTTCCGCCGAGAACTTCTTCCCCTGGCCCTTGAGCCAGGCCGCACGCAGCGTCAGCAGCAGCGAGGCGTCGAGCTTGCACTTCATGTCCGCAATCTTGGCCTGGGTCATCTGGAAGGTGCCGATGGCCGCGCCGAAGGCCTTGCGCTCCTTCACGTACCCGATGGTCGCCTCGTAGGCGGCGCGGGCGATGCCGATGGCCTGGGAGGCGATGCCGATGCGGCCGGCGTCGAGCACGCCCATGGCGATCTTGAAGCCCTCCCCTTTCTTGCCCAGGACCTCGTCGGGCTGGACCACATAGTCGTTGAACTCGATTTCGCAGGTGGCCGAGGCACGGATGCCGAGCTTGGGCTCGGTCTTGCCGCGGCCGAAGCCCTCGCGGTCGGCATCGATCAGGAAGGCGGTGATGCCGCGCGCGCCCGCCGCCGGATCGGTCATGGCGAACAGCACGATGTACTTCGCGACCGGGCCGGAGGTGATCCAGCTCTTCTTGCCGTTGACGACGTAGCTGCCGTCGTCCTGCTGCACCGCGCGGCAGCGCATGGCGGTGGCGTCGGAGCCCGACTGCGGCTCGGTCAGGGCGAAGGCGCCGATCTCGGCCCCTTCGGCGATCGCGCGCACGTACTTCTGCTTCTGCGCCTCGCTGCCGTGGGTCAGGATGCCGTTGCAGAACAGCGAGTTGTTGACCGACATGATGGTCGAGTGCGCGGCATCGGCCGCGGCGATCTCGACCATGGCCAGCACGTACGCCACCGGATCCATGCCCGCGCCACCGTATTCGGCCGGCACCTCGATGCCCATCAGGCCGTTTTCGCCCAGTGTGCGGATGTTCTCGAGCGGGAATTCGCCGGTGCGGTCGTGGTGCTCGGCGCTGGGCGCGATCTTCTCCTGCGCGATCCGGCGGGCCACGTCCTGGATCATCAACTGCTCTTCGTTGAAGCCAAACTCCACGGCACCCTCTAATTTGTTTCCCGAGAAACGTAATTGTAGCCGGGGCTGCCGGGGAACCCTATGTGCTTTTCTTCACCCGGCCTGCAACAAATGGCATAACCCCTCCGGCTTGACGCACGACAGCGCTGACGTGAGAATATCTCTATATCGCGATATGGAGATATTAATGGACCTCGACGCCTGGTCGGCGCGGCTGAAGGTACTGGCGGACCCCACGCGCGTGCGCCTGCTGGCGCTGCTGGAGGGCGAGGAGCTGACCGTGGCCGAGCTCTCCGCGATCACGCGGCTGGCGCAGCCCCGCGTCTCCACCCACCTGGCCAAGCTCAAGGAAGCCGGGCTGGTGCGCGATCGCCGCTCCGGCGTGTCGGCCTACTACCGTTTCGACGACGAGGCGCTGGAGCCGCCGCAGCGGGCACTGTGGCAGGCCCTGTCCACAGGCACCGATGACCCGCTGCTGCGCCAGGACGCCGAGCGCGTGGCCAGCGTGCTGGCGATGCGCGCAGCCGACCAGAACTGGGCCGACTCGGTGGCTGGCGACATGGAGCGCCACTACTCGCCCGGCCGCACCTGGGAGGCGATGGCGCGCAGCGCGCTGCCGCTGCTGGAAACCGGCGACGTGCTCGACATCGCATCCGGCGACGGCGTGCTGGCCGAACTGCTGGCACCGCATGCACACCGCTACGTGTGCGTGGACAGCAGCAAGCGCGTGGTCGCGGCCGCGGCCGAACGACTGCGCCGCTTCCGCAACGTCGAGGTGGTCGAGGGCGACATGCACGCCCTGCCTTTTGCCGAAGGCGAATTCGACCTGGTGGTGCTGATGCACGCGCTGACCTATGCCGACAAGCCGGCGCAGGCGGTGGCGGACGCTGCCCGCGTGCTGCGCCCGGGTGGGCGCCTGCTGCTGTCGAGCCTGGCCCGGCACGAACACCAGAACGTCGTACAGGCCTACGGCCACGCCAACCTCGGCTTCGGCGACAAGGACCTGCGCCGCTTCGTCGCGCGCGCCGGCCTGGAACTGCTCAACGCCGAAACGGTGACGCGCGAGAAGCGGCCGCCGCATTTCGAGGTGATCTCGATGATCGCCCGCAAGCCCTGAGCGCCACCGTTCAACGAGACCCCGCATGCACACCCTTCCCTGGCTCCATCCCGATCGCGTCGCCCTGCTGGAAGCCGCACTGCGCGAGCGCATCCTCGTCATCGACGGCGCGATGGGCACCATGATCCAGCGCCATGAGCTGCAGGAGGCCGACTACCGCGGCGAACGCTTCGTCGACGGGTATGACAGCACCCGCGAGGCGCCGGCTGCCGGCGGCCACGACCTTCGCGGCAACAACGACCTGCTGCTGCTCACCCGGCCCGACATCATTGGCGGCATCCATACCGCCTATCTCGAAGCGGGCGCCGACCTGGTCGAAACCAACACCTTCAACGCGACCTCGGTCAGCCAGGCCGACTACCGCCTCGAGCACCTGGTCTACGAACTCAACCGCGAAGGCGCGCGCATTGCGCGCGAGTGCTGCGACGCGGTGGAAGCCAGGACGCCGTCACGCCCGCGCTTCGTGATCGGCGTGCTCGGCCCGACCAGCCGCACCGCTTCGATCAGCCCCGACGTCAACGACCCCGGCTTCCGCAACACCAGCTTCGACGAGCTGCGCACCACCTATCGCGAGGCCCTCGATGGCCTGATCGACGGCGGTGCGGACACGTTGATGGTCGAAACCATCTTCGACACGCTCAACGCCAAGGCCGCGCTGTATGCGATCGAGGAAGCGTTCGACGCGCGCGGTGGCCGGCTGCCGGTGATGATCTCCGGCACGATCACCGACGCCTCCGGCCGCACCTTGTCGGGACAGACCGCCGAAGCGTTCTACGCATCGGTGGCGCACGGGCGCCCGCTGTCGGTGGGGCTGAACTGCGCGCTGGGCGCGAAGGATCTGCGTCCGCATGTCGAGACGCTGGCCACCGTGGCCGACAGCTACGTCAGCGCGCATCCCAACGCCGGCCTGCCCAACGCCTTCGGCGGCTACGACGAAACGCCGGAGGAAATGGCCGAAGTGCTGCACGAGTTCGCGCAGGCCGGACTGCTGAACCTGGTAGGCGGCTGCTGCGGCACCACGCCCGAACACATCCGCGCGATCGTGGACGCGGTCGCCGGCCTGGCGCCGCGACGGCTTGCCGTGGATAAGGCGCTGGCGGCGTGATTGCCCACAGCGGCGTGTCGCAGCCCGCCCGTAGCCCGGATAAGCGCAGCGCATCCGGGGTATCGCCGATCTTCCCGGATGCGCTGCGCTTATCCGGGCTACGGGGGCTGCGGGTTGACGCCGATCCACGTGGGCAAGGAAATCGGCTTCTGCAGCTCGCATGCCGTTGTCCGCATGGGCGCCGGCATCACCGGTCGACGGGATCTCCCCTGCTCCCTTCGCGTGCATCCGCGTCAGTCCGTTAGCCCGGGCGCTTGCCAGCGTCCACCCATGGCCCCGAACGCTTCCCGCCGCCAGTCAGCGGACCTGCAGGTCTTCAAATGAACGACAGCCCCCGCCACACCCGCCTGTCCGGCCTCGAGCCGCTGGTCATCACGCCCGACCTGCTGTTCATCAACGTCGGCGAACGCACCAACGTCACCGGCAGTGCGCAGTTCCGCAAGCTGGTCAAGGACGGCCGCTATGAAGAAGCGGTGGACGTAGCGCGCCAGCAGGTGGCCAGCGGCGCGCAGATCCTCGACGTCAACATGGACGAAGGCCTGATCGATTCGGAGGCGGCGATGACGCGCTTCCTCAACCTGATCATGTCCGAACCCGACATCGCGCGCATTCCGGTGATGGTCGACTCGTCTAAATGGAGCGTGATCGAGGCCGGGCTGAAATGCCTGCAGGGCAAGAGCGTGGTCAATTCGATCTCGCTCAAGGAAGGCGAGGAGGCGTTCGTCGAGCAGGCGCGCAAGGTGTTGCGCTATGGCGCCGCGGCCGTGGTGATGGCCTTCGACGAGGATGGCCAGGCCGATACCTGCGCACGCAAGGTCGAGATCTGTACGCGTGCCTATCGCATCCTCACCGAGGATGTCGGCTTTCCGCCCGAAGACATCATCTTCGACCCGAACATCTTCGCGATCGCCACGGGCATCGAAGAGCACGACAACTACGCGGTGGACTTCATCGAAGCCACCCGCATCATCCGCCAGACCCTGCCCCACTGCCACGTGTCCGGCGGCGTGTCGAACGTGTCGTTCTCGTTCCGCGGCAACGAGACCGTGCGCCAGGCGATCCATTCGGTGTTCCTGTACCACGCGATCCAGGCGGGCATGGACATGGGCATCGTCAACGCGGGCGGGATGCCGATCTACGACGACCTCGACCCCGAACTGCGCGAACGCGTGGAAGACGTGGTCCTGAACCGCCGCCAGGACAGCACCGAGCGCCTGCTCGAGCTGGCCGAGAAGTACAAGGGCAGCAAGGGCAAGGCCCGGATCGAGGACCTGTCCTGGCGCGAGAAGCCGGTCCGCGAGCGTCTGGCACACGCGCTGGTGCACGGCATTGATGCCTGGGCCGAGCAGGATGCCGAGGAAGCCCGTCAGCTGTCCTCGCGCCCGCTGGACGTGATCGAAGGCCCGCTGATGGATGGCATGAACATCGTCGGAGACCTGTTCGGCGCCGGCAAGATGTTCCTGCCGCAGGTGGTCAAGTCCGCGCGCGTGATGAAGAAGGCCGTGGCCTATCTGCTGCCCTACATCGAGGCCGAGAAGCTGCGCACCGGCGACACCGGCAAGAACAACGGCAAGATCGTGATGGCCACGGTCAAGGGCGACGTGCACGACATCGGCAAGAACATCGTCGGCGTGGTGCTGGCCTGCAACAACTTCGAGGTGATCGACCTGGGCGTGATGGTGTCGGCGCAAAAGATCATCGACACGGCTGTCGCGGAAAACGCCGACCTGGTCGGCGTGTCGGGTCTGATCACGCCGTCGCTGGAGGAGATGGGCCATGTGGCGCGCGAGATGCAGCGCCAGGGCCTGACGGTGCCCCTGATGATCGGTGGCGCCACCACCTCGCGCGCACACACCGCACTGAAGATCGACCCGTTCTACAAGTCACCGACGATCTGGGTGAAGGACGCCTCGCGCGCGGTCGGCGTCGCGCAGTCGCTGGTGTCGGCCGAGCTGCGCGCGCCCTTCGTCGCGGCCAACGAATCAGACTACGCCGAGATCCGGGAGCGACACCGCAACCGGGGCGATGCCAAGCGGTTGGTGTCGCTGGACAAGGCGCGCGCGCAGAAGTTCGACGGCGGCTGGGACACCCACGTGCCACCGGCGCCGAAACAGCCCGGCCTGCATGTATTCGAGGACTACCCGCTCGAAGAGCTGGTCGCATGCCTGGACTGGACCCCGTTCTTCCAGGCCTGGGAGCTGGCGGGCAAGTATCCGGCCATCCTCGAGGACGAGGTCGTCGGCAGCCAGGCCACCGAGCTGTACCGCGACGCACGCGCGATGCTCGAGCGGATCATCGCGGAAAAATGGCTGACCGCCAGCGGTGTGTTCGGATTGTGGCCCGCGAACAGCGTTGGCGATGACGTCGAGGTGTTTCTGCCCTCCTCCCAGGGGGGCGGCCCCACGCCGACCCGCCTGCATTTCCTGCGCCAGCAGGTCGACAAACCCGTCGAGCGCCCGGACTTCTGCCTGGCCGATTTCATCGCGCCGAAGGACTCGGGACGACAGGACTGGATCGGCATGTTCGCCGTGACCGCCGGAATCGGCATCGAGCCGCACCTCGAACGTTTCCAGGCCGACCACGACGACTACAACGCGATCCTGCTCAAGGCGCTTGCCGACCGTCTGGCGGAAGCCTTTGCCGAACGCCTGCACCAGCGCGTGCGCAAGGAGTTCTGGGGTTACGACACCGACGAATCGCTCGACAACGATGCGCTGATCGCGGAAAAGTACCGCGGCATCCGCCCGGCGCCCGGCTATCCGGCCTGTCCGGAACACAGCGAGAAGGTGACGCTGTTCAGCGTGCTGGACGCCGGCCGCAACGCGGGCATGACCCTGACCGAAAGTTTCGCGATGCTGCCGACCGCGGCGGTGTCCGGCTACTACTTCAGCCACCCGCGCAGCCAGTATTTCGTCGTGGGGCGTGTGTCGAAGGAGCAGGCCCTGGACTACGCGAAGCGCAAGGGGGTGGACCTGGCGCAGGTGGAACGCTGGCTCGCCTCCAACCTCGATTACGATCCCGAATGAACCGCTGCGGGGAGATCGTCCCGCGTGGCGACGCGGTCATCTTCCTCGCACGTAGGGATCGGGCGGCGCGGCTCGCCTCCAACCTCGATTACGTTCCCGAATGAACCGCTGCGGGGAGATCGTCCCGCGTGGCGACGCGGTCATCTTCCTCGTACGTAGTGATCGGGAGGCGCGGCTCCCTCCAACCTCGATTACGATCCCGAACGAACCGCTGCGGGGAGATCGCCCCGCGTGGCGACGCGGTCATCCTCCTCGCACCTAGGGATCGGGCGGCGCGGTTGGCATCCAACCTCGATGACGACCCGGAATGAACCGCTGCGGGGAGATCGTCCCGCGTGGCGACGCGGTCATCTTCCTCGTACGCAGGACTCGGGCGGCGCGGCTCAGGCGGCGCTGGCCCGGCGCGTCGCCATCGCGTCGATCATCGATTGCACCGCAATGGCGGTGTCATGCGGGCGTTCCATCGGGAACAGATGGCTGCCCTCGACCCAGGCCAGGCGTCCCCGCGTGGCGGCGCGTGTCGCGCGCATCCCGACGTGCCGCACCTCGCGCGATCGGGTGCCGCCGATGAAACCGATCGGCGCAAGCGCGGCGCGCGCGGCGGAGACGACCGTCATCGTCGGGAGGGTGCGGTAGATCGCCAGCTCGATCTCGCGATCGAAGGCAAGCACGCGGCTGCCGTCCTCCCGCGCCAGCGTGCCTTGCTCGGCATAGTGGCGCAGCGCGCGCGGCTCCCAGCGCGCGAACGAGGCGCGTGCGGCGAAATGCGCGAGCACGGCGTCGACGTCCGGCCAGGTCTGGCGACGGCTGCGCGTCTGCCGGATCGGCATCATGTAACGGTCGAAGCCGAGCTGGCGTCCGTAACGCACCAGCTGCGCGCTGAATCCGCAGATCAGCGGCGAATCCAGCAGCACGACGCCAGCCACACGCTCGCCCAGCTCCGCGGCCGCCAGTGTGCTGACGTAGCCACCCAGCGAATGCCCGACCAGCCACAACCTGTCGCCCGGATCGACGTGCGCCTGGATGTGCTCAAGCAGCTGACGCGTCAGCCCCGGCCAGCGCGGCCCGACCGGATAGCCGGCACCATGACCGAAGCGCGCGACCGCCGACACCTTGAAGCGTGGGCGCCAGATGTCGAACAGTTCGCGGTAGACCTCGCCTGGAAAACCGTTGGCGTGCGCGAACACCAGATGCCCGCACCCTCCCCGGTCCAGCGGCACCGCACCCATCGCTACCAGACCAGGTCGTCGGGAACCTGGTATTTCGGATCGGCGTAGGGGTCGTCGCCGGCCGCCGCGTCGGGATCGACCTTCAGCGCGACCGCCGCTGCGAAGATCGATCCGGCCTCGGCCAGGTCGGCCGCGCTCACCAGCACATAGCGCCCGTTGTGCTGTACGACGCCCAGTTCGCCGGCGTTGAGCGCCTTGAGCTGGTCTGCAGTGACGTGGATACGCTTGATCTTGCCGCCGTAGGGAAAGTGCCGCGCAATGTCGGCTTCGGCGTCGTTGAGGGCGCGCCCCTTGAGGAACTCCTCGAGCTTCGCGCGCGCCTCGCGCCGCAGCCGTGCCTCCTCCTGGCGCAGGCGCTCGGCCTCGATGCGCTCGTCCTTCTCCTTCTGCGCGCGAATCGCATAGGCCTTGGCCAGGTCGATATCTTCGCGCGTGCGCGGCCGGCCTTCCCTGCGCGACTTGCCGGCAGGACGCGGCTTGCCATCGGTCCGCGGCTTTCCACCGGTCGGCGCGGCGGCGGCAGGCCGGCCCTCGCCCTTCTTCGGCGCGCGCGGCGGCGCAGGCTTGCGCTCACGCGCAGGAGTCGGCGCAGGCTTGAAGCCCAGGCCCAGCAGTTGGTCGCGCAACGAGTCGGTCATGGTGCCAGGATCAGTAGTGCGGCGGTGGCGGCTCGAGACCCGGGTCGCCAGGCGCATCGCCGCGGGTGAGTTTGAGGTCCTCGAGCAGGCGCTTCAACAGCCCGGCGTTGGATACCGCCTCCAGCCGCATCTGCGTGAGTGCGTCGTTCAACTGGGAAATCACTTCTTCCTGGAACGCCAGACGGGTTTCCAGCTCGATCAGGCGCTGCTCAAGTGCATCTGACATGGCGTTCAGTTCCCGCGAATGGAGCGGCCGCGGCCGATGCCCCAGTAAGCGATACCCGCCGCTTCGACTTCGGCCGGATCGTACAGGTTGCGCCCGTCGAAGATTACCGCCTCGCGCAGGCTGCGGCGCAGCAGCGCGAAATCGGGGCTGCGGAACTGCTTCCACTCGGTCGCCACCGCCAGCGCGTCCGCGCCCTGCAGTGCATCCACGTCGCTATCGCACAGCACCAGATCGGCGCGTTCCCCGAAGATGCGCTGCGCTTCCTCACGCGCTTCCGGATCGAAGGCACGCACGCGTGCGCCCGCCTCCCAAAGCTGCTGCAGCAGGCGCCGGCTCGGGGCCTCGCGCATGTCGTCCGTGTCGGGTTTGAAGGCCAGCCCCCACAGCGCGATGACCTTGCCGCGAAGCGAGTCGGCCGCTCCATAATGGCGCAGGATCAGTTCGAACAGATGGCCCTTCTGGCGTTCGTTCACTGCCTCGACCGCATTGAGCAGGATCGGCTCGTGCCCATGCTGGGCGGCGGTGCGTGCCAGGGCCTGCACATCCTTGGGGAAACACGAGCCACCGTAGCCCGCACCGGGGTAGATGAAGTGCCAGCCGATGCGCGGGTCCGAGCCGATGCCCTTGCGCACCTGCTCCACGTCCGCGCCCACCTTCTCGGCGATTCCGGCGATCTCGTTCATGAAGCTGATCTTGGCCGCAAGCATCGCGTTGGCGGCGTACTTGGTCAGCTCGGCCGAACGCACGTCCATGGAAACGATGCGATCGTGGTTGCGGTTGAACGGCGCGTACAGCTTGCGCAGCTTCGCGACCGAATCCTCGCTGGCGCTGCCCAGGATAATGCGGTCCGGACGCATGCAGTCCTCGACCGCCGCGCCCTCCTTCAGGAATTCGGGATTGGAGACGACGTCGAAGTCGATCGCGACGCCGCGCGCCGACAGCTCGCTGGCAATCGCCTCGCGCACCCGGTCGGCCGTCCCCACCGGCACCGTCGACTTGTCGACGACGATCGCCGGCGCCTGCAAGTGCCGGCCGATGCTCCGCGCCACCGTCAGCACGTACTGCAGGTCGGCGCTGCCGTCCTCGTCGGGGGGCGTGCCGACCGCGATGAAGATGATCTCGGCCGACGCGACCGCGGCGGCAGCGTCGGTCGTGAACCGCAGACGGCCAGCCGCATGGTTCGCTCGCACCATGGGTTCCAGTCCGGGCTCATAGATCGGGACCACGCCCCTTTCCAGCCCGTCGATCTTGGCCTGGTCGATGTCGACGCAGACCACCCGGTGCCCCACCTCCGCCAGGCAGGTGCCGCTGACCAGCCCGACATAGCCTGTCCCGAAAATCGCTACATGCATCCCTTGCGCCCGCCTCCGTGGATCAACGCCCGGTCAGCGCTGCGCACTGACGATGTCCAGCAGCTCGACCTCGAACACCAGGGTGGCGTTCGGGCCGATCGGGCCGCCGGGCGTGCCCTGCTCGCCGTAGCCGAGCTTGCCGGGGATCCACAGGCGGTACTTGCTGCCCACCGGCATCAGCTGCAGGCCTTCCTGCCAGCCCGGCACGACCTGCGCAAGCGCGAACTCGACCGGCTCGCCGCGGGCGTAGGAGTCATCGAACACCTCGCCATCGAGCAGGGTGCCGCGATAGTGCACGCGCACCGTGTCGCCGGCCGCGGGGCGCGCGCCTTCACCAGCAGTCAGCACCTGGTACTGCAGCCCCGACGCGGTAGCCTGCACGCCTTCCTTGTTGCCGTTCCCGGCCAGGAACTTCTCGCCTTCCTCGGCGTTGCGCTTGGCCGCTTCCTGCATTTCGGCCATCTGCTTGGCCTGCATGCGCATGCCGAAGTCCTGCATGACCTGCATCGCCTCTTCCTGGCCCAGCAGCGGCTCCTTGCCGTCGATCGTGCTGCGCACCGCCTTGAACAGGGTGTCGAGGTCGACCTCGTCCTTGGCGGCCTTCAGGCTGTCGCCGATCTGCATGCCGATGACATAGCTGACCTGTTCGCGCTCGGTCTTCATGCCGCCGCGCGCCGCGACCGCGGGCGACGCCGCCTTGTCGCCGCTGCCGTCGACGGGCTTGCCCGTTTCCTTGTCGAGCGGCTTGCAGGCCAGCAGCGCGAGCGACAGCGTCGCGCCAAGCACGACCAGGGAGGTGGAACGGTTCGAAACCTTCATCAGGGGGACTCCAGGCGTAGTCGGAATGCGTTGTTCGGGAGAAGACTGCGGCGCAGGGCCGCAAGGCTTCAGAGGATGTCGAGCAGTTCGACCTCGAACACCAGGGTGGCGTTCGGGCCGATGAGGGGGGGACTGCCGCGCTGGCCGTAGGCGAGTTCGCCGGGAATCCAGAACTTGTACTTGGAGCCGACCGGCATCAGCGTCAGGCCCTCGGTCCAGCCTGCGATCACCTGGTTGAGGCCGAACTCGGCCGGCTCGTCGCGGGCGAGCGAACTGTCGAACTCGGTGCCATCGAGCAAGGTGCCGCGGTAGTGCACGCGGACCCGGTCGCCCGGCTTCGGACGCGCACCGGACCCCGAACGCAGCATGCTGTACTGCAGGCCCGAGCCGGTGGCGAACACGCCCTTGGCGCTGCGGTTGCGGGCCAGGAATTCGGCGCCGGCCTGGCGGTTGGCTTCGGCCATCCGCCGCGCCCGGTCGCGTGAGTGCTGCTCCAGCGCAGCGCGCGCCTGCGAAGCCTGGTCGCTGTCCAGCAGCGGCGTGCCGCCCTCGGCCACCGTGCGCGCCGCCTGCACCAGCACCGCCAGATCGATGGCATCGGCCAGCGGGGCCAACGACTGGCCCACATTGAGCCCGGTCAGCAACCCGACCTTCGCCTTGTCCACCGCCGGCGGCTGCGCGCCGGGGGCAAGGCCGGGGACCTGGCGACCACTGCGCGCGGCGATGCGCTGCATCAGCCCCTGCCCCACGCGAATCGCTTCCTGCTCTTCGATCAGCGGATCGCCGCCGGCCATGGCGTGCGCCACCGCGCGCTCGAAGCTGGCGAAGTCGATGTCGGGCGCCGCCGCAACCAGCGACTGGCCCACGTCCATGCCGATCACGTAGCTGATCCGCTCGCGCTCGCTGCCGAGCGACCCTGCGCCCTGTGCCTGCAGGGCCCACGCGGCCCCGGACACGAGCAGCGCAGACAGACCCAGCGCGGCCAGGCCACGCATCAAACGGTTCATGGGATGGAAGACTCCGGCAGTCGCCGCGGATGCGGCGCAAGCCCTCTATTGTCGCGAGCCTCGGGTCTGCCGGCAATCGCCTCTCGGCCCCTGCCGCAATCGGCGTTCAGCCGCTCATGCACCGGGCTTGGGCGCCTTGAGCGCGCGCTCGATGGCGGCCACGATCGACGGATCCTCCGGAAGCAGCCGGCTGCCCCACGAGGCGATGACCTTGCCGTCGCGACCCACGAGGTACTTGTGGAAGTTCCAGGCGGGCGCTTCGCCGGTGCTCGCCAGCAGATCGCGATACAGCGGCGTGGCCTTGTCGCCCAGCACGTGCACCGGCTCGAACATCGGGAACTTGACGCCATAGGTCAGCGTGCAGAACTCGGCGATCTTCTCCTCGTCCTCGAACTCCTGGCCGCGGAAGTCTCCCGAAGGGAAGCCGAGCACGGAGAAGCCCTGCGCCTTGTAGCGCGCATGCAGCGCCTCCAGGCCCTCGAACTGCGGCGCCAGTCCGCACTTGCTGGCGGTATTGACGATCAGCAGCACCTGGCCGCCGTAGGTCTGGCCAAGGTCGATCGGCTGTTTCCCCGTCAACGGCCGGAAGCTGCGGTCGAGCAGACCGGATGCCGCAGCCGTCGCCGACACCAGGAGCAGGGCCAGCAACACAACGTATCTCGTTGTCTTCATTTGAGTTTTCGCCGGAAGAGGTGAACAGCGGCGCCGGACCCTGCCTTTAGTTGGGTGCATCCGGGCGTGAAAGCGCTTGCGCGCGCCTGTTCTGGTGTTATAGTTAGATACAACACCTATCCACCAGAGCAGGACGGCCATCATGAACCGCAAGCTCCGCAACACGATACTGGCTTTCTCCGTGACCGGCACCGTGCTCGCCCTGGGCCTGCTGGCCGCGCGACCGGTGATGCCGGGCGACGGCCGGACGCCTGCCGCGATCGCGGTCGCGGCGACGGACCCGGCGAACATCGCCGCCGAGCTTTCAGATGCGTCTACGTCTGCGTCCGGCCTGGACGCCGCGGCGATCAACGACATCGAAGCGCGGCTCCTGGCGCGCAGCCGCCAGTTCGAAGACGACATCGCCAGGGCCGCGTCGCTGGAAAGCGCGATGGCGCTGACCGCCGGCTTTGTCGCCACGGCCACCACCGAAGCCGTGATCGCCGAAATCCTGTCGGGCGACATCTCCGCCGTCGGGCACGCCGATCCGGATGCCGCCTCGACCCCACGCCGTGCACGCAGCCTCCGAGGCGCGTTCGCCGTTCCCTACTTCTCGTTCGCGCGCGGGACGGGCCGCGGCGGCCGGAGCTGATGCCATGACCAATATCCAGTGGAGCGATGGCGCTCCCATCTATCGCCAGCTCAAGGAGCGCGTCATCGCGATGATGCTCGACGGGCTGCTCAAACCCGGCGACGCCCTGCCCTCGGTACGGCAGGTGGCCGCCGAATACCAACTCAATCCGATCACAGTCTCGCGCGCCTATCAGGAGCTGGCGGACGAGGCGCTGGTCGAAAAACGCAGGGGCCTGGGCATGTACGTCACCGAAGAAGCGGCGAAGAAACTACTGGTCAACGAACGCGACCGCTTCCTGCGCGAGGAATGGCCGCTGGTCCTCGAGCGCATCCAGCGCCTGGGACTGTCGCTGGAGGAACTCTTCCAGACCCAGCCACAGGGAGACGCCCGATGAGCGCCGTGATCGACACCGTGCCGGTGGTGCAGGCACGCGGCCTGCGCAAGGCCTACAGGAACAAGCTCGCGCTCGATGGCGCCAGCTTCCACATCGACGCCGGCCGCATCGTCGGCCTGATCGGCCCCAACGGCGCGGGCAAGACCACCGCCCTCAAGGCCATGCTGGGCCTGGTCCCGTTCGATGGCGAGCTGAGCGTGCTGGGCCGGGATCCGCGCAGCGAGCGCGACGAGCTGATGAACGACGTGTGCTTCATCGCCGACGTTGCCGTGCTGCCGCGCTGGCTGCGGGTGCGCGAGGCGATCGACTTCGTCGCCGGCGTGCATCCCCGCTTCGATCGCGAGCGCTGCGAGCGCTTCCTGGCCAATACCCAGCTCAAGCCCGGCCAGCGCGTGCGCGAAATGTCGAAGGGCATGATCGTGCAGCTGCACCTGGCCCTGGTGATGGCGATCGACGCGCGCCTGCTGGTGCTCGACGAGCCGACCCTCGGCCTGGACATCCTCTATCGCAAGCAGTTCTACCAGCGCCTGCTGGAGGACTACTTCGACGAGCACAAGACCATCGTCATCACCACCCACCAGGTCGAGGAGATCGAGCACATCCTGACCGACGTGATGTTCATCCGCGACGGCAGGGTGGTGCTGGATGCGCCGATGGAGGACGTGGGCGGGCGCTTCGTCGAGGTGCTGGTCAACGCCGACCAGGCGGACGCCGCGCGCCAGCTCGGCCCGATCGACGAGCGCTCCCTGCCCTTCGGCAAGACCGTGATGCTGTTCGACGGCGTGGCCCAGGCCGCGCTGTCGCCCTACGGCGAGACCCGCACGCCGGGCCTGGCCGACCTGTTCGTGGCCACGATGAAAGGAACCTACGCATGAACGCCGCCGCACACTCGCTGTCCGACAATCCGCGTCCGGCCGGTGCAGCGCATGTTCCCCCCGCGCGCCAGTTCGGCTGGCTGCTCCGGCGCGAATTCTGGGAGCACAAGGGTGGCTTCCTGTGGGCACCGCTGGTCGCGGGCGCGGTCTCGCTGCTGCTGTCGGCGATGGGCATCGTCATTGCCATGGTGGCCGCGCGCAACTCCATCCCCGAGGACGTCGACATTTCGCTCGACAACGGTACCCGGATCCAGATCAACGGCATGGACCTGAGCATGCTGACCTCGCAGCTCGGCCACGAGGACCTGGCCCGGCTGGGCGACGGCGTCGATGTGACCCTGATGCTGGCGTCGGGCTGGCCGTTCGTCGTGCTGGCGTTCGTGATGTTCTTCTACTGCCTGGGTGCGCTCTACGACGAGCGCAAGGACCGCAGCGTGCTGTTCTGGAAGTCGCTGCCGCTGTCGGACAGCTCGACCGTGCTGTCCAAGGTGGCCAGCGCCGTGCTCGTTGCCCCCCTGATCGCCACGATCGCCTCGATCCTGACCCTGTTCGGCTTCCTGTTGCTGTTGAGCCTGATCGTGCTGATCTATGGCGGAAATCCGCTGGAACTGCTGTGGGGTCCGGCCAGCCCCGCGCTGATTTCGCTGCAGTACATCGCCGCGATCCCGGTCTACGCGCTGTGGGCCATGCCGACCATCGGCTGGCTGCTGCTGTGCTCGGCCTGGGCGCGCAGCAAGCCATTCCTGTGGGCGATCATGATCCCGCTGTTCGCCGGCATCATCGTGGCCTGGCTGCAGTTCCTGGGCGTGTTCGAGGACGCCGCCTGGCCGTTCTTCCGCAACATCGTGCTGCGCTCGCTGACCAGCATCCTGCCCATGACCTTCATGGACCTGGAATACCTGCAGAACGTCGACTTCGACGTACCCGGTGCGGCCCGCAACCTGATGAGCCCCGCCGGCGTGTACCGCAACCTGGCCAGCCTCCAGCTCTGGGGGGGCGTGGCCGCCGGCGCCGCGATGATCTTCGCCGCCATCCGCCTCCGCCGCTGGCGGGACGAGGGGTGAGCCGAGCGCTTGCGAACTGGCCTATCGCCAGATCGCGCTCGGCGAACGCCCGGCCATGGATGGCCGGGCCGGATCGATCCGAAGGACGGAGGTCCCGCCATGGATGGCACATCGCCCCAACCGAAGCGAGAGGCATCGCAACCACGAGGCGTGTCGAAGGCTGGATGTCCGGCACTCGGATGAACCAGTGGCAGACCATCACCAACACCATCGGACCCGACGCCCTCGACTGACGCCGCTTCCGCAAGGACAGATCGAAGCAGCCAGTCACACCCCCTCTCCCCTCCGCGTCACCACCTCACCTCCCCTCGCCTCTGAGGACACCGCCGTGAAGCATTTCGCCACCCTCGCCCTGCTCGCCAGCCTTCCGCTCCTCGCTGCCTGCCAGCGCGACGCCGATCCACCGCAGCCCGCGACCGCTGCGCAGGCGGTGGCCGACGCGCCCCCGGCGCCGCAGACCGCCCTGGGCCGCACCGTCGCCAAGGCGCTGGACGAGGCGCGCCGCGAGCTGCGCGAAGGCAACCTGAGTCTCAACGGCGAATACGACGTCCGGATCAATGGCAAGCGTGTCAGCCGCAAGGCGAACGACCTGCCGGCGGCCGAACTCACGCCCGACGGGCAGCTGATCGTGTCCGGAAAGACCATCGCCATGGACGATGCCTCCCGCGCCCTGGCCCGCGACTACCGCGCAGGCCTGCTCACCGTGATCGAGGCCGGCATGGACCTGGGCGTGCAGGGCGCCGACCTGGGCATGCGCGCGGCGCGGGACGCGATCGGCAGCCTGTTCCGCGGCGACACCGAGCAGATGGAGAAGCGCGTCGAGGCCGAGGCCGAGAAGCTGAAAGCGACCGTGCTGCAGCTGTGCGACCGTTTGCCCACGCTGCTGGCCGCGCAGGAGGCGCTTGCCGCGGCGGTCCCGGAGTTCGCCCCGTATGCGCGGATGGAGACCAGCGACATCGACGACTGCAAGGACGAGGCCGTTTCCGCCTCCGACCGTGGCGATTTCGCGGGCGACGCCGCCGCCGAGGCCGATGCCGATGCCGCTGCCGCTGCCGATGCCGCTGCGGACAGCGTCCACTGATGGCACAGCGCGCGTCGACGTTTAAACCACCCGCCCCTCCGCTGCATCCCATGGCGGTCACCCTCGCACAGGAATCCCCATGATCCACGCCCTCCGTATCGCCCTGCTCGGCCCGTCCGTACTCGCACTCGCTGCGATCGCCGCGCCGGCCCTCGCCGACGACAAATGCAGCCATTCGGCGCCGCAGAACCTGGCGCTCGACCTCGCCGGCGCCCGGACGGTGCTGTTCGAGATCGGGCCGCACAAGCTGCGCGTGGACGCGTCCGCATCGCCCAGCGGCACGCTGGCCGGTCGCGCCTGCGCGTCCAGTGCCGACCGGCTCGACTCGCTGACCGTCTCGCAGGAACGCAGCGGCGACAAGCTGATCGTGCGCCTGCAGCGCGAAGGCGACCTCTCCACATTCGGCTTCGGCAACCGCTACGCCTACCTCACGCTCGAGGCGGGCATTCCCGATGACGTGCTGGTACAGCTGGACGTGGGCTCGGGCGATGCCTGGGTGACCGGCGCTGCCGCCGCGAGTGCCGACGTCGGCTCGGGCGATGTCGACCTCAGGCGCATCCGCGACCGGGCCACGGTCAAGGTCGGCTCCGGCGACGTGGAGATCGACGATGCCGGCACGCTGAAGGTGCTGTCGATCGGCTCGGGCGACGTGACGGCCAGCAACCTGCGCGGCGATGCCGAGGTGGGCAGCATCGGCTCGGGCGACTTCAAGCTGCGCCGCAGTTCGGGCAGCGTGTCGATCCAGTCGATCGGGTCGGGAGATGCCGAACTGTCCAGCGTCGCAGGCAGCGTACGCGTCGGTTCGATCGGTTCCGGCGACCTGGAGGTGCGCGAGATCGGCGGCGACCTGGGCGTGTCCTCGCTTGGCAGCGGCGACATCGACCACGCCGGCGTGAAGGGTGCGGTGGACGTGCCGCGCCGCCGGTGACCTCCCTGCCACCAGGAGAACGCACATGCGCAACATCCCGCTCCGCCGCGCCCTGCCGCCGACACTGCTGATTGCGGTGCTGCTGGCAGCGTCCGCCGCGACCGCGAACGAGCGCCCGGCAGGCAGCATCAACGACGAGATCCGCGCGGACATGGCCGATGCGCGCCGTGAAGTCCAGGCCGACCTGGCCGTCGCCCGCGCCGAACTGGATACCGGCAACCTGGAACTCGGCCAGAACCTGCGTTTCGGCAGGTCGGACAAGTCCCACGACAAGGCGGACCCCTTGCCGAGAGCCGAGATCACGCCGGCGGGCGACTTGCTGATCGAGGGCGAGCCACTGGCGATCGATGCAGGGCAGCGCCGCGAACTGCTGGCCTACCGTAGCCACGTCATCGATATCGCCAAGGCCGGCATCGACATCGGCGAGCGCAGTGCGAATGCGGCGCTGGACGCGGTCGACCAGGGCCTGTTCCGGCTGATGTTCGGCGCGATGACGGGCAGCCTGGAACGGCGCATGGAGAAGACGATCCGGCAGACGGTCGAACCGGGCGTCCGCCAGATCTGCCAGCGCCTGCCCGAGGTGTTCGACGCCCAGCAGCGGCTGGGGGAGGCCGTGCCGGCCTTCCGTCCCTATGCCACGCTGCGCGCGGACGACATCGACGACTGCATGCGGCAGGTGCACCAGGAATTTGCGCGCAGCTAGCTCAGCGCAACTGCATCTTTAGCCGGCCTCCCGCAGGCGCGGCTTCAGCCACGATCGGGAATACCGCGCCATCGCCTGCAACGATCGCGGCTGAAGCCGCGCCTGCAGACACTGTTGGCGAGCCCGGTGCGCGTGGTGGCGGCGACACGCCGCCTGGTCGATGACCGCAGGCCGAGCTTGATCGGGCCGCAGGCGATTCAGCCGCTGCCGTTCTTGCCGTGGATGCCGCCGCGGGTGAGCGCAGCCGGGTCGAGCAGGCGCCGCAGCTGGTCCGCGGGCAGGCCGCTGTCCTCCAGCGCGATGTCGAACACCGGACGGGCCTCGCGATACGCACGTTTGGCGATGGCCGCCGCCTTCTCGTAGCCGATCACCGGGTTGAGCGCGGTGACCAGGATCGGGTTGCGGTCCAGCGCGACATCGATGTTGTCCCTGCGCAGCTTCATCCCGGCGATGGTGCTGTCGGCCAGCAGCCGGCTCATGCTCGACAGCAGGCCGATCGAATCGAGCAGGTTGGCCGCGATCAGCGGCAGTGCGACGTTGAGCTGGAAGTTGCCGGTCTGCCCGGCCACGGTGATCGCGGTGTGGTGTCCGATCACCTGCGCGCAGGCCATCACCATCGCCTCCGGCACCACCGGGTTGACCTTGCCCGGCATGATCGAACTGCCCGGCTGCAGCGCAGGCAGCTCGACTTCGCCCAGCCCGGCCAGCGGCCCGGAGTTCATCCAGCGCAGGTCGTTGGCGATCTTGATCAGGGCCACGGCCAGCGCGTTGAGCTGGCCCGACAATTCCACCGCATCGTCCTGGGCGGCGATGCCTTCGAAGCGGTCCTTTGCTGCCTCGAACTTCGTGCCCGCCAGCTTCGACAGCTCACGCACGACCCGGTCGCCGAACTTCGCGTGCGCGTTGATGCCGGTCCCGATGGCGGTGCCGCCGATCGGCAGCCGTCGCAGCCGCGCCAGCGAGTCGGAAATGCGCGCCTCGGCCGAGGCCAGCTGCGAGGACCAGGCGCCGAACTCCTGCGCGAAGGTCAGCGGCATCGCGTCCATCAGATGGGTGCGGCCGGTCTTGACCACCTTGCCGAACGCACGGCCACGCCCGTCGATGGTCTTGCGCAGGTGCCGCAGCGCCGGCACCAGGTCCTCGACCACCGCCAGCTGCGCGGACACGCGGATGGCGGTGGGGATCACGTCGTTGGAGCTCTGGCCGAGATTGACGTGGTCGTTGGGGTGGACCTCGCGGCGCGCCCCCGAGGCCAGCGTGGCAATGACCTCGTTGGCATTCATGTTCGACGAGGTGCCCGATCCGGTCTGGTAGACGTCAACGGGGAAGTGCGCGTCGTGGCGCCCTTCGGCAACCTCCAGCGCAGCCGCGTGGATCGCCATGCCCACGTCTTCGGGCAGCAGATCGAGGCCGGCGTTGACCGCGGCGGCCGCCGCCTTGACCAGCCCCAGCGCACGGATGAAGCCGCGCGGCATCGGCTGCCCGGACACCGGGAAGTTCAGCACCGCGCGCTGCGTCTGCGCCCCCCAGAGCGCATCGACCGGCACCTGCAGTTCGCCCATGCTGTCGTGCTCGATGCGGAAGGCGGCGGGGGATTTTCTGGGCCGGGCCATGATCCGTGTCTCCTTGGCAAAGAGGGGGCTGGAGCTGCGTGGGCGAGGATACGCCAGGGCCGGCCGGGCGTTTGGCCACGGATGACGCGGACGAATACGGATGGAGCGGCCGCAGGACGGCGCTGGCTGCGGCGCTTCCCGATCCGTATTCATCCGCGCAATCCGTGGCGGGAAGGCACCGGCCCACGCCTCGCGCGACAGGCACAACTCGGCGGCGCTGCCAAAGGACACTAGAATATGCGCCCCGCCCGCGCCCGATCGAAGCGAATGCCCGCCACCAGCCCGCAAGACGCCGCCCTGCTCGCCCTGTCGCCGCTCGACGGCCGCTATGCCGCCAAGGTCGATGCGCTGCGTCCGATCTTCTCGGAGTTCGGGCTGATCCACGCCCGCGTGCGGGTCGAGATCGAATGGCTGATCGCGCTCGCCGCCGAGCCGGGCATCGTCGAACTGCCGGCGTTCGACGCAGGCCAGGTGGCGAAGCTGCAGGCCCTGTGGCAGGACTTCACGCCCGCGGACGCTGCGCGGATCAAGCAGATCGAGCGCACCACCAACCACGACGTCAAGGCGGTGGAGTACTTCATCAAGGAGCGCCTGCAGGACCTGCCCACGGCTGGATCGGGGGACGAGACGTCACTGGCGCAGGCGCTGGAGTTCGTGCATTTCGCCTGCACCAGCGAGGACATCAACAACCTCGCCTACGCGCTGATGCTGGGCCGCGCGCGCCAGGAGGTGCTGCTGCCGCAGCTCGACGAGGTCATCGGCAAGCTGCGCGAGCTGGCGCACGCGCACGCCGCGCTGCCGATGCTCTCGCGCACGCACGGCCAGAGTGCCTCCCCGACCACGGTCGGCAAGGAGATCGCCAACGTGGTCGCGCGCCTGCAGCGCCAGCGCGGGCAGCTGGCGGACGTGGCGATCTGCGGCAAGATCAACGGCGCGGTCGGCAACTACAACGCGCACCTGGCCAGCTATCCGGACGTGGACTGGCCCGCGTTCGCGCGGCGCTTCGTGGAATCGCTGGGCATCGGGTTCAACGCCTACACCACCCAGATCGAGCCGCACGACTACATCGCCGAGCTGTGCGACGCGCAGAAGCGCATCTGCACGATTGCCATCGACCTGTGCCGCGACATCTGGGGCTACATCTCGCTGGGCTACTTCAAGCAGGCGGTGGTGGCCGGCGAAGTGGGCAGCTCGACCATGCCGCACAAGGTCAACCCGATCGACTTCGAGAACGCCGAGGGCAACTTCGGCATCGCCAACGCGCTGCTGGAGCATTTCGCGGCCAAGCTGCCGATCAGCCGCTGGCAGCGCGACCTCACCGATTCGACCGTGCTGCGCGCGCTCGGCACCGCCTTCGGCCACGCCCTGGTCGGCCATGACGCACTGCTGCGCGGCCTGGGCAAGCTCGGCGCCAACCCGGAGCGCCTGGCCGCCGACCTCGATGCGTCCTGGGAAGTGCTGGCCGAGGCCGTGCAGACGGTGATGCGCCGGCATGGGCTGCCCAGCCCCTACGAGCAGCTCAAGGCACTGACCCGCGGCCAGGGCATCAACGCGGCGTCGATGCGCGAATTCATCCAGACGCTGGACCTGCCAGCGGCGGACCGCGAGCGCCTGCTGGCGATGGCCCCCGGCGACTACACCGGCCTCGCCGCGGAGCTGGCCTCCGGCATCTGAGCATGCGGCTGCTGCTGAACATCGACGTGCCCGACCTGGCCCTGGCCGAGCGGTTCTACGTCGAAGCGTTCGGCCTGCGCCCGGGGCGCCGCCTGGGGAACGACGGCCTCGAACTGCTGGGCGCCGCAGCGCCCATCTACCTGCTGCACAAACCCGAGGGCAGCCCCGGCGCGGGTGGGCAGCCCCGGCGTTACGCGCGACACTGGTCGCCCCTGCACTTGGACGTGGTGGTCGATGACCTCGACGCCGCCCTGGCCGGGGCGCTGGCTGCGGGCGCGCTCCAGGAAGGCCCGGTGCGCGAAGCCGCATGGGGGCGGATCGTGCAGATCGCGGACCCCTTCGGGCACGGCTGGTGCCTGCTCCATTTCCTTGGCAACGGCTACGACGAGATCACGACATGACAATGCGACACGCCCCGCTCCTGCCTGCGCTGTTGCTGCTGGCGGCCTGCTCCTCCCAGCACAACATCGCCGAGACCGGCGGCGCATCGACGCCTGCGCCATTGGCCGTCGCAGCGCCTGCGGCCTGCAGCGACGCATCGGGCTGGGACGATCCCGCCACGCCGCTGCGCGTGCACGGCAACACCTGGTACGTGGGCACCTGCGGGATCGCCGCGCTGCTTGTGACCTCGCCCGAGGGCCACGTACTGGTCGACGGTGCCACGCCGAAGGGCGGCCCGCAGATCATCGACAACATCCGCACGCTTGGCTTCGACCCTGCCGACGTGCGCGCAATCGTGTTTTCGCACGAACATTTCGACCACGTCGGCGGCCTGGCTGCGCTGCAGGCCGCCACCGGTGCGCCGGTGTACGCCCGCGCGCCGGCGCTGGCCACGCTGGGCCGCGGCGCCAGCGACGAAAGCGACCCGCAGTTCGGCGAGCTCGAGGACTTCGCCCCGGTCTCGGACGTGCGCCTGCTGGCCGACGACGGCGTGGTGCGCGCGGGCGGGCTGGAGCTGCAGGCGGTGGCGACACCTGGTCATTCGGTCGGCGGCACCAGCTGGACCTGGCGCTCCTGCGACGGGGATGATTGCCGGCAGATCGTCTATGGCGACAGCCTGACTGCGGTCTCCGCCGACGGCTTCCGCTTCAGCGATCATCCCGACGCGCTCGCACGCCTGCGCCAGAGCTTCGCGAACGTCGCGGCGCTGGACTGCGAGATCCTGGTGACCCCGCACCCGTCCGCCAGCGCGCTGTGGGCGCGGCTGGGCCCGGACGCGTCCCGGCCGCTGGTCGACCCGGGCGCCTGTCGCGCCTATGCCGCGGCCGGCGCCGCCAGGCTGGAACAGCGTCTGGCGAAAGAGGCCGGCACCGGAGCCGCGCCGTGAGCCAGGCCCTGCCCTTCCAGGTCCAGGCCGGCCCGGACAACCTGCTCGGCATGCCGCCGGCGCGCTTCCTGCAAGATTACTGGCAGAAGCGTCCATTGCTGATCCGCGGCGCAATCCCCGATTTCGTCTCGCCGATCGAACCCGAAGACCTCGCGGGCCTGGCCTGCGAGGAGATGGCGCTGTCGCGCCTGATCCGCCACGACCGCGGCAAGGACGCCTGGCAGGTGCAGACCGGCCCGTTCCCGGAAGCACTGTTCCCGACCTTGGGCGAGCGCGACTGGACCCTGCTGGTCCAGGACGTCGACAAGTGGGACGCCGACGTGGCCGCGCTGCTCGAACACTTCAGTTTCATCCCGCGCTGGCGCATCGACGACATCATGGTCAGCTTCGCGGCTACCGGCGGCTCGGTCGGTGCCCACATCGACCAGTACGACGTGTTCCTGCTGCAGGCCAAGGGGCATCGCCGCTGGCAGATCGATGCCGGCCTTGCCCTCAACGGCGTGGCCCCGCCGGTGGACTTCCGCGACGACGTCGAGATCAAGCTGCTGCGCGAGTTCACGCCGACCCACGACTGGGTGCTCGGGCCGGGCGACATGCTCTACCTGCCGCCGGGCGTGCCGCACCACGGCGTGGCCGAGGATCCCTGCCTGACCCTGTCGGTGGGCATGCGCGCGCCCTCCGCGGCCGAACTCATGGGCGACTACATCGACACCCTCGCCGCCGCGGCCGACGACGCGCTGCGCTACGGCGATGCCGACCTGGCGCCCGCGAAGGACCCTTGGGAGATCGACGCCGAGGCGATGCGGCGGGTGGTCGACGCCCTGAACACGCTGCGGTTCCGCGATCCGGACCGGCTTGGCGACTGGTTCGGCCGCTTCATCACCCAGTACCGCAGTGCCGAGGTCGCCGCGCCTGATGCCGAGGCGCGTTCGCGCATCGAGATCGAGTGGTCGCTCGAGCACGATGGCGGCGTCCTGCAGCGCCATCCCTACGCGCGCATGGCCTGGCGCCGCGCCGCCGACGGCGGCCGGCTCTACGTGTCGGGGCAGGACCTCGCGATGCCGGCACGCGACGCGCAACGCATCGCGGCGAGCGAGCGGATCGACGGCGCGCTCTACGCCTCGCTGTCGGTCGCCGGCCGCGATGCGGTGCACGAACTGCTGCACATCGGCTGCTACCAGTGGCTGTCGGAGGACGACGCAGGGTGAACGCGCCAGGCCCGTTCCAGGTCGCCATCGTGGACCACGATGCCGCATGGCCGCAGCTGCGCGCGGTGCGCGAGGCCGTCTTCATCCAGGAACAGGGCGTGCCGCCCGAGCTCGAGATCGACGACCTCGATCCACGCTGCCGCCACGTGCTTGCACGCGATGGCGGCGGGATGGCGATCGGCACGGCACGGCTGAGCCCGGAGGGCCGGATCGGGCGGATGGCCGTGCTGCGCGACTGGCGCGCACACGGCGTCGGCAGCGCACTGCTGCACGCGCTGCTGCGGGTCGCACGCGCGGACGGGCTGGACCGCGTCAGCCTGCACGCGCAGGACAGCGCGATCGACTTCTATCGTCGACACGGCTTCTCGCCGGTCGGCGAGCATTTCGTGGAGGCCGGCATCGGCCACGTGGCGATGCAGCGCCGGCTGGATCGTCCGGCGCCGGTCGAGGACCGTGCGGGGGCGGTGGCCGCGACCCTCGCCGTCGTCCAGGGCGCGCGCCGGCGGCTGTGGCTCTACAGTCGCGCGCTCGACCCGGGCCTGTACGACCATCCGCGCGTGCTCGAGGCCTTGCGCCAGTTCGCGGTGGCCGGCGACGGCCCGCAGCTGCGCGTGCTGCTGCAGGACGCGCTGGCCGCGCACCGCGCTCACGCCCCGCTGATCGCGCTTGCGCAGCGCCTGCCCAGCGTGATCGCCCTGCGCGAGGTCGAGGACCCGGTGGACCGCAGCTGGCCTTCGGCCCTGATCGCCAGCGACACCGGCGGCTACTACTTCCGCCCACTGGGCCATCGCTTCGACGGTGAAACCGAGCACGACGCGCGTGCACGCACCCGGCAACTCACGGGCACCTTCGACGAGACCTGGGAGCGTGCGCGGCCCTGCAGCGAGTTGCGTGCACTGGGGATCTGAAGCCACTCCTGGCCAAGGAAGCCGGGACGCCAGGGCCGTTCGACCGTCGCGGACCGCATTTCGGCAGAACACGGCAGGGTTCGCGACGAATCGTGTCCATCGCGACGCAAACAGTGCACCGCCCTCCTGTCCGCGACCCGAACGCGGGACCTACTGCACCCAAAGCATGATGCAACGCGACAAGGGCAGTGGCTATAATGGCGCGATCCATATCCAGCTGCGTCCGGAAGTCGAAAAATCTTTCCGGATCAGCCATTTGCCTTCCCAACAGAGTCCCAGACGCCCGACGTGGACAGTCTTCTCAAGCAGTTTGCGCAGTCCTCCCAGCTTGGCGCCAATGCCGCCTACATCGAGGATCTCTACGAGCAGTACCTCGTCTCTCCCGACAGCGTCGGGCCGAAGTGGAAAGCCTGGTTCGATGGCTTCCAGGGCCGCGAGGCCGGCGATGTCCCGCATTCCCCGGTCATTGCCGCGGTCGCCCAGGCCGGACGCCTTGCCGCGCGCGGCATCGTCAGCGGCAGCACGGGCGCCAGTGACGAGCGCGAGCGCAACGTCGGCCGGCTCATCACCGCCTACCGTTCGCGCGGCCACCTCGGCGCGAAGCTCGATCCGCTGGCGCTGTCGCCGCCGATGAATCCGCCGGACCTCGGCCTGGACTTCCACAGCCTGTCCGATCGCGACCTGGACAGCGAGTTCAGCACCGGAGGCGTCGCCGGCCAGCCGCGCATGAAGCTGCGCGACCTGCTGGCCCGGCTCAAGGCCACCTACACCGGCCCGATCGGCGCCGAGTTCATGCACATCCCCGAGGTGCAGCAGCGCCAATGGCTGTACCAGCGCCTGGAAGCGGCCGGCGGCGACTACAACCTCAGCGCCGAGACCCGCAAGCGCGTGCTCGAGCGGCTCACCGCGGCCGAGGGGCTGGAGCGCTACCTGCACACCAAGTACGTTGGGCAGAAGCGCTTCTCGCTGGAGGGCGGCGACTCGCTGATCCCGCTGCTGGACACGGTGATCCGCCAGGCCGGCATGGAGAAGGTCAAGGACATCGTGATCGGCATGGCCCACCGCGGCCGCCTCAACGTCCTGGTCAACACGCTGGGCAAGAGCCCGCGCAAGCTGTTCGACGAATTCGAAGGCAAGTTCGAGCACAACGAACTCGCCCACGCCGGCGACGTGAAGTACCACATGGGCTTCTCCGCCGACATCGCCACGCCCGGCGCGCCGGTGCATCTGGCCCTGGCCTTCAACCCCTCGCATCTGGAGATCGTCAACCCGGTGGTCGCCGGCAGCGTGCGCTCGCGCCAGGAGCGACGCGTCGACGAGGAGCGCAGGCAGGTCGTGCCGATCCTGATCCACGGCGACGCCGCGTTCGCCGGCCAGGGCGTGGTGATGGAGCTGCTGCAGATGTCGCAGGCGCGCGGTTTCGCCGTCGGCGGCACCGTGCACGTGGTGATCAACAACCAGGTCGGCTTCACCACCAGCAACAAGGAAGATGCGCGCTCCACCCTGTACTGCACCGACGTGGCCAAGATGGTCGGCGCACCGATCTTCCACGTGAATGGCGACGATCCCGAAGCCGTGGTGTTCGTGGCCAAGCTGGCCTACGAGTTCCGCCAGCAGTTCCGCAAGGACGTGGTCATCGACCTGGTCTGCTATCGCCGCCACGGCCACAACGAGGCCGATGAGCCGGCCGCGACCCAGCCGATGATGTACCGCACCATCCGCAAGCACCCGACCACGCGCGAGCTCTACGCCACGCAGCTGGAAAAGGCGGGCGTGATCGCCGCCGACACCGGCAAGGCCCTGGTCGACGCGCTGCGCAACAGGCTCGACGCCGGCGAGGTCACCACCGAGCTGGCCGGCTCCAAACCCGAAGACTACGAGCTGACCATCGACTGGTCGCAGTACCTGTCGGGCACGCTGGCCGACGAGGTCGACACCCGCGTCAAGAAGGCCACGCTGGGCCACCTCGCCCAGGCGATCAATGCCATCCCCGACGGCCTCGAACTGCATTCGCGCGTGGCCAAGATCTACGACGACCGGCGCCGGATGAGCGCCGGCGAGATCGCCGGCGACTGGGGCTTCGCCGAGAACCTGGCCTACGCCACCCTGCTGGCGGAGGGCTACGGCCTGCGCCTGGTCGGGCAGGACGCCGGTCGCGGCACCTTCTTCCACCGCCACGCCATCCTCCACGACCAGAAGACCGACAGCTACTACATGCCGCTGCGGCAACTGGTCGAGCGGCCGGAGCAGGCCACCGTGATCGACTCGCTGCTGAGCGAGGAAGCGGTGATGGCGTTCGAGTACGGCTTCTCGACCACCGACCCGAACACGCTCGACATCTGGGAAGGCCAGTTCGGCGACTTCGCCAATGGCGCGCAGGTGGTGATCGACCAGTTCATCGCCTCGGGCGAGGCCAAGTGGGGCCGCATCTCGGGTCTGACCCTGCTGCTGCCGCACGGCTACGAGGGCCAGGGCCCCGAGCACAGCTCGGCTCGCCTGGAGCGCTTCCTGCAGCTGTGCGCGCTCGACAACATGCTGGTGTGCGTGCCGACCACACCCGCGCAGTGCTTCCACATGCTGCGCCGGCAGATGAAGATGGCCACGCGCAAGCCGCTGATCGTGATGAGCCCCAAGTCGCTGCTGCGTCACAAGCTGGCGGTCTCGACCCTGGACGAACTGGCCGAAGGCCATTTCCAGCACCTGATCCCCGATGCCTCGGCCGACCAGAAAAAGGTCAAGCGCGTGGTGCTGTGCTCGGGCAAGGTCTACTACGACCTGCTCGAAGACGCCCACAAGCGCGGCCAGGACGACGTCGCCCTGCTGCGCATCGAGCAGCTGTACCCGTTCCCGCGCGAGCAGCTCGCCGCCGAGCTGAAGAAGTACGGCAAGGCCACGGAAGTGGTCTGGTGCCAGGAAGAGCCGCAGAACCAGGGCGCCTGGTACCAGATCAAGCACCACGTGCAGGCCTGCCTGGCCAAGGGCCAGGCGCTGAGCTACGCCGGCCGCAGCCGCTCGCCCTCGCCCGCGGTCGGCCACTTCGCCGATCACGTCGAGGAACAGCTGCGACTGGTTGCCGACGCACTGGTCAATCCGCCCGGCGACCAGATCGTCGCCGAATAAACATCGCCCCGCATCCAACGCATCAAGGACGCCATCCCATGGCCACCGAAGTCAAAGTTCCGGTCCTTCCCGAATCCGTGTCCGACGCCACCATCGCCGGCTGGCACAAGAAGGCCGGCGACGCCGTCAGCCGCGACGAGAACCTCGTCGACCTGGAGACCGACAAGGTCGTGCTCGAGGTGCCCTCGCCAGTCGATGGCGTGCTCAAGGAGATCAAGTTCAAGGAAGGCGACACGGTGACCAGCCAGCAGCTGCTGGCGATCATCGAGGAAGGCGCCGCGCCCGCCGCCGACGCGGGCAAGGACAGCAAGCCCGCCGCGGGCGCCGAGGAAGTGCAGGAGAAGAAGGGCGCGGCGAAGGCGGAAGCTGCTGCCCCCACCTCGACCCATCCCGCGCCGGTGTCGTCGTCCGGCAAGACCGGCGATCTGCCCCCGGGCGCGCGCTTCACCGCCGAGAGCAAGGGCATCGATCCGGCGCAGGTCGAAGGCACCGGCCGTCGCGGCGCGGTGACCAAGGAAGACCTGGTCAACTATGCCTCCGGCAAGACCGCGGGCGTCACCGGCGGCGCACGCCCGGAAGAGCGCGTGCCGATGACCCGGATCCGCAAGCGCATCGCCGAGCGCCTGATGCAGTCCAAGGAATCGACCGCGATGCTGACCTCGTTCAACGAGGTCAACCTGGGCAAGGTGATGGCGCTGCGCAAGGAACTCGGCGAGCAGTTCCAGAAGGACACCGGCGTCAAGCTCGGCTTCATGAGCTTCTTCGCCAAGGCCGCTGCCAACGCGCTGCAGCGCTACCCGGTGGTCAACGCCTCGGTCGACGGCGACGACATCATCTATCACGGCTATGCCGACATCTCCGTCGCCATCTCCACCGATCGCGGCCTGGTCACGCCGGTGCTGCGCAACGTCGAGCGGATGTCCTTCGCCGATGTCGAGAAGAGCATCGGCGACTACGCCAAGGCCGCGCGCGAGGGCGGGCTCAAGCTCGAGGACCTGCAGGGCGGCACCTTCACCATCACCAACGGCGGCACCTTCGGTTCGCTGCTGTCCACGCCGATCGTCAACCCACCGCAGTCGGCGATCCTGGGCATGCACGCCATCAAGGAGCGCGCGATCGTCGAGAACGGCCAGGTCGTCGCCGCGCCGATGATGTACATCGCGCTGAGCTACGACCACCGCATCATCGACGGCAAGGACGCGGTGCTGTTCCTGGTCGACATCAAGAACCAGCTCGAGAACCCGGGCCGGATGGTGCTGGGGCTGTAAGCAAACTCCCCTCCCCCGCGGGGGAGGCGGGGGCAGGGGCGGTCCTTACGCCTGGCCCCCATCCGCCCTTCGGGCACCTTCCCGCTCGCGGGAAGGGAATCAGCAAGGAATCGACATGGCAGAACAATTCGACGTCGTCGTCATCGGTGCCGGCCCCGCCGGCTACCACGCCGCGATCCGCGCCGCGCAGTTGGGCATGAAGGTGGCCTGCGTCGACGCCGGCATCGGCAAGGACGGCAAGCCCGCGCTCGGCGGCACCTGCCTGCGCGTGGGCTGCATTCCGTCCAAGGCGCTGCTGGATTCGTCGCGCCAGTTCCACAACCTGCAGCACGTGTTCGCGCAGCACGGCATCAGCGCCAAGGATCCGAAGATCGACGTCGGCACCATGGTCGGCCGCAAGGACGCCATCGTGAAGCAGTTCACCGGCGGCATCGCGCAACTGTTCAAGGCCAACAAGGTCAAGCCCTACTACGGCTTCGCCACCCTGCACGCGGATCGCGTGGTCAAGGTGAAGCAGCACGACGACACCGAAGTCGAGCTGACCGGCACCAACGTCATTATCGCAGCCGGCTCGGATTCGATCGAACTGCCGTTCGCGAAGTTCGACGGCGAAGCCATCGTCGACAACGTCGGCGCGCTCGACTTCACCGAGGTGCCCAAGCGCCTGGCCGTGATCGGCGCCGGCGTGATCGGCCTGGAGCTGGGCAGCGTGTGGAAGCGCCTCGGCGCCGAGGTGGTGATCCTCGAAGCCCTGCCCGACTTCCTGGCCGCGGCCGATGCCGAGGTGTCGAAGGTGGCCGCGCGCGAGTTCAAGAAGCAGGGCCTGGACATCCGGCTCGGCGCCAAGGTCTCCAGGGCCGAAGTGACCGGCAAGGGCAAGAAGAAGGAAGTCCAGGTCACCTTTGCCGATGGAAAGGGCGAGGAGACCATCACGGTCGACAGGCTGCTTGTCGCCGTGGGCCGCAGGGCCGCATCGAAGGGGCTGCTGGCCGAGGGCTCGGGCGTGAAGCTCAACGAGCGCGGCCAGATCGAGGTCGACGAGCATTGCCATACCGGCGTCGACGGCGTCTGGGCCGTCGGCGACTGCGTGCGTGGGCCGATGCTGGCGCACAAGGGCTTCGAGGAAGGCATCGCGGTGGCCGAGCTGATTGCGGGCCTGCCCGGCCACGTCAACTTCGACACGATCCCGTGGGTGATCTACACCGAGCCGGAGCTGGCCTGGGTCGGCAAGACCGAGCAGCAGCTCAAGGACGAAGGCGTGCCCTACAAGGCCGGCAGCTTCCCGTTCGCCGCCAATGGTCGCGCGGTGGCGATGGTCGAACCGGCCGGCTTCGTGAAGGTGCTGGCGCATGCCGAGACCGATCGCGTGCTGGGCATGCACCTGGTCGGCGCGAATGTCTCCGAACTGGTGCACGAAGGCGTGCTGACGATGGAGTTCAAGGGTTCCGCCGACGATCTCGCCCGTATCTGCCATGCCCACCCCAGCCTGTCGGAGGCCGTCCACGACGCCGCGATGGCGGTCGACAAGCGCGCCATCCACAAGGCCAACTGAGCGGCCGGATGGGACATCAAGAAGGCCCGGGTCATGCCCGGGCCTTCGCCTTTGGGGAGCCGCCGAATGTCCGTACTGCACCTGTCGCCGCTGCTGCCCCTCCTACTCGCTGCCTGCGCCACCGCCATGCCCACGCATCCGCCAACGCCTGCCAACGCTGCGATCGAAGACGACTCGATCCACGCGCGCTGCGCGCAGGTGCGCCCCGGCATGAACTACCGCGAGGCGCTGGCGCTGATGGGACGCGAACCGGACAGCACGCTGTCGGGCCATACCGCCGCGGGCCCCGGTGGCAATCCACCTCCCGGCAGCTACGCCATCGACTTCTGGAAAGACGTCGATGCGCAGGGGCGCGAACACGTGTCCCGCCTGCACTACAGCGGCGGCGTGATCGAATCGGTCGACTGTGGCCAGCCCCTGACCTCCCCCGATTCTCCGCCCCACTCCACCGGAACTTGATCCATGCGCTCGATCTGCGTCTATTGCGGCTCCAATGCCGGCAGCAAGCCCGCCTACACCGAACGTGCCATGGCCGTGGGCGACCGCATCGCCCGCGAGGGCCTGCAGCTGGTCTACGGCGGAGGCAACGTCGGCCTGATGGGGATCGTCGCCGACGCGGTGCTGCAGGGCGGTGGCGAAGTGGTCGGCGTCATTCCGGAACAGCTGGTCAACTGGGAGGTCGCGCACAAGGGCGTGACCCGGCTGGAAGTGGTCGGCTCGATGCATGAGCGCAAGATGCGCATGTTCGACCTGTCCGACGGCTTCGTCGCCCTGCCCGGCGGTTTCGGCACGCTCGACGAGATGTTCGAGATGCTGACCTGGCGCCAGCTGGGCATCGGCAACAAGCCCTGCGCCTTCCTCGACGTGGACGGCTTCTATGGCCCCCTGATCGGCATGATCGACCGCATGGTCGAGGAACGCTTCCTGCATCCGGCCCAGCGCGCCGACCTGTGGCACGGCGACGATGTCGACGCGATGCTGGCGTGGATGAAGGACTATTCGCCTGCCAGTGCGACGAAATGGCTGGACGAGAAGCATCGCAAGACCATGCGTTGAGTGAGTCGCGCGTGGCGACGCGTTCGTCGTCCGGGGCAACAACAGGTCAGCCTGGCGCCGATGAGAGGCACCGCAAGACCATGTGGCAAGTGCGTCGCGCGTCGCGAGGTGTTTGCTACGGCACGCCGTGGAGAGATCTGTCGCGCCGGAAGCCAGGTCAAATTGGATGCCAGCGTTCGCTGGCATGACCTTCCCGCTCGCATCTGGCAGCACCGGAACGACGCGGCCGATGGTTTCAGCAGCAGGTACGGGCTCCGCACCCTCGCGTGGTGGGAAGTCCACGCCACCATGGACCCGGCGATCCTGCGCGAGAAGGCGCTGAAGGCCTGGAAGCGGCTCTGGAAGATCGAACTTGTCGAATCATCGAATCCGCAGTGGCGTGACTTGTCTGCGGATATCCTGTGACAATGCCGACGGTCAGCGCCCTGCGCTGTCGGGTATCCCGCCAGCGCCCGCTGGAACGACAGGAAGCAGCATGACCATCCCCCGCACCTTCAACGCCTTCCGCATCCACAGCGATGCCGCCGGATACCGCAGCGGCATCGAGCAGGTGTCGCTGGAAGACCTGTCCCGGGGCGAGATCCTGGTCAAGGTCGCGTTCTCCTCGGTCAACTTCAAGGACGCGCTCGCCGGCACCGGCCAGGGCAAGATCCTGCGCCAGTTTCCGCTGGTGGGCGGGATCGACCTCGCGGGCCATGTCGTCTCATCCACCGATCCGAAGTTCCGCGAAGGCGACCAGGTCCTGGTCACCGGCTCGGGCCTGAGCGAAACCCGCGACGGCGGCTATTCGGAGTACGCGCGGATCGAAGCGAAGTGGGCCGTGCCGCTGCCGCTTGGATTGTCGCTGCGCCACGCCATGGTGCTTGGCACCGCGGGCTTCACCGCCGCGCTGGCGCTGCTGCGCATGCGCGACAACCGCCAGTCGCCCGAACTCGGGCCACTCGCGGTAACCGGTGCCACCGGCGGCGTGGGATCGCTGGCCGTCGACATCTTCAGCCGCGCCGGGTACAGCGTGCACGCGATCAGCGGCAAGGCCGAGCATGCCGACTACCTGCGCGCGATCGGCGCCAGCGAGGTGCTCGGTCGGGATGCGCTGGCTACCACCCGCGCGATGGAATCGGTGCGTTTTGGCGGTGGCCTGGACAATGTTGGCGGTCCGATGCTGGCCAGCCTCCTGGCCCAGACGCGGCCCTACGGCAATGTCGCCAGCGCCGGCCTCGCCGCCAGCGCGGACCTGCCCGCATCGGTGATGCCCTTCATCATCCGCGGCGTATCGCTGCTTGGCGTTGCATCGGCGGGCACCGCGCGCGGGATCCGCGACGAGGTCTGGCAACTGCTTGCGGGGGAATGGAAGCCGCGCTATCTGGACACGATCTGCACCCGCGAAACCACGCTCGAAGGCCTGCCGGAGGTCTTCGCCGGCATGCTCAAGGGCGGCTCGGTCGGCAGGACCCTGGTCACATTCCCATAGCCCGACCCATTGGCAGGTCCGGTCCCACCGCTACAATCGATCGTCCAAAAGGGGAATTCGAATGGCGCGCATCCTCATCGTCGACGACTCGCCCTCGCAGCTGATGGGCATCCGCCGCATCGTCGAGAAGCTCGGCCACGAGGCGATCACCGCCGAGGACGGCGCGGCCGGGGTGCGGGCTGCGAAGGACCATCTGCCCGACCTGATCCTGATGGACGTGGTGATGCCCAACCTCAACGGCTTCCAGGCCACGCGCACGATCAAGCGCGATGCGGCCACCGGCCACATCCCGGTGATCCTGGTGACCACCAAGGACCAGGAGACCGATCGCATCTGGGGCGTCCGCCAGGGTGCGCAGGGCTATCTGACCAAGCCCTTCAGCGAGGCCGAGCTGACCGAGACCATCATCTCGACGATCGGCCACGGCGACGCACCGCTGCCCGGCGGCGACGCGGCCTGAAGGCCTCACCGCGGGCCGGCAGTCAGTCCCGGCGCCACTCGCCCGCAAACGCGTCGCGCAACTGCCCGTAAGCCTCGCGCTGGTCGTCATCGCGCGGCGCCGGCGCCTGGATCTCAATCTCCACCAGCTGGTCGCCGGCCGCGCCACCGCCGGCACCGGGCAGGCCACGCCCGCGCAGGCGCAGCTTGCGTCCGGCCTCCGAACCGGCAGGAATCTTCAGCTCGACCCGCCCGCCCAGCGTCGGCACGCTGACCGTCGCGCCGAGTGCGGCTTCCCACGGCGCCAGCTGCAGGGTGTGGATGATGTTGCGGCCGTCGACCTCGAACTGGGGGTGCGCGGCATATTCGATCTCCAGCAACAGGTCGCCCCCCTGGTTGCCCTGTCGCGCCAGCCGGATCACCTGGCCCGGCCGCACGCCCGGCGGCACGCGCACGTCGAACGAGCGGCCATCCACGCCAATGCGCACGCTGTCGCCGCGATGGACGTTTTCCAGCGACACCGCCAGCCGCGCCCGCGTATCGCGCACGCCCATGCCCGGGCCGGCGGCGCCTGCACCACGCGCGCCGGCGCCGCCCTGGCGGCGGAACAGGCTTTCGAAGAAGTCGCTGAAGCCCCCGCCTGCGCCGCCACCGGCGAATACATCCTCGTAGTCGAAGCCGGCGCCACCGCCATGGCCGAAACCGGCGGGCGGGACATCGTCGCCCGGGCGATAGCCACTGGCGCGCAACTGGTCGTAGGCTTTGCGCCTGGCGGGATCGCGCAGCGCCTCGTAGGCCTCGTTGACCGCCTTGAACTTGTCTTCGGCGCCAGCCTCCTTGCTGACGTCGGGATGGTACTTGCGCGCGAGCCGGCGATAGGCGGACTTGATCTCCGCCTCACCCGCATTGGGCTCGACGCCCAGAACACTGTAGTAATCCTTGAACTGCATGCTTGCTCCACGACGACGGCCCGCGTACGGGCCGTCGAAGTTTACCGGGGCATCGCCGCGGCGATCAGTGCGCGGTGGCCCCGCCCACTTGGATCCGCCGGGGCGTGGTCTCCGCGCGCTTGGGGATCACGATCTCCAGCACGCCGTTGCGGCCATCGGCCGTCACGCCCTCCGGGTCGGCGCTGTCGGGCAGCGCGAACCGGCGGTGGAAGCTGCCATAGCGGCGCTCAACGCGCGAGAAGCGCTCGGTCTCGGCGGTCGACTCGCTCTTGCGTTCGCCCTTGATCGAGAGGATGCCCTTGCCCATCTGCACCTCGATGTCCTGCGGATCGATGCCCGGCAGGTCGGCGTAGATCACGAAGCGGCCGGCTTCTTCCTTGATGTCGACGCGGGGCACCCACTGCGCGGTGACCACGGCCGAGCCGTCGGTGTCCTGCTCGCCGAAGAAACGCTCGAACACCTGCTTGATTTCATCATGCAGCGCCACTTCCGAGGGGCGCTGGCGGTAACGGACGATGCTCATGTCTGGACTCCTGCTGTCTGCGGCGGCGCCAGGCCGCCATGCCCGGAGAATGGGAACGCGGCGGCGGCTTTCAAGCCCGTGTCGGCGACCGGCGTGCGAGGATAGGCGGCCATTCATCCTCCACGACAGGTTCCGCATGACCATCCAGATCGGCGACCGCATCCCCGAAGTGGTACTCAAGTACATCGACGATGGCGTGCAGGCGATCGATACGCCGACCCTGTTCGAGGACCGCAAGGTGGTGTTGTTCGCGGTCCCCGGCGCGTTCACGCCGACCTGTTCGGAGCGGCACCTGCCCGGCTTCGTGGAGCATTTCGCGCGGTTCCGCGAGCGCGGCGTCGACGTGGCCTGCATGGCGGTCAACGATCCATTCGTGATGCAGGCCTGGGGCGCTTCGCTCGACGTGCCCAAGGGCCTGCACATGCTCTCCGACGGCAATGCCGACCTCACCCGCGCGCTAGGGCTGGAGATGGACGCGACCGGATACGGCATGGGGCTGCGCTGCAAGCGCTTTGCGCTGTATGCCGAGGATGGGATCGTCAAGCAGCTGTTCGTCGAGGCACCGGGCGAGTTCCGGGTGTCGAGCGCGGAGCACATGCTGTCGCAGCTACCCGGCTGAGCGCAGGCTGCGGGCCGGTGGCCTGCATCGATGCGACCACCGCCGACGCTTCGACCACGGGCCGCTAGTTCAGGATCCGGAACTCCACGGACGCCCATGCGCCGGTGTCTGCCAGCGCGGTGAGCCGGTGCGTGCCTGCGTCGTCGAAGCTGTGCTGGAAGGCGTTGCCGCCGCGCGTGCTGCCGATCCAGCGACCGTCGAGCAGCCACTGGACCGGCGCATCCGACCCCAGCGCGCGCAGCGACACACGGATGCCGCGGCGGCTGCCGGGCGGACGTGCGAGCGCGGCACCGTCGACCAGGCCTTCGATGCGCAGCTCGGCCACGTCGCGGCCATCGTCGACGCAGTCGGGTGACAGCGCGGGCGGGCGCGATGCGCGACGAACACTGGACGGCAGCCAGGGCGAAGCCAGCGCAGGCCAGCGCGCCACCGCCATCGGCTTGCGTGCATGCGGGCGCGCGCAGTCGGCCGACAGACGCAGCCCCGATGTCGGGTCGATATCGAAACGCTCCAGGCCCGCGCTCCACAGCCGCGCATCGCGTTCGGCGAAGGTCGGGGGAATCGCGCCCTCGAGCACCCAGGCGTCGAATCGGCGTTGGCACAGCGCTTCGTCCTGGGTGTCGGCGCCAGTCCCCAGCGGCCAGCAGATCGCGTGTCGATCCACGGTCCGCGGCATCGCCGCCTCGACCGATGCGCCGCGTGCGCGCGGCAGGCTGTCGACCACTTCGAACAGCAGCGGCAGCGCGGTGATCGCGCCGTACTGGCCCGGCAGCGGGGTGCCGTCGGGACGGCCGACCCAGACGCCCACGGTGTACCGGCCGGTGCCACCGATCGCCCAGGCGTCGCGGAAACCGTAGCTGGTGCCGGTCTTCCATGACACGCGCGGCCGCTGCGCCGCATCGAACATGCCCTGCTGCTCGCCCGGGCGCGGATTGGACTGCAGGATCTCGCGCACGATCCAGGCCGCGCCGGGCGACAGCAGCCGCCGGTCGATCACGCTGTCATCGGGCGTGTAGCGCACGCGACCGGCAATGCCCTCGCGATGCAGCGCCGCGTGGGCGCCCACCAGGTCTTCCAGGCGCGCGCCGGTTCCGCCCAGGATCAGCGACAGGTTGGGGGATGCGCCGCGCGGGAACCGCAGCGAGATGCCCGCATTGTCCAGCCGCGCGGCGAAGCGCGCCGGCCCGACCCGGTCCAGCAAGTCCACCGCCGGGACATTCAGCGACAGCCGCAGCGCGCTCGCCGCGCCGACGGGACCGTTGAAGGCGGCATCGAAATTACCTGGCCGGTAACCGCCGAACGACTGCGGCGCATCGACCAGCAGGCTTTCCGAATGGATCAGGCCGTCGTCCAGCGCCATGCCGTACAGGAAGGGCTTGAGCGTGGAGCCGGGCGAGCGCCAGGCCCGCACCATGTCGACATGCCCCAGCCGCGTGCGGTCGAGCATGTCCAGCGAGCCGACATAGGCACGTGCCTCCATGGTCGCGTTGTCGACCACCAGCAGGGCCGCCGACGTGCGCTCGGGCAGGCCGGAGAAGTACGCGCCCACGCGTTCTTCGAGAGTGCGCTGCAGGTCCGCGTCCAGGGTGGAGACGATGCGGGCCTGGCGCGGATGCGCCGCGCGCAGGCGCTGGGCCAGCAGTGCGGCCGACATCGGCGCGCGCAGGCTGCGTGCCACCACCGCCTCCATCCGCGCGTCTTCGACCTGTCCGCGCGACCACACGTCCAGTCGCGCCATCCGCTCGAGCACCTTGTCGCGCGCCTGTTGCGCCGCCTCGGGATGGCGGTCGGGGCGGAGCCGGCTGGGCGCCTGCGGCAACACCGCCAGCAGCGCGGCCTCGGCATGCGACAGGCGCGACGACGACTTGCCGAGGTAGGCCCAGCTGGCTGCCTCCACGCCCTCGATGGTGCCACCGAACGGGGCGCGCTCCAGGTACAGCGACAGGATCCGGTCCTTGTCCAGATGCGCTTCAAGCTGCAGTGCGCGCAACATCTGCACCAACTTGCCGTGCAGCGTGCGGGTGGACAGGCCGTCGTCGCGGTCGAGGATGCGCGCCACCTGCATGCTCAGCGTCGAGCCGCCGGAGACGATGCGCCCGCCGGATCCCCACTGCGCCGCTGCGCGCAGCAGCGCGAACGGGTTCACGCCCGGATGCCAGCGGAACCAGCGGTCCTCGTAGTTCTGCAGCGCCTGCAGGTACAGCGGCGAGACGGCCGCCGGCGTGGCCGGATAGCGCCACACGCCTTCGGCATCAGCGAAGGCGCGCAGCGGCGTGCCGTCGGCGGCGACCACCAGCGTGCTGGCATCGCGCACCCGGGGCAGCTTCGGCGGGAAGGCCAGGTCCAGCGCCAGCAGCGCGAGCAGCAGCCCGACGCTACCCCAGCGTAGGCACGGCAGGACGCGACGCCAGCGCCCGTGATGGTGGCGTTCCTGCTGCGGCGAACCGGATCGCTGCGTTCGCATGTCCCGATCCCGGGAATCCGGCCCGCTTCGGCAACCGGCGTTTGACCTCCGGCCTGTCATTTCGCGCGAAGCAAGAAATCTGCTTTGTTCGCGTCAGACACTGGATTTCTCCCTGCGGTCGAAATGACAGTCTTCAGCTGCAGTCGAGAGACAGTCTTCAGCTTCATTGGACGACAGCCTTCGGTGCAGTCGACTGACGGGATTCAGCTGCAGTCGGATCACAGGCTCCAACTGCAGTCGAACGACAGGCTCCAGACGCACTCGAATGACAGGCTTCAGTCGAAGGGCAGGCGTCAGCTGCGGTCGAATGACAGGCGCCATCCAAGTCGCAGCTGGCAAGCTCGTGCCAGTGGTGGGATATCGCACCCGGGGACGGCAGTGATGCCGCCTCGGGCGCCCGCCTCTCCTGCCTCCGGCCACCAGGCGTACGCAGCGATCACGGCTGCACCACCGTGATCGTCGCGGGCACCGCGCGACCCACGCCGCGGACGTCAGGGCGGTACATGTCCTCCACCAGCGGCGGCGGCACCGTGTAGGTGCCGGGCGTGACTGCACGCACCAGGTAGAACACGCGGGCCGTGTTGCCGCGACGCAGGTCCAGCGCGGCCACGTAGCGGTCGTCGCGGAACTCCTCGTGGCGCACGGTCGCAGCACTCTCGCGGTCGCTGATGGCGATGCCGTTCACCACCACGTCCGCCCACTGCTTGGCATCGCCGAGGTTGAAGTTCTCGATCTCCAGCCCGGCGGGCAGCAGGTCGGTCACCAGCGCATCGCGCATTTCCACGTCGGCGGTCAGGGTCAGCGCCACGATCAGCGCCTCGCCTTCCTTGAGCGGCGCCGGCGTCCAGGGCTTGCCATCGGTGCCGAACAGCGCGCGCGTGATCCGCACCCGGCTGTCGTCCGCCTCGGGTGCGGTCACCGGCACGCCGGCGACATCGATGCTGACGAACAGCGGCGGTTCGCCCACCGGATCGAAACGCACGCCCTTGTCGAGGGTCGACGCGTCGTAGCTGCGTCCGACGATGCGCGCGGCCGCCACCGGCTGGCCCACGCCGCCCTCGGTCAGCGTGCCCGAGACCTGCTTGCCGGGCGACGAGGCGAATGCCCGGCCCAGCCGCGCCAGCGCGATCTGTTCCTGCGTGCTCAGGTAGAGCCGTCCGCCGGAGCGGCGCGCGTCGAGCTCGCGGCCGATGTCGATGGCCTTTGCGTCCCAGGCCGACCGGACCATGTCGCGCTCGTGGGTGAGCGCGATCATCAGCGAACGATCGCGCAGCTCGCTGCCGTAATCCCACAGGTAGCGCGGACGCTCGCCGGGCTTGTCGAACGCCGCCGCGATCGCCTTCTCGCCACGCGCCTTGTCGCCCTGCAGCGACAGCGCCAGGCCCAGGTGCGCCAGCGACAGTGCGGTCAGCGACTTGTCGCGGTCGTTGTCGTACATGGCGCGCAGCGTGCCCAGCGGCGCGCGGTTGACCCGCGCCAGCACGTAACCCGCGTGCGCCTGGTAGGCGAAGCGCAGGTGGTCGCGATGGTCCTGGCCGTAGAACTGCTCGCCGCCCGAGAGCAGGTCCTCGCCAAGGCGCTCGAGCGCCTTCTGCAACACCTGTTCGGGCACGTTGAAGCCGCCCTCGCGCGCATCGAGCAGGAACTCGACGATGTACGGGGTCAGCGCCGGATTGACGTAGCCGTCGCTGCCCCACATCGAGAAGTGCCCCGAACGCACCTGCATCGAGGCCAGCCGTCCGAATGCGCCTTCGACGTACTGGCGCCGCTTGGCCGCGTCCACGTCGCGGATGCCGAGCATCGTGGCCGTGGCCTCGTCCAGCTGCAGCGCCGCATAGCCCTTGCTGGTGGTCTGCTCGGCGCAGCCGTAGGGATAGTCGAGCGCACCGCGGATCGCGCTGGCGAACGGAATCGGCGGCAGCGCACTGACCGTGAACTGCGCCAGCACCGAGCCAGCCATCAATCCCTGCGCCAGCGACCCGTCCAGCGTCACCGGTGCCGGCGACTGCAGCACCTGGGTGCGCGAACGCAGCACCGCCGGCCAGGCCGGGCGCACCGGCAGGTCGTAGCGGCGGTCGACGCGCGTGCCATTGCCCTCCACCCGCACGCGCACCTTGGCCACCTCGTAGCCGGTACGCGCCGCCAGCGGGAAGCTGAGCGTGGTCTTGCCGTCCACCGCAAGCTCGGCGCTGCGCGTGCCCTCGCCCACGTCGAGCGGGCCAATGCCGTCCACGCGCACTTCGAAGCGACCGGGCTTGCCGGTGAAGTTGGTCAGGTCCAGGGTGACCGTGGCACGGTCGCCCGGCGCCAGCACACGCGGCATGCTGGCCTCGGCCACGATCGGCGCGCGCGCGACGGTCTCCACGTCGCGACTGCCGTAGCCATCGGCCGAATACACCAGGGTCGATACCCGCAGCGTGCCGTTGAAGTCCGGCACCTGCAGGGTGATGCGCGCATTGCCGCTGGCGTCGAGCTTCACCGGCCCGGCGAACAGGTCGACCGTCTGTACCCGCGCGGTCGGCCGGCGCGCCTGCGGCATCGCCGCCAGCGCCATGTCGCCACCGAATCGCATGCGCGCGGTGCCGCCCTCGAAGCTCTCGATGACGCGGCCGTACACATCCCAGGCATCCACGCCCAGGCGACGCTGGGCGAAGAAGTGCGCACGCGCGTCCGGCACCGGATAGCGGGTGATGTTGAGGATACCGACGTCGACCGCCGACACCGTCGCGTACGCCTCCTTGCCGGCCAGCTGCGGCGCGCTCAGCACCACCTGCACCGGACCTTCAGGCCGGATGCGCGCGGGCACCTTCAACCCGACCGCGATGCGCCGCTCGCTGCGGTCCATCGGTACGTGCGCCACGCCCACGGCCCGCGCCGGCGTGACTTTGCTGGCCGCGCTGCCGCCACGGAACACCAGCGCGGTGACGTAGACGTCGTGGCGCTCCCAGTCTTCGGTGACCGGGATCTCGAAGCTGCTGCCCGGCTTTGCATCGATCTCCTGCACGTACAGCATGCGGTCGCTCTCGACCATCAGCAGGCCCTTGCCCGGATGCGGCGGCGTGACCGTCACCGTCATCCGGTCGCCCGCGCGGTAAGCCGTCCTGTCGAACGCCAGCTTGACCTTGTCCGGGCGCGCGTCGAGGCCGCGGTTCTCGTTGCCCCAGCTCCAGCCGGCGCGGAACGGATATCGCGTGACCAGCTTCGTGTCCGGATCGAGCACGTCGATGCGGTACTCGCCCCACTCGACCGGGAAATCCACGCGAATCGCCGTCGCGGCCGCATCGATGCTGCGGGTCTCCACGTTCTCGTAGCGGCTGGTGTACTCGTAGCCCCAGCCGCCGTCCTCGTCATGGCGCCAGTGGTAGTCGCGATGTTCGCGCACCAGGGTGACCTGCAGGCCCTTGGCCGGGCGCGGCTTGCCGTCGCTGCCCACGCGCAGCAGCTCGAAGCCGGGCCGGCTGTTGGCATCGGTACCGTCCTTGTCGTCGAACAGCGGACGCACGCCGACCAGCGCCGGCGCCGGCCACAGCACGCGCCGCAGGGTGCGATTGACGCTGCGTCCGCCGGTTTCGAACAGGCTGCCCGACACCACCGCCGCGATCGGCGTGGTCGGCTTCGCCTCCTCGGGCAGCGCGATGTCCTGCTGCAGTCGGCCCTGGTCGTCCAGGCTCGCATCGACGACGTCCTTGGCTTCCTTCGGCAACTGCACGGTCGGATCGCCGAAGAACCAGCCGGGCATGCCCTCGAGCGGATGCTGCTCGACCATCACCGCCAGGCGCGCGGTGAAGCGGTTGCCCGCGGCCGGCGCGCCGTAGAGATATGCGCCGCTGGCCTGCAGCTTGAGCGGCTGGCCGGGCTTGAGGATGGCCTCGGCCGCGTCCAGGTCGAGTTTCATGCGCTCGGGCAGGAACTCCTCGATGCGCAGGGTCATGCCCTGCACCGCCTCGCGGCTGGACGGGTCGGTGCGGAATTCGACCTGCCAGCGCCCGGTCGGCGCGTCGGTGGGCACCTCCTTCTCGAAGCTGTAGTAGCCCAGCGCGCCCGGCTGCAGCCGGGTCTCGAAGAATGGCTTGCCATCAGGCTGCTTGAGCCGCACGAACAGCGCCTGCGCCTTGCCGTCCTTCGCCGCCACGGGGCGGCCATCGTTGTCGCGCAGCAGCGCCGACACGCGCACGGTTTCGCCCGGGCGGTAGAGGTCGCGGCCCGACCAGGCGAAGACGTCGAACCAGCTTGCCTGGCGCCCGGACACGGCGAACTCGGACAGGTCCAGCGCGGGCTGGTTGAACGGCAGCATCGCCACGTCGTTGCCGCGCCTGGCGACCAGCACGTGCCCGGCATCGATGGTGTAGTCGGCCAGGGCGTTGCCGTTGGCGTCGGTGCTGGCGCGGTAGATCGTCTCGCCTCGCGCGTCGAGCACGCGCAGCTCTGCGCTGGCGATCGCCGCGCCGTCGCGCAGCGAAGCGGTATGCACGAACAGCTTGTCCTTGTAGGCGCGCGCATGCAGGCCCATGTCGCTGACGGTGAAGTACGCGGTCTCGAACTCGTCCTGGAACGACCCGGCGCGCTTCATCACCGCGAAGTACAGGCCGGGCTGCTGCAGCTCGGCGATGTCCTGCAACGGCAGGTAGGTCAGCACGCGCTCGTTGCGCTCGCCGCCCAGCACGAAGCGGTTGACGTACACCGGCTCGGCCAGCTGCGACATCGGCGCCCGGTCGTTCCAGCGGTTGTCGAGTTCCCAGCTGCCGCGGCGGCCGCCGCGCTGGTACTCGGCGAAGAACTTCGGCAGCGAGCCTTCGCGCACGCGCAGGAACTCGACGTCCACCTCGGTCACGTTGACCGACACCACCGGCAGGCCACGCGATTCCTTCGCCGGCAGCACGCTGCCCTGCGAAGCGAAGCCGACCACCGGCTCGAGTTCGCCGGTATAGACCTTTTCCTCCAGCGCGGCCGGCAACCTGCTGCCATCGGCCGCGGTCAGCTCACCGGAAATGCGCAGCGTGTAGTGCTGGTCCGGCTTCACGTGCGGGTAGCGCAGCACGGTGCCGGCGTCGTCGAGCGTCCAGCTGCTGGGTTCTGCAACCGGCTCGGCGAAGGTGACCAGCTTGTCGAAGTCCTGGGTGCCGACCAGCGGCTGCGAGAACTCCAGCGCGATCGACAGGCCCTCTCCGGTCTGGTCCGGCCAGGCGCGCACGAGTGCGAAGCCCTCGACCTGCTCGCGCTCGGCCTGGATCGCCTCGCCACTGACGCCCGGCAGTTGGCCGGATTCGTTGCGCTGGCAGCCCGCCAGCGCCAGCAGCATGAGCCCGAGCAGCACCAGGCCGCGGCCGGCCCCTTCCACCACCCTGTCGACACGCTTCATCGGCCCCATCTCCCCGCCATCCGTTGGTCTGTTCAGTATAGTCAGCGTCGCTGCACCCGATTCGCGGACCTGTAAACGGTGGAGGGACAGGTTCGGGGTGATGACGCCTGCACGGGGCCTGCTGCACAATCGGTCCATGTCTACCGACCGGCGTGCGGCACGTGGCCCTGCAAGGCGTAGATATGCGGCCTGGCTGGTGATCGCCGCCTGCCTGGCTACCACTGCCTGCGATGAGCGTCCGCGCGAGCCCAGCGCCGCTGCCCCTGCTCCGCAGTCGTCCCAGCCCGCCCCGAGCGGCGAAGCGTCCCCGTTCCGGGCCGCCTACAACACCCTGGCCGCGTTGCCGCCGGATGCCGAGCTCAACGGCCTGCGCGCCACGGCTGCGCTGTCGCGGCTGCAGGGCCAGGTCCGCCCGGCCGACCTTGCCCTGGCCGCGCCACTGGCCGGCCTGGCAGGACATTCGCGCTCTGCGGTCCGGGCCACCGCGTTGGCGCTGATCGGCGAACTGGCCGCCGCAGACGGGGGCGCCACGCTGCCGTCCGGAGCACGGGATGCGCTGATCGCCGGCATGGGCGACGACGAGGAGCATGTCCGCCTGGAGGCGACCCGCGCCGCGGCGCCGCTGCGCGACGATCCGATCCGCGACGCGATGGTCGAACGTCTGTCGGACGCCTCGACCCGGGTCCGATTCCATGCCCTGCAGGCACTGCACGCGTCGGGGCACCTGCAGCCCGGAAGCCGCGCGCACACCCGCGCACTGGCACTGAGGGAGGACCCCGACCGGCTGGTGCGCGAACTGGCGCGCGCCACCCTGGCCGACTGAACTGTCGCGGCTCGCGGCAGCGACCTTCCCGAGTCGCAGGCACGGGCTTGCGCCCGTGCGGATCGATCAGGCCTCCGGGCGTGCGTCCCCTGCGTCCACGGCGACTGCCGCAGGAGCGACCTCGTCCGACTCCTCGAGCGAAGCGTCGACGCGTTCGATCGCCTGCAGGGTCTCGCCTTCGCCCAGGCGGATCAGGGTCACGCCCTGGGTGTTGCGGCCGACCTGCGAGATTTCCGAGGCGCGCGTGCGCACCAGGGTGCCGCCATCCGAGATCAGCAGCACCTCATGCTGGTCCGACAGCTGGATCGCACCGACCAGCTTGCCGTTGCGTGCCGTGGTCTGCAGCGCGATCACGCCCTGGGTGCCGCGACCCTTCTTCGGGTATTCCCCCAGCGACGTGCGCTTGCCGTAGCCGCGCTCGCTGGCGGTCAGGATGTCGCCCTCGCCCTCGACCACCACCAGGCTGCACACGCACTCGCCCTCGGCCAGGCGGATGCCGCGCACGCCGGTGGCGGTGCGGCCCATGCCGCGCACCGAACCCTCGTCGAAGCGCACCGCCTTGCCGTTGCTGGCAAACAGCATGATGTCGCGTTCACCGTCGGTCAGCGCGGCGTTCACCAGCGCATCGCCTTCGTCGAGGTTGATCGCGATCTTGCCGCGCGCCAGGCGGAAGGCGAACTCGGTGAGCGGGGTCTTCTTGACGGTGCCATTGCGGGTGGCGAAGAACACGAACTGGTCCTGTGCGTATTCGCGAACCGGCACCACCGCCTGCACCCGCTCGCCTTCCTCCAGCGCGATCCAGTTGATGATCGGGCGGCCGCGCGCGTTGGGGCCGGCGTCGGGCAACTGGTGCACCGGCAGCCAGAACACGCGCCCGGCGCTGGTGAAGGTCAGCAGGGTGTCGTGCGTATTCACCAGCCACAGCTGGTCGATGAAATCCTCGTCCTTGATCGACGCGGCGTTGCGGCCGCGGCCGCCGCGCTTCTGCGCGCGATAGGCGGTCACCGGCTGGCGCTTGGCATAACCCGAATGCGACAGCGTGACCACCACGTCTTCCGGGGCGATCAGGTCGAGGATGTCCAGATCCTCCTCGCTGGCGCGGATCTCGCTGCGGCGCGCATCGCCGAACTCTTCCTTGATGTTGCGCAGTTCGGTGCGGATCACTTCCAGCAGCACTTCCGGATCCTCGAGGATCTCGATCAGGCCGCGGATGGTCTCGAGCAGCAGCTTGTATTCCTCGGTCAGCTTTTCCTGCTCCAGCCCGGTCAGGCGGTGCAGGCGCATCTCCAGGATCTGCTGCGCCTGGGTTTCGGTGAGCTGGTAGCCATCCGCCAGCAGGCCCACGCCCCTGGGCAGGTCCTCGGGACGCGAGGCTTCGGCGCCGGCCGCACCGAGCAATGCGCCGACCAGGCCAGGCTGCCAGACGCGCGCCAGCATGCGCTCGCGCGCGATCTGCGGATTGTCCGAGGTCTTGATCAGCTCGATCATCTCGTCGATGTTGGCGAGCGCGACCGTCAGGCCTTCGAGGATGTGGGCGCGGTTGCGCGCCTTGCGCAGTTCGAAGATCGTCCTGCGCGTGACCACCTCGCGGCGATGGCGGACGAAGGCCTCGAGGATCTGCTTGAGGTTCAGCAGCTGCGGGCGGCCAGCGACGATCGCCACCATGTTGATGCCGAACACCGACTCCATCTGGGTCTGCTGGTAGAGGTTGTTGAGCACGACCTCGGCCGAATCGCCGCGCTTGATCTCGATGTAGATGCGCATGCCGTCCTTGTCGGACTCGTCGCGCAGCTCGCTGATGCCCTCGAGCTTCTTTTCCTTAACCAGCTCGGCGATCTTCTCGATCAGCCGCGCCTTGTTCACCTGGTAGGGAATCTCGGTGACGATGATCGACTCGCGGCCGTTGTCCGCCACTTCCACGTCCGCCTTGGCGCGGATGCGCACGCGACCACGTCCGGTGCGGTACGCCAGGTGGATGCCGCCAACGCCGTTGATGATGCCGGCGGTGGGGAAATCCGGACCCGGGATGTATTCCATCAACCCGTCGATATCGATCTCGGGGTTGTCGATCATCGCGATCAGCGCGTCGACCACCTCGCCGAGGTTGTGCGGCGGAATGTTGGTGGCCATGCCGACGGCAATACCGGCCGAGCCGTTGACCAGCAGGTTGGGGAAGCGCGTCGGCATCACCGACGGTTCCAGCTCCTTCTCGTCGTAGTTGGGGGTGAAATCGACGGTTTCCTTGTCGATGTCGGCCATCAGCTCGTGGGTGAGGCGGGCCATGCGCGCCTCGGTGTAACGCATCGCCGCGGCGGAGTCGCCGTCGACCGAACCGAAGTTGCCCTGCCCGTCCACCAGCATGTAGCGCAGCGAGAACGGCTGCGCCATGCGCACCAGGGTGTCGTACACCGACTGGTCGCCGTGCGGGTGGTACTTGCCGATGACGTCACCGACGATACGCGCCGACTTGTAGTAGGGCTTGTTGCTGTGCGCGCCTAGTTCGTTCATGGCGTGCAGCACGCGCCGGTGCACCGGCTTCAGGCCGTCGCGGACGTCCGGCAGCGCGCGCCCCACGATCACGCTCATCGCGTAATCCAGGTAGCTGCGCCGCATTTCGTCTTCGAGGTTGACCGGGATGATTTCCTGCGCGAGATCGGTCATCGGATTGCTTGCGTCCTGTGGTGCCGGGGTGACCGTGGCTGCAGAAGCGGCGGCCCGGAAACGTGGCGGCGGAGCCGTTTGGCTCCGCCGGGATCAATGCCGGAATGTTACCACGAAGGACACTTTTTCTCCAGCGATTAGGCCGGAAAAACAATCACTTGCGCGCTCATGCGATCGATTCTTGCGGCCCCGGGCAAGGCGGCCGGGGGTGCGCTGCCAGACACGCGGGACCCGGCGGTCGATCTTTCCCGCCAGCCGGCAATGCAGACCAGGAGCCAATCGGTTTGCGTGCGGACACGGATGCCGCGCGACATGCGCGATCACGCACGCGCAGGGCCGATTGCGACGCGCCGTGGCGGCGCGGCAGCCAAGCCGTCCTCAGACGCCGAACAGCGCCCGCATAGAGGCGGTATCGGGCTGCTCGACGATGCCCTTCTCGGTCACGATCGCGTCGATCAACGACGACGGCGTCACGTCGAACACCGGGTTCCAGGCCGGCACGCCCTCGGCCACGGTGCGCTGGCCGCCGATGCCGTAGAGCTCGGCCGGATCGCGCTCCTCGATCTCGATCAGATCGCCCGAGGCGGTGTCCATGTCCACCGTCGAGGACGGGGCGACCACCATGAACTTCGCGCCGTGATGGCGCGCGGAAATCGCCAGCTGGTAGGTGCCGATCTTGTTGGCGGTGTCGCCATTGGCGCAGATCCGGTCGGCGCCGACGATGACCCACTGCACCGCGCCGGTCTTCATCAGGTGCGCGGCGGCCGAGTCGGCGATCAGCGTCGCCGGGATGCCGTCCTGCATCAGCTCCCATGCGGTCAGGCGCGCGCCCTGCTGCCAGGGCCGGGTCTCGCCGGCGAACACCTTGCCGACCCTGCCTTCGGCGACGCCGGCGCGGATCACGCCCAGTGCGGTACCGAACCCGGCGGTGGCCAGCGAACCGGTGTTGCAGTGTGTGAGCACACCGCTGCCCGGTGCGATCAGCGAGGCGCCGAGCGTGCCCATGGCGTGGTTGGCCGCGAGGTCCTCGGTCTCGATCGCGCGGGCCTCGGCCTCCAGCGCATCACGCCAGTCCATGCCCTCGCCCGCCTGCGCGCGCAGCAGCGCGGCGCGCATGCGCGCCAGCGCCCAGGCCAGGTTGACCGCGGTGGGACGTGCCGCATTCAGGCGCTGCAGCGCAGGTTCCAGCGCCTGCGTGGCCGCGGCAGCATCGACAGCATCGACCTCGCGTGCCGCCAGCACCGCGCCCCAGGCTGCGGAGATGCCGATGGCCGGGGCGCCGCGCACCGCAAGGGAGTGGATCGCGCCGGCCACATCGTCACTGCTGCGACAGGCCAGGTACTCGACCTCGAACGGCAGGCGGCGCTGGTCGAGCAGTTCCAGTGCGTCGCCGGTCCAGCGGATCGGGCGGATGCGGTCGTAGCGGGCGTAGTCGATGGCGTCTGTCATCGGCGGATTGTAGCGGGCGTTGCGCGGGGCCTCGGCTGGCGCGGGATCAAGCCCGGGCGAAGTCGAACGCCAGCACGTCGGCGATGCGCGGCGTGCCCAGCATCGCCATCAGCAGGCGGTCGATACCGAGCGCCACTCCCGCACAGGCCGGCAGGCCCGAGCGCATGGCTTCGATCAGGGCCTCGTCGATCGGCGGCGTGCCGGTGTCGCGCCCGCGACGGACCTGCAGGTCGCGCTCGAAGCGCGCGCGCTGCTCGGCGGCATCGGTCAGCTCGTGGTAGCCATTGGCCAGCTCCAGCGGACCCAGATAGAGCTCGAAGCGCTCGGCCACGTGGACATCGCCGCGGCGCACCACCTTCGCCAGCGCACACTGGCTGGCCGGATAGTCGTACATGGCCAGCAGCTGGCCGGCAGGAAACCTGGGCTGGATGCAGTGGGTCATCAGCAGGTCCAGCCAGTCGTCGCGGGTGAGGCCGGCCGGATCGATCTCGCCGGGAAACGCAGCCTGCAGTTCGGCGACGGAGGCGATCATCGGGTCGAGGCCCAGCGCCTCGCGATAGACCTCGCGGAAGGACGCCGTGCGCAGGCGCGCTTCGCGGCCCGTCAGCGCCAGCGCGGCCTGCACCAGCGCGGCGGTCTCGTCGATCAGCGGCGCCAGCGTCCAGCCCACGCGGTACCACTCGAGCATGGTGAACTCGGGGTTGTGGCGGCCGCCGGCCTCGCCGTCGCGGAATACACGGCCCAGCTCGTAGCAGTCGCCGATGCCTTCGGCCAGCAGCCGCTTCATCGGAAACTCGGCCGAGGTCCGCAGCCAGCGCGTGCGCGGCGCGCCGTCGGTGCGGCCGCCGAATTCGAGATTGAACGAGGCGATGTTGGGGTCGGTGTTGCCGGCGCGCGACAGGATCGGCGTCTCGACCTCGAGCACGCCACGCGCGTCGAAGAACGCGCGCACCAGGCGATTGAGCCGCGCGCGCAGGCGCAGCGCATCATGGCTCATGACGCGGGGCCTGCAAGGACGAGGCTGAGGATGTCGCGGTCGCCGTCGCGGAACCCGCTGCGCAGGTACAGTCCCTTCGCGCGCGGGTTGTGGCGGTTCACTTCGAGCCGCGCGACCTCGGCGCCATGGGCCCGCGCCCAGTCGCAGGCAGCGGCCAGCAGCAAGCTGCCCAGGCCCCGGCCGCGTGCATCTGGCTCCAGGTAGATCTCGTCGATCAGCACGTGACGACCGCCCTGCTCGATGCTGAAGCACCAGCCCAGGACCAGGTAGCCGACACGTTCGCCTTCTGCCTCCGCGAACAGCAGCGCACCTGAAGATGGATCCGCGAACAGTTTTCCGAGGCCGCGCCGCACGCGCGGCTCGTCGAGCGGGATGCGGTCTTCCGCGTAGAAGCGGCGCAGCATGTCCAGCAGCAGCGGCAGCTCGTCTCGAGCCACCGGCCGCAGCGAAAGCCTGTCTGCGGCGCCGCTCACGGATGCGCCGCCAGGAAGGCGAGCAGCTGCGCTTCGTCCCAGACCTCGATGCCCAGCTCCTGCGCCTTCGCGAGCTTGGAGCCCGCAGCCTCGCCGGCAACGACCAGATGCGTCTTCTTCGACACGCTGCCGGCGACCTTGGCACCCCGCGCCTCGAGCTTCTCTCCGGCTTCGTCGCGGCTCATGGCCGCGAGGCTGCCGGTGAGCACCACGGTCTTGCCGTCGAGGGGGCCTGCGACCTGCACGGTCCGCGCTGGCGCCGCCTCGAGCAACCGTCTCATCGACGCGTCGGCTTCGCGCAGCGCCGCAAGCGCGGCCTCGTTGGCCAGGTATGCGGCGAGATTCTCGGCGCCCGCCGACGACAGGCCGGCGCCCGTCCAGCCGCTGGCATTGGCGCGCAGCAGCGCGTCGAGCGTGCCGTAGGTCTCGGCCAGGCGCGTCGCGCTCTTGCCGCCAAGCTTGTCGACCGGCAGCGTCCCGAGCAGATGCGCAAGATCCAGGCGCTCACGCAGTGCCGCCGACGGCGCTGCTTCGTCGCTGAAGACGATCCCGGCCGCGAGCAGTGCATCGACCACCCCGACATTGCCCGGCTGCTCGAAGAAGGTGGCGATCGAACGGGCCACTTCGCCGCCGATGTCGGGCAGCGCCTGCAGCAGCACGGCCGGCGTGCTGCGCACGAACTGCAGCGATCCCAGCCATTGCGCCAATGATTTGGCCGTGGTCTCGCCGAGGTGCGGAATGCCGAGTGCGAACAGGAAACGCGGCAGCGTCGTCGCCTTGCTGGCCGCGATGCCGGCCACCAGGTTCTCCGCCCAGCGCGTGGCGAGCTTGCCCGAGGTGTCGACCGCCAGGTGCGCGCGCAGGAAGATGGCGTTCTTCCACTCGCGCGCTTCGTCGGCAAGCAGGGCGAGGCCTTCGGCATCCAGCACCAGCGCGCCGCGGCTGTCGGCGACCGCCTGGGCAAGGTCGGCCGCGGTGGCGGCATCGAGTGCGGCTTTCATCCGCACCAGGTCCTCGACGGTCAGCGCATAGATCTCGGCCGGCGAATGCACGAAGCCAAATTCGACCAGCGCCTCGGCCTGGCGGTCGCCGAGTCCTTCGATATCCATCGCGCGGCGCGAAGCGAAGTGGCGCACCGCTTCCTTGCGCTGCGCCGGGCACGACAGGCCGCCGCTGCACCGCCAGGCGGCAGCACCGTCCTCGCGGACCAGCTCAGAACCGCAGACCGGGCAGGCCCTCGGCATCGTCCATGGTTCCGCGCCGGCTGGGCGATGCTCTTCGATCACGCGCACGATTTCGGGAATCACGTCGCCAGCGCGGCGCACGATGACGGTATCGCCCTCGCGCACATCCAGGCGCGCGATCTGGTCAGCGTTGTGCAGGGTCGCATTGGTGACGGTGACGCCCGCCACCTGCACCGGTTCGAGCCGCGCGACCGGCGTGATCGCACCGGTGCGGCCAACCTGGACCTCGATCGCGCGCAGCACGGTGGACTGTTCCTGCGCGGGATACTTGTGCGCCAACGCCCAGCGTGGCGCGCGCGAGACGAAGCCCATCTCGCGCTGCTGGTCGTAGTCGTCGAGTTTGTAGACCACGCCGTCGATGTCGTAGGGCAAGGCGTCGCGCTGCGCGCCGATGCGGCGGTAGTAGGCGATCAGGCCGTCGAATCCGGTCGCGGTGTCCACCTCGGGCGCGATCGGGAAACCGAACTCCCGCAGTATGGCCAGGGTCTGCGAATGCGTTTCGGGCAGTTCCAGGCCACGCACTTCGCCCACGCCATAGGCGAAGAACGCCAGCGGGCGTCGCCGCGTCATGGCCGGGTCGAGCTGGCGCAGCGAGCCGGCCGCACCGTTGCGCGGATTGGCCAGCAGCTTCTCGTTGCGCTCAAGCGCTTGCGCATTCCAGGTTTCGAAGGCCTTGCGCGGCATGTAGATTTCGCCGCGCACTTCCAGCACCGCCGGCGGCGGCGCCTTGCCCAGCCGCAGTCGCAGCGGCACGGCACGCACCTGGCGCAGGTTGGCAGTGACGTTCTCGCCGGTCGTGCCGTCGCCGCGCGTAGCGCCCTGCACGAAGACGCCGTCCTCGTAGCGCAGGCTGATCGCCAGCCCGTCCAGCTTGGGCTCAACCGAGAACACCGGTGCGCTGATGCCCAGGCGCTGCTCGATGCGGCGCTCGAAATCGGCGACCTCGGCATAACGGATGCGGTCGTCGGCATCATCGGCCGCGTCGGCGGTCTCGAAGGCATTGGCAAGCGAGAGCATCGGGATCGCGTGCGCGACTTCGGGGAAGCCACCGTCCGGGCGCGTGCCGACGGTGCGGGTCGGCGAGTCGTCGCTGGCGAGTCCGGGATGCGACAGTTCCAGCGCTTCCAGCTCGCGCATCAGCGCGTCGTATTCGGCGTCCGGGATCGACGGGTCGTCGAGCACGTAATAGCGGTGGTTGGCGTCTTCGATGCGTGCGCGCAGCTCGGCGGCGCGGGCGGTGGCGGCAGGGTCAGGCATGGGGTCGATTGTAGGACGCGGCGTCCAGTTTGGCTGTCGAGAAGCGGCAGTGGAATCAGCTTCGCTGCCTGCACGGAGAGCTGACGGGTTCGTCGGCGTGGCGACTGATGGGGCTGTCGGCGCGGCGACCTGAGGGAGCCTGTCGGCGTGACGACCTGAGGGGCCTCGCCGCAACCGGCAGGCTTCCGCTGCGAATGTCCCCCGGCCTCCGCCAGCCGGCGGACGCCTCCTCCTTGTTTTCGCTGCGGAAGCCTGCCGGCCGCGACGAGGCTCGGCTTGCGGATGCTCAGGCGGAATACGCGTGCCGGCAACGCGTAAGCGCCGTATGTTTGCCAGTCTGCGTGGGGAGCGGGTTGCTGCCAGCGCATGCCTGCTGCAGGGGCTGGCTTCTGCAAGGACTAGCCCTGCCCCGCCGATTCCGCTCCATCGCCTGTCGGATGACGGATGACGGATGACGGATGACGGCACCAGAATCAGGCACCGCTCACTGGCTCCGAAGGCGAGCCGCGCCGCGACCGGTGGGCCTTCGCAGCGAAATCAAGGAGGAGGAATTCGCCGCAGGCGAATTCCGGGGGGCATTTGCGGAGAAGGCCCGCCGGTTGCGGCGTGGCCCATACGCGGCGACGTAGGCCGGGCAGGCGCTAGCGGAAGCAGCCTACCAGCGCGGGCTGCGCGTCACTGGCGGCGCCTCGTGCTCGCGGTCCCAGGCGCGCAGTTCGTCGCGCAGGCCGGCGATGCGCTGGCGGCCCAGCGCGTTGCGCGACTCGTCCAGCAGCACGCCATCGAGCAGTTCGGCCATGCGCTGCGCCGCCGGCAGCATCGCGTCCCAGGCATCGAGCGCGCTCACCGGTGCAGGCAGGGTCAGGAAGAAGGCGATCGCCGGGGTTTCCAGCGACTGGATCCCCGACATCTCGAAGCTGCCCGGCTTGCGGATATTGGCGACGCTGAAGATCGGCCCGCGCTCCGGATGGCTCTCCACCAGCCGGTGGAACACGTTCATGTGGCCATAGGTCAGGCCGGCTTTTTCCGCCGCGACCACGATATCCGGGCCGCGCAACACCTGCTCGGCGCGCGCCGCAACGTACAGGGTCACGATCTTGTCGAAGTCCTCGCTGACACGCTTGCCCAGCTCGCTGTTGGGCGAGGCGGCGCCGACGCTGTCGTCGAGCAGTTCCATCTCCGTCTGCACCACGTCCTCGCCGGCGCCCTCGGTCGCGGCCAGCTCATGCTCGATCTGCGCACCCAGGGTGGGCTCCATCCGCGCCGCGTCCACGCCGCGTTCCTCGCGCGGCAGTCGACGGCCCTGCCCCTGGCCCTTGCGCGGGCGGGTGCCGAAGTACCAGATCGCGACCAGCAGGATCAGGCCTGCAACGAGGATGCCAATGCGCAGTTCGGTCATGCATGTCCTCCGGGACTCGTGCGGGGCCTCACGCCGCGCCAACCAGGCGTGCGGCCTCGGCCAGGTCGACCGACACCAGGCGGCTGACGCCCGGCTCGCGCATGGTAACGCCGCTGAGCTGCTGCGCGGCCTCCATGGTGGCCTTGTTGTGGGTCACGAACAGGAACTGCACCTGCTCGCTCATCTCCGAGACCAGTGCGGTGAAGCGCCCGACATTGGCCTCGTCCAGCGGTGCGTCCACCTCGTCGAGCAGGCAGAACGGTGCCGGATTGAGCTGGAAGATCGCGAACACCAAAGCCACTGCGGTCATCGCCTTCTCGCCGCCCGACAGCAGGGAGATGCTGCTCACGCGCTTGCCTGGCGGACGCGCCATGATCGCCACGCCGGTGTCGAGCAGGTCCTCGCCGGTGAGTTCGAGATAGGCATGGCCACCGCCGAACAGGCGCGGGTAGATCTCCTGCACGCCCGAGTTGACCCGATCGAAGGTGTCCTTGAAGCGGCCGCGGGTTTCGCGGTCGATCTTGCGGATCGCCTCTTCCAGCGTGTCCAGGGCGGTGCTGAGGTCGGCGTCCTGCGCGTCCAGGTATTCCTTGCGCTGCGCGGCCTCGGCGTGTTCCTGGATGGCGGCGAGGTTGACCGGCTCGAGCCGGCGCAGCTTGGCGTCGAAGTCGGTGACCATCTTTTCCCAGGCCGGTGCGGTCGCCTCTTCCGGCAGGCCGGCGATGGTCTCGTCCATCACGAACCCGGCCTCGGCCACGGCCGCGGCCAGTTGCCCGGCGCGGATGTCCAGCGCCTGCTGGTCGAGGCGACGCTGGGCGATCGCCTCGCGCTGGGACAGCGCCTGCTGCTCCCGCTCGTGGCGGGTGCGCTCGAAGCTGCGCAGGTCGTTGTCGACGCCTTCCAGCGCCGAGCGCGCGGTGCCGAGGTCCCGGTCCGCGATCACCCGCTGCTCCAGCGCCGCCTGGCGCTGCGCCTCCAGCTCGACCACGGGCGCGTCGCCCTGCGAGAGCTGCGCGGCCAGCTCACCCAGGCGTGCGTCGAGCTGGCCACGCTGGCCGCCCATGCGCTGCAGCGCCTGGGTCAGGGCCAGCACCTGGGCGCGCTGCGATTCCAGGGTCAGCGCCAGCGCGTGCGCGGTGTCGCGGGTCTCGCGGGCGGCGGAACGGGCAGCATCGCGCGCTTCGCCCAGGCTGCGGCGCTCGGCCTCCAGGGCGTTGCGCGCGGCTTCGAGTTCGCCCATCAGGCCGACCGCGTCCTCGAGCCGGGAGCGCGCCTCGCGCGTCTGCTGCGCGTTGCCGTCGATGGTTTCGACCAGTTGCTCGAGCTCGGCCTCGATCTTGTCGATGCGCGCCCGCGCGTTGTCGACCTTGCCCTGCTGGCCCTGCAGCTGGCCGGCGAGTTCGGACGCGCTGCGGTGCGCCGCATACAGCTGGCGCTGTGCGTCCTCGCGCTGCTGCTCGGCCTGCAGCAGGCGCTCGCGCCCGGAAGCCAGCGCGGCTTCCAGTTCCTGTTCGCGCGCCTGCAGCTGCTCGATCGTCGCGCGCAGTTGCTTGATCTCTCGCTCGCGCAGCAGCGCGCCCTGCTTGGCTGCGCCCGAGCGCACCACGCGCACCCAGCCGCTACCCAGGCGCTCGCCGCCGCGGGTGATCACCGAATCGCCCGGGTCCAGCTGCGCCTGCAGCGCAGCGGCCTCCGCCAGCGTCTCCGCCACGTGCAGGCGGCCGAGCATGCGCCGGATCGCGAGCGGGCCCTGGACCTTCGAGGCCAGGGAGGTGGCTGCGAACCCTGCATCGCCTGCCTGCGACGAGACCAGCGCCAGGCGCCCCTCGCCGAGGTCCGACAGCGCCTCGACCAGTGCCTCCGGCGCCTCGACCAGCACGCCCTCGATCAACTGCCCCAGCGCGCCTTCGACGGCGTTTTCCCAGCCCGGCTCCACGCTGAGCTGCTCGCCCACCCGCGTGGCCGAATCCAGGCCGTGGCGGCGCAGCCATTCGACCGCCGCGCCCTGCTCCTGGCCAAGCGCCGCGTGCTGCAGCGTCTCCAGCGATGACAGGCGGCCGCGCGCTTCCTGGGCCTGCTTGCGCAGGTCCGACAGCTCGTTCTGGCTGGCGCGCTGCTGGTCCTGCAGGTCCAGCGCGGCCTGCTTGCGGGCCTCGAGCCCTTCGTTGAGGCCGTCGAGCGCCGCCTTCTGTTCCTCGTGGCGCAGCGCGATGGTCTCGAAGGCTTCCGACAGTGCGTCCAGGTCCAGCGCGCCGCGTTCGGCCAGCAGCTGGCTGCGACGACGGTCGGCCTCGAGCGACTGCCGGTCGAGATAGTCCACGCGCGTACGCTCGACATCGCCGGTGCGCGAGGCTTCGTTCTGCTCGCGGTTGTGCGTGTCCCAGCGCTGCTGCCAGTCGGCCAGGGCTTCCTCGGCGGCGCGCAGCGCTTCCTGGCGGACCTCGTCGCCTTCGCGCAGGGCTTCCAGCTGCGGCTCGGCGTCGGCGATCGCCGCCTGCAGCACTTCCAGCCGCGACTCGTCGCCGCTGATGTGGGTGCCGATCTCGTCCAGCGCCAGCCGGGTTTCCTCGCGCGCCTTGTGCAGGCGCTGCGCCATTTCGTGCTGGTGCGCGATCTGCTGCTCGATCCGCGCCAGGGTGCCACCCACCTCGTAGTTCGCGGCCTGGGCGCGGCTGAGCGCGGTGCTGGCCTCGTCGCGGCGCACGCGGCCGGTTTCCAGTTCGCGCTCGGCCTCGCGCTGCTCGGCAATCAGCTGTTGCAGGCGCGTCTCCTCCTGCGACAGCCCCTCGCGCAATGCCTGCAGCTCGGCGTCCAGCGCGCGGAACTCCAGCGCCTTCCACTGCGCGTCGCGGATCTTGCGTTCGGCCTGGATCGCGGTGTATTGCTCGGCCTGCTTGGCCTGCCGGGCCAGGTGCTGGAGCTGCTTGCCCACCTCCTCGCGCAGGTCGTTGAGGCGATCGAGGTTTTCGCGCGTATGGCGGATCCGGGTCTCGGTTTCCTTGCGCCGCTCCTTGTACTTGGAGATCCCGGCCGCTTCCTCGAGGTAGACGCGCAGGTCTTCGGGCTTGGCGTCGATCACCTGCGAGATCATGCCCTGCTCGATGATCGAGTAGCTGCGCGGCCCCAGGCCCGTCCCCAGGAACAGGTCGGTGATGTCGCGCCGGCGGCAGCGGGCGCCGTTGAGGTAGTAGCTGCTCTGGCCGTCGCGGCTGACCGTGCGCTTGACCGAGATCTCGTTGAACGACGCGTACTCGCCCCCGACGGCGTGGTCGGAATTGTCGAAAATCAGTTCCACCATCGCCTGCGACACCGGCTTGCGCGCGGTCGAGCCGGCGAAGATCACGTCGGTCAGGGAATCGCCGCGCAGGCGGCTGGCCGAGCTCTCGCCCATCACCCAGCGCACCGCGTCGATGATGTTGGACTTGCCGCAGCCGTTCGGCCCCACCACCCCCGTCATGTTGGTCGGCAGGTGCAACGTGGTGGGATCGACGAAGGATTTGAAACCGGCGAGCTTGATCGTGGACAGGCGCATGCGGCGTTCGGTGGCCCCGGCCGCACCCGCTGGGCGCGGCCCTGTGAGTCTTGCAGAAGGTTAGGAATGACACTCAAGTCATTGAATGGACTGGGCCCAAGGCGAGCCCGGGTCACATCCCGACCGGTGAGTATAACGACCGCCACCGCCCCCCGTCGCGGCCCGAACCGCCCGCCGATCAGGCCGCGGCTTCGGCCAGCCGCTTGAGGAAGTCCCGGCACCAGGCGTGGATGTCATAGCCGGTGATCGGCCGCATCATCGACTCCCAGCGCTCGCGGCGCTCGGCCAGCGGCATCGCGGCCGCCCTGGCGATGGCGTCGGCCACGCCGTCCAGGTCGTAGGGGTTCACCAGCAGGGCCGCGTCCAGCTCGGCCGCCGCACCGGCCAGCATCGACAGCACCAGCACGCCCGGGTCGTCCGGGTCCTGGGCGGCGACGTACTCCTTGGCCACCAGGTTCATGCCGTCGCGCAACGGCGTGACCAGGCCTACCGAAGCCAGCCGGTAGAAGCCGGTCAGGGTGGGATGCGGGAAGTTGCGGTTGACGTAGCGCAGCGGGGTCCAGTCGGGCGCGGCGTGGGTGCCGTTGATGTGACCGGAGATGCCTTCGAGCTGGTCGCGCAGGTGCTGGTACTCGGTCACGTCGCCGCGCGAGACCGGCGCGATCTGCAGGAAGGTCAGCTCGCCGCGCTCCGCCGGGTGGCGCTCGATGAAGCGGCCGAACGCGCGGAAGCGCTCGGGCAGGCCCTTGGAATAATCGAGCCGGTCGACGCCGATGGCGAGCTTGCGCCCGCTCAGGCTGTCGCGCAGCGCACGCACCGGGGCCTTGTTGACCGCGGCCGCGGACTGCTGGGCGATGCGGCGGGCGTCGATGCCGATCGGGAACGCGCCGACCGCCACCCTGCCGCCGCCGGGCAGCGCCACCACGCCGTTGGCCTCGATCGACGCGCCGCCGAAGATCCGCGCATAGGTGCGGAAACGGTCGGCATCGCGCGCGGTCTGGAATCCGACCAGGTCGTAGGCGTAGAAGGTGCCGAACAGGCGCCCGTGTTCGGGCAGCGCCGAGACCAGGTCGGCCGAGGGCATCGGCACGTGCAGGAAGAACCCGATCCGGCAGCGCACCCCGCGATCGCGCAGCATCGCCGCCAGCGGGATCAGGTGGTAATCGTGGATCCACAGTACGTCGTCGTCCTGCAGCAGCGGCGCCAGCTTGTCCGCGAACAGCAGGTTGACGCGGCGATAGCCGGCACGGGTTTCGCGTGCGTAGTCGACCAGGTCCAGGCGCGAATGCAGCAGCGGCCACAGGGTGCGGTTGGCGAAGCCGTTGTAGTAGGCGTCGTGGTCGCCGCGATTGAGATCCATGGTGATGTAGCGCACGTCGCCGGCCACCTGCTCGTGCAGGCGCCCGCTGTCCTCGCGCACCACCTTGCCGCTCCAGCCGAACCACAGCCCGCCCTGCCTGCCCAGGGCCGCTTCCAGCCCGACCGCCAGGCCGCCGGCGCGGTTCTCGCCCGGCAGGGCGACCCGGTTGGACACGACGACCAGACGACTCATGAGGCCTCCTGCCAGCTGCGCGACAGCCGCATCGCGGCGATGATCAGACCCACGTGCGAATAGGTCTGCGGAAAATTGCCCCAGGCCTGGCCGTCGTCGATGGCGAGATCCTCCGACAGCAGCCCGAGATGGTTGCGCCGCGCCAGCAACCGCTCGAACATCGCCCGCGCCTCGTCGGCGCGCCCGATCGCGGCCAGCGCGTCGATGTACCAGAAGGTGCAGATGGTGAAGCTGGTTTCGGGCTCGCCGAAATCGTCCGGCGCGATGTAGCGGAACAGCACGTCGCCCTGGCGCAGGTCGCGGCCGATCGCCTCGACGGTGGCGACGTAGCGCGGGTCTTCCGGCGCCAGGAAGCCGATGTCGGCGAGCAGCAGCAGCGACGCATCGAGGTAGTCGCTGTCGAAAGAGGCGCTGAAGTGGTTGGCCTCGGGCCGCCATGCGCGTTCGATCACGGTGGCGTGGATCGCATCGGCGCGTTGGCGCCAGTAGGCCGCGCGCTCGTCCAGCCGCAGCTGGCCGGCGATCTTGCCCAGCCGGTCGCAGGCCGCCCAGCACATCGCGGCGGTGTAGGTATGCACCTCGGCACGGCCGCGGAACTCCCACAGGCCCGCGTCGGGATGGTCGTGCAGCGCCCAGGCGCGCTCGCCCAGCGGTTCGAGCCGCTCGAACGCCGAGGCGTCGCCCGGGTGCGAGAGGCGCTGGTCGAAGAACAGCTGGGTCGAGGCCAGCACCACGCTGCCGTAGACATCGTGCTGCTTCTGCACCCAGGCCAGGTTGCCGCGCCGCACCGGGCCCATGCCGCGGTAGCCGGCCAGGCTCTCGACTTCGGTCTCCTCGAGTTCCTCGGCGAAGTCGATGCCGTACAGCGGCTGCAGGGTGCCGTCGTGGGTGGCGATGTTGTAGATGTAGCGCAAAAACTCTTCCATGCTGCGCGTCGCGCCCAGCCGGTTCAGTGCGCGCACCACGAAGGCCGCGTCGCGCAGCCAGCAATAGCGGTAGTCCCAGTTGCGCGCGCTGCCTGGCGCCTCGGGGATGGATGTCGTCATCGCCGCGATGATCGCGCCGCTGTCCTCGTACTGGCACAGCTTGAGCGTGATCGCACTGCGGATCACCGCGTCCTGCCAGTCGAGCGGGATCGACAGATAGCGCACCCATTCGCGCCAGTAGGCTTCGGTGCGGCCGAGCGCCTCCTCCACGTAGCCGGAGATCGAACGGGCCAGCGGTTCGTCGGGGCCAAGCACCATGTGCACCGGCTCGCGGAGCACGAACGCGGTCTGTTCGCGCACGAAGCGGACCGGGACATCGGTGGTCATGCGCAGGGTGAAACCCGGCAGCAGCCAGCGCATGTGGTTGCTGCCCCAGGTCGACTCCGGCACGCGTGCACCCCAGTCGGCCAGCGGACGCACCCGCATGCGCACGCGCGGGCTGCCCGCGAGCGGCGTGACCCTGCGGATGATCGAGACCGGCCGGTAGATACGCCCGTTCTGCTTCCAGCGTGGCGCGAAATCCAGCACTTCGACCGCGCCGCCGTGGCGGTCATGCAGCACCGTGCGCAGCACCGCGGTGTTGGTGACGTAGTGCTGTTCGCTGCGCTCGAAGTCCTCGAGTTCGACCGCGAGGTCGCCACCGGGGTGGTCGCGCGGCGACAGCAATGCGCAGAATGCAGGATCGCCATCGAAGGCCGGCAGGCAGCTCCACACCACGCGGCCCTCGCGATCGATGAGCGCGCCAAAACTGCCGTTGCCGATGACTCCCAGGTCGAGCGTCTGCTGCATCCGTCCTCCTCCGTTCAAGCGGCTGCGCCCAGCCATGCGTGTACCGCGGCGATGTCCGGCAGCCGGCAGCGCGCGTCGCTGCCGCCGCGATCGCCGACCAGCACGCCCAGGCCACCGTGCGCGTTGACCGCGCGAAAGCCGTGCTCATCGGTCAGATCGTCGCCGACGAACACCGGCTGGCGGCCGCGGAAAGGCGGCTCGCCCATGAATGCTTCGATGGCGACGCCCTTGTCGGCATGGCGCGGGCGCAGTTCGATGACCATGTCGCCCGGCTGCAGGTGATAGCCGGGCAGTCGCTCCAATGCGTGCGCGGCAAAGGCCTGCAGTGCCGGCGCCGCCTCGGGCGCGGCGCGCCAGTGCAGGGCCAGCGCCTCGCCCTTGTCCTCGACCAGGGCGCGGGGCCAATGCGTCACCAGTTCCAGCGCCTGCAGCTTGATCGCCTCCAGCACGGCCGGCGGGCCCGGCGTGTCCGCCAGCCCTTCCCCGGCGCGCCGCCGCTGCAGCCCGTGCAGCCCGGCTGCGGCCAGACGCAGCGGCGCGAACATGCGGTCGAGCATTTCCACGCGACGCCCACTGACCAGGGCGATCGCGCCGTCCATCGCGGTCGACAGCGCCTGCAGGCGCGGAACCAGGTGCGGCGATACGTACACCCGCTCCGGATCGTCCGCAAACGGCACCAGGGTGCCGTCGACGTCGAGGAACAACGCCCAGCGGTCGGATAACGGAGGTGGCGGCGGCAAGGTGGGGGGGCCGTCGAACATCATTGCGCCATCATGGCCCGGATCGTGCGTTCGCCCGATGAAGATGCCGTCATCGACGCGCCACGGCGACGCCGTCCACCGGGTCGAACCAGTGCAGTCGCGTGGCCGCCATGCGCAGGCGCAGGGTGCTGCCGGGCGCCGGCAGTTCGTCGGGCGACAGGCGTGCGACCAGCGCCTGGGCGCCGAGGCGCAGGTACGCATGCACGTCGCTGCCGACGGGCTCGACCACGTCCACGATCGTCGCGAAGCCCTGGCCGGTGTCGGCGCGCAGCAGGTGCTCGGGCCGCACGCCCAGCTGCAGATCGCGCCCAGCCAGGTCCGCCGGGATGTCCGCATCCTCCGGCAGCGCCAGACGCGTGCCATCGGGCAGCAGCAGTTGCCAGCCCTCCTCGCGCAGCAGGGTCCCACGCAGGATGTTCATCGCGGGGCTGCCCAGGAAGGTGGCGACGAACAGGTTGGCCGGATCGCGGTACAGCGCCATCGGCGTGTCGATCTGCTGGATCTCGCCGTCCTTCATCACCACGATGCGTTGGCCGAGCGTCATCGCCTCGACCTGGTCGTGGGTGACATAGAGCATGGTCGTGCCCAGCTGCCGGTGCAGCCTGGCGATCTCCACCCGCATGCCGGCGCGCAGGCGCGCATCGAGGTTGGACAGCGGCTCGTCGAGCAGGAACACCTGCGGCTGCCGCACCAGCGCGCGGCCGAGCGCTACACGCTGGCGCTGGCCGCCCGACAGCTGCGCGGGCCGCCGCGACAGCAGCCCGTCGAGCTCGAGCATCCGCGCGGCCTCGCCAACCCGGGCCGCGATCGCCTCGGTGGACAGTCGGCGCAGCTTCAGCGCAAAGCCCAGGTTCTCGGCCACGGTCATGTGCGGGTACAGCGCGTAGTTCTGGAACACCATCGCGATGTCACGCTCGCCCGGCGCGAGATCGTTGACCACCCGTCCGCCGATGCGCAGCGTGCCTGCGCTGATCTCCTCCAGCCCGGCCACCATCCGCAGCAGGGTGGTCTTGCCGCAGCCCGATGGCCCCACCAGCACCAGCAGCTCGCCGGCGGCGACATCGAAGCTCGCGCCCGCCACGCCGATATGGCCATTGGGATACTGCTTGCGCAGCTGGTCCAGTTGCACGTGCGCCACTCGTTCCTCCCGGCCAAATGACCAATCGCCCGCTACGGCTTACGTGGCGCGCGCCTCGACGCCCCCCGATGTCACGCGCCACATCGACACCATGCTTCCGGCGATTGCGCTACTCTCGCCAATGTAAGCGTTTTCACGCCACGCAGGCCACTACCGCAGGACGCCGCACGCCAATGAGCTCCGCCCCCGACCAGGACTTCCGCTTCCCGCCCCGCTTCCTCTGGGGCGCCGCCACGGCCGCCCACCAGATCGAAGGTTCGCCGCTGGCCGATGGTGCCGGCCCCAGCATCTGGACCCGCTTCGCACATACGCCCGGCATGACCCTCAATGGCGATACCGGCGATGTCGCCTGCGACCACTATCACCGCTGGAAGGACGACGTCCGGCTGATGCGCGAGCTGGGCCTGCAGGCCTACCGCTTCAGCGTGTCCTGGTCGCGGATCCTGCCCGAGGGCACCGGCCGGGTGAACCAGGCGGGCCTGGACTTCTATTCGCGCCTGGTCGACGAGCTGCTGGCAAACGGGATCGAGCCGCTGCTCACCCTCTTCCACTGGGACCTGCCCGCCGCACTCGACGACAAGGGCGGCTGGCTCAACCGCGACTGCGCCGACTGGTTCGCCGAATACGGCACCACGCTGTATCGCGCCCTCGACGGCCGGGTCAAGAAGTGGGCGACGATCAACGAACCCTGGGTGGTCACCGACGGCGGCTACCTGCATGGCGCGCTCGCACCGGGACACCGCAGCCGCTTCGAGGCACCGATCGCCGCCCACAACCTGATGCGCGCGCACGGCGCCGCGGTACAGGCCTACCGCGCCGAGGGCGCGCACGAGATCGGCCTGGTGGTGAACATCGAACCCAAGTACCCGGCCAGCGATTCGCCCGAGGACATCGCCGCCACGCGCCGTGCGCATGCGTACATGAACGAGCAGTTCCTGCATCCGGCCCTGCTCGGCCGCTACCCGCCCGAACTCAAGGAGATCTTCGGAGAGGCCTGGCCCGACTTCCCCGAGGACGACTTCAAGCTGATCACCCAGCCGCTCGACTTCGTCGGCATCAACTACTACACGCGCAGCGTCACCCAGGCCAACGACAGCTACCCGCTCGAGGCCGGGGCGGTGCGCCAGCCGCGCGGCACCTATACCGAAACCGGCTGGGAGGTATTCCCGCAGGGCCTGACCGACCTGCTGCTGTGGTTCAAGCAGACCTATGGCGACCTGCCCGTCTACATCACCGAGAACGGCGCCGCGTTCTTCGACCCGCCAGTGGCCGACGCAGGACGCGTGCGCGACCCGCTTCGAATTGATTACTTGCGAAAGCATCTGTCCGCGATCCACGACGCGATCGCCGCCGGCGTGGACATCCGCGGCTACATGGCCTGGTCGCTGCTGGACAATCTGGAGTGGTCGCTGGGCTATTCGAAGCGGTTCGGTATCATCCACGTGGACTACGGGACGCTCGAGCGCACCCCGAAGGACAGCGCCCGCTGGTACTCTGGCATCATTCGGAGTCACGGGCGCAGCCTGTCCGAACCCCTTCCCTACTGATCGCGATGCGGGCGTCAATGCACGACTCACTCCTGCTGTTCGGCGCCACCGGCGACCTGGCCCAGCGCTACCTCTTCCCCTCCCTGCTGCACCTGCTGCGCGACCGGCTGTTGCCGGAGAACTTCCGCGTGGTGGCCATCGGCCGTACGCCGCACGATGACGATGCGTTCCGCGCCTGGCTGCGCGAGCGCATCGGCGGCGACGCGCGCAGCAATGGCGCGCTCGACAACCTGCTCGGGCGGATCCACTACCACCCGCTCAACCTCAATGACGTCGACGGCATGGCGGCGACGCTGTCGCGCTATGCCGACCGCCCGGCGGTGAGCTACCTGTCCACGCCGCCCAACCTGTTCGAGTCGGCCTGCCTGGGTCTGAAGGCCGCCGGCCTGCTCGAGGCGCCCTCGCGCCTGGTGCTGGAAAAGCCGATCGGCCACGACCTGCCTTCGGCGCGCGAGATCGACGCCACGCTCAAGTCGGCCCTGGACGAGTCGCGGATCTTCCGCATCGACCATTACCTGGGCAAGGCACCGGTGCAGAACCTGCTGGCGCTGCGCTTCGGCAATACCCTGCTCGAGGCGGTGTGGGACAACCGCTGCATCGAGTCGGTCGACATCCTGGTCGCCGAGACCGCCGGCGTGGACGGCCGCGAGGGTTATTACGCCGACTACGGCGCACTGCGCGACATGGTGCAGAACCACATGCTGCAGCTGCTGGCGCTGATCGCGATGGAGCCGCCGGCCGCGCTCGACGCCGACAGCATCCGCGACGAGAAGCGCAAGGTGCTGCGCGCGCTGCGTCCGATGACCGCTGCCGATGCCGCCGCCGACAGCATCCGCGGCCGCTATACCGCGGGCGTGGTGGAAGGTTCGGCCGCGAAAGGTTTTTTGGCTGACAGCGCTGTCGAAACCTTCGTCGGCCTGCGTGCCTGGATCGACAACTGGCGCTGGGCCGGCGTGCCGTTCCGGCTGGTGACGGGCAAGCGCATGCCGTCGCGGACCACCGAGGTGCTGGTGAACTTCAAGCCGGTGACGCATTGGGTGTTCGACCGCCCCGACCGCGACAACGCCCGTCCCAACAGCCTGCGCATGTGCCTGCAGCCCGAGGAAACCATCGAACTGGGGCTGATGGGTTCGCTGGCCGCACCCGAATGGGGCGCGACCGAGCTGCTGCCGATGTCGCTGGACCTGGCCATGCTGCCGCCCAAGCGCCGCATCGCCTACGAGCGGCTGATGATCGACGCGCTCAAAGGCGACCAGACCCTGTTCGTGCGCGACGACGAGGTCGAGGCGCAGTGGCGCTGGATCGACAGCATCAGCGCGGCCTGGCAGGAAGCCGGCACGCCCGTGGAGGACTATCCCGCCGGCTCCTGGGGTCCGGCCGGTGCCGTGGGCTTCCTGCCGCGCACCGTGGGCAAGGCGGGCAGCCGCGGATGAGCGCACAGCCCCGGATCTTGCTGGCGGACATCGGCGGCACCAACGCCCGCTTCGCCCTGGCCGACCCGTCGGCGGACTCGCCACTGTTGCCCGACAGCGTGCAGCGCTTCGCCGTCGCGGACTTCCCGTCGCTGGCCGACACCGCGCGCCACTACCTGGCCGAGACCGGCCAGATCGATGCGGGCATCCGCCACGGCGTGTTCGCGGTGGCCGGGCGGGTCGACGGCGACGAGGCGCGCATCACCAACCATCCCTGGGTCATCTGCCGGCGCCGCACGCTGGCGCAGCTGGACTTCGACCGGGTCAGCCTGGTCAATGATTTTGCCGCGCAGGCCATGGCGATCCCGCTGCTGCAGGCCAGCGACGTGGTACCGATCGGCGGCGCCACCTGGACGCCGGAGCGCAACCCGGACAACCGCACCTACGCCATCCTCGGCCCTGGCACGGGCCTGGGCGTGGGCGGGCTGGTGATCCGCGACGGGCGCCAGTTCCCGCTCGAGACCGAGGGTGGACACGTGAGTTTCCCGCCCGGCACGCCGGAGGAACTGGCGATCCTGGAACGGCTGTCGGCGCAGTTCGGGCGCGTATCCAACGAACGCCTGGTCTGCGGCCCGGGCCTGGTCAACATCCACCGCGCGCTCAGCGAGATCGCCGGCGAGGATCCCGGCCCGCTGCAGCCGGCGGACGTGACCGCGCGCGCCGCGGCCGGTGATCCGCGCTGCATGCGCGCGGTCGACGTGTTCTGCGCGGTGTTCGGTGCGGTCTCCGGTGACCTGGTGCTCACGCTGGGCGCCTGGGACGGGGTGTTCCTCACCGGCGGCGTGGTGCCGAAGATGCTCGATGCACTCCAGCATTCTGGCTTCCGCCAGCGTTTCGAACACAAGGGCCGGTTCTCGCCTGCGATGGCGCGCGTGCCCTCGCTGGCGGTGCTGCATCCCAATGCCGGCCTGCTCGGTGCCGCCGCGATCGCGCGCCGCGAGGCGCTGGAGATGCAGACGCCATGAGCATGCAGGATGCCCGCCCCGAAGCCACCGGAACCGCGCGGGCACCGAACGTGCAGATGCACACCTACGAGTCGGCTACCCAGTGGACCTGGGGCGCTGCCGTCGCGATCTCCTCGGTGCTGGCGCGGGAGCTGCAGGACAAGCCGCGGGCGCGTCTGCTGCTGTCGGGCGGCGGCACGCCGGCGCCGGTGTACCAGGCGCTGGCCAAGGCACCGCTGGACTGGGAACGCGTGGATGTCGCCCTGGTCGACGAGCGCTGGCTGCTGCCCGACGACCCCGACAGCAACTCCCGCCTGATCCGCGAATCGCTGCTGCACGAGCGCGCCGCCAAGGCCCGATTCGAGAACATCACCCGCCCCGGACGCAGCATCGAGGAGGCGGTCAGCGCTGCCAACCTGCATGCCCAGGCGCCGCCGGGCGTGGTCGTGCTGGGCATGGGCGAGGACGGGCATACGGCCTCGCTGTTCCCGCGCATGCAGCACCTGGAAGCGGCACTGCAGGCGCGCGCGCCCTACGTGTCCGTCGACGCGACCGGCTGCCCGGGCGCGGGCAAGTTCCTGCGCCGGATCAGCCTCACCCCCGCCGGCCTGGCCCCGGCGCACACACGCCTGCTGCTGATCCGCGGCGAGAGCAAGCGCAAGCTGCTCGAGCGCGTGCTCGGCGGCGACGATCCACTCGAATATCCGGCGCGCATCGCGTTCCTCACGCCCGGCGCACCGCTGCACATCCACTGGTGCCCGTGATCGCGCGGCGCCACAGACACGCAAAGCACTGAGCCCATGAACCTGCATCCCGTACTGCACGACGTCACCGAACGCATCCGCCAGCGCAGCAGCGCTTCGCGCGCGGCCTACCTGGCCGGCATCGAGGCGATGCGGGCAGCCGGGCCCAGCCGCTCGCGCCTGAGCTGCGGCAACCTCGCCCACGGCTTCGCCGCCTGCGGGCCTTCGGACAAGTCGCGCCTGCGCGGTGGGGTGTCGCCCAACCTCGGCATCGTCACCGCCTACAACGACATGCTCTCGGCGCACCAGCCCTACGAGCCCTACCCCGGCCTGATCCGCGCCCATGCCAGCCGCCTGGGCGCGACCGCGCAGGTCGCCGGCGGCGTGCCGGCGATGTGCGACGGCGTCACCCAGGGCCGCGCGGGCATGGAGCTATCGCTGTTCTCGCGAGACGTGATCGCACAGGGCACGGCGATCGCGCTGTCGCACGACATGTTCGACAGCACCGTGCATCTGGGCATCTGCGACAAGATCGTGCCGGGCCTGCTGATCGGTGCGCTGGCCTTCGGCCACCTGCCGGCCATCTTCATCCCGGCCGGGCCGATGACGCCGGGCATCCCCAACAAGAAGAAGGCCGAAGTGCGCGAGCGCTACGCCGCCGGCGAGGCCACGCGCGAGGAGTTGTTGGAGGCCGAGTCCGCGTCCTACCACTCGCCCGGCACCTGCACCTTCTACGGCACCGCGAATTCCAACCAGGTGCTGCTCGAGGCCATGGGCGTGCAGCTGCCGGGATCGTTCGCCAATCCCGAAACCGCGGTGCGCGATGCGCTGACCCTGGCCGCCACCGAGCGCGCACTCGAGATTTCCGGGCTCGGCGACGACTATCGCCCGCTCGGCCGCCTGATCGACGAGCGCGCCATCGTCAACGCCGTGGTCGCGCTGATGGCGACCGCCGGTTCGACCAACCACACCATCCACTGGCCGGCAGTGGCACGCGCGGCTGGCATCCTGCTCACCTGGGACGACCTGGATGCGCTGTCGCAGGTCGTGCCCCTGCTCGCCCGCGTCTACCCCAACGGCGAGGCCGACGTGAATCGGTTCCAGGCCGCTGGCGGGATCGGCTTCGTGTTCCGCGAGCTGCTCGACGCGGGCCTCATGCACGGCGACGTCGAGACCGTCCTGCCCGGCGGCATGCGCGCCTGGTGCGAGGAGCCCACGCTTGCAGGCGGCACGCTCGGTTTCCTTCCGGCCCCGGCCGCGAGCGGCGACGAGGACGTGGTGCGTCCGGCATCCGCGCCGTTCGAGGCACAGGGCGGCCTGCGCCTGCTGCGCGGCAACCTGGGTCGCTCGCTGATCAAGCTCTCGGCGGTGAAGCCGGAGTACCGCACCATCGAGGCGCCGGCGGTTGTCGTCGACGACCCGCGCGCGCTCAACCGCCTGCATGCGGCCGGTGCGCTGCCGCGCGATTTCATCGCCGTGGTCCGCTACCAGGGCCCCAAGGCCAACGGCATGCCGGAGCTGCATTCGCTGGCGCCGCTGCTGGGCATGTTGCAGAACCAGGGCCGACGCGTGGCACTGGTGACCGACGGACGCCTGTCGGGCGCCTCGGGCAAGATTCCCGCGGCCATCCACCTCACCCCGGAAGCCGCACGCGGCGGCCCGATCGCCAGGCTGCGCGAAGGCGACATCCTGCGCTTGGACGGCGAGGCCGGCACCCTCGAGGCCCTGGTCGACGCCGGCGAATGGGCGCAGCGCGACATCGCACCCGACACCTCGCACTGCGCCTGGGACATCGGCCGCAACCTGTTCGCCTTCAACCGCGCGATGGTCTCGCCCGCCGACCAGGGCGCGCTGTCGATCTCGTGCGGCCCGCCGGCGCGCGACGGCGGCCAGTGGGAGTACGACCAGGAATACCAGCTGGGCGACGACCCGCAGGCGGCCGCGCTGGCGCCGCACGAACATCGCGACGCCTGATGCGAACCGCAACCCGGGACACCGGAGCTTCGTGCCGTATCGGGAGCCGACCGGTCATGCCAGGCCTTTTCGGGAGCGGATCGTTATCCCGATAACAGGGCCTGATCGCGATTTCGAGTTGCCATCGCGATTGCGGGTTGTCATCCCGAGCGCAGCGAGGAAGCTGCCCAGCCCCGACGCGTCGCCCTTTCCGCGATCCATCACCCGTCACCGCCATCCAGACCAGCCTTCCGCCCATGACCATCGAAACCCTCCAGAACCGTGCCGAACAGCTTCTGCTTGAAGCCGGCATCCTGCCCGTCATCACCGTCGACAGCGTCGACCAGGGCCGCCGCATCGCCGAGGCCCTGCTGGAAGGCGGGCTGACCTCGCTCGAGTTGACCCTGCGCACACCCGCGGCGTTGGACACGCTGGCCACGCTGAAGAAGGAATTGCCGGACATCGTGATCGGCGCGGGCACCGTGCTGACCGAAGCGCACATCCGCCAGTCGGTCGACGCCGGCGCCGACTTCCTGGTCACGCCCGGCACGCCGGCGCCGCTGGCCGAAGCCCTGGCGCGCGCATCGATCCCCGCAGTGCCGGGCGGCGCCACGCCGACCGAGTTCCTGCAGCTGATGGCGCACGGCTTCCGCTGCTGCAAGCTGTTCCCCGCCAACGCGGTCGGTGGACTTGCGATGCTCAAGGGCCTGGCCGGCCCGCTCGCCGGGCTGAAGCTCTGCCCCACCGGCGGCATCACCGAAGCCAACGCCGGCGAGTTCCTCGCGCAGCCGAACGTGCTGTGCATCGGCGGCTCCTGGATGGTGCCCAAGGACTGGCTGGCCGCCGGCGAATGGAACAAGGTGCGCGACAGCGCGGCGAAGGCCGCCGCGATCATCGCCCAGGCGCGGGCCTGACCCGGCGCGGCGGAAGCCGCCGCGTCCTCAGCCGAACACCAGCTGCGCCTGCACGCGTCGCCACCAGGCCGCGTGCAGCAGGTACCAGGCGGCCAGCAGCCAGCCCAGCTGCCATTCCAGCGCATTCTCGACGCGGTCCTTCAGCCAGGCATCGTCGACCATGGCGCTGGCCGCCACGTTCGCCACGCCGAGCAGCAGCATCAGCGCGCTGACCGCCGTCATCGCGCGGACGATCCTGCGGGCGTCCGTGCTGCGCCCCGCCCCGCGCAGGAACCGCAGCTGCGCGATGTAGCCGAAGCCGAAGAAGAACACCACGCCGTAACGGCGCAGGAAGCGGTAGGCCTCGCCATCAGTACCGAGGAAGGTCGCATACACCGCCAGCGCGAGTGCGGCGATGCCGCCCAGCCAGGCCACGTCGCGCCAGCCTCGTCCAAGCCAGCGCGCCACCAGCCACCAGTGCATGCCCACCAGAAGCGCACAGGGGAGCACCAGCAGCCGGAAGACGTGATTGGCCAGGCCATGGCGCCCGGCGCGGCTGATCGACGTGCAGCCCTCCAGCACCGGCGCGCAGGCTTCGATGTAGCCGTCGCGGATCGACAGCCACAGGCCCAGGTGCGCGGCGGCGGTGAACAGGACCGCAATCGCCAGGGGCAACGGCCAGAGCGGAAACGGCTGTGCGGTCGAGGGCGGCATGTGCGGAAGACTGGTCAAGCTTTCGGGATGCAGGCTATCCCTGCCCGCGCGAAGAGACCGTCAGATCGCTCCGCTGCGCAGCCAGACCCAGGTGGGCCAGCACCACCTTCCTAGCGCCGCGACTCGACACGAACACGCGCAGGCAGCGCACGGATCCGCAGCTCGGGGCCATCGAGTCCCGCGTCACCCGACTCGACCGTCACCCCGTCCGGCTCCCCCGCCAGCGGCCAGGGCAATACCAGCCCACCCGCAGGCAACTGCAGCCCTGTGTCGTCGACCTCCAGCAGCAACCCTTCGCCATCACGCCGCAGGCGGTAGGCCAGCGTGCCCGACGCGGTGCGCAAACCCGAAATTCCAATGCCGTCGCCGTCGAGCCATTCCACCGGCACGCCGACGGCCAGCACCAGGCTGTCGTCGCGCTCGCGCGCGTAGGCGAACATGTCCAGCGCCGAGCGCACGAAGTCCGACGCCACCCAGGCATGCGGCAGGTCGCCGAGGAAGAACGGCTTGCGCGGCGTGCGCGAGACCACCTCGCCCCACTGGTTCCAGGCCGGCGGCGCGCGGTCGGCGAAGAAGTATTCGACCGCCTCCTGCGCCCGTCCACGCCAGCCCAGGCGCACGAACGCGCCGACGTTGCGCCATTCGTAAGGGGTGTAGTCCTTCCATTCCAGCGCACCATCGCGGCGTGCGACGAAACGCTGCCAGTACTGTTCGAAGGTGTTGTGCAGCAGTTCCTGCGGCAGCCGGTCCAGCTCGCCTCCAGGCGCCAGCGCGATCGTGGTCGAGGTCGGGTCGAAGTCGCCCAGCTCGGCCGCACCGGGCAGGAAGTCGATGTCGTGCAGCCTGGCCGCGGCGCGCAGCGAATCCATCAGGTCGCCATGGAACTGGTCGCGCGAGTCCGCCATCCGCCGCGCATCTTCGTCGCGTCCCAGCGCCTCGGCGATCTGCACCGCATCCTTGTAGCCGCGCAGCGCCCAGAAGTTGTCCCAGTACGAATGCATCGGCTTGGCCGAATAGCCCTCGTGGCTGATCGAGGCCGGCATCATCCCGTAGAAGGCGCGGTTGACGCGGCGGTTTGCGGCGGTGCGCTCGGACAGCCGCAGCTGCTCCATGTAGCGGTACGCGCCCTCGACGTGCGGCCACATCGTCTCCAGGAACGCCCGGTCTCCGGTATAGCGCCAGTACTCGGCGATGTTGAAGATCAACTGGCCGTGGCTGTCGTTCTCGGGCACGGGATCGCTGCCGCGATCGTCCACGCAGCACGGCACCTTGCCACTCTCGAACTGGAAGGGCGCATACCACTGCACGTACTGGCGCACCACCTCGGGCCGGCCCATGCGCAGCAGGCCCTCGGAAATCATCGCCCCGTCGCGGATCCAGCTGCGCGAGTACGAGCGCGTGCCGGGCTGCAGGCGCGGGCCGACGCGCGAGATCAGCATGTGCGCCAGCGCGGTGCGCAGCGTATCGGCCAGCGCCTGTCCCTGCGGCGGCACCTGCAGCACCACGCGATCGAGCCGTTCGCGCCACAGCGCCGCGGTCTCGTCCTGCAGTTCCTCCGCATCCCACCAGCGACGCGCGAGCGCCGCGGTACCGGTCATCGGCACCATGATGTCGATGGTGCGCGTTTCCCATGGCGCCAGCCGCATGCGGTACAGCAGCGCTCCGCTGGCCAGTCCCGTTTCGTCCACGACGCTTTTGCCCGCGGGCGGCCGGCGCGCGGCCAGGTGCGTGACCGCCATGCCCGCATCGAAGCCGGAGACGAAGGCGGCACTCGGCAACTGCTTGGCGAACACCCTGGGCCGCCCTTCCACCGACACCGTGCCGCCATCGACGGCCAATGCGCGGATCGGGCTCACGCCGCCGCGGGTATTGAGGAACTGGCTGGGCGGATTGACCTGGAACGGACGGATCGCCAGCGCCAGCGTGTAATCGCGTGCGCTGCCGCCTGGATTGGTCAGGCGGTAGCGTGCGACCAGGTGCGAGTCGGACGGCTGGCCGTGTGCGAACGCGGTGATGTCGAGCTGCAGGTCTTGCCGCGCCCAGTGCACCGTCGGAATCGGCAGGTAGCCGTCCTGCAGCGACTGGCGCATGCGCACGTCGTTCCAGTTCGCCAGCGCGCCGTCGACCAGGACGAAAGGCTCGATGCTGAAGCCGCCGCGCGCGACCTCGATCGCGCCGTCTTCGCCGATCAGCCCCTGCTGGGTACCGCCATCCAGGCCGAGGATGGTCCAGTACGTCTGTTCCCCGCCGAAGCCACGCGGGAACAGGCCCTTGCGCGCCTGCGCGGCGATCGCGCCGATGAATTCGTTCGGCGTCGCCGCGAATGCCAGCGGCTCGACGCTCACTTCGCCCAGCGCGAAGCGGCGGCCGGGCCCGTCGATGAAATCGAAGGCGATGTAGCGCGCCTCCGACTCGGGCAACGCAATCCAGTCATCGCCGCCATTGCCCTGCTCGACGCGACGCACGTCGCGCCAGGCCAGGCCATCGTCCGACAGCCCGACGCGGTAACGCGACGCGTGCGCGCCGCTGTCCCATCGCAATCGCAGCCCGCCGAACTCGCGCACGCTGCCCAGATCGAGCACCAGCCGCTGCGGCAATGACGCCACTTCGGCGCTCCAGGCGGTGGTGACCCGGCCGTCGACCGCCAGCGCGGCGTCGCCGGCCGTCGCCACCGCCGTGGCCGCCAGCGGGCTGTCATCCGCAGGGGGCAGCGGCTCGAGGGTCAGCGCGTCGAAGCACACACTCCCGCGTCCGCCGGCATTGTTGTAGATCGTGAACTCGAGTTTCGCGCTGCTGCGCAGGACCGGATCGGGATCCGGCCCCCAGGCCTTGTCGATATGGCGGCGCCGGTATTGCACCGGCGTCCACTGTCTCGGGAAGTCGTAACGTGGCCGGTTCACCCACCAGACGTTGTCGCCGCTGGCATCGATCAGTTTGAACTGCAGGTCGTTGTCCGGCGAATCGCCACGCAGCTGGAAAGAATAGCGATAGTTGTCCGGATGCTCGATCGCAAGGTCGCGCTGGACGCCGACGTGGCCCGACACGCCGTTGAAATCGTAGTCCAGGCACAACGCACTGCCCTGCTCGCCCGCGACCGGGCGCAGGCTGCCGCTGACCTGGTCGGAGGCCACCACGCGCCAGGCCGAGGCATCCTCGAACCCGTCGAGCAGGCGCGGCGGCTCCGGAGGATGAATCTCCAGCGGCAGTTGGGCAGAAAAAAGCGGAGGCGCCATGCACAACCAGGCTGCCGCAAGGCACCTTGCTAGCGCCGGCAATCGGGTGAGGTGCACGGATGTGCCTGTTTCCTGTCGTCGCTCAATCATCACTCGGGTCCGTCTCCACGCATCCTTTCGGCCGGTTCTGCCGGCTATTCTGCACGCTGCCATCCATGGCGCGGCTGCACGGACGCCGGATCGCCCGGCCCGGCCATCCATGGCCGGGCGTTCGCAGGCGCGCGAGCCAGTGGCTCGCAGACGCGCCCGCTCACCCTTTCACACTCCCCAGCAGCAATCCCTGCACGTAGTAGCGCTGCAGCAGCAGGAACAGCAGCAGCACCGGCAGCACGGTCACCACCGCGCCCGCCATCATCAGTTCGACATCCATGATGTGCTCGCGCGACAGCGACGCGAGCGCCACCGGCAGCGTGTAGTGCTGCTGGTCGGTCAGCACGATCAGCGGCCACATGAAGTCGTTCCACGCACCCATGAAGGTGAATACCGCCAGCGTCGCCAGCACCGGCTTGAGCATCGGCAGCACGATCTGGAAGAAGATGCGCAGCTCGCCGGCGCCGTCGATGCGCGCGGCCTCGATCAGGGCATCGGGAATGCTGCGCGCGTACTGGCGCACCAGGAAGATGCCGAACACCGTGGCCATGCCGGGGATGATCACGCCCCAATAGCTGTTGACCAGCCCCAGCTGCTTCATCAGCAGGAACAGCGGCAGCATCGCCACCTGAGCCGGCACCACCAGCGCCGCCAGCAGCAGCTGGAAGATCCGCTCGCGACCGGCGAAGCGCAGCTTGGCGAAGGCGTAGCCGGCCATGGTGTTGACCAGCAGCGACAGCGCGGTGATGGCGGCCGAGACCAGCAGGCTGTTGGCGAAGTTGCGGCCGATGCCGGTGGTCGCGAACAGCGCACGATAGCTGTCGAGCGTGGCCGCCGAGGGCAGCAACGGCGGCGGGAACTGGCTGGCGCCTCCGCGCGGCATGAACGACACCGAGAGCATCCACAGCAGCGGGGCCAGGCTGAGCGCGGCCAACACGAGGAGCGCGCCATTGACCTGCAGCGCACCCCTGCGCGAATGTCCGATCCCGCTCATACCAGCTCCCGCCTGCGCCCGGCGCGCAGCAACAGCGCGGTCACGCCCAGGATGATCAGGAACAGCAGGAAGGCCACCGCCGAGGCGCGGCCCAGGTTCCACCATTTGAAGCCTTCCTCGAACATGTAGTACAGCACGCTGACCGTGCTCTGCAGCGGGTCGCCGCGGGTCATCACATAGGGCTCGGCGAACAGCTGGAAGTAGCCGGAAATCGTGATCACGCCCACCAGCAGCAGCACCGGCCCCAGCTGCGGCAGGGTGATGTGCAGGAACTGGCGCCAGCGCGAGGCGCCGTCGAGGCGCGCGGCCTCGTACAGGTCCTGCGGGATCGCCTGCAGCCCGGCCAGAATGATCACCATGTTGTATCCGAAGTTCTTCCACACCGCGAACAGCATGATGGTCGGCATCGCCCAGCGCGGATCGCCCAGCCAGTCGATCGGCGCGATGCCCACGGATCCGAGCGCCCAGTTCACCAGCCCATAGCTGGTGTGGAACAGGTAGCGCCAGATCACCGCGACCGCGACCAGGGTCGTCACGACCGGCGCGAACAGCGCGGTGCGGAACAGCGCGCGCATGCGCGCCAGCGGCGAGTTGAGCAGCAGCGCCGCGCACAGCGAGACGGCAATCGACAGCGGCACGCCGACCGCGACGAAGTAGGTCGTATTACCCAGCGCCTTCCAGAACATGGGCGTACGCAACAGGTCGAGATAATTGCCCAGCGCGACGAAGCGCAGATGCGCCGGATCGGCCAGCGCATACAGATCGAAGTCGGTCAGGCTCAGCAGCAGCGCAGCGACTACCGGCAGCGCGAAGAAGATGCCGAGCACCGCCAGCGCGGGCGCCACGAACGTCCACGCCGCCAGACGCGCGGCCGGTCCTGTCCTCATTCGGCGCGCTCCTGGTCGCGCACCCAGCGCCGCTTCTCCAGGATCGCATCGACGCGCGCATCGAGTCCGGTCACCGCCGTATCCTGCGACTGCCCACCGCGCACCACGCGCTCGGTCGCCAGCCGCATCTCCTGCGCGATGCGCTCCCACTCCAGCACCTGCGGCGTCGGACGCACCCGTTCAAGCTGGTCGCGGAATGCACGCGACAGCTCGTCATCGGCCAGTGCCGGATGGTCCCAGGTGCTGCGCCGCGGTGGCAGGTCACCGATCATGGCGTGGAAGCGCTGCTGGATGTCGGGCCGCGACAGGAACTCGACCAGTTGCCAGGCCGCATCCTTGCGCTCCGACGAGCGGAACAGCACCAAGCTGGTGCCGCCGGCGATGCCGGCGCCAGGCCCGTCGGGACCCGGCAGCGGCATGGTCCCCCAGGCATCGGCCAGCGCCGGCGGCTGGCGATTGCGGAACTCCCGGATGTTCCAGGGCCCAGACAGGTAGAACGCGAAGGAACCGCGGAAGAACTCGTCCCAGACGTTGGAGATCTGCGTCTCCGACACCGCCGGTGCCCAGCCGTGCTCGAAGATGCCGGCGTAGAAGGCCAGTGCCTTGCGGAAACCGGGACCGCTGAAATCGCCGCGTCCATCGTCGTCGCGCAGCAGCGGCTCGCCGGTCTGCAGCGCGAACGACAGCTGCGGCTCGAACTCGTTGACCGGCAGCAGCACCGCATGCCGCCCCGGCGGACCGGTGCGGACGATGGCCTCCATCGCCTGCTCCCATTCCGCCCACGTCCGCGGCGGCGCGTCGATGCCAGCGTCGGCCAGCAGGTCCTTGCGGTAGAAGAGCAGGCGCGTGTCGACATACCAGGGCACGCCATACAGCGCGCCATCGACGAGATTGGTGGCCCAGATGCCGGGGAAGTAGTCGCCCTGATCGACGACCGCTGAAGCATCCACCCTGCCCTGCACCGGTTCGAGCGCATCGAGTGCGGCGAACTCGGCGATCCAGGTATTGCCGAGCTGGCAGATGTCCGGCAAGCCGTCGGCCGCGAACGCGGTCAGCAGCTTCTCGTGCGCCGCCGTCCATGGAATCTGCTGCAGTTCCACGCGGATGCCGGGATGCTCGTGTTCAAACTCGCGCAGCAACTCCGGCACCACTTCGGCTTCCCGACCCATCGCCCAGAAGCGGATCGTGGTGGTGCCGTCGTCGCGCGCACAGGCGGCGAGCATCAACAGCAGAAGCAGCGCAAGCAGGGTCGATCGCATGGCAGGATTCTAGTGGTCCGCCGTACGCTTGCGGCCCGCGATGACATCGCGGGCTACTGCGGCGGGTCCGAAGCCCTCGGCTCCGCCGGCGGCTTGTCCTCGTCGTGCGCGCGCGACTGCGCCATGCCGATGTCGCTGGCCGCCGCGGCTTCGGGATCCGGCTCGCCCGAGGTGGTCGGCTCACCTGGGGGCGCCAGCCAGCCACCGGTGAAGCCGGCGCGCTCCAGGCCCTTGCGGATGTGCGGGTTGCCGCGCATCACCTTCCATACGAACTCGTTGCGGTAGTTCGCGATCATCGTCAGGATCGGTCCCTGGTCGATGCCGATGTAGTCGCTGGCCACCCAGCCCCGACCGGGGATCAGGCGCCCGGTCTTGAGCGGGACGTCGTACTTGAAGCTTGGATTCACCGCATCCAGGAAACCGTAGCTCGAGTACAGGTATTCGCCATAACGTTCGTACAGTTCCTCGGTGGCCGGGATCACGATCTCGGGCGCGAAGGCGATCGACGCGATCGCCGCGGTCGGCGCGATCGTGCCGTCGTCGAAGTGGTCCGACAGGCCCGCGCCACGCGCACTGTAGTGGCGGAACTCGCGCTGTTCGCCCTTGAACTGCTGGGTCGTGCGCTGCGGCCCGTCGCTGGCGGTCAGGCCCCAGATGTTGGGGCCATAATCGTCCCAGCCCATCGGGTTCTCGATCGCGTAGGCGCGCTGGGCGTAGGTCGCACGGCGGCTGTTCTCGAAATAGTCGATGCCGCGGTTTTTCATGTACTCGTCGCGGATGCCGCGGAAGTCGATCCACACGTGCGAGTACTGGTGGCCGAAGTGCGGGCCGAAGCTCAGGTATTCCTGGCCCTGGAATACGCCCCAGTCGCGCTCGTAACTGCGCGTCCACGCCTCCCAGGCCTCTGGCTTGACCGGATGCGTGGGCGAGCCGAGCGCCAGGATATAGACCAGCATCGCCTCGTTGTAGCCGCGCCAGTCATGGCTGATGAAGCCGCGCTCGGGATACCAGCCCATCGAGATCAGCGGCGATCGCTGCTGCAGCCACGGCCACTCGACGCGACCGTAGATGCTGTCGGCCAGCTCCCGGATCTCGGCCTCGCGCGGGTCGTCGCCGGTGTAGTAGGACTGCGCGAACAGCACGCCCATGATCAGCAGCCCGGTGTCCACGCTCGACAGCTCGACCCAGCTGTCGTAGCGCGCGCCTTCCTGCATGTCGAGGAAGTGATAGAAGAAGCCCTTGTGCCCGCTGCGTCCGGTGGCCTGGGGGCCCATCCGCGCACCGTCGAGGAATTTCAGCGTGGTCAGGGTGCGGTCCACCGCCTGGGTGCGGCTGACCCAGCCGTTTTCGATGCCGATCGGATAGGCGGTCAGCGAGAACCCGACCGAGGCGATGCTCGCGAACGGCCGCGACGGGAACCGGTCCGGCGTCAGGCCGTTGAGTTCGCTGCTGGTGTCCCAGAAGAACTGGAAGGTGCGCCGTTCGATGTCGCGGAACAGCGGCGGCAGCTCCGGCGGCCCCGGTGGCTCTTCCTCGCGCGGATCGGGCTCGGGCAGCACCACCTGCGGAATCGGCCCGGGTTTGGGCGGCGCGACGCTGGGCTCCGGCGCAGGCGCCTCGCGCTGGCACGCGGCGAGCAGGACCAGCAGCGCGAAGCCAAAGATGAGACGCGGAACTGCAGGTCTGGACATCTGCGAACGGAACCCCTGTCACGATTGCCTGGATCGGTTGAGAAAAAGCCGGCCGCCACTCGGCGACCGGCCCCATTGTCGCCTTACCAGCTGAAGCCCATGGTCAGCTTGAACGTCCGCGTCGGGCCGGTGATGCCCAGGCCCGTGCGCTGGCCGAAGTTCGCGTCGGGCGACAGGCCGACGCCGCGCCAGTTACCGAACTCGCTGTAGTTGCGCTCATTGGTGACGTTGAGGACGTCGCCCCGCACGCGGAAGCGGATCCCGCCGCCGGTGTCCCATTCCTTCTGGGCGGCCAGGTCGAGCTGGAAGAAATCCTGTTCGTCGAAATAATAGGTCTCGAAGCGTCCGACCAGGTTGCAGGCGCCCGGGTCGAAGCCCTCGAAACAGTTCAGGCCGTTGTTGCCCGGCGGGCTGGTCCAGGTGAGCTTGCCCGACAGCGTAAGACCAAGGAAATCGCCGATGCTGGTCAGCACTACCTTGTGTCGCGGAATGCCCGCCGACCGCATGAATGCGACGTTCTCCAGATCCGGATAGTCGAAGGTCAGGGTGTCCGAGTTCTGCCGGTTTTCCTTGGCGTCGCTGTAGGTGTAGGCCAACCCGGCGGCCCACGGGGACGCTTCGCTGTAGGCCTTGTCCAGCGACACCAGGACCGAATTGAGTCGCGTCTCGACGCCATTGTCGCCACGGAAGAAACGGTTGTAACCCGGCAGGTTCGCATCGGGCGCGTTGCCGAACACGGCACCCGGCGGATAGAAGCTGCCGTCTTCGCGCCGGTTGCCGACCGTGAACAGGATGCCGTCGTGGCTGAGGATGTGCTGCAGCGTGACCGACGAGTTCCAGTCGTAACCCAGCATGCCGAAGGCATTGCGGATGCCCAGGCTGAACTGGTCGGAGTACGGCGTCTTGAGGTCGTTGTTGATCAGGAAGACCTCGGCGCCGAAGTTGGACCCCGGCACGATCAGCCCCTCGAGCGCACCCGGCGTCAGGTACGCCGGATCCCAGGCGATGCAGGGCGTGCGCGGCCGTTCCGGGTCCGCGCAGTCGTGGCCCGGCGTGTTGAAGTTGTACTGGTAGCGCTGGAACGCCAGCCGGTACTGCTCGTAGGACAGGTAGTCGAACTGGTTGCGGTTGTAGGACCGTCCCGCGCCGCCGAACAGCACGTGGCGCTGGTCGCCGCTCAGGTCGTAGGAGAAACCCAGGCGCGGGGCGAACCCGTCCTTGAACGAATCGCGGTTGCTGCCGTTGCTGATGTAGTCCTCGATGTCGTAATCCATGTTCGGCCGCGTGGCCACGTAGTCGCGCAGCCGGCTGGACAGGGTCTCGGGCGTGACGTGCTCTTCGTAGCTCGGGTTCTCCTCGTAGTCCCAGCGCAGGCCGAGGTTGAGGGTCAAGCGCTCGGTCACTTCCCAGTCGTCCTGGATATAGAGCCCGACCTGGGTCGCGTCCGATTCCACCGTCGTGGGATTGCCGTTGCCCGGCGCGGTGAACTCGACGAAATACGGGACGTCGGCACCCTGCGCGATGTCGTAGCGGAACTGCGGGCTGTACGGCGTCTGCTCGAAGGCCGTGATGTCGATCTTCTTGTACTTCACGCCCATCTTGATGGTGTGACCCTCCCAGCCGAAGAAGGTCAGGTCGTTCTGGAACGAATAACCCTTCTGCCCCTTGCTCTGGTAGTCCGCACCGCCACCGCCGCGGAGCACGAGCTCCATCTCCGGATTCTCGAGCGTCTCCTCGCCACGTTTCGGGATATAGAGCTCCACGCCATTGGCCAGCAGTGCCGGCCGCGGGGCGAAGTTCGCGTCTTCATAGGTGAGGTGGGCATCGTTGAGCCAGTTGGCCGAACTGAACTGGTAGCGCAGGTCCGCCCGCGTCTCCTCGCCGGTCTTGAGCGTGGCGCGCTCGGCAAGGTTGGGACCGTTGCCGACATTGGTCACTTCCTCCTCCTCGCGCCGCTTGAAGGTCAACTCCACCAGGTGTGCCTCGCCGGGCGTCCAGCTGAGCTTGCCGAAGTACAGGTCCTCCTGGAACGGCACGGCCACCGGCTCGCGCGCGGCCGCCTGGAATGCCGGCGGCAGGTCCTCGACCGCGAACTGGCGCCCCGGCGTGATGGTACGCGGCGAGTTGTACTCCTTGGCCTCGTAGGTCACGAAGAAATGCAGCAGGTCGCGCACGATCGGCCCGCCCAGCGCGATGCCGTACTGCTCCTCCTTCGAACGCACCTTGCCGCTGCCGGCATCTTCGGCCGGCGTGGCCTTGCGCCAGTCATCGCCGGTGCGGTCCCAGAAGAACTCGCCGCTGAAATCGTTGGTACCCGAGCGCGTGACGGCGGTGATGCCCGCGCTGCTGAGCTGGTCGTATTCGGCCTTGTAGTTGGAGGTGATGACCTTGTATTCGGAGATGCCCAGCTGCGGGAATGGATTGCCGCGGCTCGAGTCCTGTCCGGTAACGCCCCCCTTGAGCACATAGTCCTTCTGCCCGACGCCATCGATGAAGACGTTGATGCCGCTCGACAGCTGCGGCCCGCTGCGCAGCGAGGTCGACCCTTCCGCGCCGGTGTTGAAGGTCACGCCGGGCACGATGTCGGCGAAGGCCAGGAAGTTGCGCGAGGCCTGCGGCAGCGATTCGATCTGCTTCTGCGACACATAGGTCGCGATCTCGGAGGTCTTGGTCTCCACCAGCGACTGCCCGGTCACCACCACCGCGTCCAGGTCGGTCGCCTCGCCAGCAGGCGCAGTCTCGGCAACGCCGCCGACGCCAAGGTTGAGGGTCGCGGTCTGGCCGACGGCCACGGTGACGTTCTGCGAACTCGCCTGGCCATCGGCCCTGACGTCGATCCGGTAGGTGCCCGGGGGCAGGCCGGCCAGGTTGTAGCTGCCGTTGGCGCCGGTCTGCACGCTGCGGGTCAGGCCGGTGGCGAGGTTGGTGGCGGTGACCTGCGCCTGCGCGGCGGGCGCGGAGTCGGCCATCACCTGGCCACGGATGGTGGCTGCGGTGGACTGTGCGAATGCGGGCGCCGACAGCAACATGCCGGCAAGGGCCGCGCTGAGCAGGCTGCGTTCCAGCGTGCGTGACGGAAAACAGGGCTTGCGCTTCATCTTGGGTGCCCTCCCAGGGCTGTCCTTTCGTCGTTGAAACGGGGGATCGACGCGAACGTCTCTTTCAACTCCAGCAACGGACGGCTGATCGCCTTCACCTCATCCGTCATTTCCTTGCGTCCGGCTCGACCGGCGGACCACGAGCCGTGGCTGCAGCAGATCCGGTTGCACCGCAAGATCCGTCTCGCCCGGCACTGCATCCAGCAACCGCTGGATGGCGCGAGCCCCAAGCTCGGCGATCTCGACGCGCATCGTCGTTAAGGGCGGGTGTACGTAGCGCGAAAGCGGAATGTCGTCGAAACCCACCAGCGCGATATCGTCGGGCACACGCAGGCCGCCCTCGTTAAGCGCGAACAGGCATCCCAGCGCCATCATGTCGTTGGCGGCGAACACGGCATCGGGACGCAGTGCACTTTCAAGCAATGCCTGCCCGGCGTCGTGTCCCGAGGCCTCGTCGAAGTCCCCCGGCAATATCCAGTGATCGATTCCCGGCGCGCCCTGCGCCAGCGCGTCGCGATAGCCGCGCAGGCGTTCGCGGGCATCGAAGTTGTCTTCCGGCCCCGCGATGAAGGCGATGCGCCGATGCCCGGCCCCCAGCAGGTGGCGCATCATCGCCATCGCGCCGCCGTGGTTGTCCACGCCGATCGATGGCTGCCCGGCAGCGGCCATAGCGGGGTTCATCAGCACCACCGGCATCGGCGGCAGGTCTGCGGCCAGGGCCTCGGCGCCGTCCACGAAGGGCGACATCAGCAGCAGCCCGTCCACCCGCCCGCGCATGGTGCGCAGCGCGGCACCCTGTTCCTGCGGGTTGCCGTGGTAACTCGAGACCAGCAGATGCAAGCCGCGCTCGCGCGCCACGTGGTCGATCCCGCGCATCAGCTCGGAAAAGAACTCGCCGTACAGATCCGGCAGGACCACGCCGATGGTCTGGGTGCGGCGGCTGCTCAGGCTGCGGGCGGCGTGGTGCGGGCTGTAGCGCAGTTGCTCGGCCACGCCGAGGATGCGCTGGCGCACGTCCTCGGCCACGTTGGGATGGCCGTTCAACGCACGCGAAACGGTGGCCACCGACACGTTCGCGTGCCGTGCCACATCCCTGATCGTCACGCTCACGCCATCCCTCCGGGCCGTTGCCGCCGGCAAATCCAATCGCATCCAGCGCGTCGCGCCCGGCCGCAGCTGCAGCCCGGTGCAGCGCCACTCACGGCGCCACCACTTCGAAACCTGCCGACTGCGCCGCTTGCGAGCTGCCGCCGACAAACACGGTGAACGTGCCCGGCTCGACCACCCGCTGCATCTGCGCGTCGTACAGCGACAGGTCGTCGAATCCAAGCGTGAATGCCACCTCGCGCGATTCCCCCGGCTGAAGTTCGACGCGCTGGAAGCCGCGCAGTTCGCGCACCGGCCTGGTCACGCTGGCCACGTCGTCGCGCAGGTACAGCTGCACGACCTCGGTGCCTGCGCGCGGGCCGGTGTTGGTCACGCGCACGCGAACCTGCTGCTGCGGTTCGCCAACGGCCACCCTGGCATTCGCGAGCTGCGGGCTGTCGTATTCGAAGCTGGTATAGCTGAGCCCGTGACCGAAGGGATACAGCGGCGTCCACGGCACGTCGATGTACTTGCTGGTGTACTTGTTGTCCTTCGCCGGCGGGCGTCCGGTATTGCGGTGCGCGTGGTAGATCGGCACCTGGCCGACGTTGCGCGGCACCGTCACCGGCAGCTTGCCCGAAGGATTCACGTCGCCGAACAGCACATCGACGATCGCGTTGCCGCCTTCGACGCCGGGAAACCAGGCTTCCAGGATCGCCGGCACCTGGCCCTGCAGCGCGCCGGTCGACAGCGGCCGGCCATTGAGCAGCACCACGACCACCGGCTTGCCGGTCGCGGCCACAGCCAGCGCAAGCTGCTCCTGCACGCCGGGCAGGTCGAGCGACGTGCGATTGTTCGCCTCGGCGCTCATCTCCGGATGCTCGCCGAGGAACATCAGCACCGCGTCGGCCTGGCGCGCGGCGCGCACGGCGGAGTCAAAGCCTGAAGTGTCGTCATCGTTGATCGCCGCGCCCTTCGCGACGACCAGCTTCGTCCGCTCGCCAACGGCATCGCGCAGCGCGTCCAGCGGGGTCACCGCATCCTCCGGCCGACCGATGCCCACCCAGTTGCCGAGCATCGCCCAGGGTTCATCGGCCAGCGGCCCGATCACTGCCAGCGAGCGTAGCGACTTCGACAAGGGCAGCACGTCGCCCTCGTTCTCCAGCAACACCATCGACTTCTGCGCCATGCGGCGTGCCGCCGCGCGGTGCTCGGGTGTCAGCGTCATCGCCTGCTGCCGGGCGCTGTCCTTGCAGTACCGGTATGGATCCTGGAACAGGCCGAGCCGGAACTTGGCGTTGAGCACGCGCCGCACCGAAGCATCGACCTCGGCCAGCGGCACGCGTCCGGCCTCGACCGCGGCGGGCAGATCCTCGAGGTAGATCGCGCTGACCATGTCCACGTCCACGCCGGCGCGCAGGCCCAGGCGGCCCGCCTCCTCGCGGGTCCCTGCCACGCCGTGCGGCATCAGCTCCATCACCCCGGTGTAGTCGCTGACCAGCAGGCCATCCCAGCCCCACTCGCCGCGCAGCAGGTCCTGGATCAGCGGCTTGTGCGCATGCATCGGCACGCCGGCGATCTCGTTGAAGCTGGCCATGATCGACTGCGCCCCGGCATCGATCGCGGCCTTGAACGGCGGCAGGTAGACCTCATGCAGGGTGCGCTCGGAGATATCCGCCACGTCGTAGTCGCGACCGCCTTCGGCCGCGCCGTAGCCGACGAAGTGCTTGGCGGTGGCCAGCAGCGTGTCCGGCGCGGCCAGGTCCTCGCCCTGGAAGCCGCGCACACGGGCCGCAGCCAGCACCGAGCCCAGGTACGGGTCCTCGCCAGCGCCTTCCACGACGCGGCCCCAGCGCGGGTCGCGCGCGATGTCGACCATCGGCGCATAGGTCCAGTGCACGCCGTGGGCGGTGGCCTCCACCGCAGCCACGCGGGCGCCGTTGCGCACTTCGTCGGGATCGAAGCTCGAGGCCTCGCCCAGCGGCACCGGAAACACCGTGCGCATGCCATGGATCACGTCGTAGGCGAACAGCAGCGGGATGCCCAGGCGCGAGTCCTCGACCGCGATCCGCTGCAGCCTGCAGGTCAGTTCGGCCCCGTGGGTGCCGAGCCAGGAACCGATCTGGCCCTGCCGCACCTGGTCCTCGCTGCCGGACATCGCCGCCGGACCGGTGTTGTTGCCCACGCCCGGCGGCTGGTTGAGCTGGCCGAGCTTCTCGGCCAGGGTCATCCTGGCCATCAGCGCATCGACGAAGGCCCGTTCGGCGGCCAGGTCACCGGCCGAGGTCCGCGGCGGAGGGGGTGCAGCCCAGGCGGCAGGTGCGGCCAGGGCCGCCGCCAGCAGGCCGGTCAGGACGGGGACGATGCGCCTCGTCGAGGTGCGCGAAGCAGTCATGGCGTCGGCCGGAAAACATGGAGTTGGCCGAATGTAAACGTTTCCAGCCCGCCATGCATGGCACGCCGCAGCATTGCAGCCGGCGGCATGGCTGACCTGGCTGGCTAAGGCAGTACCCGGCGGAAGGGGCGCACGTCCACCCGCACATACACGCCCGCCCCGACGTAGGGATCGGCCTGCGCCCACGTCCGCGCCGCCTCCAGCGATTCGAATTCGGCGATCACGATGCTGCCGCTGAAGCCTGCAGGACCCGGATCCTCCGCGTCGATCGCCGGACAGGGGCCGGCCAGCAGCAGCCTGCCCTCGTCGCGCAGCGCGGTCAGCCGCGCCAGGTGCGCCTCGCGCGCGGCCAGGCGCCTGTCCAGCACCGCTTCACCGTCGTGACCCTCGATCGCATACCACATGTCCATGCTCCCGCCTGACCGCCGGTGATTCTAGCCGTCATGACCGCTGGACAGCCTGCACGCCCTGCGCTTACCCTAGGGTCCAAGGTTCCGCAGCCGAACGCCGCTCACGTCGCTCAAGGACGCATAGTCGCGACCCTTCGGCCAGACCCGTCGCCCCCTTCGCAGTTTCCTGCCGGTTTCCGGCGTGGCCTGCACGTGGCGGCCGGTCGCAAAACGCTTTGACCAGTGCTGGTGTTCGGACCCGTGCATGCCGGGGATGCCCGCCCGCACGCGCAGTCCTTGGCCGTTCGCCGGCCTCGCACTACCCGCTACGCAAGACGGCCCGGAGGGGGCCGCACCTCGAATGAGCCAACCCGCCCAGGACAACGCCGCGCAGGCGCACGCCCATCCGCAGCAGCAGGAAATGCCGCTGGCGGTGGTGCACGGCCAGCCGGTGCTGCAGATCCCGCAGGACCTGTACATCCCGCCGGATGCGCTCGAGGTGATCCTCGAGGCGTTCGAAGGTCCGCTCGACCTGCTGCTGTACCTGATCCGCCGCCAGAACCTGGACATCCTCGACATCCCGGTCGCGGAGATCACGCGCCAGTACGTCGACTACATCGGGGTGATGCAGGAGCTGCGCTTCGAGCTGGCGGCCGAATACCTGGTGATGGCCGCGATCCTGGCCGAGATCAAGTCGCGGATGCTGCTGCCGCGGCCAGCCAGCGAGGAAGATGACGAAAGCGATCCGCGCGCGGACCTGGTGCGGCGGCTGCAGGAATACGAACGCTTCAAGCAGGCGGCCGAAGACCTGGACACCCTGCCCCGCATGGAGCGCGACACCGCGCCCGCCACGGCGTTCGTGCCGGACCGGGCCGCGGTCAAGGCGCCGCCGCCGGTGGAGCTGCGCGAGATGCTGATGGCGCTGCACGACGTGCTCAAGCGCGCCGAGCTGCTCACCAGCCACGCGATCCGCCGCGACGCGCTGAGCGTGCGCCAGCGCATGGGCGAACTGCTGGGCAAGCTCGAAGACGGCGCGTTCCATCGTTTCGAAGCGCTGTTCGACGCCAACGAGGGCCGGCTTGGCGTCGTGGTCACCTTCCTGTCGGTGCTGGAGCTGGCCAAGGAGCGCCTGCTCGACGTGGTGCAGGACGCTCCGCTCGCGCCGATCTACGTGAAGTCGCTCGCCGTCGGCCGCGCGGCCGAGGAACCCCTGGAGTTCTCCAGCGAGTTCGACGACGAGCCGGCGGAGGGGTCCGACGCCTGAGCAACGGGCGCCCGTCCTGGCTGCCCGCCGCCTCGCCAGCAACCCTGCGCAGAATTCGCACCACCACGCGTCGCCCGCCCGGGCCGCCGCGGCAAGTCCCACCCGACCCCCAACCACACACAACCGACAGTCGATGGATCAATCGCTCATCAACCGCATCGTGGAGGCCGCGCTGCTGGCCTCCAGCCAGCCGCTGACGGTCGTCCAGTTGGGCGGGCTGTTCCCGCTCGACGAACCGGCACCGGACGGCAGCATCCAGGCCGCACTCGAGTTGCTGCAGGCGCAATGCGCCGACCGCGGCGTGGAACTGGTCGAGGTCGCTTCCGGCTGGCGCTACCAGGTCAGGGCCGACGTGCATGCCTGGGTCGCCCGGCTGTGGACCGAGCGCCAGGTCAAGTACACCCGCGCCACGCTGGAAACGCTGGCGCTGATCGCCTACCGGCAGCCGATCACCCGCGGCGAGATCGAACAGGTGCGCGGCGTGGCGACCAACAGCAACATCATCAAGGCACTGGAAGAGCGCGAGTGGATCCGCGTGGTCGGCCATCGCGACATGCCGGGCCGGCCGGAGCTGCTGGGCACCACCCGCGCCTTCCTCGACTATTTCGGCCTCAAGCGCCTGGATGAGCTGCCGCCGCTGTCGGAACTCAAGGATTTCGGCGAGCTGGAACCGCAGTTCGAGTTCGAAGGCGAGCGCGCCGTTGGCGGCATCGCCACCGGCAACGAAGCGGCGCACGGCGATGCGGACCTCGACGGCGACATCGCGGCCAACGATGCCGATGCCGCGGACAACGGGCAGGACACCGAGGCCTCCGGAGCACAGGCAGGCCAGGACAGCGGGATCGCCTCCGCCGATCGGGACATGGAAACCGCCAGCGACGTTGCCGCCACCAGCGAAGCCGGTGACCCGGCGGATGCAGGCGAAGACGCAGCCTCCAGGACCATTGCAGACAGCACCCTTTCCGACGACCGCGGCGACGTGGTCGACGGTGAACTGACGGACCCCACGCCCGGCGAGACCGGGGACGGGACCGTCGATGACGAACACGATACCCCCCACCACCCCGACGGCAACGATGCCGCGGCCGACCAGCAGGACGCCCTCGCCGAAGACGGCGACAGCACCCGGAGCAGACATGAGTGAGCAACACCCCACCGGCAGCCGCAAGCTGTCGCTCAAGCGCGGCGAAGACAAGGCCGCCGATACCGCACCCAAGCTCGAAGAGCGCCTGCACAAGGTGCTGGCCCAGGCGGGCCTCGGCTCGCGCCGCGCGCTGGAACAGCGCATCGCCGATGGCCTGGTCAAGGTCAACGGCGAGGTCGCGCAGACCGGCATGTCGGTCAAGGGCGGCGACCGCATCGAGATCGACGGCCGCCAGTTCGTCGCCAGCGCGCTGAGCGAGCCGGCGCGCGTGCTGATGTACAACAAGCCCGAGGGCGAAGTGACCACGCGCGAGGACCCCGAAGGCCGGCCGACGATCTTCGAGTCCCTGCCCGCGCTCAAGGGTGCGCGCTGGATCGCGATCGGCCGGCTCGACATCAACACCACCGGCCTGCTGCTGCTGACCACCGATGGCGAGCTCGCCAACGCGATGATGCATCCGTCCTACGAGATGGAGCGCGAGTACGTGTGCCGCGTGCGTGCGCCCGAGGGCGAGGAAACGGTGTCGGAGAAGATCGTCGACCGGCTCGCGCGCGGCGTCGCGCTGGAGGATGGCCCGGCCAAGTTCGACGAGATCAAGCGCATCGGCGGCACCGACTCGAACGAATGGTTCCAGGTGATGCTCAAGGAGGGCCGCAACCGCGAGGTGCGCCGCCTGTGGGAGTCGCAGGGCTGCCAGGTCAGCCGCCTCAAGCGCATCCGCTACGGCAAGGTCGCGCTGCCGCAGACGCTGCTGCGCGGGCAGTCGCTGGAGCTGGCCGACGCGCAGGTCGAGACGCTGCGCAAGGAGCTCAAGCTCGAGGAAGGCCCGCCGCCGGCACTGACCCTGCTGCCGGTGATCGGCCAGCGCAAGGCCGCCAAGTCGACCGTGCACGTGGGCGACGACCGTCGTCCGCAGGGCTATGTCAACGGACACAACACCGCCGACGAAGGGCGTGAACTGCGCCGCTTCGACCACGTGCGCGAGGATCGGCGCGGGCGTGGCGGCAAGAAGCCGCACGGCGGCCTGACCGTCAGCGGCGAACAGGCGGCCAAGCAGTCGCAGAAGCCGTTCAAGCAGCGCACCCAGAAGGGTCCCAAGCCCTTGCCGGACGGCAACCCGGCCGCGTTCCGCACCTGGTATGTGCCCGATGGCGTCGACACCGGTCCGGCCGGCCACCGCAACGCCGATGGCCGTGGCCCGCGCAAGCCAGGTCCGGGCAAGCGCGGCCCGGGCGGTGGACAGGGCCGTGCCAAGGCGGCGCATCCCTACGGCCATCCCGGTGGCGCGCCGAGCTTTCCCTCCGACCATGCATCGCCCGGCCACAACCCGAACACGGCACGTCCGCGGGGTCCGCGGCCCGGCGGGCCACGTCCGGCGGGTCCGCGTCCGGGCGGCAATGCCAAGGGCCCGCGCCCAGGCGGCGGCGGTGGCAACCGCAATGGCGGCGGCAACCGCGGTCCACGCGGCGGCAATCGCTGAAGTCCGGCCCGCGCCAACCGTGCGCGGGCGTCAGGACGGCGATCCCGCGCGATGGGCGGGAGACGGAGGTACTGCCGCGTAAAGGCAGTACCGTTCCGAGGCTGACAGCCTGCGTTCGCAACCGGGATCGGAGCTGTCATCCCGGGGCCAGCGTGGGATCCTCGATCCCGCCGGGCGACTCCGGCCCGCGGAGAGATTCCTCACTTCGTTCGGAATGACCTCCCGGAACGACATCGTCGTCCGGGATGACATCGCAACCAGACGATGGGCCTACCGCTCAGGCAGCCGCCCCTCGCAGCCGACACACGCGGCCGTCATTCGCAGCTGTCATCCCCAGCGTAGCGAGGGATCTGGCCTGACGCCCCGGGCGCCCGCCGGCCAGGCAATCCCGGCGGCGCGTCAGACTGCGTCGCGTGCGACTTCGCGCAGCCTGCCTTCATGCAGTTCGACCACACGATCGAGCTTGCGCGCAAGGCGACGGTCGTGGGTGACCAGCGCCAGGCTCGTGCGCTGGGCGCGATTGAGTTCCAGCATCAGCTCGAACACGGTCGCGGCGGTGCGCTCGTCCAGGTTGCCCGTGGGCTCGTCGCCCAGCACGCAGGCGGGACGATTGACCAGGGCGCGCGCCACCGCGGCGCGCTGGCGTTCGCCGCCCGACAGTTCCCCGGGCTTGTGCTCCAGCCGGTGCCCAAGACCCACCGCTTCCAGCAGCTCGCGTGCCCGCACCGACGCCACGTTCGCCGCGGTTCCGCCCAGCAGCACCGGCAGCATCACGTTCTCCACCGCGGTGAATTCCGGCAGCAGGTGGTGGAACTGGTAGACGAAGCCCAGCGCCCGGTTGCGCAGCTGGCCGCGCGCGGCATCCGACAGCGTGCTCATCTTCTGCCCGGCCACGTAGACCTCGCCGCTGGTCGGCGTGTCGAGCCCGCCCAGCAGGTGCAGCAGGGTGCTTTTGCCGGCGCCCGAGGCACCGAGGATCGCGACCGTCTCACCCGCCTCGACATGGAAGTCCAGCCCGTCGAACACCGGCGTGCGCATGCTGCCTTCGGCATAGGTCTTGCCGAGCTGCTCGGCGCGGATCACGGTCGAATCGTCGGGCGTGCCTGCACCGTCGCCCGGCTCCTGAAGCATGCGCCCGGTCTCCGGGTCGGCGACAAGGATGTTGCGATCACTCATAGCGCAGCGCCTCCGCCGGTGCCGTGCGCGCTGCGCGCCAGGCCGGATAGATGGTGGCGAGGAACGCCATCAGCAGCGCGACGGCCGCGATCATGACCACGTCCCCGCCCTGCAGGTCGATGGGCAGCCCGGTCACGTAGTACACGTCCTCGGGCATCAGCACCACGTCGAAGGCGCGCTCGATCGCACGCAGGATGTGCTCGAGGTTGAACGTCAGTACCAGGCCGCCGATCACGCCGGCCACCGTGCCGATCAGGCCGATCAGCGTGCCCTGCACGACGAACACCTGCATCACCCCGCCGGGCGTCAGCCCCAGCGTGCGCAGGATGGCGATGTCGGCGAGCTTGTCGGTCACCAGCATCACCTGCGAGCTGAGCAGGGAGAACGCGCCCATCAGGATGATCAGCGACAGCAGGATGCCGATCATGGTCTTCTCGAGCTTCAGCGCGCGGAACATGTTGGCGTTTTCCATGCTCCAGTCGCTGACCCGGTAATAGCTGCGGTTCTCGGCCGCGAGCGCCTGCGCCAGGTCGGCCGCGACGTTCCAGGCCTGGTCCATGTCGTGCAGCTTCAGGCGCACCCCGGTGACGCCATCGCCCATGCGCATCACGCGCTGCGCGTCCTGGATGTTCACCACCGCCAGGCGGCGGTCGAAGTCCTGGTACCCGGCCTCGAAGATGCCGCTCACGGTAAAGCGCTTGAGCTGCGGCATCGCGCCCATCGGCGTGACCTGGAAATCGGTGGTGACCACGACCTTGTCGCCGACGCGTGCGCCCAGCCATTGCGCCAGTTCCTTGCCCAGCACGATGTTGAACTCGCCCGGCGCCAGGTCCGACAGCGCACCCTGCACCATCCATTCGGCCAGGTCGGACACCTGCGCCTCGTCCTGCGGCGAGACGCCGCGGATCGCCGCAGGCTCCTGCCGCGCGCCGCGCAGCAGCGCCTGCGCGTCGATATAGGGGGCGGCCCCGGAAATGCGCGGATCGCGCTTGGCGACCTCGATCGCGTGTGGCCAGCCGCTCATGGCCTCGCCGTCGGCGCTGACCGTGGCGTGCGCGACCATGCCAAGCATGCGGTCCTTGATCTCGCGCTGGAATCCGCTCATCACCGCCAGCGTGGTGATCAACACCATCACGCCGATCGCGATGCCGAGAATCGAGGCCAGCGAAATGAAGGAGATGAAGCCATTGCGCCGCTTTGCGCGCAGGTAACGCAGGCCGATGGCGACGGGGACAGGCTTGAACATGCGGCGCGGTCAGCGTGCGCGCGCGCGGCGGGCGCCGCAGGGCCGGGCATAACGGGTCGGTCGCGGCATCGGCATCATCGAAGCGGTGGCTCGTCGCGGAACGGGCCGCTATGGTGCCATCGAAGCCCCGCGTACGGCATCACGCGACACCGGAGCGGCCAGTCGCAGTTCACGTCGCCGCGGCGCCGGCAGCATGTCCGGCCACCAGGCGCAATGCTGCCAGCGCCCTCGCCCGTCGCGCCAGCGCGCAAAGGCCAGCGGACCGCGCCAATGCAGGCGGAAGTCCGCGGCGGCCTCGGCGTCGACCAGGGGCGTGGCGCCAGCGCGGAACACGAAGGTGCGGGGGCTGCGGCTATGTTCCCGCCAGAGCAGCCAGGCGCCATAGGCCCAGGCGCACACCGCCGCCGGCCACGCGATCCGGGCGGGCAGGTCCGAGGCCAGCAGCGCACAGCTGGCGGAGACGCCCAGCAGCGCGATCGCAGCGCCCAGCCAGCGCGAGGGTCGCCAGTCGATCCGGGCCGTGCCGTGGAAGGCGTTGCGATCAGGCGGCAGGGAGCGCGCGGATGCTGCGGACGAGCGCGTCGAGTTCGGCATCGCTGGCGGCCTCGTGGCCCATGAACCAGTGCCAGAGCCTATCGTCCTCGCAGTCCAGCAGCCGTAGGAAAACGCCCCGCTGCGCTTCGGAGGCCGCCGCCCATTCGCGGTCCAGCCAGCGCTCGAACAACTGGTCGAGTTCGCGCATGCCGCGCCGGCAGCGCCAGCGGATGCGTTTGAGTTCGGGATCCGGCGGTGCGAGGTTCATTCGAGGATCGATCCTTGGAGGGCGCGTCGGCATCGCCTGGTCGGCATGCCAGCCGGCGCTGATGCCCGCCTCCCAGTAGGAGCGGCTTCAGCCGCGACCACACCGTTTCAGCATCGTCGCTTCGACGGTCGCGCCCGAAGGCGCCCCCACAAAGCAGATGCATCCTGCGACACGCCTGCTTCCCTGTAGGAGCGGCTTCAGCCGCGACCACACCGTTTCAGCACCATCGCTTCGACGATCGCGCCTGACGCGCTCCTCCAGCAGCAGGGATCGTGCGACACGCGCTGCTGCAGGAGCGGCTTCAACCGCGGCGACCACGACGTGGCCGCTTCACCGCCGCAGCCCCTGCCTTCTTCAGCCGTGCCGCGCCAGCATCAGCTGCTTGATCGAGCCGATCGCCTTGGCCGGGTTCAGCCCCTTCGGGCAGGTGCGCGCGCAGTTCATGATGGTGTGGCAGCGGTAGAGCTTGAACGGATCCTCGAGGTCGTCCAGGCGCCCGCCGGTGTCTTCGTCGCGGCTGTCGATGATCCACCGGTAGGCCTGCAGCAGCACCGCCGGGCCGAGGTAACGCTCGCCGTTCCACCAGTAGCTCGGGCAACTGGTCGTGCAGCAGGCGCACAGGATGCATTCGTACAGACCGTCGAGCTTGTCGCGATCGGCCGGCGACTGCAGGCGTTCGCGGTCCGGCGGCGGCACGCTCTGGGTGCGCAGCCAGGGCTGGATCGAGGCGTATTGCGCGTAGAAGTGGGTCATGTCGGGCACCAGATCCTTGACCACGCTCATATGCGGCAGCGGGTAGATCGGGACCTCGGCCTTGGCGCAATCGTCGATCGCGCGCGTGCAGGCCAGGGTGTTGGTGCCGTCGATGTTCATCGCGCACGAGCCGCAGATGCCCTCGCGGCACGAGCGGCGGAAGGTCAGCGTCGGGTCGACCTCGTTCTTGATCTTGATCAGCGCGTCCAGGACCATCGGGCCGCACTTGTCGAGGTCGACCTCGTAGGTATCGGTGCGCGGGTTCTGGCCGTCGTCCGGGTTCCAGCGGTACACCTTGAAGGTGCGCACGCGGGTCGCACCGGCAGGCGCCTGGAAGTGGCGGCCCTTGCCGATCTTCGAGTTCTTCGGGAGGGTGAATTCGGCCATTTCGCTATTCCTGCAACATTTTTGTAGGAGCGGCTTCAGCCGCGAGCTTTCAACGATGGAGCGACGGGTGCAAAGAGCTCGCGGCTGAAGCCGCTCCTACAAGATCAGTAAACGCGTGCCACGGGCGGCACCACCTGGACTTCGTCGTCGAGGGTGTACATGTGCACGGGGCGGTAGTCGATGCGGGTATTGCCCGCCTCGTCCATCCAGCACAGCGTGTGCTTGTGCCAGTTCGCATCGTCGCGGTCCGGGAAGTCCTCGCGCGCATGCGCGCCGCGCGATTCCTTGCGGTTCTCTGCCGAGGTGATGGTCACAAGCGCCTGGCCCAGCAGGTTCTGCAGCTCCAGGGTTTCGATCAGGTCGGAGTTCCAGACCAGCGAGCGGTCGCTGACGCGCACGTCGGCGAAGGAGTCGCGGATCTCGCGCACCTGCTGTACGCCCTCGGCCAGCGTCTCCTGCGTGCGGAACACCGCCGCGTGGCCCTGCATCGAGCGCTGCATGTTGTCGCGGATGACGGCCGTCGGCGTGTCGCCGCTGGCGTTGCGCAGGCGGTCGAGGTTGCTGATCGCCTTGTCGGTGGCATCGCCCGCCAGGCGCTTGTGCGGCTGGCCCGGCTTGATCGTCTCGGCGCAGCGGTTGGCCACCGCACGCCCGAACACCACCAGGTCGAGCAGCGAGTTCGAACCCAGGCGGTTGGCGCCGTGCACAGACACGCAGGCAGCCTCGCCGATGGAGTACAGGCCCGGCACCACCGCATCGGGGTCGCCGTTCTTCAGCTGCACCACTTCGCCGTGGTAGTTGGTCGGCACGCCGCCCATGTTGTAGTGCACGGTCGGGATCACCGGGATCGGCTGCTTCTCCACATCGACGCCGGCGAAGATCTTCGCGCTCTCGGCGATGCCCGGCAGCTTCTTGTGGATGTCGGCCGGGTCGAGATGGGTCAGGTCCAGGAAAATGTGATCCTTGTGCTCGCCAACGCCGCGGCCCTCGCGGATTTCCATGGTCATCGAGCGACTGACCACGTCGCGCGAGGCCAGGTCCTTGGCGTTGGGCGCGTAGCGCTCCATGAAGCGCTCGCCGTTGGAATTGCGCAGGATGCCGCCTTCGCCGCGCACGCCTTCGGTGATCAGGCAGCCCGCGCCATAGATGCCGGTCGGGTGGAACTGCACGAACTCCATGTCCTGCAGGCCCAGGCCGGCGCGCAGCGCCATGCCGCCGCCGTCGCCGGTGCAGGTGTGCGCCGAGGTTGCCGAGAAGTAGGCGCGACCGTAGCCGCCGGTGGCCAGCACCGTGCCATGCGCGCGGAACAGGTGCAGCGTGCCCTCGGCCATGTCGATGGCCAGCACGCCCTTGCAGGCGCCCTCCTCGTCCATGATCAGGTCGAGCGCGAAGTATTCGACGAAGAACTCGGCCTGGTGCGCCAGCGACTGCTGGTACAGCGTGTGCAGGATGGCGTGGCCGGTGCGGTCGGCCGCGGCGCAGGTGCGCTGCGCGGTGCCCTTGCCGTAGTGCGTGGTCATGCCGCCGAAGGGGCGCTGGTAGATCTTGCCCTCCTCGGTGCGCGAGAACGGCACGCCCTGGTGCTCGAGCTCGATGATCGCCGGGATCGCCTCGCGGCACATGTACTGGATGGCGTCCTGGTCGCCCAGCCAGTCCGAACCCTTGATGGTGTCGTAGAAATGGAAGCGCCAGTCGTCTTCGCCCATGTTGCCCAGCGCGGCGGAAATGCCGCCCTGCGCCGCCACGGTGTGCGAGCGGGTCGGAAAGACCTTGGTGATGCACGCGGTCTTCAGGCCCTTGTGCGCGAGCCCGAAGGTCGCGCGCAGGCCGGCGCCGCCGGCGCCGACGACGATCATGTCGTACTGGTGTTCAGTGATGGGATACGCGGACGTCATCGCAGGCTCACGAGGCAAAGGCGATGCGGGCGATCGCATACAGCGACGCGATGGCGCCCAGCCCGCACAGGAAGTTGTTGAGGAAGTGCGCGGTGATCTCGAGCGAGCGCGTATGCACGTAGTCCTCGATCACGATCTGCAGGCCGAGCTTGGCGTGCCAGAACATGCTGACCAGGAACACCGCGAAGATGATGGTGTTCCAGGGCCGCGCGATGATGCCGCGCGCCGTCTCCAGGTCCGCGCCCACCAGGGTGACCAGGGTCCAGACGAACCAGATCGCCAGCGGCGCGAGGACGATCGCGGTGACCCGCTGCGTCCAGAAGTGGTCGGTACCCGACTTGCCCGCGCCAAGCCCGCGCGCGCGCTTGAGCGGCGTGCGGAACGGCGCCGCGCGCGAAGTTTCTCCACCGCCGCTCATGCCATGCCCCTCATGCCGAAGAACCAGATCAGACCGGTAAGCACGAAGCCCACCACGAACACCGCGTAACCCGAGGCGTAGACCTTCGGGATCTCGAAGCCCCAGCCCGCATCCCACAGCAAGTGGCGGATGCCGTTGAGCAAGTGGTACACGAGTGCCAGGGTAAAGCCGAACAGGAAGGCCAGGCCCAGCGGCGAGGACCACTGTCGCGACGCGAACTCGTAGGCGTCGCCGCCAATGGCGATGGCCATCAGCCACCACACCAGCGAGATGCCGCCCAGCGCCAGCGAGATGCCGGTGATGCGATGCAGGATCGACATCAGCGAAGTGATCTGGAAGCGGTAGGTCTGTCCCAGCATGAAGGGGGACAGGGGGCGTTTGCGGTATGCCATCGCTGGCTGGTCTCCTCGCTGGCGGCAGGGCCGCGTGGCTGGATCGGGGTGGCCGACCCGGCGTCGGCCCCGCAGGGAATCAGAAATCGATGCAGCGGCCGTTCTTTTCCCAGTCTCCGTACCGGGTGGGGTCGAGGCCATCGTGGCCGTTGACACCGGATGTCGCGGGCGAATCCGGCACCGTGGTCGGGGGCGTTCGGGCAACCGGAGGTTGCGTCGCTGCCTTGGCCCCGTCGGTGCCTGGTTCGCCTAAGATGTCCTGGCCGTTCACGAGCGAAAGTTTAAGTCCCACGCCCATGTCCGACAAGCCAAACGCAAACACTGGCACATTTTTCGCCATTCCAGGCTGGAGCGTGCTCAGCCTCCATGGGGTGGACGCGCGTCGTTTCGCGCAGGCCCAGTTCATGGGCGATGTCGACGCGCTGGCCGACGGGCACTGGCACTGGAATGGATGGCTGACGCCCAAGGGACGCGTGATCGCCGTGTTCGCGCTGCTCCGGCACGACGCGGACCACCTGCGCCTGCTGCTGGCGGATTCCGATGCGGTGGCGTTCGTGGCGGCGCTGTCGCGTTTCGTGTTCCGCAGCAAGCTGCGTATCGCGCACGAGCCCCACCTGCATGTGAGCGGGCGCTTCGACGCGCCGGACGTGGCCAGCGGCGCTTCGTTTGCCGGCATCGCGGAGCCTGCGACGCTGCAGTTGGACCTCGGTGGTGCCGGCGGTCCGCGCACCCTGGCGGTCGCCGCCACGCCAGCGCCCGAAGACGCCGAGGCCGCCGCGCGCTGGCGCGCCGCCGATCTTGCCCACGGCCTGCCGCGGCTGTCGCCCGACCAGGTCGAACAGTGGACCCCGCAGCAGCTCTCCCTGGACCGCCTGCGCGCCTACAGCGTGAAGAAGGGCTGCTATCCCGGCCAGGAAATCGTGGCGCGCACGCACTTTCTCGGCCAGGCCAAGCGCGGGCTGGTCCGGCTGTCTGCCACCGCCGAGATTCAATCCGGCGACGTGTTTGCCGCCGATGCGCCCGACCGCGCCGCGGGCCGCATCGCCAGCCGCGCGGGCAACGAGGCATTGGCCGTGCTGCCGGTCGAGATCGGCGAGGGTCCGTTCCAGGTCGACGGCCTGGAGTGCCGGCGCCTGCCGCTGCTGGACGGCCTGGCGCGCTGAGCGGCCTTGCCACCGGTAGCTGCCGCCAGCACGGCCAAAGCGGTCATCCCTGGCTGCGCGCGAGCCCGGGAAGTCCGGATATCCACAAGTCGGCGAATCCGCGAATCCGTCGGCGGATCCGCTTGTCATCCCGACCGCAGGAAGGAATCTGCGGCGCGACAATGTCCCCACGCAATCCCGCCCTGCTGTGGCGCCCCAACCTGCCGGGCCAAGTCCAGCGCGCCAATGGTCGGTCGATCAGCGGCGGGTCACGCCCAGTCAGCGCACCTGGCCTGCCAGGACACCGGCCGCCGCCACGATCTCCGCATCCGATGGAATCACCAGGAAGGCCGCACCCGCCAGCGGTGTGAACGTGTCGGCGCCCACCACGCGCCGCAATGGCTTGTCGCCCAGGCCGGCCTCCGCGATCGCGGTGATGATGCCCTCGCCCACGCCTGCGCTGCGCCGGCCCTCGTCGACCACCAGGATGCGCGCGCATTCGCCCGCATGGCGCGCGATGGCGACTTCGTTGAGCGGCAGCAGCCAGCGCAGGTCGACCACCCGCACCTTCCAGCCGTGCGCCGCTTCGATGGCGCGGGCGGCACGCAGGCTCATCGGCACGCCATTGCCGAAGGTGAAGACGACCAGGTCTTTCGCATCGGCGCCGTAGACGCGTTCCTCGCCCAGCGGCATCGCCTGGTCCGGCGGCGGGTACGCCGTCAGCCAACCGCCATCGCCGGCTTCGTGCAGGTCCTTGGCCATGTACAGCGCGATCGGCTCCAGGAAGGCGCAGACGCGACCGTCCACCTTCGCCAGCGCCACCAGCGTGCGCAGCATGGTCGCGGCATCGTCGCCGCGGCTGGGGCAGCCGATCACCAGGCCCGGGATGTCGCGCAGCGCGGTGATCGAATTGTCGTTGTGGAAGTGCCCGCCGAATCCGCGCTGGTAGCCCAGCGAGGCGATGCGCATGACCATCGGGTTGCGGTACTGGCCGTTGCTGAAGAACTGCAGGCTGGCCGCCTCGCCGCGGATCTGGTCGCAGGCATTGTGGAAATAGGCCAGGTACTGGATCTCGGGCAGCGCCAACATGCCCATGTTGGCGAAGCCCTGTGCCAGGCCGAGGATGATGGTCTCGTCCAGCAGCGTGTTGAACACGCGGCGCGGGCCGAAGGCCTTCTGCAGGCCCTTGGTCACCGTGTACACGCCGCCCTTCTGCGCCACGTCCTCGCCGAACAGCAGGGTCTCCGGATACTTGGCAAACAGGTCGTGCAGCGCGGCGTTGATCTGCACGGCCAGGTGTTTGGGCCCTTGCGTTTCCGGAAGCTTCGCCTCGCCACCGAACGCCCTTGCGCGTGCCTCGCCGTCGGCCACGCGGGCAGCCTCGGCCTGCACCGCGGCCGGCGTGTACGGCGCCAGCGGCGCCATCACGTCCTCCAGGCTAGACAGGCGCGGGCGACGGTCTGCGTCTTCCGCGGCGGCAAAGCACTTGGCGCGGGTGGACTCATAGAGCGCGAGCACCTCGTCCTTCGACATCAACCCGGATTCGAGCGCGATCGCGGCCGAACGCAGCAGCGGGTCGGTCGCCTCCACCGCGCACAGCTCCTCGATGCTGCGCCATTCGATCTCGAAATCGGTGCCGGCGTGGCCCATGATCCGGGTGGTGCGCAGGTGCAGGAAGGTCGGACGGCGCGTGCGGCGGCAGTGTTCGACCGCGCGCTGCACGTCGGCGTAGCCGTTGGCGAGATCAAGGCCGTCGGCGGCGAAGTAGTCCAGGTCAGGACGGTGCGCGAAGTTGCGCGCCACCCAGCCGTCTGGCGTCTTGACCGAGATGCCGATGCCGTTGTCCTCGCACACGAACAGGACCGGCGCCGGAAGCTTCTGGTATGCCGTCCACGCCGCCGCATTGAACGCGGTCTGCGCGGTGGCATGGTTGCTGGAGGCATCGCCAAAGGAGCAGATCGCGATGCTGTCGTCCGGGATCGGCAGCGCATGGCCGATGCGGCGCGCCTGCTCGATCGCCACCGCCGTGCCGAAGGCCTTGGGCAGGTGCGAGGCGATGGTCGAGGTCTGCGGCAGCACCCACAGCGGCTTGCTGCCCCAGACCTTGTGGCGACCGCCGCTGGCTGGATCATCCTTCGAAGCGGCGAAGGACAGCGCCGAGTCCATCACCGGATCCATGCCCGGCAGCTTGCGGAAGCGCTCGGCCATGAAGCCGCCGCTGCGGTAGTGCAGGAAGGCAGGATCGGTATGGCGCGTCAGGCGCGCGACCATCGCATTGCCTTCGTGGCCGCTGGAACCGATGGTGTAGAAGACCTTGTTCTGCACGCGCAGCACGCGCGCCATCAGGTCGAGGTGGCGGCTGACCAGCTGCGATTCGAACAGCTCGCGGAAGCCGCGCGCATCCAGTGCGCTGCCGTCGAGGACCGCATCTGCTTCGGCAGGCTTCGGGTCGGCACGGCCGCTCCAGCCGCGCACGAACTCCTGGAAGTTGAGGTCGCAGATCTCGGCGCGGTTGAGGCCCTTCATGCGGGCCGGGATGGGACTGGGGACGGTGGCGAACATGCGGACACTCTTTCCATTGCGGGCATGGCCCGCCTTCATTGCCGCGGCCTCAGCCGCTGCGATTCGATTGCGCGATCCACTCGCGGGCCTGACCCGACGCCGCGGGCATCGCGACGAAGCCGGGCATCGCGCGCACACGCGCCAGCCAGTCCAGCAGCGCCGGATAGCCCGATAGATCGAAACCACCGTCGCCGGCCACCGAGGTGTAGGCGAACAGCGCGATGTCCGCGATGCCGTAATCCGGACCGGTGAACCACGGCTGCGCGGCCAGGTGCCGCTCCATCACGGCCAGCGCCTGGTGGCCGCGCTCGCGCAGCCGCGGCAGTTCGGCGCGGCGCGGGGAATCCGGCGGCGTCCAGCCGCTGATGAAGCGGGCGACAGCGATGCACGGCTCGTGGCTGTACTGCTCGAAGAACATCCAGCCCAATGCCTGCGCGCGCTGCCAGGGATCGGCCGGCAGGTAGCGCGTGCCTTCGGCCAGCCAGTGCAGGATCGCGTTCGACTCGACCAGGATCCGGCCATCATCGAGCTCCAGCATCGGCACCTTGCCGTTGGGATTCTTCGCAAGGTAGCCGGGGCTGCGGGTCTCGCCGCCAAGCAGATCGACCTCGATCCAGCGATAGGGCCGGCCGACTTGCTCAAGCAGCAGGCGCAGCTTGTGGCAGTTGCCCGACCACGAAACGCCGTGAACCTTGATCATGTCGCGCGCTCCCGTCGGCCGCACCATTGCTCGCGTGTCTGCGCCCAGATCTGGCAGGGGGCGTCCTCGAATGGCGGCGGCAGCCTGCCGGGTCCGCGCAGGGTCGAACCGAGCCGCTGCGCGACCTTCTGCGAGGCGGCATTCTCCGGCGCGATGCAGTGGATGAAGTCGTCCCAGCCGAGGTTGGCCAGCGCCCAGTCGATCGCCGCCGTCAGGCCCTCGATCGCATAGCCGCTGCCCCAGGCGTCGGGATGGAGCATGTAGCCGATCTCGTTGCCGGGCCAGCCGTCAGGCTTCCAGGGCCCACCCTGCCCCAGCCAGCGGCCGCTGTCGCGGTCGATGAAGGAGAACATGCCGAAGCCCTGCACCATCCATGCGCCGGGCTGCTGCAGGAACTTGCGCCAGGCCGGCGCCCGCAGCAGGTGGCCGCCGATCCAGCGCGCCGCCTCTTCGTTGCCCAGCAGCTCGGCGAAGCGGTCGAAGTCGCTGGCCTGCGGCAGCCGCAGGACCAGGCGTTCGGTTTCGATGCGGATATCCTGGAGCGACATGCCAAGGTCTCCTAGGCCGCGATTGCGGCAGGACGCAGTTCGGCGAATGCAACGGGAAAGCCCGGGCACCGGATCATCCGTCCGGGCCCGCGGCGGTCAGAACGCGTTGATCCCGGTGAGCTCGCGCCCGACCACCAGCTGGTGCACGGTTTCGGTGCCCTCGTAGGTGATCACCGACTCCAGGTTGAGCGCGTGGCGGATCGGCGAATGCTCGGTGGTGATGCCCGCGCCGCCCAGCAGGTCACGCGCCTCGCGGGCGATGTCGATGGCCATGCGGCAGTTGTTCCACTTGGCCAGCGACACCTGGGTCGGCTGCATCTTCCCGGCATCCTTCAGCCGCCCCAGCTGCAGGCTCAGCAACTGCGCCGCGGTGATGCGGCGCGCCCAGTCGGCCATCTTGATCTGCGCGCTCTGCGTCGCCGCCACCGGACGGCCGAACAGGATGCGTTCCTTCGAATAATCCAGGGCTTCGTCCAGGCAGGCCACGGCGGCGCCGATCGGCCCCCAGGTGATGCCGTAGCGGGCCTGGGTCAGGCAGCCCAGCGGCCCCTTCAGGCCTTTGACGTTCGGCAGGCGGTTGGCTTCCGGCACCCGCACGTTGTCGAAGAACAGTGCGCTGGTCACCGACGCGCGCAGGCTCATCTTGTGCTTGACCAGCTGCGCCTTGAAGCCCGGGAAGTCCTTCTCGACCACGAAACCCTGGATGCCGTCTTCGGTCTGCGCCCAGACGATCGCGATGTCGGCCAGGTTGCCGTTGGTGATCCACATCTTGGAACCGTTGATCAGCCAGTCGTCGCCGTCGCGCTTGGCGTGCGTCTTCATGTTGGCCGGGTCGGAGCCGCCGTGCGCCTCGGTCAGGCCGAAGCAGCCGATGACCTTGCCTGCAGCCATGTCCGGCAGCCAGCGCTGCTTCTGCTCTTCGGTGCCGTAGGCGTAGATCGGGTACATGCACAGCGACGACTGCACGCTGGCAAAGCTGCGCAGGCCCGAATCGCCGCGTTCGAGTTCCTGGCAGATCAGGCCGTAGCTGACGTAGTTGAGTTCAGACCCGCCGTACTGCGCCGGCAAGGTCGCGCCCAGCAGGCCCAGCTCGGCGATCTCGGGGATCAGCTCGGTCGGGAAGCGGCCCTCGTCGAAGCATTCGCCAATGATCGGCAGCACGCGCTCATCGGTGAAGCGGGCGACGCTGTCCTGGACGGCGCGCTCCTCGTCGCTGAGCAGGGAACGGACGTCGTACAGATCGTAGGGATGCAGGGCCATCGCGCGGCTCGGGGCGGGAAAGTTTCATATTGTACGGTCCGGGACGCGCCCCGGGCTGCAACGCAAACGGGCCGGCAGATGCCGGCCCGTTCGGGAACCACCGGACCAGGTCAGCCCCGGTCGGGGAGCGCCGGGCCGGCCACCCGCGCCATCACTTCGCCGTCGATGACCGGCAGTCGATCGCCCGGATCCTCCTGCAGGCGCACGGTCTGCTGGCTGCCCTCGTAGCGATAGGTCACGTCATAGGCGATGGTCCGGTCCTCGGTTCCCAGCGAGATGCGGTCGCCGGGCTTGTCGCCGGTGCGCATGGTGCCGGTGGTGCCGTCCGGATTGCGGTAGGTCACGTTCCAGGCGACCACCTGCGAGGACTGCGCGGTGTCCTGCACGGTCCGGCACTGGCGGTCCACCCGCTCGACGACACGACCGCCGACATGATTGCGGTCCACGCGGTTGCCGATCATGCCGCCGGCGGTGGCGCCCGCGGCCGTCGCCAGCTTGCGCCCGTTGCCGCTGCCGACCTGGTTGCCGACCAGTCCGCCGATCACCGCACCGGCCACCGTGCCGCCGACGTTGCCGTCGCGCTCGGGCAGGCGCTCCTGCACCACGACGTCGTTGCAGACCTGGCGCGGCGACGTCGAGGTGGTCGTTTCGCGCACCGGTTCCGAACCGATCACGGTGGCGAACAGCTCGGCCTTCTCGGTCACCGGCGTCACGCCGATCACGTCGGCGTAGTCGAGCCCACCTGTCTCTTCGCCAGCGAGACCGGCAGCTGCAGCGGAATCCGTATCGCGGCTGTTGTGGTAGGCGCCGATGGCGACGCCACCCACCAGCAGGGCGGCCAGTGCGACGGCCAGCGTGTTGCTTTTCATGATGCTCTCCTTCGGGGACGACGCCCGCTGCATGTGCGGTGGGATTGCAGCACCACCAAGCTGAACGGAGGCCGGAAAAGTTCCGGAAAACTGACATCACCATGAATTCCGCGGTCGGGCCACCGTGATAGCGTGACCCGATCGCCACTTCCGCCGGGAGCATCTCGCAATGGCCAACCCCCTGCTGCTGCCGTTGCTCAACTGGGCGCGCGGATTGCGTTACCCCACCCTGTTCAAGATCACGGCGTTCGCATTCGCGATCAGCGTGTTGTGGCCATTCGACCCGATCCCCTTCATCGACGAGATCGTGTTGGGGCTGGGCACCCTGTTGCTGGCCAACTGGAAGCACCGCAAGGCGCCACGCGCGGACTCGATCGACGGCGGCGCCCGCCGGCCCTGAGCCGGCGGCACGCACCAACAATGCTGCTGGCCGACAGCCATTGCCATCTGGACGCCGGCGAGTTCGACCTCGACCGCGCTGCGGTCATCGCCCGGGCCCGGGCCGCAGGCGTGCAACTGCAGGTCGTGCCGGCCACCCATGCGGACGCCTGGCCCGGACTGCGCGAGGTGTGCAGGTCGGCGCCCGGGCTGTATCCGGCCTACGGCATGCATCCGGTGTTCCTCGACCGGCACCGCCCGGGAGACCTCGAGCGACTGCGCGAATGGCTGGAGCGCGAGCGTCCCGTCGCGGTCGGCGAATGCGGGCTGGACCATTTCATCGAGGGCCTGGATCGCGAGACCCAGCAGCACTGGTTCGAGGGCCAGCTGCGGCTGGCCCTCGAATTCGACCTGCCGGTGATCGTGCATGCCCGGCGCGCGGTCGACGCGGTGATCGCCGCAATTCGGCGTCTTGGGGACCCGGGATCAGGCCCGGGGCAGGCTCTGCGCGGCGTGGTGCACAGCTATTCGGGCAGCGAGGACCAGGCGCGGCAGCTGTGGAAGCTCGGTTTCATGATCGGCCTCGGCGGACCGGTGACCTACGAGCGTGCCCGGCGCCTGCGCCGGCTGGCCGCGTCCATGCCGCTGGAGTACCTGCTGCTGGAAACCGACGCGCCCGACCAGCCCGATGCCGACAGTCGCGGCCAGCGCAACGAGCCGGCAAGGCTGGTGACGGTGCTGGACGCGATCGCGCGCCTGCGCGATGCCGATCCGGCGCAGGTCGCCGCGGCGACCACGGCCAACGCGCGCAGGCTGTTCGGGTTGCCCCTGCCCTAGCCTGGTGGCGTGCGGGCGGCACCGCCCCGGTCAGGGCGGCGTTGGCAGCGGCGCTTTGAGAAGGATTTCAAGCGCCTTCCCCGCGGCGGCAAAGGCGAACGCGCCGGTGATGTGCGTGGCCGCCCCCAGGCCCGCACCGCAATCAAGCTTGAGCGCGGCATCCGGCCCGGCCGCGGGTCGCAGGCCGCAGACGCTGCCGTCGGGCTGCGGATACTTCACGTTCTCCAGCGAGTAGATCGCCGGCACGCCGAAATAGCGGTCGCGGTTCTTCGGAAAATTGAACTCGACCCGCAGCTTCTTTCGGATCAGTGCCAGCATCGCGTCGTGCTCGGTGCGCGACAGATCGCGGACGCGTACCTGCGTGGGGTCGGTGCGGCCACCGGCGGCACCGACCGTGATCACCGGCAGCTTGCGCCGACGGCACCACGCGATCAGTTCGACCTTGCTGCGGAAGCTGTCGCAGGCATCCACGACCAGGTCGAAACGGCGATCGAGCAGGTCGGCGAGGTTGCCGGGCGTAAGGAACATCTGCACCGCATCGAGCGAGATGGCAGGGCTGATCGCGAGGCAGCGTGCAGCCATGGCTTCGGCCTTGTTGCGCCCGTACTCACCGGCCAGGGCCGGGAGCTGCCGATTGGTGTTGGACAGGCACAGGTCGTCGGCGTCGATCAGCGTGATGTGCCCGACCGCGCTGCGCGCAAGCGCTTCGACCACCCACGAGCCGACCCCGCCCAGGCCGACCACCGCCACGCGCCGTCCGCGCAGGCGGTCGACCGCGCCACGCCCATACAGGCGGTCGATGCCCGCAAACCGATCGCTCCATACCGTGTCGTTCATGGCGGCAATTCTACCGGGGCGCTGCGTGGTATCGTCGCCCGCCACGCCAACGCCATACCGCCAACGCCATGTCAGCCACGCCGACTCCCGGGCCCAGGCCCGAACGCAAGCCGCCGTCCGCCGCTTCGCGCTACCTGTTCGTGTTCCTGCTGGGGCTGGTGATCGGCGTGGTGATGCTGGTGATGCTGCTGCGGACGCTGGAGTCGCGCAAGACCTGGCGCGACCACTATCCCGACGCACTGATGCACGTGCTGTCGGCGCAGGCTGCGCAGATGCGCGACAACGCCGGCGCCAACCGTTGCAGCCCGACCGATACCCTGCCCCACCTGCAGTCGCTGCGCAGCCTCGGCAACGATTTCGAGCGTGCCTTCCCCGAGCTGCGCGACGACCAGCGCTTCGTCCAGCACGCGGCCCAGTTCCGCGGCACGCTCGACGCGGCGCTGGCTTCGCCGGCCGTGGGCTGCGAAGGCGTGCAGCGTGCCGCCGCGAACATCGGCGACGCCTGCAAGGCCTGCCACCAGGACTTCCGCTGACCGGCCAGCCGCGCGTCATGCGCGGCTGAACGGCGACTGCATCGCGCCAGCGCCAGGCGCACGGCCTGCCCGCACATTGCCGTGATGTTCACCGCCCTGCTTCCAGTATCCGGACCGCGCCGCGCGATGTCGTGGCCGCGTCCCCAGACACTCGAGGAGCCCCCGATGAACATCCGCATGCGCATGACCTGTGTCGCCACGATCGCAACGCTCGCACTGGCCGGCTGCGCCAGCACTTCGCCGGGTTACGGTTCCGGCTACGGCTCCAATTCATCGGCACCGCCATCCGGGCGCTGCTTCGACTGCGGCACGGTGGTGTCGATCCAGGGCGCCTCGGGCGACGGTGGCACCAACGTCGCCGGCCCGGTGCTGGGCGGCATTGTCGGCGCGGTGGCCGCCAAGGAACTGGCGCGCCGCAATACCGACAGCGATGGTCGTCGCAATGTCGCGATCGCCGCGGGCGCCGCAGGCGGTGCGGTCGCCGGCAACGCGATCCAGAACCGCGTCGAAGCCAATCGCAGCGGCTACACGATCCACGTCCGGATGGACGACGGCCGCACCACGTCGGTGCATCAGGCCGATCTCGGCGGGCTCCGCGAGGGCTCGTACGTCCGCGTGCAGAACGGTCGCGCCTGGGCTTACTGATTGCCGGTAGCGCATGTCTGTCTCGCTTGCGGCTGCCTGCCGAGTGAAGCAGCCCTGTCGACGCCCGTGCATACGGGCGTCGACATTTCGTGGCTTGTCAGCATTCCGAACGGTTGTTCGATGACCAGGCCGATGCCGACGCCGTACCGATGCATCGGAGCGAATGCCTGGGAACAGGTCATCCCAGCGGCAGCTTTCTCCCTGCGGTAGAAATAACGACATACGGATTCACTGCACACACGTGTGACTGCAGACGTGTGACTGCGGAAGGATGACTGCGCACGGGTGACCTCACACGGATGACGAACAGCCGGCATCCGGGCAGCGCAGGGTCCTGATCCGTGGCGCGGTCGCCATGACGCAGGAAACTGGGCCTCTGCTTCCCCGTCGCCATGGCGCAGCACCGCTCCCTCCTCCCGACACGCACGCGACTGACGCGCAGACCGCCGCATTTTTGCCAGAATGCTCCCGACGGCGTCCTTCCGCCGGCTCCGGAGCATCCATGGAAGCGCAATCGATCTACTACGCCATCGCCCTGCTGCTGGTGCTGGTCGGCATCGCCGGGACGGTGCTGCCCGCCTTGCCCGGATTGCCGCTGGTCTTCGCAGGAATGCTGCTCGCCGCATGGGCGGGCGGCTTCGAGCTGATCGGGGGATGGACGATCCTGGTCCTGGCGATCCTCACCCTGGTCTCGATCGGGGTCGACTTCCTTGCGTCGGCAGCCGGGGCCAAGCGGGTCGGTGCCAGCCGGCTGGCGATGGTCGGCGCGCTGGTAGGCACGGTGGTCGGGCTGTTCTTCGGCCTGATCGGGGTGTTCGCCGGGCCTTTCGTCGGCGCTGTGGTCGGGGAACTGCTCGACCGGCGCGGCCTGGCGCATACCGACCTGGGCCAGGCGACCAAGGTCGGGATCGGTACCTGGTTCGGGATCTTCGTCGGCATCGTGCTCAAGCTGACGCTGGCGTTCGCGATGATCGGCGTTTTCGCCCTGGCCTGGTGGACCGATTGACGCCGCCTTGCCATCGCGGCGATAGACTGCCGCTTTCCCGACGATCATTCCGCATGCCCGCATCGCCGTTGCGCCACTGGCGCAGGTTCGGATCCCTGCTGTTGCCGCTGCTGCTGCTTGCCGGAATGTCCGCGCCCATCGCAGCGATGCAGGACGCACCGGCGCCGCTGCCCGCAGATGCTCCGGAAAGGGAGGCTCCGCCAGCCGCTGCCCCTGCCGCTGCGGAAACGCCAGCCGGGCAGGCGCCGTCTGCCGATCAGGTGATGCTGCCCCCACCCGAAACCGACCTCCGCGGCCGCTTCGATTTCGCCTTCGACAAGCTCGGCACCGGGCTGGGCGACTTCATCGCCTGGCTGCCGCTGCTGGCGGTGGCGGTGGTGATCATCCTGCTGGCGTCCTGGCTGGCCGGCTTCATCTCGCGGCGTCTGCACCTGCTGCGGCTGCGTACCGACAACCCGTACATGGACGGGCTGATCCGCAACGTGGTGCGGGTGGTGATCATCCTGTTCGGCGTGGTGATCGCGCTCAACCTGCTCAATGCCACCGCACTGGTCACCGCCGTGCTGGGCTCCGCCGGCGTGGTCGGCCTGGTGCTCGGCTTCGCGTTCAAGGACATCGCGGAGAACTACGTGGCCGGCATCCTGCTGAGCCTGCGCCAGCCGTTCTCGCCCGGCGACCACGTGGTGATCGACGGCAACGAGGGCAAGGTGGTGGCCCTGCATTCGCGCACCACCGTGCTCATGACCCTGGAAGGCAACGAGCTGCGCCTGCCCAATGCGCTGGTGTTCAAGGCGATCATCCTCAACTACTCGCGCAACCCCAACCGCCGCTTCGACTTCACCATCCCGATCGACCTCAACCAGTCGATCCGGGCCGCGCAGTCGCTGGCGATCGGGGAAATCTGCGGGGTCGAGGGCCTGCTGCAGGATCCAGGCCCCTCATGGACAATCCACGAATATGGCGCGGCCGGCATCGTGCTGCGCTTCTTCGGCTGGGTCGACCAGCGGCAGAGCGACCTGGGCAAGGTGCGCAGCGAATCGATCCGCCTGGTCAAGGCCGCGTTTGCGCGCGAAGGCATCGAGGCGCCGCGCTCCACCTACCACGTCATCACCGCCCGCCAACCCGTGGACGAGCTGCCTGCGTCGCAGCCCGAGCCGGTGCACGAGGCCGACGCCGACACTTCGGTCAACCGCGACATCGACCGCCAGCTGGCGCATGCGCAGCAGGCCGCCGCGGCCGACACCAACCTTCTCGAACCGCCCCCCGTCCAGCCATGACCCGCAACCACCTGCGTGACGCCCTTCTCGCCGCACTCGCCATGGCAAGTGCGCCCTGCCTGGCGCAGACCCCCAGCTCGATGGAAGCCTGCGCCGCGCTGCAGGTCGACGCGGCGCGCCTGGCCTGCTACGACGCACTAGCCGGGCACAGCACGTCCAACCCGGCCGAGGCCGACCGGGCGGCCGCCCGGGCCAGGCAGGCGCTGGACGCGACCGCGACTCCCGCCGGTCCCGGGCCCGACGCCGATGGGCGTCTGTTCGCGCATGACTCGCCGGACGATGCCGCGCTGGCCAATGCCGGCCGCGGCTCGCTGCTCGACAGCCGCTGGGAGCTGGCGCGCGACTCCAAGCTCGGCATCTTCAACTTCCGGGTCTACAAGCCGGTCTACCTGATGCCCGTGTTCTGGAGTTCGGACATCAACGACATGCCGAGTTCCGCGAACCCCGACAACACCGTCACCTCGCCGATGGGCCTGGATGCGCTGGAGACCAAGTTCCAGCTCAGCTTCAAGACCAAGGCGGTGGAAAACCTGTTCGGCGACAACGGCGACATCTGGATGGGCTACACCCAGAGCTCGCGCTGGCAGGTCTTCAACAGCGAGCAGTCGCGCCCGTTCCGCGAAACCAACTACGAGCCCGAAGTGCTGCTGGTATTCCGCAACGGCTACAGCATCGGCGAGTGGAAGGGGCGCATGGCCGCGGTGGGCATCAACCACCAGTCCAACGGTCGTGGCGACCCGATGTCGCGCAGCTGGAACCGGGTGATGTTCAACGTCGGCCTGGACCGCGACAACTGGGCGCTGATGCTGCGGCCCTGGATCCGCGTGAGCGACGGCAGCGATGACGACAATCCGGACATGGAGGACTACGTCGGCCGCGGCGACGCCACCCTGACCTACCTGCGCGGCCGCAACGAATTCTCGTTGATGGCCAGACACTCGCTGCGCGGCGGCGACCGTTCGCGCGGCGCGCTCCAGTTCGACTGGGGGTTTCCGATCCACGAGTCGCTGCCGATGCGTGGCCGCCTGCAGCTGTTCCACGGCTACGGCGAGAGCCTGATCGATTACAACCACAAGGCCACCTACGTGGGCCTGGGCATTTCGCTGCAGGAGTGGTTCGCCCCGCGCGGCTTCTGACCCCGCCGGGCAAACGGGACGCGCGGCCGGGCGCCCGCGTTTCGCCGTTCCCCGGGCGCGGACACGCGCCCCCTACCCTTGGCAATCGCTTTCCGGAGCCGCCGCATGAGCTGGACCATCGCGTTGACGATCGTGGCCACCATCGTGGCTGCCGTGGTGGCGATGAACTTCGCCACGCCCGAGAAGAAGATCGAGCGCAAGGTCGAGCATCGCCATGGCGTGCCGGATCCGCAGTTCAAGCGCGAGATGTCGGTGCTGCTGGGGCCGGCGATCCTCGGCGGCAACCGCGTCCAGGCCTTCCAGAACGGCGACGAGATCTTCCCCGCGATGCTCGAGGCCATCCGCGGCGCCCGCCACAACATCACCATGGAGACCTACATCTACTGGTCCGGCGATGTCGGGCGCGAGGTGGCCGATGCGCTGTGCGGGCGCGCCAAGGCCGGCGTCTGCGTGCACCTGGTGGTGGATTGGGCGGGCAGCCTGAAGATGGAAGACGACCTGCTGGAACTGATGCAGGACAGCGGCGTGCGCCTGGAACGCTATCGGCCGCTGCGCTGGTACAACCTCAGCCGCATGAACAATCGCACCCACCGCAAGCTGCTGGTGGTGGACGGACGCATCGGTTTCACCGGCGGCGTGGGCATCGCCGACCAGTGGTCCGGCCACGCCCAGGACCCGGACCATTGGCGCGAAACGCACTTCCGCGTCGAAGGCCCGGTGGTGGCGCAGATGCAGGCGGCGTTCAACGACAACTGGATCAAGACCACCGGCGAACTGCTCAACGGCACCGCGTACTTCCCGCCGCTCGAACCGGCCGGCGATACCGACGCCCACCTGTTCATCGCCTCGCCCGCCGGCGGCAGCGAAAGCATGCACCTGATGTACCTCACCTCCATCGCCGCGGCCTGCACCAGCATCGACCTGAGCGCGGCCTACTTCGTGCCCGACCCGCTGATCGCGCAGGCCCTGCTGGCCGCGCGCGAACGCGGCGTGCGCGTGCGCGTGCTGGTGCCGGGCGAGCACATCGATTCGGAAACCGTACGCCACGCCTCCAAGGCCTCGTGGGGCGAGCTTCTGGCGGGCGGCGTGGAGATCCACGAGTACCGGCCGACCATGATCCACGTGAAGCTGCTGGTGGTGGACGGAGAACTGGTCTCGGTAGGCTCGACCAACTTCGACATCCGCTCGTTCCGGCTCAACGACGAGGCCAGCCTCAACGTCTACGACCGCGATTTCGCCGCGCAGATGACCCAGGCCTTCGAACGTGACCTCGAGCAGGCCCTGCAGTACGACCTGGCCATGTGGAAACGCCGGCCGCTGCGCCAGAAGCTGGCCGAGAAACTGGTGCGTCCGCTGCGGTCGCAGGTCTAGCGCGCGCCGCTCAGGTCCAGTCTGTAAGGCCTTCGCGCCGGTAGAGCTCGGCGAACGAAGGCAGCGCCTTCATCCGTTTCGCGTGTGTGGCCAGCGCCGGCCAGCTGTCGCTGGGTCGCGGCAGGTTGCGCGACCAGCGCATCAGCATGGTGAGCACGAAGTCGGCCGCGCTGCGGGTTTCGCCGAGCAGGTAGGGGCCGTTGGCGGCGAGATGCCCGTCGACCTGCTGCCAGGCGGCCTCCAGTTCCGCCAGGGCCCGCGCCTGCACCTGGGCGATCTGGCCCTCGCCGGCCGGCTCCTGCGGATAGAACCAACGGCGGTAGGCCGGCATCAGGGTGTAGGCGCAGAAGAACATCCAGCGGTAATAGGCCGCGCGCTCCGGCGTGCCGGGCGCAGGAGCCAGGCCGGCTTCGGGATGCAGGTCCGCCAGGTGCAGCGCGATCGCCGCCGATTCGGTCAGGACCTGGCCTTCGATCACCAGGGTCGGGACGCGGCCCTGCGGATTGAGCGCCAGGTATTCGGCGGATTTGTGTTCGCGCAGGTCGAAATCGAGCATGCGCAGCTCGTGCGCGACACCCAGTTCGATCAGCAGCCAATGCACCACCAGCGAGGCCGTGCTTTTCGAACCGTAGAGGGTGACGCTCATGCGGATTGCCCTGCAGTGGGGAAGCCGGAGTATGACGCGCGGCACCGGTCGCCGCTCGACTGGCGCAGCAGCACGGCCCCGCACGGGGCGAAGCCGGCACAGGGCCCGCTTCGTCGGGGGCAGTCAGGCGATCTCGACGACCGGGATCTTGCCGATCCGCGCCTGCCACTGCTTCGGTCCGGTCTGGTGCACCGATTCGCCGGTCGAATCCACGGCCACCGTCACCGGCATGTCCTTGACCTCGAATTCGTAGATCGCCTCCATGCCGAGGTCTTCGAAGCCGACCACCTTGGCCGACTTGATCGCCTTCGAGACCAGGTAGGCCGAGCCGCCGACCGCCATCAGGTAGACCGACTTGTGCTTCGCGATCGCCTCGCGCGCGGCGGGGCCACGCTCCGCCTTGCCGATCATGCCCAGCAGGCCGGTTTCGCTGAGCACCTGGTCGGTGAACTTGTCCATGCGCGTGGCCGTGGTCGGCCCGGCCGGGCCGACCACTTCGTCGCGCACCGGATCGACCGGGCCGACGTAGTAGATGAAGCGGCCCTTGAGGTCGACCGGCAGCGTCTCGCCCTTGTTGAGCATGTCGACCATGCGCTTGTGCGCGGCATCGCGGCCGGTGAGCATCCTGCCGTTGAGCAGCAGCACCTCGCCGGGCTTGAAGGTGGCGACCTCTTCGGGGGTGATCGTGTCGAGGTCGACCCGGCGCGCGTTCTGCGGGTTGTAGGTGAGCTTCGGCCAGTCCTCCAGCGAGGGCGGATCCAGGGCGACGGGGCCGCTGCCGTCGAGGGTGAAGTGCGCGTGGCGCGTGGCCGCGCAGTTGGGGATCATCGCCACCGGCAGGTTGGCCGCGTGGGTCGGGTAATCCCTGACCTTGATGTCGAGCACCGTGGTGAGACCGCCCAGACCCTGTGCGCCGATGCCCAGCGCGTTGACCTTCTCGTACAGCTCCAGGCGCAGCTCCTCGGCGCGATTGGACGGGCCGCGCGCGATCAGGTCCTGGATGTCGAGCGGCTCCATCAGCGATTCCTTCGCCAGCAGCATCGCCTTCTCGGCGGTGCCGCCAATGCCGATGCCGAGCATGCCCGGCGGGCACCAGCCGGCGCCCATGGTCGGCACCGTCTTGAGCACCCAGTCGACGATCGAGTCGGAGGGATTGAGCATGGCGAACTTCGACTTGGCCTCCGAACCACCGCCCTTGGCCGCGACGATCACGTCGACGGTGTTGCCCGCGACGATCTTCATGTTGACCACCGCCGGGGTGTTGTCCTTCGTGTTCTGGCGCTTTCCGGCCGGATCGGCCAGCACCGACGCGCGCAGCTTGTTGTCCGGGTGGTTGTAGGCGCGGCGCACGCCCTCGTTCACCGCGTCTTCGAGCGAACCGGTGAAACCCTCCCAGCGCACGTCCATGCCCACTTCCAGGAACACGGTGACGATGCCGGTGTCCTGGCAGATCGGACGGTGGCCCTCGGCGCACATGCGCGAGTTGATCAGGATCTGGGCGATCGCGTCCTTGGCCGCCGGGGACTCCTCACGCTCGTAGGCGGCCGCCAGGTTCCGGATGTAGTCGACCGGATGGTAGTAGCTGATGTACTGGAGGGCGTCGGCGATCGACTGGACCAGGTCGTCCTGCTGGATCGCGCGGGTGGGAGCTTCGGTCACGGCTGGCTCGGCGGCTGGCGGGGGAAAGCGCCCATTTTAGCCGCACGGGATGCCCTCGCCCTCTTCCGGCGGTGGATGGAGGCGGATCGATCCGTTCCGCGCCGCGGCGGGTTCCCGTTCCCGCAGCAGCGGGTTCAGCCGCAATGACAGGGCGTCAGACGTTTCCGGCAGGCGCCGCCGCGGTCGAGCCGCGCACCATCAGGTTGAAGTCCAGGGTCTGCCGATGCGGCACTTCCACCGCGTCGATGATGGCGAGCAGCAGGTTGACGGTCCGCACGCCGATTTCGCGCATGGGCTGGCTGATGGTGGTCAGCGGCGGGGTCAGGTAGCGCGACGAGGCCAGGTCGTCGAAACCGACGATCGAGAAATCCTCCGGGACCCGGAGGCCCCGCTCCCTGCAGGCCGCGAGCACACCCAGCGCCATCTGGTCGCTGAAACAGAACGCGGCCGTGGGCGCGCGCGCGTGGCCCAGCAGCGTGCCTGCCGCCGCGTGGCCGGATTCAACCGAAAAATCTCCCTGCACGACCGTCAGCAGGTGCAGGCAGCCGCGCGCCGTGGCCGCGGCCGTGACGCCTTCCAGCCGCTGCCGGTGCAGGGGATTGTCGTCAGGGCCACCCACCACGGCGATCCGCTCGTGCCCCAGTCCGTACAGATGCTCCATCGCCGTGCGCGCGGCGGTCGCGTTGTCGATGTGGACGCTGGGAATGCCCAGCGCCGGGTCGAACTCGCATCCATTGACGACCGGTGCGGTGGCGCCGTGCCGCTTCACGATCTGCCGCGCCGTCGGCGGCAGCCGGTGACCCAGGACGATCAGGCCGTCGGCCTCGTTGCGCGGCAGCATCTGCGCGTAGCGTTCCTCGCGCTCGGGCTGGTGCTGGGTGTCGCCGAGCAGGACGGCATAGCCGGCCGCCTGCGCCGCCTCCTCCGCGCCCTGGAGGATCTGGGCGAAGAACGGGTTGCCGATGTCGGGGACAGTGATCAGGATCTTGCCGCTGCGCTGGGTCTTGAGCGTCCTGGCCACGGTGTTGGGGACATAGCCCAGCGCGACCACGGCTGCCTGGATGCGCTCGCGCGTGGCCGGCAGCACCTTTTCCGGCCGCGAGAGCGCGCGCGATACCGTGCCCGCCGAGACGCCCACGTGTTTGGCGATGTCGTAGATGGTTTTTGCCATGGCTCAGGCCGCGCTCCGATGCGGTGCACAACGGGTCTTCCCATCCTCCCATGCTAGGATGATGCAATCGATTGCATCAAGCAGGCGGGCGTGAAAACAGTCAAGGGTCCAGCGCTGTTCCTGGCGCAGTTCATTGGTGACAAGCCGCCTTTCGATCGCCTCGACACCCTGGCCCAATGGGCCGCGGGACTTGGCTATCGTGGCGTGCAGGTGCCGACCAGTGCCGCTCATATCTTCGATCTCGAGCAGGCGGCCCAGAGCCAGGCCTACTGCGACGACGTGGCCGGCATGCTGGCCACGCACGGGATCCGGATCACCGAGCTGTCCACCCACCTGCAGGGGCAGCTGGTGGCCGTGCATCCGGCCTACGACGCACTGTTCGACGGGTTCGCGCCGGAGGACAGGCGCGGCAATCCCGTCGCCCGCCAGGCCTGGGCGGTCGAGCAGCTGATGCTGGCGGCAAAGGCCAGCCAGCGCCTGGGGCTGACCGCGCACGCCACCTTCTCCGGCGCGCTGGCCTGGCCCTACGTCTACCCGTGGCCGCAGCGGCCCGCCGGCCTGGTGGAGGAAGCCTTCGCCGAACTCGGCCGCCGCTGGCGTCCGATCCTCGACGTCTTCGACGACTGCGGCGTGGACCTGTGCTACGAGATCCATCCGGGCGAAGACCTGCACGATGGCGCGACCTTCGAGCGCTTCCTCGACGCGGTCGACCACCACCCGCGCGCGAAGATCCTCTACGACCCCAGCCACCTGCTGCTGCAGCAGATGGACTACCTGGGCTTCATCGACCGCTACCACGCGCGCATCGGCATGTTCCACGCCAAGGACGCCGAGTACCGCGCCGACGCGCGCAGCGGCGTGTATGGCGGCTACCAGGACTGGATCGACCGCCCCGGCAGGTTCCGCTCGCTCGGCGACGGCCAGATCGATTTCAAGTCGATCTTCTCCAAGCTGGCCCAGTACGACTTTCCCGGCTGGGCGGTGGTGGAGTGGGAGTGCTGCCTGAAGCATCCGGAGGATGGCGCGCGCGAGGGCGCGGCCTTCATCCGCGATCACCTGATCCGCGTGACCGAACACGCGTTCGACGACTTTGCCGACGGCGGCGCCAGCCCACAGGCGCTGCGCGGCATGCTGGGACTGTGAATCCATACCGTTTGATCCGGACACCGACCTGGGAGGGGAAGTGATGACGTCCACGATGTCGCGCCTTGGCGTGATGATGTTCCTGCAGTTCTTCATCTGGGGCGCGTGGTTCGTGACCCTGGGCACGTACCTGGTCAATGGCCCGCTGCAGGCCAGCGCCAGCCAGGTGGCGACGGCCTTCCTCAGCCAGTCGGTTGGTGCGATCGTTGCGCCGTTCCTGGTCGGGCTGATCGCAGACCGCTACTTTGCCGCTCAGCGCATCCTCGCCCTGTTGCACCTGGCCGGCGCGGCGCTGATGTGGGGCGCATCGACCGCCACCAGTTTCAACGCCTTCTCCGGCTTCGTGTTCGGCTACATGCTGCTGTTCATGCCGACCCTGGCCCTGGCCACCAGCATTGCGATGCGGCACATGCAGTCGCCGGAGAAGCAGTTCCCGCCGGTGCGCGTGGCCGGCAGCATCGGCTGGATCATCGCCGGCGTGCTGATCGGCTGGCTGGGCTGGGAGCAGACCCAGCGTCTGGACCTCACCTTCAGGATGGCTGCGATCGCGTCCGCGGTGCTGGGCCTGTACGCGCTGACCCTGCCGCACACCCCGCCGCTGGCGCGCGAGCGCAATGCGAAGCTGTCGGAGATCCTCGGGCTGGATGCGGCGCTGCACCTGCTGCGGTCGCGCGCCTACCTGGTGTTCTTCCTGGCCTCGATCGCGATCTGCATCCCGCTGTCGTTCTACTACAACTTCACCAACCCCTTCCTCAACGACGTCGGCGTACAGCGCGCGGCCGGGCTGCAGTCGCTGGGCCAGGTGTCGGAAGTGCTGCTGATGCTGGCCATGCCGTTCCTGTTCGTGCGTCTGGGGGTCAAGGTCATGCTGGCGGTGGGCATGGCCGCGTGGGTGCTGCGCTACGTGATGTTCGCCTTCGGCGATGCGGACGCGGGCTTCGCGCTGCTGGTGATCGGCATCGTGCTGCACGGGATCTGCTACGACTTCTTCTTCGTCACCGGCCAGATCTACACCGACGCGCACGCCGGGCAGAAATTCCGCAGCAGCGCGCAGGGCTTCATCACCCTGGCCACCTATGGCGTGGGCATGCTGATCGGCACCTTCCTGTCGGGCGCGGTCGTGGAGTACTACACCACCGAGGCCGGTCCGGACTGGGAGCGGATCTGGCTGTTCCCGGCCGGCGTCGCCTTCGTGGTGCTGGTGGCCTTCCTGTTCCTGTTCCGCGAAGGGCGGGTCGCCGCGCCTGCCGCTTCGTCCGCGCAATGAGGCCTGCACGATGAGCACGCTGGGAGTCGCCATCGTCGGCACCGGGATGATCGGGGCGGTGCATCGCCGCGCGGCGTTGCTGGCCGGCGCCGTGGTCCGTGGCGTGGCGGCGTCTTCGCCTGCGCGCGCGCAGGAAGCGGCACAGGCCTGGGGCGTGGCCCGCGGCTATGCCGACATCGACGAGGTGATCGCCGACCCGCAGGTGCAGGTGGTGCACGTGTGCACGCCCAACCACCTGCACCGGGCAATGACGCAGGCGGCGCTGGAAGCGGGCAAGCACGTGGTCTGCGAAAAGCCGCTGGCGACGACCCTGGAAGACGCCCGCGCACTGGCCGCACTGGCCACATCCTCCGGACTGGTGGCCACGGTGCCTTTCGTCTACCGCTACCACCCGGTGGTGCGGGAGGCGCGTGCGCGCATTGCCGCTGGCGAGCTTGGTTCGCTGCGGCTGATCCACGGCAGCTACCTGCAGGACTGGCTGCTGGATCCGGCCAGCAACAACTGGCGGGTGGATCCGGCGCTGGGCGGCGCATCGCGCGTGTTCGCCGACATCGGCTCGCACTGGTGCGACCTGGTGGAATGGGTCGGCGGCGAGCGCTTTGCCGAAGTGAGCGCGGCGTTCGAGACCGTGATCGCCGAGCGCGGCATGGCCACCGGCAAGAGTTTCACCACGCCCGCGGCCGGCGGCGACACCCAGGCGGTGGCCAGCGAGGACGTGGCCGCAGCCATGTTCAAGACCGGCAATGGCACGTTGGCCACATTGACCGTCAGCCAGGTGTCGGCCGGGCGCCGCAACCGCCTGTGGTTCGAGATCGACGGGGCGAAGGCCAGCGTGGCCTTCGACCAGGAAGACTGCGAGCGGCTGTGGATGGGCTACCCGGACCAGCGCGAGGAAGTGTTCGTGCGCGGTCCCGGCGCCGGCAGCGCCGAGCAGCGGCGGCTGTCGGTGCTGCCTGCCGGCCACGCGCAGGGCTATGCCAACTGCTTCGAGGCCTTCGTCGCCGACACCTACCAGGCCATCGCGCGCGAACGCCCCGAAGGCCTGCCCACGTTCGAGGACGGCCTGCGTTCGGCACTGATCGTCGATCGCGTCATCGCTTCGGCCAGGTCGCGCGCATGGACGCCGATCGCCTGAGTTCCCGCGGCGCGCCGGGACCCGTTCCCGACCGCGTCGGCTCCGTCCGCCTGCAGCGCGCAATGCGCGGGGCGGATTCCATCCGCCGTCACCCCGATTCCCGGAGGACACCATGACGATCCGTACCCTGCGCAGGATTGCGGCCGCCGCACTCGTGCTCTGCGCCGCCCTGCCCGCCTGCGCGCATCAGGGCGAGGCAACGCCCAGCCCCCTCGCCGTGCAGATGTACACGCTGCGCCACGCCGGTTCGCTCGAAGACCAGCTGAAGATCGTCCACGACACGGGCATCCGCGCGGTGGAGACGGTCGGCACGCAGAATGTCCCCGCCGCGGAGTTGAAGCAGCTCCTGGACAAGTACGGGATCCAGCCGATCGCGGCCCACGTATCGCTGTCCGACCTGCGCGGCGACCTCGACGGGATGGCGGCGTCCCACCGCGCCATCGGCAACACCATGCTGGTGGTGCCGTACCTGCAGGAAGAGCAGCGGCCGACCGACGCGGAAGGCTGGCGCGCCCTGGGCCGCGAGCTGGGCGCCCTGGCCGGACGCCTGCAGCCGATGGGCATGCGGCTGGGGTACCACAACCACGAGTTCGAGCTGGTCGACTTCGACGGCAGGACGGGGCTCGAGCTCCTGTTCGAAGCCGCCGGCCCGGCGCTCGCCGTGGAGCTGGACCTCGCCTGGGTGGCGCGCGCCGGCTACGACCCGGCGGCATTCCTCGGCAGGTTCCCCAGGGGCGTGTTCGCAGTCCACGCCAAGGACAACGCGCCGGAGGGCCAGGCGCAGGAAGAGCAAGGCCTCGCCGCCGTCGGCCAGGGCGTGCTCGACTGGGATGCGATCCTTCCTGCCGCCGTGGACGCGGGCGTGCAGTGGTACATCATCGAACATGACCTTCCGCGCGATGCTGCCGCCGTCGTCCAGACCGGCGCAGCCTACCTCCGCGAACACCTCCCCACCGACAACCAGCTGAGCAGGCAGGAACAGGCCGACGGCTGGCAGCTCCTGTTCGACGGCAAGGACCTGTCGCAGTGGCGAAACTTCAAGCAGGAGGGGCTGAGCGACAAGTGGGTCATCGAGGATGGCGCCATCAAGCTCACCGGCGCAGGTGGCGGCGACATCCTCACCCGCGCCCGCTACCAGGATTTCGACCTCAGGCTGGACTGGAAGATTTCGGAAGTCGGCAACAGCGGCATCTTCATCCTGGCCGACGAAACCGGCGAACACATCTACTCGCACGCGCCTGAAATCCAGATCCTGGACAACGAGCGCCACCCCGACAACAAGCTGGACACCCATCTGTCCGGTTCCCTGTACGACATGATCGCCTCGCCCGCGGCCTCGCACAGGATCGCCGGCGAATGGAACCGGGCGCGCATCCTGCTCGACCAGGGCCAGTTGACCATCTGGCAGAACGGCGTGCAGACCGCATCGGTGGAAATCAACAGCGCCGAGTGGCAGCGCCTGGTGGCCGCCAGCAAGTTCGCAAACTGGGCGGGATTCGCCGCCAACCGCAGCGGCCATATCGGCCTGCAGGATCACGGCGACGTGGTGTGGTTCAAGAACCTCAAGATCAAAGAACTGAAGCGATGAACGATTTCACCCACGATGTGCTGGTCGTCGGCTCCGGCGCCGGCGGCGCGATGGCCGCGTACGAGTTGACGCGCCAGGGCCACAAGGTGCTGATGCTGGAAGCCGGCCGCGACTACGACGCGGTTACGGAAACGCCGATGTTCCGGCCCAATGGCGACGCCCCGCTCATGGGCACCTCCACGCCGGACAAGGAGTTCGGCTTTTACGATTCCACGGTCGGCGGCGGCTGGCAGGTGCCGGACGAGCCCTACACCACTGCCGAAGGCAGCGAGTTCCTGTGGTGGCGTTCGCGCATGCTGGGCGGCCGCACCAATCACTGGGGCCGCTATTCGCTGCGTTTCAGCGAACACGACTTCAAGGCAAAGAGCCGCGACGGCCTGGGCGCCGACTGGCCGTTCGAGTACGACGAGATCGCCCCCTGGTACGACAAGACCGAAGCACTGGTGGGCGTATGCGGCACCAATACCGGCCTGGACGACATGCCGCCGTCGTCGGACGGCGTGCTGCAGCCGCCGCCCACGCCTAGGATCCCGGAGCTGCTGATCGCCGCTGCGGCGAAGAAGCACGGCATCGCGGCGGTGCCGATGCACCGGGCCATCCTGACCCGGGCGCTGGATCAGCGCGCGCCCTGCTTCTGGGCCACGCCTTGCGGCTACGGCTGCTCGATCGGCGCCGCGTTCCAGACCACGACCTCGCTGTTGCCGATGGCGAAGGCGACCGGGCACCTGCAGGTCGTCACCGATGCCATGGTCAAGACCGTCACCACCGATGCCGGCGGCCAGGTCACGGGCGTGAACTACATCGACAAGACGACCGGTACCGAAAAGCAGGTGCACGCGAAGGTGGTGGTGCTGGCCGCCAGCGCCTGCGAGACCGCACGCATCCTGCTCAATTCGAAAAGCGGAACGCATCCAAACGGGCTCGCCAATTCCAGCGGCCAGGTCGGCCGCAACCTGATGGACTCCACCGGCGCAGGCCTGTCGGCGCTGGTCCCGGCGCTGATGGACCGCCCCCGCTACAACGAGGACGGGCACACCGCCAACCACCTGTTCATTCCCTGGTGGGGACACCAGGCGCACGCCAACGGCGAACTGGATTTCCCGCGCGGCTACCACTTCGAAATCGGCGGACGCTTCGGCGAGCCGGGCGCCTATGTCAGCGGCGACCTGCAGGGCTATGGCCCCGCGCTGAAACAGCAGGTCCGCGCGCACTACGGCGCCTATGTTCATTTCGCGATACGCGGCGAGATGCTGCCGAACGAGAACTGCTACATGGATATCGACCCGAGCGTCACCGACAAGTGGGGTATTCCGGTGCCGCGTTTCCACTGGAAGTGGTCGGAGCACGAACTCAAACAGGTCGAGCATGGCCTGAAAACCGCCAAGACCCTCCTGGAAACCATGGGTGCGACCGTGGGTGACCTGCCCACTCCGGAAGAAGCGATCAAGAAAGGGGGCGAGATCATCCACGAGGTGGGCACCACCCGGATGGGCGATTCACCCGAGGACTCGGTCACCAACCAGTGGGGCCAGACCTGGGACTGCCCGAACCTGTTCGTGATGGACGGCGGCGTATTCGCCTCCAACCCGCACAAGAACTGCACCCTGACCATCATGACGCTGGCGATGCGCAACAGCGCCTGGCTGGCCACCCAACTCAAGACGGGGGCGCTGTGATGCAGAAACCACCGCAGGACCAGGGCCTGGCTGCCCAGGCCGACAGCGACGCACCTGCCTACGCGAACAAGCTGAGCCGGCGCGATTCGCTGAAGCTGCTGGCCGCACTGGCGGCAAGCGCGATGCTGCCTGCATTGTCCGCCTGTGATTCGGCTTCGACCGGCGATGCCGCCGGTAGCGTCGCGGACCAGGGACACTGGCCGGAGCTTGAACTGCAGCCGGTGACGGCACCGGGTTACGGCAAGGATCCGAACCTGATGACCCCGCCGGACGCGCCCTGGCCGCTGACGCTGACACCGGCCCAGCTGTCGCTGCTGGCCTTGCTGTCGGACATCATCGTGCCGGCCGAAGGCCAGTCGCCGTCGGCGTCCGCGGTGCAGGTGCCGACGGTGATCGACGAATGGGTGAGTGCGCCCTACCCCGACCAGCAGCAGGACCGGCTGACCGTGCTCTCGGCCCTCGCCTGGCTCGACGACGAAGCCGCCCTGCGTTTCTCGCAGCCGTTCACGGCCCTGGAGACGGCGCAGCAGCTGGCGATCATCGACGACATCGCCTACCGCAACGACCAGACGCCGCGGCAGTTCGAGCGCATTGCCGGGGCCTTCTCCCGGCTGCGCAACCTCGTCGTGGCTGCCTATTTCTGCACGCCGGACGGCATGGAAGACATCGGCTACATGGGCAACGTGGCCATCGCCGGCGACTACCCCGGCCCGACGCCGGAGGCCTACGGCCATCTGGACAAGGTGCTGGCGGATCTCGGGCTGGGCGAGTTCGCCTACCGCGTGGGTTGAAGCAGGTCGGATGCAGGTGCCTGCATCCTGCTCATCCCCGCGAAGCGACTTTCGACAGCCGAAGGCTGGCCAAGCGGGGGATCCACGCAACCTGCCTTTGAAACCGGTGCTGGAGACGCTGGATGACCAGCGCTTCGCGCTGTTGAAAAGCGCTTCCCGCTTGACCAGCCTTGGCTGTTGAAAGTCGCTTCGCGGGAATGACGACGGCCAGGAGTTTGCGCCGTAGGGGCTGCTCCAAGTGCCCCTACAGCTCCCGCACCCAGATGTTGCGGAAGCTGATTTCCGAATCGTGGTCCTGCAGGTAGATCGGCGCGCAACCGTGCGGCGCGTACGATGGCGGTCCGCGGTATTCGGTGGTACCGGCGATCACGGTATCGTCCTGCACCAGCACGCCGTTGTGCAGCACGGTGATGCGCGCGGGCGCGAGCAGGCCACCGCCTTCGGAGAAGCGCGGTGCCTTCCAGACGACGTCGTAGGTCTGCCACTCGCCCGGCGGGCGCGAGGCGTTCACCAGCGGGATGGCCTGCTTGTAGATCGACGCTGCCTGTCCGTTGGGATAGGTGGGATTGTCGTGGCTGTCGAGTACCTGCAGTTCGTACCGCTCCTGCAGGAAGACGCCGCTGTTGCCGCGGTTCTGGCCGTCCACGCCGCGGGTCTGCACCGGGCTGCGCCACTCGATATGCAGCTGGATGTCGCAGAAGCCCTGGCGGGTACGGATGCCCTTGCTGCCCGGCACCACGGTGACGGCACCATCGGCCACCTTCCAGGGCGCATCGCCGCCCTGCTCCGACTCCCATGCCGCCAGGCCGCTGCCGTCGAACAGCACCACCGCGTCCGACGGCGCCGCGCCCACGGGCGTGGCAACGACCGCGGGCACCGGGGTCCAGGCTTCGGTCTTCGCCGGATCGGCCGCCGGATCATGGGCCAGCGCAACCGCGCCGGCCAGGACGCCGCCCGCCAGCAGGATCGCGCGTGTGGCCATGGGCTTGCGCCGCGAATGGGGAAAGGGGCCGCGCATCACCGGGTCGCCCATGCCGGCGTTCCCGGCTCGTAGGGAAGATCACCGTCATAGCCCCCGGGAACAGGGTCGTAGCGCAGCACTTCGGTGGCGCCCACCTTCGAGGTGAAGAAGCTGAAGAGCACCAGCTGCTTGATCATCGTGAACCAATGCACCCCACCCTTGCTGCCGGAGCCGTCGCTGGCGACCCACGCCCGGCGGGCCTGTTCGCCCGCCTCCTGGTCCAGTCCGGTCAGCAGTTGCAGCCGCTCTGCCGGCGGCATGGTCATGAACTTCCCGCCGGCGCGCTGGTCCAGGTCCAGCAGCCCGGCGCGGAAGGCGGCCTGGTCCTCGGCGCTGTAGCAGTCGGTGACGAAGCGCGCCATGAACGCGCCCACCCCCGCGTCCTTCGCCCCGGGCGTGTCGGTGCGCGGGATGATGGCCTCGGCGATCTCGTCCAGCCGCGCCACCTCGTCGGCGGAGAAGCTGGATGCGGCTTGCGGGACAGGCGCCTGCCCGAGGACGAACGCCGGCATGCCGACCATCGCCACGCCGGTGGCGGACGCAATCATCTTCAGCAGTTCGCGACGGTCCATCACAGGTTCCCCGCCTTGAGCTCGCGCACCGCATGGTCGGCGGCGCGCGCGGTCAGCGCCATGTAGGTCAACGACGGATTCACGCAGCTGGCCGAGGTCATGCAGGCGCCATCGGTCACATAGACGTTCGGCGCGTCCCACACCTGGTTGTGCCCATTGAGCACCGAGGTCTTCGGGTCGCGGCCCATGCGCGCGGTGCCCATCTCGTGGATCGCCCGGCCGGGCGCAGGTTCGGCTTCATAGCTCCGCACGTTGCGAACGCCGGCCGCTTCCAGCATCTCGGCGGCATCGGCGGCCATGTCCTTGCGCATGGCGCGTTCGTTGTCGCGGATCGAGACGTCCATCGCCAGCACCGGCAGGCCCCACTTGTCCTTGGTGCCGTGGTCCAGGCGGATGGTGTTGTCATGGTAGGGCAGCATCTCGCCGAACGCGGTCATGCCGATGCTCCAGTCGCCCGGCACGCTCGCGGCCTGCTTCAGGCCCGCGCCGATGCCCATTTCGGCGACGCTGCGCGACCAGTCCTGGCGGCCCGCGCCGCCCTGGTAGCCGAAGCCGCGCAGATAGTCGCGGCGGTCGCTGCCGACGTTGCGGAAGCGCGGGATGTAGAAGCCGCAGGGACGGCGTCCGGAGTAGTACTTGTCCTCGTAGCCGTCGACGGCGCCCTGGGCGCCGGCCTCGAAATGATGGTCCATGACGTTGTGGCCCAGCTCGCCGGACGAAGACCCCAGCCCCCCCTCCCATACGTCGGTGGCCGAGTTCATCAGCACCCAGGTCGAGTTGAAGCTCGATGCGTTGAGGAAGATGACGTTGGCCGTGTACTCGTAGGTCTGGCCGTTCTCCGCATCGATGACCTCCACGCCGCGTGCGCGCTTGCGATCCTTGTCGTAGAGCACTTCCTTGACGATCGAGAACGGACGCAGGGTGAGGTTGCCGGTCTGCATCGCCGCCGGCAGGGTGGCCGACTGGGTCGAGAAGTAGGCGCCGTAGGGGCAGCCCAGGATGCACTTGTTGCGGTACTGGCAGTTGGCCCTGCCCTGCTCGGGGCGCGGTTCGGTGATGTTGGCGGTGCGCGAGTGGATCATGTGGCGGCTGCCGCCGAAGGCCTTGCGGATGCGCGCGGCGACGTCCTTCTCCACCACGTTCAGCGGGATCGGCGGCAGGAACTTGCCGTCCGGCAGCACGTCCAGGCCTTCGAGCGTGCCGGCGATGCCGGCGAACGTCTCGACGTGGTCGTACCAGGGCGCGAGGTCTTCGTAGCGGATCGGCCAGTCGACGGCGATGCCTTCGCGCGCATTGGCCTCGAAGTCCATCTGCGAGAGGCGGTAGCTCTGCCGCCCCCACATCAGCGAGCGTCCGCCGACGTGGTAGCCGCGGAACCAGTCGAAGCGTTTGGTCTCGGTGTACGGGCAGTCCTTCTCGTCGGCCCACATTCCGTAGGTGCTCTCGGACAGCGGGTAGTCGCGGCGCAGGACCGGGTGCGCCTCCTTCATCGCCTGGGTGGGCACGTTGCGGTGCGGGTAGTCCCAGGCCTCGTTGTGCGCGTTGACGTAGTCCTTGATGTGCTCGATGTTGCGGCCGCGCTCGAGCATCAGCACCTTGAGCCCCTTCTCGGCCAGTTCCTTGGCGGCCCAGCCGCCGCTGATGCCGGAGCCGACGACGATCGCGTCGTAATGATTGTTCGCCATGGATGACTGCTTCCTGGAAGTACCGTTGTTTACACGTCGCAGAGGCGGACCGCCTCGCGCAGGGAGGCGACCGGGTCGGGCGCCGAGGGCATGAATTCCTGGGCGATGAACCCGTCGAATCCTGTGTCGCGGATGGCGCGGCAGATGGCCGGGTAGTTGAGCTCCTGCTGCTCGCCGATCTCGTGCCTGCCCGGCACGCCCGCAGTGTGGTAGTGCACGAAGAAGCGGTGGTCCCGGCGGATGGTGGCGATGATGTCGCCCTCCATGATCTGCATGTGGTAGATGTCGTAGAGCAGGCCAAAGTGGTCCGAACCCAGCATCTCGCACAGCGCCACGCCCCATGCCGAGCGGTCGCACAGATAGTCGGGGTGGTCCACCCGCGAATTCAGCAGCTCCATCACCAGCATGACGCCGCGCTTCTCGGCATGGGCGAGGATGCGTTTGAGGCCGACGGCCGAATTGGCCATGCCTTCGGCCGGATCCATGCCGTTGCGGTTGCCGGAGAAGCAGATCAGGTTGCGATAGCCGGCATCGGCTACCAGGTCGATGTGGCGGGTGTAGCGCGCCACCAGCTCGTCATGGAAGCGGGGATCGGCAAACCCCTTCTCCAGCCCCAGCTCGGCGCCGTTGCACATCGAACTGTGCACGCCATGCGCCTTCAGCGTGGGCCAGTCGTCCGGGCCGACCAGGTCGATGGCGGCAAAGCCGATCTGCTTCACGATCCCGCACAGTTCGGCGATCGGCGTCTGTCCGAACGTCCAGCGCGCCACCGAATGCTTCAGGTTGGATTTCAGCGGTTGCGCGACCGCCTCGCCTCCCTGCACGAGTCCCGACGCAGCCAGCCCGATCCCGCCCACCATCGTGGCGCGCAGCGCGTCGCGCCGGGTGAATGTGTGCTTCAAATCAGATCTCCCCGGGGTTGCCCATGCGGCGGTCCTGGCAGTGCGCCCGACCCGGCCAACCGTCCGCCGGCCCGGCGATCCTGCCGGAGAGGCATGGAAGATACGTCGCACGGCTGCCGACGCAACCGCCGGCAGACAGGTTCATGAATCGTGGTGACCGGGGCGCACGCTGTGTCCGCGCCAGCCGCATGCGGTCGGGTCGACGAAATGCCCATCCATCCACCGGCCTCCCAACCGGTACAGACACGTGAATCCGCTCGGATGCAATCGATTGCACGATAACAACAGCACGCCCGATTGCAAGACCCCTCGATCGACGCCCGGTCACTCCGCGACCCTATCGGACCTCGATGGAGGAAGCATGGGTGACCAGCACCGCGCACTTGTCGAAGCTGCTGCGCTTCCGCGCGCGGCAGGCTGGGTCGCCGGGCGCGGCGGCCGGTTCCGGCTGGCGGATGCGGTCCGCAGACCCGCTTTAAACCCTGCGCCGCGCCCCTGCATCGGACTCGATATGCTGATGGCGACGATGAATGCTCCCCTCGACGAGGCTGCAACCGCGGCCGACGTGGACCACGCCCTGGCGCGGGCTTCGGCCGGCGGCGACGTGACCGCCTTCGAGGCCCTGTACCGGCGACACGCGGGACGTGTCCACGGCGTGATCCTGCGTCTGGTCGGCCATCAGCACAGCCGCGCCGAAGACCTGGCCCAGGAAGCTTTCGTCCGCGCCTGGCAGGCGCTCCCCGGTTTCCGGTTTGAAAGCGCGGTCGGCACCTGGCTGCACCGCCTGGCCGCGAACACCGCGCTGATGGAACTGCGCAGCCGCCGCAGCGGGCCGATGATCGACAGCGGCGAGGACGCGCTGGACGAGGTCGGCACCGGCGATACCGCCGGCCACCGCACCGCCCTGTCGATGGACCTGCAGCAGGCCGTCGACACCCTGCCGCCCCGCGCGCGCGCCGTGCTGGTGCTGTACGACATCGAAGGCTGGACCCACGAAGAGATCGCCAACGCACTCGAGATGGCGATCGGAAGTTCCAAGGCACAACTGCATCGCGCGCGCAGGCTGCTGCGCGCGAAGCTGGGAGATCCCGCATGAACGACAATCGCCACGATCAGGACATGCCCGCCGCACTGCGCATGCAGCTGCGCGCGCTGCGCACGCCCGAGCCGCCGGCGCGCGAGCTATGGCCGGACATCGCCGCGCGCATCGCGGCCCAGCCCCAGGCCGCCGCGGCCGCGCCGCACCGGCGTACGCGCCTGTTCCCGGCCATCGCGGCGGCGGCGGTCCTGGCGCTGGCCATCGGCGTGGGCTGGCAGCTTCGGCCGCCGGCTGCCGAACCGGCACAGGCGTCCGCGACCGCGGCGCCAGCCGCCCCCAGCGCCCCGCTGGTCATCGTCGCCGACGCCATGACGCGCGAATACCGGGGCGCACTGCGCGAAGTACCCGCCCCCCGGCTGGCCACGCCCGGCTACGACAGCCTGCTCGAACTCGACGCCAGCGCCGCCGCCGTGCGCGACGCGCTGGTGCAGGCCCCCGATTCCGTCTTCCTGCTGCAGCGCCTGCAGCACATCCATGCGCGGCGCCTGGCGCTCACCCGGCAACTTGCCAGTGCCTGAGTGCCATCCACCTTTTCCAGGAGAATCCCGATGAAAACCCTGCCCCTTTCCCTCGCCCTGCTGACGGCCCTGTCCATCGCGCCGGCGTTCGCCGCAACGCCCATCGACGAAACGCGCGCGCTGGATCCGCGCGGCAGCATCGATGTGTCCAACCTCAAGGGGCGTATCCAGGTGCGCGCCTGGGACAGGCCCGAAGTCAGGATCACCGGCAGCCTCGGTGACGGCGTCGAGCGCCTGCAGATCGAAGGCGACCGCAGCAGCCTGGAGGTCGAGGTGCGCTATCCGCGCAACGGCAGTCGCGCCGAGGCCACCACGCTGATCCTGAACGTGCCGCAGATGGCGACACTGGACATCGAGGGCGTCGCAGTCGACATCGACGTGCAGGGTGTCGCCGGCAGTTCGCTCGACATCGAGAGCGTCAGCGGCGACATCGTGGCCGTGGGCGCCCCGCGCGAGGCCGACATCAGCAGCGTCAGCGGCAACCTGCAGCTCAACCTCAACAGCCACAAGGTCGATGTGGAAAGCGTGAGCGGCAACATCGCGCTGCGCGGGCGCATCAGCGGCGAGATCAAGGCCGAGACGGTCTCCGGCGACATTCGGGTCGATACCCGCGGCGAGCCCGCGCGCCGCCTCGACACCAGCAGCGTCTCGGGCAGCGCCAGCTATGTCGGCGGCCTGGCGGAGGGTGGCCGGATCAGCGCCGAGTCGGTCAGCGGCGACATTCGACTGACGCTGCCGAAGTCGCTGTCGGCGCGGGTGCATGGCGAGAGCTTCAGCGGCGGCCTCAGCGCCCCCGGCGCGGCCATCGACAAGCCCCGCTACGGCCCCGGATCCAGCTTCGAACACACCTACGGCAACGGCGCCGGCGAGATCCGGATGGAGACCTTCTCCGGCCGTGCGGAGCTGGTGCTGGAGTAGCGTGGGGCTGTCGCCATCGGCATCCGTTACCTGTGCATTCTCGTTTCGGAATGCGGTGAGACCCCGCCTTCGTCGGATTTCTCCGTCCGGTCGAAATGACATCCTCCTTGGATAACGTCCTCATGGCTCGTTGGCGTCGAACTTGTCATCTCGAGCGCAGCGAGAGATCCCGTTCGACGCACCCCGCAGACCTTTGGCAAGTGACGCACGCGCCGGTGACTCGTGAGTCCTGAGGCAGTGAGTCGTAACCCGTGAGTCGATGACGCATCGGTGAGTCCGGGGTCCCACCTGCCCCCTCACCCGTCATCCCGGCGAACGCCGGGATCCATCTTGATTCACCGTGGCAATCGCAGCACCCGGGAGCCGGATATTCGCCGCGATGCAGGCCCGCTGCGCGCCGGGTCGTGATGACGCCACGGCCTTGGGACGCTCGACGCGTCGCGACGGCAGCGCGCATGGCACATCAGCACCCGATGCTAGTATCCGGTGATTGCCGCGGCCCCACTGTCGCAGCGGCTTCCGGGGGAAAGCATGGTCCGTTCGACCTTCGCGGTGTTGCTTGGGCTGGTGGTCGCGCTGGCCGCGATGCTGCTGCTTGAGTACCTGGGCATGTCGCTGTTCCCGCTGCCACCCGGCGTCGCGCTGGACAACGAAGCGGACCTGGCGCACCTGGTCGAAGCGGCGGGCACCGGCAAGCAGCTCTGGGTTCTCATGGGCTGGGCCGTCGCGGCCTTCATTGGCGGCTGGGTGGCAGCCAGGACCAGTCGGATCCACCGCACGGGCGCGGCCCTGTGGGTCGGCGGCCTGATCGTGGCCGGGGTCCTGCTCAACGTCGCACTGTTGCCGCATCCGGCCTGGATGACGGTGCTGGGCGTGCTGCTGCCGCTGCCGGCCGCGTGGGTCGCGGCGCGCCTGGTGCGGTCGCGCGTGCCGCCATCCAACTGATCCACGCCATCCCGGAGCCGAGCCGATGCAGTCATCGCTGCTGACCACCCTGCTGCTGCCGCTCGCACTGGGCGTCATCATGTTCGGCCTGGGGCTGGGCTTGACCGTCGACGACTTCAGGCGGGTCGCACGCTACCCGCGCGCGGTGCTGACCGGACTGGTGCTGCAGACCGCCGTGCTGCCCTGGGCGGCGCTGGCGCTGGCGCTGCTGTTCCGCCTGCCACCGGAGCTGGCGGTCGGTCTGATGCTGCTGGCCGCATCGCCCGGCGGCGCCACGGCCAACATCTACAGCCACCTCGCGCACGGCGATGTCGCACTCAACATCACCCTGACCGCGATCAACAGCCTGCTGTGCCTGCTCACCCTGCCGTTGATCCTCAACCTCTCGCTGGAGTATTTCCTCGGCGCCGGCCAGTACGTGCCGCCGCCAGTGCGCAAGATCGTCGAGGTGGCGGTGATCATCGTGCTGCCGGTGGCGATCGGCATGGCGGTGCGCCGCTTCGCGCCCGGGTTCGCGGCGCGCATGGAGAAGCCGGTTCGGCTGCTGTCGGTCCTGGTGCTGGCACTGCTGATCGTGGCGGCCGTGGTCCAGGCGTGGAGCACGCTGCTGGCGTGGTTCGCCGTGGTCGGCCTGGCCTGCCTGCTGTTCAATCTTGTCAGCATGGGCACCGGCTACCTGGCGCCGCTGGCGCTGCGGCTGCCGAGGAAGCAGGCCATCGCCATCGGCATGGAGATCGGCATCCACAACGGAACGTTGGCGATCTTCATCGCGCTCAACGTGCTGGGCAATGCGGCGATGTCGGTGCCGGCGGCCGTGTACAGCCTGCTGATGTTCTTCACCGCGGCGGCCTTCGCATTCTGGCTGAACCGCGGCAAGGGCGACGCTGCCATCGCCTGAGTCCGCAGCGGGCGGCAGGGTGCGATCGGCAGCGCGGTCGGCCAGCAGCACCTGCGCCAGATTCTCGGCAGCCTCGGTGCCCTGGTCCAGGGCGGCGAGGCCTGCATCCAGTTCAACCCCGACCTCATCGGTGCGGACGGCGACTTCACCAGCGCCGACACCCGCGCCTTCCGGCCCATGTCGAGGGGTTCGTCGACCTGGTCACGCGCCTGCTTGCGCGCTGACTCCGGGACCGCCGGAGCGGCTCATCCGGGGTCCTGCCCCGGCACGTCCTCGATACCGACATTGCTGGATGCGCGTTCGTACACCGCGCGGTCCAGCAGGCCCGTCTGGCGGGCCACCAGCACCGGCACCAGCACCTGGCCGGTGACATTGGTCATGGTCCGCATCATGTCGAGGATGCGGTCGATGGCGTAGAGGATGCCGATCGCCTCCAGCGGCAGCCCGGCGGCGCTGATCACCACCGTGGCCATGATCACCGCCGTGCCTGGTACGCCGGCGGTGCCGAAGCTGCCCAGCACCGAGGCCAGCGCGATCAGTACGTACTGCCCGGTCGAAAGTTCGATGCCCATGAACTGGGCGATGAAGACCGCGCCCAGCGCCGGATAGATCGCGCCGCAGCCGTCCATCTTGATGCTCGCGCCCAGCGGCACGGCGAAGCTGGCGTAGTCCTTGTTCACACCCAGGTTGTAGGTGGCCGAACTCAGCGACAGCGGCAGTGCGGCAAAGCTGCTGGAGGCCACGAACCCGATCTGCATGGCGGGCGCGGCCCCGCGGAAGAACTTCAGCGGATTGAGCCCATGCGCCAGCAGCAACCCGCTGTACACCACCACGATGTGGAAGGCGCAGGCCGCATACAGCGCGATCACGAACTTGCCCAGCGGCACCAGCTGTTCGAAGCCATAGCTGCCCACCAGCGCCGCGATCAGGCCGAAGGTACCCAGCGGCGTGGCCTCCAGCACGAAGCGCGTGACCTGGATCATCAGCTCGCGGCCCTGGTCGAACAGCGAGCGCAAACCCACCGTCTTCTCGCCCAGCCTGACCAGGGCGAAGCCGAACAGGCCGGCGAAGAAGATCACCTGCAGGATGGTGAAGTTGCTGGGCACGATGACGTTCTGGCCGTCGACCGTGCGTCCCGCGCCCAGCGCCGCCAGCGCCCGGAACGGGTTTTCCGGCACGATGTTGATCAGTACGTCGAGCGGCCCGGGCACCTCGCGCGGGCGGTAGCTTTCGGCCACCTTGAGGCTGGTCGCGTCCACGCCCAGGCCCGGCTTGAACAGCCAGCCGAAGGCCAGCCCCACTGCCACCGCCAGCACCGCGGTGATCGCGAACCAGAGGAAGGTGCGCCCGGCCAGTCCCGCGATCGAGCGCTGGCCGGCGAGCGAGCCCACCGCGCTCACCACCGCGAAGAACACCAGCGGGATCGCGATCATCTTGATCAGGTTGACGTAGACCGTGCCCAGCGGCCCGAACCAGGTCTGCGCCGCCGGCCCCATCAGCCAGCCGGCCAGTGCGCCCAGCACGAAGCCTGCGGCGACGCGCTGCCAGAACGGGATCTTGAGCCAGCGGTGGACGAGAGGCATCTGGACGGACGGCACACGGCGCCTGGCGGCGAGTCCGCCACCTTATCCGACCGGCCGGGCGGGCGCGACGCGCCGGCTGGAACGCCAACCGGCCATGGGCGGGACAGCGGCGTGTCGGCAAGGCAATGACCGTGGTCATGGCCGGTACCTGCCCGCGCGGCATAATGGCGGGTTCAGGGGTTCGCGCTGCTCCGGCACGTCATGGAGCGACGGTCCGCAGCACCGCGACCGATTTCGCCCCCCGCCCGACCGGACCCACCATGCCCCGCCTGTTGCCCGTTGTGCCCGCCCTCCTCGCCACCGTCCTCGCCGGCTGCGTGGCCACCCCACCGCGCAGCGACGCGCCCGCCAGCTGGACGGTCGACGTGCCCGCGATCGAGCGCCCGGCCGGCGAGACCCCGCAATGGTGGTACCGCAGCGGCGCCGCCCGTGCTGCGGCGAACGGCGCGATGGCCGGTCGCGCCAGGAACGTGATCGTCTTCCTCGGCGACGGCATGAGCCTGACCACGGTCGCCGCGGCACGCGTGCTCGAGGGCCAGCGCGCCGGCGCGCCGGGCGAGGAGAACCTGCTGGCCTGGGAGCGGTTCCCGCACACCGCGTTCTCCAAGACCTACAACACCGATTCGCAGACGCCCGACTCAGCCGGCACCATGACCGCGATCGCGTCCGGGGTGAAATCGCACATGGGGGCGATCGGCGTGGCCGCCGGCCAACGCGACGACTGTGCCGGCAGCCTGGATCGCCGCCTGGTGTCCTGGCTGCACCTGGCCGACGCCGCTGGCCTGGCCACCGGCATCGTGAGCACCGCGCGGCTCACCCACGCCACGCCAGCCGCCACCTACGCGCACGCGCCCGACCGCAACTGGGAGAACGACACCGACCTGCCCGAGCCCGCGCGTGCCGCCGGCTGCCGCGACATCGCGCAGCAGCTGCTCGACTTCCCCGCCGGCCGTGGCCCCAGCGTGGTGCTGGGTGGCGGACGCGGCGAGTTCCTGCCTGCATCGGTGCGCGATCCAGAACACGACGACAAGGTCGGCCAGCGCCTGGATGGACGCAACCTGGTGGACGAATGGCTGCAGCGCCGCCCAGGCGCCGCCTGGGTGTGGAACACGGGCCAGCTGCACGCCGCCAGCGACGCCAGCGCGGTGCTGGGCCTGTTCGAGTACGACCACATGCAGTACGAACACGACCGCGACCGCAGCCCCGCCGGCGAGCCCGACATCGAGGCGATGACGCGCTTCGCGATCGAACGCCTGGCACGCGCCCCTGGCGGCTACGTGCTGCTGGTGGAGGGCGGCCGCATCGATCACGCCAACCACGAGGGCAATGCCTACCGCGCCCTCGACGAGACCGTCGCGATGTCGCGCGCGGTGCGTGCCGCAGCGGAGATGACCTCGGCCGACGACACCCTGATCGTGGTCACAGCCGACCATTCTCACACCCTGAACTTCGTCGGCTATCCGCGCCGCGGCAACGACATCCTGGGCAAGGTGCGCGGCCGCGTGAGCGAGGACGACGATCAGGGCCACTATGCCCGCGATGCGCTCGGCCTGCCCTACACCACCCTGGTCTACGCCAATGGCCCCGGCTACAGCGGCGCCAGCGCCCGCCAGCCGGCCGGGCCCAAGCGCCACCTGCACCGGCCTGGCGGCTTCGAGCCGGCGAACGGGCGCCCGGACCTGTCTGCGGTCGACACCACGCATCCGGACTTCATGCAGGAGGCCCTGGTGCCGTTAACGTCGGAGACCCATGGCGGCGACGACGTGGGGATCTGGGCGCGCGGCCCCGGCAGCGGTGCGTTCCGGGGCACGCTGGAGCAGCACGTGATCCACCACGTGATCGTCCAGGCCACCCCGGCGCTGCGCGCACGGCTGTGCGCCGCCGGCGCCTGCAACGGCGACGGTGTTCCGATCGACCTGCCCGATTCGGCGGCCTTCGAAGCGCCCTGAGCCATCGCAACCGCCGGAGGCGGTTGCAGCCGTTCCCCAAGGGATACTGTCTGCCAGGCGGCGACAGCCCCTGACCTGCGTCCACGAGGTGTTGGCAGTGCAATCGGCAGGAACATCCCGCTGGCGCCAGGCGATCGGCCTGGTCCTGGCCTGCCTGGCCGGCATCGCCAGCGCCGGCGAAGCGCTGCCCGCAACCGGTGGCTTCCTGCTGGCGGGCGCACCCTCGGCCGAACAGACCCCGATGCGCGTGTGCACCGCGCAGATGCGCGAGGGCCTGCGCGAGAGGCGGATCGACGCGCCCCCCGGCGGCTGGCCCGGCACACCGCAGGCGATCAACGTGTTCAACGTGCTGTCGGGCGAGGTCATGGTCGCGCAGGGCGACCGCGAGGTGTGCGGGCGCATGCACGACGCCCGTACCCGCGATTCGCGCTTCCGTGCCAGCGTAGGCATGGTCGCGGTGCCGCCGGCCGGCAGCCGGGAGCCGATCCGCGTCGCCTGGGCCGACCCGCTTCAGCCTGACTGGCATCCCACCGTGGTGCTGGGCGCCCCCAGCCCCGTACAGCAGATGGACACGATGCGGCTGCTGGTGCGGGTGTCGTGCATGGCCATCGGCCTGGCGCTGGCGTTGGCGGCGCTGATGGGCTTCGTGGGCACGCGCGATCGCGCCTTCCTGCGCCATGCCGGCGTGTGCGTGGTGCTGGTGGGAGGACAGGCCATCCTCAACGGCATGAGCGGATATCCGCGCCCCTGGCTGCCGGTGGGCGACAACGAGGTCTGGTGGCTGACCGCGTCCAGCGCCTTCACCATCGCCGCGCTGGTGCACGGCATCTGGAAGCAGTCCGGTGTGGTCGGCACGCAGCCCCTGCCGCGCAATGCGGTGGCATGGCTGATGCGTGTGGCCATCCTCGCGGGCCTGCTGGTGCCGTTCCTGCCGCAAGCGGCCTTGCGCTGGACCATGTCGGGGCTGGACATGGCCTTCGGGCTGGCCTGCGTGGGCCTGCTGGTGGTGTCCAACCTGTCGCTGCGTCGCGGCGATCGCAGCGCCGTGCTCGGCGCGGTCTCGATCGTGCCGTTCCTGGCGATCATCGTCGCGGCGCTGCTCGGCAGCCGGCTGCTGGCGTCGCACCGGATCGAGATCGTGCAACTGGCGGTGACCTGGTTCCTGATCGCGATGGGCTATGCCCAGACCCGGCGTTTCGGCCACCTGCGGCGCGCGCACGATGCGATGCGGGTCCTGGCCGCCACCGACGAGCTGACCGGACTGCCCAACCGCCGCAGCGGACTGGCGCGGCTGGAAGAGCTGTTCCAGCACTCGCGCGACAGCGGCGAGCCGCTGACGGTCGGCTTCCTCGACATCGACCTGTTCAAGCGCATCAACGACGTGCACGGCCACCACGTGGGCGACAAGGTGCTGGTGGCGGTAGCGGGCGCGCTGGCCGCATCGACGCGCGGGCGCGAGGACGTGGTGCGGATGGGGGGCGAAGAGTTCCTGGTGGTGATGCCGGGTCTCCAGCTGGCGGCAGCGGGCCCGCGCCTGGAGCTGATGCGCCGCCGCGTGCGCGAGGCCGGGGGCTCGCTGGGCATCGAGGGCCTGCAGGTGACCGCCAGCATCGGCCTGGCCAGCCTGTGCGATCACGACGAGGACCCGGCCTCGCTGCTGCGCCGCGCCGACGGCGCGATGTACCTGGCCAAGCAGGCCGGACGCGACCGGGTGCTCCTGGCAAGCCAGTAGCGCCGCGCCGCCGCGTCGCTCAGAACGGCTTGGCCAGCACCAGCCAGATCACGCCCAGCAGCAGGAACACCGGCACTTCGTTGAACAGCCGCAAGGCCTTGCCGGAAGGCAGCGCGCGCGCATCGGCGCGCCGCAGCCAGCGCCCGCCCACGATGTAATGCGCCAGCAGCAACGCCACCAGGGTCAGCTTGGCGTGCATCCAGCCGCTGCCGCTGCCCACCATCGTCGGAAAGTCCGGGAGCACCCGGTAGCCGAGCCACAGCACCACGCCCGCCAGCAGCGCCAGCCCGAACATCACGTGGCCGAAGCGGTACAGCCTTCGGCCCATCAGCATCAGCCGCGCGCGCACGGCGGGCTCGTCGCCGGCTTCGACCAGGTTGATCAGGATGCGCGGCAGGTAGAACGCGGCGGCAACCCAGGCCATCACGAACAGCAGGTGCGCGGACTTGATCCACAGGTAGGCTTGCATGTCGGCGCTCCGTCGAATGCCGCGAACGTCGGCGACGCTGGCGGCGGCGCGCTATTGTAGCCGCCGCTTCCGCAGCCCCGATCCCATGCACAAACGCTACGACCAGCACTATTTCGACACCTGGTACCGCCGTCGCGGCATCGGCGGCGCGCAGCGCCTGGCGCGCAAGGTCGCGCTGGCCGTGGCCACCGCCGAATACCATCTCGAACGTCCACTGCGCAGCGTGCTCGACATCGGCTGCGGCGAAGGCGCGTGGCGCGCGCCGCTGCTGCGGCTCCGGCCCAAGGCGCGCTACCTGGGCTTCGACAGCAGCGAGTACGCGATCGCCCGCCACGGCGCGCGGCGCAACCTGCACCTGGCGCGCTTTGCCGACTTCGCCACCCTGCGGCCCTGCCCGCCGGTCGACCTGCTGGTGTGCAGCGACGTGATGCACTACCTGCCGCTCAAGGAACTCGACCGCGGCCTGCCCGGCCTTGCCGAGCTGTGCGGCGGCGTGGCCTTCCTCGAATGCTTCAGCCGCGAGGACGAGGCCGAAGGCGACGAGGTGGATTTCCAGGCACGCCCGGCTGCGTTCTACCGGCGCCGCTTCGCCGCGCTCGGCCTGCGCCAGGTCGGCTCGCACTGCTGGCTGGCAGCGGAGCTGGCAGACAGCGCCGCAGCACTGGAGCTCGCGCCCCGCGATGCCTGAGGCGTCGCCTGAATGCGGCGCGGCACCGGGGTTCGTCCTCGCACCACCTTGACGGGAGGGGCGCGCCGATCGGTTATGCTGCGACGCAGCAGCCGCCACAGTGACGCCCATGTTCCTCTACCAGCTTCACGAAATCACCCGCTCCTGGATGGCCCCGCTCACCTACTGGGCCGAGGCCAACGCGAAGGCGTTCTCCACGTCCGGAAGCTGGCTGTCGGGCACGCCGGGCGCCGGGCGCATCTCCGCGGCCAACGAACTGGTCTATCGCATCGGCAAGGACTACGAGAAGCCGTCCTTCGACATCCATTCGCTCGAATGGGAAGGCGAGGTCTATCCGGTGGTCGAGAAGACCGTGCGTTCGACGCCCTTCTGCAACCTGCTGCGCTTCAAGCGCTACACCGACGATGCCGGCACCATCGGCGAGATGCGCGGCCAGCCCCCCGTGCTGATCGTCGCCCCCCTGTCGGGCCACCACGCCACCCTGCTGCGCGACACCGTGCGCACCATGCTGCGCGACCACAAGGTCTACATCACCGACTGGGTCGACGCGCGCATGGTGCCCAAGGACGCCGGTGCCTTCACCCTCGACGACTACGTGCGCACCATCGAGGACTTCATCCGCCACATCGGCGCTAAGGACCTGCACGTGATGAGCGTGTGCCAGCCCACCGTGCCCGTGCTGGCCGCGGTGTCGCTGATGGCCGCGCGCGGCGAACCGGTACCGCGCTCGATGGTGATGATGGGCGGGCCGATCGACACGCGAGAGTCGCCGACCTCGGTCAACAACCTCGCCACCCAGAAGCCGCTGTGGTGGTTCGAGAACAACGTCATCCACCCGGTGCCGCAGAACTATCCCGGTGCCGGCCGCCACGTCTATCCCGGCTTCCTCCAGCACACCGGCTTCATGGCGATGAATCCCGAGCGACATTTCATGTCGCACTGGGATTTCTACCAGGACCTGGTCAAGGGCGACCTCGAGGACGCCGCTTCGCACCGGCGCTTCTACGACGAGTACAACGCGGTGCTCGACATGCCGGCCGAGTACTACCTCGACACCATCCGCGTGGTGTTCCAGGAACACCTGCTGCCGCGCGGCCTGTGGGACGTGGGCGGCGAGCGGGTGGATCCCGGCGCCATTTCCGGCACCGCGCTGATGACCATCGAGGGCGAACTCGACGACATCTCCGGACTCGGCCAGACCCGCGCCGCGCACACGCTGTGCACCGCCATCGCCGAAGACGAGCGCCACCACCTCACCGTCAAGGGCGCCGGCCACTACGGCATCTTCAGCGGCCGCCGCTGGCGTGAGCATGTGTATCCGAAGGTGCGGGATTTCATCGCGGCCAACGTGGCCAACGTAGCGAAAGTGGCGACGCCGGCGGCGCCAGCCAGGCCGACCAAAGCGCGCAAGCCTCGCAAGTCCAGCGGCCGCTCCTCGTAGCACCGGACACGTGCATGGCGCCGCGTGGCGCCGCACAGCCTGGCGTGGCACGACGTGGCGCGGCACCGCAGGGTCCTCCTGACCGCGCGGCGACATTGTCATCCCGACCGCTGGGAGAGATCCCGGCGTGGACGCGGCAATCAATCCGGCGCGATCCCGAACCGAACGCCCCGCAGATTGCCGGGCGGCCCTGGATTTCGCCCTGCGGTCGAAACGACTACCCCGACCCCCGGGACAGCGAGGGCCGCGGCGGCAGTCGGGCCAGATCCTTGCGCCGACATGCCCGAGTGAACAACGTCTCTTACGCGTACTGCGCCGTCTTCACCAGCAGGTGCTTGGCGAACAGACCGTGCATGCGGCCGATCCCACGTGCGATGTGCAGGGTCACCACCAGCACGAGCCCACCGATGGCGACCAGCAACGGCAGCAGCCACGGGGCCTCGGCCGGAACGTCCAGGCCGAACAGCCAGACGTTCATGTGCACGCCCGGCAACAGCGCGAATGGACTCAGGATCAGCGACAGCGCGATGGACAACAGGCCGATCGCGACGCTGAAGTAGACCACGCCCAGCGGCAGCATCAGCACGAAGTACAGCAGCGTGCTCCAGGTGCGCGGGTCGGTGAACATGTCGCCGATGCGCTGCCAGATGCTGCGGCCGCGCGCGGTGTACAGCGGCCGCCGCGGCATGCGCTCGCCCAGCATCACCTCCACGATCCGGCCCTCGACCAGGGACAGCACCCGCACCGAGCCGAAGAACAGGATCAGCAGCGGGATGCCGACGATGGTGATCGACAGGCCCAGCGAGGTGGAAAAGCCCGCCACCACCCAGGTGAAGTAGAAGATGCCCGTGGCCAGCGTCAGCAGCATGTAGAACAGCGATGCGTAGGCGCGGGGATCGGCGAACACGCCGAAGAACCGGCCAAGCGCAGACCCGCGTGGACGCGGCGGCGGCGCGCGCAGCGCGGTCTGCACCGTCACCTCGGTGTCGCGGTAGATGTCGGCGACCTCGTCCGGCGCGCCGTAGCTCGAGGCCACCGCGGCGATGACTTCGGCTTCGGTCCTGCCGGGATTCTCGGCCAGCTCCGAGCGCAGGTATTCCTCCGCGTCGTACAGCGCGTCCTGCACCAGCGCCGGATCGGCGCCGGCCAGCGAGCGGCGCAGGCGCTCGAGGTACTCGGGGATGGTGGTCGGCAGGCGTTCGCTGTTCATTCGCAGGTCCCCTCCAGGACGGCGTCAACGGAATCGCGGGTCGCGCGCCAAGCGGCGGCCCGCACGCGCAGGGCGACACGCCCTGCAGCGGTAATGCGGTAGTAGCGGCGCGGCGGGCCGGCATCGGACGGTTCGACCGAACTGTCCAGCAGCCCCGCGGCCTCCAGGTTGCGCAGCACCGGATACAGCGCGCTCTGCTTGCCGCTGAGCACGCCATCGCCGAACCGCTCCAGCGTCTTGGCGATCTGGTAGCCGTACATCGGATCGCCCGATGCCCCAAGGACGGCCAGCAGCGCCAGCGACACCGTGCCCGCGCTCAGTTCCTTCTGGAACTTGCGCAGCTGTGCCTCGTCCTGCTCTTCTCCGGGTGCCATGCGGCCCTCCCACCACGTGCGAGACATGCTAGTGCGAACTTCGCTATAGCGGATGTGCCATTAGTCGGGGGCGCCGGGGATCGGCCACAATCGCCGCCTCACCGCCCGGGAACGCCGCATGCCCAGCCTTCGTCCAGCCTCTGCCGTCCTCATCGCCATCCTGGCCCTTCCGCTGGCCGCGGCCGAACCGGGCGCCGCGCCCAAGCCGCGCACCACGCAGGAGATCCTGGACGCTTCGCAGCCCTCGGACTGGCGCACGCCCGCCCCGGAGAACACGCTCTACATGGATCTCGAGGCGGGCCGCGTGGTGATCGAGCTCGCGCCCACGTTCGCCCCGGCGCACGTCGCCAACATCCGCACGCTGGCCAGCGAAGGTTTCTGGAACGGCACCAGCATCTACCGCTCGCACGACAACTTCGTGGTGCAGTTCGGCGATGCCGAGGCGGACGATGCGGCAAAGGCCAGGCCGCTCGGCAGTGCGAAGACGAAGCTGCCGGCGGAATTCGAGCGCAGCGCGGGCGGGCTGCCCTTCCATGCCCTGCCCGACCGCGATGGCTGGGCCGCGCAGGTGGGCTTTGCCGAGGGCTTCCCCGCCGCGCGCGAAGGTGCCGAAGGCCAGGCCTGGATGGCGCACTGCTACGGCGCACTCGGCGCCGGCCGCAACATCGCCCCCGACAGCAGCGTGGGCGCCGAGCTTTACGTGGTCACCGGGCAGTCGCCGCGCCAGCTGGACCGCAACATCACCGTGGTCGGGCGGGTGCTCAGCGGCATGGAGCTGCTCAGCGCGATTCCGCGCGGCCCGTCGCCGATGGGGGTCTACGCCGATGCGGCGCAGCGCACCCCGATCACCGCGGTCACGCTGGCATCGGAGCTGCCCGAAGCGCAGCGCCAGCGCATCGAGGTGCTGCGCACCGATACGCCGACCTTCGACGCGCTGGTCGAATCGCGCCGCAACCGCAGCGACGATTTCTACCACCGCCCGGCCGGCCATATCGACCTGTGCAACATCGCGATCCCGGCGCGTACTCCGGACGCCGACCCGGGCTGACGCGAAGCCGGCAAGGCGTTGGCGCCAACTCGGCCCGCGGATACTTCGGCGTCGCAGCCATGCGCCTGCGCGCGCGGGTCGCCACATCAACTCGACGATCATCGGAATGGACCGAACGCCGCGTCCTCACGCCGCGTTTGCCGGGGCCTGCCTAGTCTGCCTTCGCCCCCCACCGCCGAGAGATCGTGATGGCCCTGCTCCGCCTCCGCATCGTCAGCTCCGAAGACAACGTCCGCGCGATCATGAACCTGCTGCAGAGCCTGGACGGGATCGAACACGTCGAGGAAGTGGCCGACCTGATGCCGCGCATGGACGATCCCGATTCCAGTTCGGCCGGCCTGCATGATTCGCGCGGTGCCGATACGCACGAAGTGGAGGTCGATGTGCCCAATCCCGCCACCGCGCGCAAGGTGCGCGAGGCGGTGGAGGCGCTGGCCTTCGATCTCGACGCCTTCGTCGAGATCGATGACCAGGAAGAGGAGCGGGACTAACCTCCCGCGACCCAGCAGGAGCGGCTTCGGCCGCGATCGTCGTGGTCGCCCCTCGCCTTTCCTTCCGGCGAAGGGGCGGGGCCCGGCATCGCCACCGCGTCGATCCCGATCGCGGCTGAAGCCGCTCCTACGGCCCTGTCGGTGTCAGCCGGCGGCGGGCAAGGCGTCGATGAACTCCGCCATGCGCTGGCGCTGCGCCGCGTCCGGCAGCGTCCCGCGGCCTGCCCCGAGGTTGTCGGCCATGTGGCGCGCCTTGCTGGTGGCCGGCGTCACGCAGGTCACGGCCGGGTGCGCGGCCACGTACTTGAGCATGAACTGCGCCCAGGACCGGGCACCGAACTCCGCCGCCCACTCCGGCAGCGGACGCTCGCCGATGCGTTCCCACAGGCGCGTGCGCCCGAACGGCAGGTACACCAGCACGCCGATCTTCCGTTCCTGCGCCAGCGGCAGGATGGTGTCCTCGATTTCGCGGTTGTCGACCGCGTAGTCGACGCCGATGAAGTCGATCTGCTCGTTGCGCATGATCTCGACCAGGCGCGGATAGGCTGGCTTGCTGGTCGAGGTCACGCCGATGTAGCGCAGCCGCCCTTCGGCCTTGAGCTCGCGCAGGATTGCGAGGTGGGTCGGCACGTCGGCCAGGTTGTGCACCTGCACCAGGTCCAGCGTCTGCTTGCCCAGCCGCTTGAACGAGGTTTCGATCTGCTCGCGCGCCTTCGCAGGATCGGCCTTCGCGTCGGCCTCGCGGCCCGCGACATTGACCTTGGTCGCCCAGAAGACGCGCTCGGTGATGCCGAGTTCGCGCGCCAGCGCGCCGGCGACTTCCTCGGACGCGCCATAGGACGGCGCGGTATCGAACACCGTGCCGCCACCCTCGACCAGCACCTGCAGCACTTCGCGCAGCGCCGAGGTGTCCTCGCTGCGCGCGATCTGCGAGAACGTGGCCGAACTGCCCAGCCCGATCAGCGGCAGCTGCTCGCCCGAGGACGGGATCGCACGGGTCAGCAGTTGGCCATCGTCGGCGGCCAGCAGGCGGCCGTGCGGAAGGGCGGCCGCCATGGCGGCGGCAATCGAGAGCTTCAGGCAATCGCGGCGCGTGGTCATGCGCGGTCTCCTCGGGGGTCGGGACGGGGAGCGTCGAGTCTCGCGCGTCAGGGCCGATGGTTCAAATGCGCGAAACGCAGCTCGCTGCGGTCTTGCCACCTTGGACGCATATCGCCGCTGGCGTGCAGGCACTAGCATGGCGCGAGGAGGAACCATCGCCGCATGCGCATCGCCCTGCTCGCCGACCTGCACGCCAACCGCGAGGCGACCGAGGCCTGCCTGGCCGCGCTCGCCCGCGCAGACTGCAGCCGTTACGTGTTTCTCGGCGACTTCGTCGGCTACGGCGCGGATCCGGCCTGGGTGGTCGACACCGTGCGCGGGTACGTGCGGGACGGTGCGATCGCGGTCCTCGGCAATCACGACCAGGCCGCCTCGCGCGAGCCTTCGCCGAACATGGTGCCGGAGGCGCGCGAAGCGATCGCCTGGACGCAGCGACAGCTCGACGCGGACCAGATCGACTTCCTGCGCAAGCTGCCGCTGCGCGTCGAGCACGACGACCGCCTCTACGTGCACGCCAATGCCTGGGCGCCCGGCGAGTGGGGCTATGTGTCCAGCCGCGCCACGGCCACCCGCAGCCTCGAGGCCACCGCGCAGCGGCTGACCTTCTGCGGACATGAGCATCGCCCTGCCCTGTACTACGCGCAGCCTGGACCGGCCGGCTACTTCGAGCCCGTCGCCGGGCGCCCCGTCCCCCTGCCGGGCACGCGCCGCTGGCTGGCGATCGCGGGTGCCTGCGGGCAGCCACGCGACGGCAATCCCGCCGCATCCTGCGCGGTCTACGACACCGAGGCAGGCAGCCTGACCTTCCTGCGCGTGCCCTACGACCACGAACGTGCCGCAGCGAAGATCATCGCAGCCGGACTGCCCACGGTCTTCGCCACGCGCCTGCTGTCGGGAGGATGAGATGAAGCTCGAACCCGGCCGCATCATCGGCGGCTACACCCTGCTCGCCCCGCTGCACGAAGGCGGCATGGCCACGCTCTGGCGCGTCTCGCATCCGCAGCAGTCGTTTCCTCTGCTGATGAAGCTGCCGCACCTGGGCTACGGCGAAGACGTGGCCAAGCTGGTCGGCTTCGAGGTCGAGCGCATGCTGATGCCGACGCTCGGCGGCCCGCACGTGCCGCGCCACGTCGCCAGCGGCGACGATGGCGACCAGCCATGGCTGGTGATGGAGCAGGTGCCCGGCGACACCCTGCGCGTGCTGCTCGACGACGCGCCGCTGCCGGTGGACCGGGTCGCCACGCTGGGCGCCCTGGCCGCGACTGCGCTCGAGGACCTGCATCGCCAGCACCTGGTGCACTTGGACATCAAGCCCAGCAACCTGATGCTGCATGTCGATGCAGGCACGGGCGCCGAGCGCATCGTGCTGATCGACTTCGGCCTCTCCCACCACGCGCAGCTGCCCGATCTGCTGGCCGAACAGTTCCGCATCCCGCTCGGCACCGCGCCCTACATCTCGCCCGAGCAGGTGCTGGGCGTGCGCGACGATCCGCGCAGCGACCTGTTCGCGCTGGGCGTCGCGCTCTATCACCTGGCCACGGGGCAGCGGCCATTCGGCAATCCGACCAGCCAGCGTGGGCTACGCCGCCGGCTGTACCAGGATCCGGTGCCGCCGCGCGCGCTGGCGCCCGACATCCCGCGCTGGTTCCAGGAGATCGTGCTGCGCTGCCTGGAAGTCGATCCGGATGCGCGCCATCCCAGCGCCGCGCAGCTCGCCTTCGACCTGGCGCATCCCGAGCAGGTGCCGCTCACCGAGCGCGCAGACCGCGCCCGGCGCGACGGCCGCATCGACCGGGCCAGGCGCTGGTTCCGCTCGCTCGGCGTGGAATCAACGCCGGTCGAACACCGCCCGGCGGCGACCGCGCGTGACGCCCCGATGGTGATGGTGGCCATCGACACGCGGCAGCAGGACCGCGACCTGGACGATGCGCTCAACGACCTGGTGCAGCGCATCGTGCAGACCTCGCCCGGCGCGCGCCTGGCCTGCGTGACGGTGATGCGCACCGCGCGCGTGGGCATGGACAGCAACCTCGACGAGGCCGGCCGCAACCGCCACGTCAAGCGCCTGGTCGCGATGCGGCACTGGGCGCGGGCACTGCGCCTGCCGGACCACCGCATCACCTTCCACGTGCTGGAATCGACCGACGTGGCCGAAGCGCTGGTGGTGTTCTCGCGCGACAACGGCATCGACCACATGCTGATGGGCGCGCGCGGCATCACCGGCATGCGCCGCATCCTGGGCAGCGTCTCGGCCCGGGTGGTGGCGGAGGCCGACTGCACCGTCACCGTGGTGCGCGGCGCGCGGATGGCGAAGGCGCCGACCTGAGGCGACGCCTGCGGCCGGTCAGTGGCTGGCGCCGTCCACCGCCAGCACTTCAAGGCTGGCCAGGTCGACATCCGGGAGGCAGCGCACGTTGACCATGGTCATCGCGGCACCGTCGCGGCCCTTGCCCTCGCTGAAGGGCGCGATCCCGCAGCGCGCACAGAAATGGTGGTCGATCGCCTCACGGTTGAAGCGATAGGTCGACAGGTTTTCCACCGGCGTCGTGAGCGTGAGCGCCTCGCGCGGAAACGCCGCCAGCAGCGCACCGCGGCGCCGGCACATCGAACAGTTGCAGTCGATGACCTGCCCGATCTCGCCTTCCAGCTCGAACGCGATGCTGCCGCAGTGGCAGCTGCCCTGGTACTTCGCCATGGTGCGGATCTCCGGGGGAACCGGCCACGAGGATACCCGCCGCGTGCAAGGCTGTCGTGATCCCGCGCCAATGTTCGCGGCACGATTGCGCATACCCGTGCAGGAGCGGCTTCAGCCACGACCGACGGCGCGTCGCAACGGATCGCGGCTGGAGCCGCTCCTGCAAGAGTGGGGTCGCGGACTCGCCGTCGCCGGCCACTGCGCCACGGCTCCGCTGCAACATGTTGCCGTCATCCCGGCGACAGCCAGGTTCCATTGGTGCATTCTCGCGAGCGACGGAGCAGGATCAAAATGGATCCCGGCGTTCGCCGGGATGACGGGGAATTGCTTCCTCGTCCGCCGGGCCGTCCATCGCTCCGGTCGCCGCCAGGCCCACACGCGAGCGCTCCAGCCACCAGGCGAGTCCTGCCAGCAGCAGCCACAGCAGGAACCACGGCCACGCAGGCCCGGGTTTGCCCGGAGGTCGCATCGCACCTGCACCTGCACCGGCATCTGCACCGGCGTCGGCGTCGGCGTTGGCGTCTCCAGATGCAGATGCAGCAATCGCAAGCGTGGCATCACGCAGCGCAGCAAGCCGCAGTGACGGGTCCGCATCGGCGGCAGCGACATGGAACCAGCGCCCTGCATCGTCCAGCCGCAGCCGGTGCCAGCCATCGACGCGCGGCCAGATGCCCGCGCAACGGCGACTTCCGCTTGCCGGATCGACAAGCGGCTGCAGCACAGCGCCATCGGGCATCTCGACGACCGCCCCTGCCGGCCAGCCACAGATGCGCATCCGCTCACCAACCCGGGCGCCCGCCCCGATCACCGGCAGGCTGTCGTTGCCTGCCCGCGCAAGCGTCGCGATCACCGGGCTCCAGAGCTCGTCGTACAGATCGGCGCGCCCGTGCAGCGGCAGCACATAGCTGTCGAGCAGGGTCCACAGCCCGATCCGGCCCCGACCCTCGGCGCGCCACCAGCCCGGCGCCCCACCTTCGTCAGGCGCGAATGCGATGGCCTGCGCGCCCTGCAGACGCCATCCACGCCGCGCGAGCGCCGGCAGCGGACCCTGCGCCTGCTCCAGGTCGAAAGGTGCGTCGCGGCTGCCACTGCCCAGTCGCGCACGCAGCGCCGCTTCGTCATCCACGCGCGCGGGCGGCAACGACCAGGGCGCGCTGCCCGCGCCTCCGGTGATCGCGAAGCCCCCGCCGTTCACGCCGCGCAGCGTCGCCGCAGGCAGCGGGGTATCGGCGCGCAGCAGCAGCCCCATGCCATCGCGGACGGCAGCCAGGACGCGGCTGCGGCCACCCTCTCCCAGCCCGGACCAGGCGCGCGCGTCGGCAATCAGCAGATCGGCCTCGGCCAATGCCGCTTCGCCAAGCGGCGCGGCGCCCAGCTGCAGGCCGCCGCCCAGGGCGATGCGCGCCTGCACCTGCGCGCCAGCGTCCGCCAACCAGCGCCGCAGCGCGCGCGTTTCCGGACCGGGGGCGCCCGCGAGCAGCAGTACGCGTGGCGGCACCCCGGCTTCGATCCACAACGGGACGCCAACCTGCGAGAGTGCCGCGCCTTCCGCATCGACCAGGCGCAGTTCGAAGCGCGCCGCGCCGGCTTCCATCGCGATGCCACGCAGCTCGAAGCGACCGTCCTCGCCCAATGGCAGGGCATCCACGCGTCGTCCGGCGGGATCGCGCAGTTCGACGCTGCCATCCACGGCACCATCGACCTCGCCGGCCACCGGGAACATCGCGCCGCGGCCCACGCGCGGCGGCAGAGAAACGCGCACGATGCCCGGCGTCGACGGTGGAGGCGCGAACGCGATCGAGACGGCGCGCGCCGCATCGCGGTCGCGTGCGGCCAGTCCGGCGCCCAGCACCTGCACGCGATGGGTCCCGGGATGACGACGCAGCGCGGTGGCAAGGTCGGGCACGCGCGGGATTGCGCCAGCGTCCTCGGCCTCCGGCAACGCCAGCACGATGCCCTCGGCACGCGCAGCGTCCGCGGCGCGCGCACCCTCGGTGAGCAGCACCAGCGCGGCGGGATCGACGGCGCGCTGTGGTGGAAACAGCGTCAGGTACAGCGCGCTCGCCAGCAGCGGCTGCGCCGCCAGCAGCGCGAACAGGCGCCAGGCGCGCGGTGCGCGCGGATCGAGCCGGTGCGCGCGCCACAGCCGTACGACGCCCGCGACCACCGCAAGCGCCAGCACCAGCAGGACCGACTGCTGCAGGGTCATGGTGCGTCCTCCCCCGCGTCCAGCGCATCGAGGTAGCGGCGCGACGTGGCATCGTCCGTGCGCGGTGCGATGGCGCCAGCCGGACGCGGCATCGCGCTCCACAGCAGGCCGCGCAGTGTTTCGCGACAGCTGGCGCATCCGGGATCCTGGCGCAGCGCGTCGATCGCGGCGATCCAGGCGAGCGGATCTTCGAGCCGGTGGCGCTCTGCGTCGGCCCAGGCCTCCAGCGCGTCGAGCGTGACCGCCAACGTGCCTGCCCGCGTGTCGTCCAGCGACTGCCAGGCGGCTCCCAGGACAGCCTCACCCGCAGGCACGGTGAGCGCCGGCAGCGGACGATTGCGCAGGCCTTCGCGATCGCCGCCCAGGCGCCGCGATTCGTCGATCGGCGGCAGCTGCGTGCCCACCCGCTGCAGGTAGATGCGCTCGGCCTGCTGCACCTGCTTGATCAGCTCCAGCGCGCGATGGGCGTATGGCAGGGCTTGTCCGGGCGCGGCCTGGCGCAGGTGCAGTTCGGACTGCCACATCTCGCCCAGGGCCTTGCGCAGGATTTCCTTTGTTTCCGGATCGAGCAGGGTCGCGGCCTCGGCGATGTCGTGGGTATGGCCGAACTGCTCGAGCACGTTGCCGACATTGCCGAAGCCGCCGGGCTGCGCAGCGCCGGGCTCGTCGTGGTCATGGCCGTGGTCATGCGCGGGACCATCCTCGTGGGCGTCTGCGTCGCCCGCATCCTCGCCGTGCCCGTCGGTGGCCGGCAGGTCGCTGGTGGGCAGGTCGCTGGTCGGCAGCGCATTGCCGCCCTCGCTTTCCTCGCCGAGGAACTGCCCGTAGCGCAGGCGCAGCAGGCGCTGGTCGACGCCGATCAGGTCCGAGCGCCGCTCGAACTCGTCGCTGGCCAGGCGCGGCCTCTCCTTCAGCAGCGCCTCGGCGTCGATGATGATCTGGCGCTGGCTGCGGAAATACGCCGGCAGCACCTGGCGCGCCAGCCCGTCCAGCCCTTCGGCGCCCAGCACCGGCTCCGGCGGCCAGCGCAGGATCACGCTGGCGCTGCGTGCGAGCTGCGGCTGCGGCGCGCGGTTGTCGGTCAACTCCAGGCGCGCGACCAGGTCCTCGCCGCGCTGCAGGCCGAAGTCCGACGGCTGCAGCCGCACCTCGAAACGCCTGGTACGCGCATCGCCGCGCCCCTGCAGCACGCGCACGTGGTCGTGGAAGCGGATGTTCTCGCCGGTGCCCTCGGTGCGCGTGACCAGCAGGCGCGCGCGCGCGGAGACGCCGTAGTCGTCGGTGGCCTCGAACTGCAGTGGCCAGTCGCGCTGGCCAGGCGCCATCAGGGTCAGGCCACGCTCCGGCAACACCACGCGCACGCGCGGCGGTTGGTCGGCGATCGCGTCGAGGCGGTGCAGCGGCGACGTGGCCGCCTCCGCAACACCGGCTGGCATGACGCGATAGAGCGTGGAGGCACGGAGCACGTGGCGCGCCGTCCATGCCTCGCCTTCGCGCTGCAGGGGGACGCGCGCACCGTCGTGGAAGACCAGCTCGACGGTCGCGGGCTGCGGCGCGTAGCGCAGCGTCCACTGCAGCGTGCTGCCGGCAGGCGCTTCAGCGTCCAGCGATTGCGTGGTCGTGGGCGCAATGCCGGTGTAGCCGGGCGGCTGCACCCGCAGCGACTGTGCGAGCTGGCGTGGCGCTTCCGCCGGCGAGGCGCTGCCCTGCGGTACGGGCGCGGCGGCGGGCGACGGACGCGATGCGGGCCAGAGCGCGACAAGCAGGCACAGCGCCAGCACTGCAAGCCATGCGACGGTGACCGCACGCATCGACCACGATGGACGCAGGTCCGGTGGCGCACGCTCGCGCAGACGCTGCTCGAGGCGATCGCGCTGCAGGCGCTGCAGCGCCGACAGCGACGCGGGATCGGCGAACAGCAGCGCGCTGCTGTCGTCGAGGTCGCGACGCGACGCATCCAGTCGCCGGGCCAGCCAGGCGCGGTCGAACCGACGCAGGCGGCGCAGGAGCACTGCCACGATCCCCAGCAGCGCCAGCGTGGCCGCGGCCAGTGCCGGCACGGCGCCCGCCCAGCGCCACAGCAGCGCCGCCAGCGCCAGCGGCAAGGGCAGCCAGGCCAGCAGCGCATCGAGCGCGACGCGACGACGGACGCGGTGCAGTCCCTGGACGAGCACGGCCATGACGCTCATGTCGCCGCTCCACGCCGGCGCGAGCTCGCAAGCCAGCGTTCCAGCAGGGCCAGCAGCGCGATGGCAAGCGCCAGCCACGGCCGCAGGTCCAGCGGCACCGGCGCCATCGCAAGCCCGCCCGTGCCCGGGGCGTAATCGGCAGCGGCCACCGCGGTGGGCGCAGGCGCAGGCTGCAGCAGGTCGCGCAGCGCGTGCGGGAACGTGGGATCGAGCAGCTGCGGCATCGCCGCCGGGACAAGCCCATGCGCCAGCTGCAGCAATCGACCCTGGCCGGCCTGCGCCGCACGCACCAGCGGATCGCCGCATTCGTCGCGCCAGGCGGCTGCCGGGGCATGGCCGTCCGGCATCTCCGCATCGGCCGGAAGCAGCACCTGGCCGCCGGCCTGCGCCCAGCGCAGCACATCGTCCGGCAGCGGTCCGCTGTGCAGCCAGGCCAGCACCCCGGTGTCCTGCGCGGGCAGTTCCACCGACTCGGCGACATCGACCGTTGCGTCCTCGGCATCCGCCCAGGCCAGCGCCGCCGCGCGCAGGTAGCGCATCCCGTCGCGATGGGTGGCGTCATGCCGGATCGCAAGCTTTGGCGCAGCATCGGTGACCGGTTCAGGCCACGCGCCACCGGCAGTGATCCGCCACTCGACCTGCCGCGTGAGCTGCAGACGCGCAGCGTCCGCGCCGAGCAATCGTTCCGGCACCAGTACCGCGAGCGGCGCCGTCGGCGCCAGGGTGGCGTCGAACTCGCGCAACAGGCTTGCAGTCGCGACCCCGCCCACCGGCGCGGCCTCTTCCAGCGACGGGAAGCCCGGCGCCAGCCAGCGCGCATCGACCGCCGGATCCGAGCGCGCGGCCACGAGCGCCGCGTCGTCGACGCCCGGCGCCACCAGCAGCCGCGGGCGCTCGTCCACCACGCCCAGCAGTGCGGGCTGCGCGAGCAGCAGCGCCAGCAGCGCGACCAGCAGCAGGCGCACCGCCAGCAGCCAGGCTTCGTCGAAACGGATGCGTCGCCGCGGTCGCGGCCGAGCCTGCAGCCAGCGCAATGCCGCGAACACGGTGGGCCGCTGCTGCTGGCGCCTGGCCAGGTGGATGAGCAGCGGCAGGGCCAGCGCGGCAAGCGCAGCCAGGCCCGCCGGGAACAGCAACAACGGATTCATGCGTCCGCGCCTCCCGGGCCCGCCGCGAACAGCTGGCGCAGCGGCTGCAGCAAGGGCTCATCGAGGATATGCACGGCATGGCGGATCCCGGCCTCCCCGAAACGTGCATGCAGCGCCTGCTGCGCCGCGCCGAACCGCGCCAGGAATTCCGCGCGCAGCGTGCGCGCATCGCCAGGCAGCGCCTCGCCGGTTTCAGGATCGATGAAGCGGCGCCCGTCCGCGAACGGGAAGTCGCGCTCGGCCACCGCCAGCAGCTGGATCGCCAGCACTTCGCGGCGCGCGGCCGCCAGCCGCGTCGCCAGGTCGGGCACGGCCGGATCGAGGAAGTCGCCCAGCACCACCACCAGGTCGTCCGCGGCGATGCGATCCCAGACCGGGCGCAGCCGCGACTCCTCGGGCACGCCGCCATCGGCGCGGATGCGTTCGAGATCGAACAGCAGCCGCTCGCGCTGGCGGCTGCCGGCGGCCGCAGGCACGAACACCAGCGCATCCTCGCGCAGCGCCACCAGGCCGACGCGATCGCCCTGGCGCAGCGCGACCTCGGCGATGCATGCGGCCAGCGCCTTGCCCGCATCCAGGCGCGAGACGTCCGGGCGCGCCTCGTCGGCCTGGGTCATCGAGGCACTGGCGTCGAGCACGATCCAGACCGCGAGCGGACTGTCGCGCTCGGCCTCGCGCACGAAGAAGCGGTCGCTGCGCGCATACAGTTTCCAGTCGATGCGGCGCGGCTCGTCGCCCGGTTCATAGCCGCGGTACTGCGAAAACTCGAGCCCGGCGCCCTTGTCGCGGCTGCGGTGCTGGCCGCCGCCACGCAGCGCGCTGCTGCGCCGCGAGGCGATGCGCAGCCCGCGCAATTGCGCGCGCAGGCCCGGCGTGACGGGATCCCAGCCCACGACCGTCGCGACGCTCAGGCGCCCGGATGCGGCACATCGCGCAGCAGCGCGGCGATGACCTCGTCGGGGCGCCGCCCTTCGGCTTCCGCCGCGAACGACAGCAGCAGGCGATGGCGCAGCACCGGCGCGGCCAGCGCCAGCACGTCCTCGCGGGTCGCGGCCAGGCGTCCGTGCAGCAGCGCACGCGCCTTCGAGGCCAGCACCAGCGACTGCCCGGCACGCGGCCCCGCGCCCCACTTCACGTAGTCGCGCACGAGCTGCGGGGCGCCGTCGCCCGGGCGCGTGGCGCGCACGATGCGGGTGATCCAGGCCAGCAGTTCATCGCCCACGTGCACCTGCCGCACCAGGGACTGCAGCGCCAGCACGTCCTCGCCCGCCATCACCCGCGGCACCTCGGCCACGTGGCTGGAAGTGGTCTGGGCGATGATCGCGCGTTCCTCTTCCTCGCCCGGATACTCCAGCGCGATGTGCAGCAGGAAGCGGTCGAGCTGTGCCTCGGGCAGCGGATAGGTGCCGGCCTGCTCGATCGGGTTCTGCGTGGCCAGCACGAAGAACGGCGCCGGCAGCGCGTGGGTCACGCCGGCGAAGCTCACCGTGTGTTCCTGCATCGCCTCCAGCAGCGCGGCCTGGGTCTTGGGCGGCGTGCGGTTGAGTTCGTCGGCGAGCAGCAGGTTGGTGAAGACGGGGCCCTGCTGGAAACGGAAGTGGCGATGGCCAGTACCATGGTCCTCCTCCAGCAGCTCGGTGCCGAGCAGGTCGCTGGGCATCAGGTCGGGGGTGAACTGCACGCGCCGGAACTGCAGCTCCAGCGCCTGGCCCAGGGTGCGCACCAGCAGGGTCTTGCCCAGGCCGGGCACGCCCTCGAGCAGGCAGTGGCCGCCGGCGAGCAGGCCGGTAAGCAGCTGTTCGACGACGTCATGCTGGCCGACGATCGCGGTAGCAATGGCGGCGCGCAGGTCGGCCAGCCGGGCGACGCGGGACTGGATGTCGGATTCGGTGAGGGGGGTCATGGAGCGGTCCTGGTCATGCTGGCTGCGAACATGGGTTGGATAGGGGCTTGCGGACCGAGGCCGTCCCGATCCGGGGGTTGCTCCCCGGCTCGGTCAGCCATCCATGGCTGACTCGCCGCCGCAGCGCATCCATGCGCTGCTTTCCGCAACCCCCGGACCGGAACGGCCACTGCCCATTCCACTGTCGCAGCTTGATCACCGAAAGCCGCCGGCGATCGAAGCGCCGAACCAACAGAGGTGGTGAGCCGCGCACTGACGGCCGGGGGTCGCGGCAAGCAAGACATGGATGTCTTGCGCGCGAGTCAGGACAGGGTGAGCGTGGATGGCTTGCGCGGCATGCCGCGCGTCCACGCGAACGCCCGGCACGCTGTGCCGGGCCGGACCGCGCAGCGGCCTCGACCGAGCGAAAAGCGACCCCCGGCCGGCAGGGCGTGGCGTCGGTCCGAAGTCCAGATCCAAGAGGCCTCACTGGCAGAACGATCGGGGCCCCATGACTGCAGGAGTACGCGAGAGTCGAAAGCGCCATGCTCATGCCGTCAGCGCATACACCACGATGTTGACCGCGAACTTCGTGTTGTCCTCGGCCAGGAAGCGCTTGTTGCGCCAGTCGTAGTCCCATTCGCAGCCGTAGTCCTTGTTGCTGTAGAGCACGCCCAGGCGGCCGTCGATGCTGATGCCCTTGAGGTAGTCGTGCACCAGGTCGTCGCCCCAGCCGTTGAGTTCGAAGCTGGTGGCGGGTGGGCCGTCGGGAAAATTGAAGAAGCTGCTGTAAAGCGGATGACGGTTGGGGAGCTTCGCCAGTGCGTGCGGGCCGAAGATCGACGCCATCTGCGCTTCGAACGACTTCGCGAACAGGCCGTCGATGTCGTGGTTGCAATCGTCCACGAACACGAATCCGCCGTTGCGCACGTAGCGTTCGAAGTTGCGCCGCTCGGCGGGGTTGAACTCCACCAGCTTGTGCCCGGCGAGGTAGCAGAACGGCGCCGACAGCATCTTCGGATCCGCCAGTTCGACCACGTGCTCCTTCGGATCCACGCGCAGGCCGGTGTAGTCGATCAGCGAGGTGATCAGGTTCGACGGCATGCGCTCGTCGACGTCCCAGTCGCCCGAGTCGTACTTCAGGCGGGTGAACCAGAAGTCGTAGCTGGCCGCACTGCTGGCATGCGCGTCTGGGGACCTGGCCGCCAGCCAGGCGCCCGCGGCCGCGCCCAGGCCCAGGCGCAGGAACTGCGCGCGGGTGATGCGCCTGCGGATCATGCCGATGGTGCCGGCATGTGCGAGCTCCCCGATGCACTGGAGATGCGCGATGCGTTGCAACCGGGCCGACCCCTGCCCGACGCTGCGCGCCGGGCATTCGGGCGACCTGCACGGCAGTGCCGTGCAACCCGGTCTCCCTCACCCCCGCACGCGGGGGAAGGCACGAGGCGGTTGCGGCGCGGGGTCACACCGCGTCGGACAGCGAGGTGAAGGTGAAGTCGCGCAGGCGCATCGGCGGGATCATCATCGCGAAGCGCGACTCGTCGCCGCTCACCCGCACCGGCTTGCCCAGCTCGTCGATATTGTTGAGCATGATCACCGGCGATTCGTTGAAGCGGAAATTCTTCACCGGATGCTTGATCTGGCCGTTCTCGATGTAGAACGTGCCGTCGCGGGTCAGGCCGGTGAGCAGCACGGTCTGCGGATCCACCATGCGGATGTACCAGGTGCGCGTGACCAGGATGCCGCGCTCGGTCTCGCGCACCAGGTCGGCGGTGGACTTGGTGCCGCCGGACATGATCAGGTTGCCCGGCGTGGCCACCGCCTCGCGGCCCTGCTGCTGCGCCCAGTAGCGCGAATACAGCATGTTGGCGATCTTGCCGTTCTCGATCACCGGCATGCGCTTGCGCGCCATGCCCTCGTCGTCCCAGGGCAGCACCGGTGCGTCCGGATCGGCCGGGTCGGCCCAGATGTTCACGCGCGGGTCGTAGACCTGCTCGCCGAGCTTGTTGCCGCCGCCCTTCTTGGACAGGAAGCTGCGGCCCTCGTCGGCCTGGCGCGCATCGAAGAAGTACATCATGAACGAGATCAGGCCCGCGGCCGCATGCGGCTCGAGCACGACGGTGTACTTGCCCGGCTCCAGCGCCTTGGCCTCGGCCGAGTCGCGTGCCTTGCGGATCGCGATGGCCACGTCGCGCCCGGCATCGAGCTGCGCGACGTCGGTGACATTGCGACCCACCCAGCCGGAGCCGCGGCCATCGTCGGTGCGCACGGTGCAGGTGTAGTCGGCGCCGGTCGAGGTCTGGTAGCCGAAGTTGCCCTTGCTGTTGGCGATCGCCGTGAACGAGCGGCTGTCTTCCAGGAAACCCGCCGCCACGAGTCCTGCCGGGCGGCACGGAGCGATCGAGTCGGCCGCCACCTGGGCGCGGTATTCGGGCGTGATCGCCGCGGTGGCCGCGTTGTAGGTGCTGGTCGGGGCGTAGGTCTGCTTGTCGATGGCCGGCATGAACTCCGGGTTTTCCGGGGCCAGCCGCGCCAGGTCCTCGGCGCGGCGCACCACGCGCTCGAGCGCGGCGTCGTCGAACTCGTTGATGGTCGCGGTGCCGACGCGCTTGCCGAACGCGACCGACACGGCCAGCTCGACGTTGTCGACGATGCCGCTGGTGGACACGTCGTTGAGCGCGAAGCGGATGTTGCCGCTGTTGCTGCCCGACAGCGTGGCGGTGCATTCATCGGCCTTCGACAACGCGACGACCTTGTCGAGGATGGCCTTGGCTTCGGCTTCGGTGAAGATGCTCATGGTGTTCTCCTGTGCCGGTCAGCCGAGCGAACGGGCAGTGTTGATGACGTTGATGCCGTTGAAGCGTGCGGTGCTCGAACCGTGCGAGACCGCGGAGACCTGGCCCGGCTGGCCCTTGCCGTCGAAGAACGATCCGCCCAGGCGGTAGTCGCTCTCGTCGCAGATCGCCGAGCAGGCCGCCCAGAACTCGGGGGTGCGCAGCTGGTAGGCAACGTCCTCGAGCATCTGCGTGATCTTGCCGTCCTTGATCTCGTAGAACAGCTGCCCGCCGAACTGCGCGTTGTAGCGCTGCTGGTCGATCGAGAACGAACCGTCGCCGATGATGTAGATGCCGTTCTCGACGTCCTTGATCATGTCCGCCGGCGAGAGCTTCTGCTTGCCTGGCGCCAGCGAGACATTGGCCATGCGCTGGAACTGAACGCTCGACCAGGAGTCGGCGTAGCAGCAGCCGTCGGATTCGGTCTTGCCGACGATGTGGGCCTGGTCGCGGATGGTCTGGTAGTCGACCAGGATGCCGTCCTTCACCAGGTCCCAGCGCTTGCACTTCACGCCTTCGTCGTCGTAGCCCACCGCGCCGAGGCTGCCGGGCTGGGTCTTGTCGGCGAACAGGTTGACGATCTCGTTGCCGTAGCGGAAGCCGGACTCGCGCTTGTCGAGCGTGGCGAAGCTTGTACCGGCGTAGTTGGCCTCGTAGCCGAGCACGCGGTCGAGCTCCAGCGGGTGGCCGACGTTCTCGTGGATGGTCAGCCAGGTGTGCGAGGGGTCGAGCACCAGGTCGTACTTGCCGGGCTTGACCGTCGGCGCCTTGAGCTTCTCCTGCGCCTGCTTGGCCGCGGCCACCGCGTCCTCGAGCAGGTCGTAGGACTGGCCGTAGTTGACCACGCCGTTGGGCGTGACGAACTTCTGCGAGGCGTCGCCGTCCAGGTACTCGTAGCCCAGGCCCATCGGCGCCGACAGGCCCTCGCGGGTGCGGAACTTGCCCGTGGCCTTGTCGATCGCGGTGACCGTCATCGGCGCCCAGATACGGTGCACGTCCTGGTCGATGTAGGAGCCGTCGGTGGACGCGAAGTATTTCTGTTCGTTGACCTGGAACAGGGTGGAGTTGACGAAGCTGGCACCGGCATTGGTCGCCGCGGCGTTGGCCGACAGCAGCAGGTCGACCTTGTCCTTGATCGGCACTTCCATCGCGTTGCGCCGGATCGGCGTCTTCCACGAGACCTCACCGAAGCCCGGTGCCGGCGCCAGCTGCACCGGCGCGGCCTGCACCTTCGCGTTCGCCTTGGCGATCGCGGTGGCGCGGCGCGCGGCCTCGGCCACCGAATCGTTGCTCAGGCCGTTGGTGGCGGCAAACCCCCAGGCGCCATCGGCGATCACCCGCACGCCCACGCCGGTGGACTCGGTGTTGACCACGTTCTGCACCTTGTCCTCGCGGGTCATCACGAACTGGCGCAGGTAGCGGCCGATGCGCACGTCGCAGTAGCTGGCCCCGGCCGACCGCGCGGCCTGCAGGGCCGCATCGGCGAGCTGCTTCTTGATCGAGACGTCAAGGGTGCTGACGAGTTGCTCGGCGGCGATCGCCTTGCCGAGCCATGCGGGCAGCGCCAGGCCACCCATGCCGAGGCCGCCGAGGGCCAGGAAGTCGCGTCGTTGCAAGGCCGTATCTCCGTTGTCGTGTCCGCGGCGCGGTGGTCGCGGCTCCGGGTCGCGCATCGCACGCCGGAGGGAACCCCGATTCTCGGCGCGGCGGGTGCACGCGCGCAAATGACTTTCGGCAGGGTCCCCCGTGCCGCGCGCCTGCTAGCCCAGTGAGCGCGCGGTATTGATCACGTTCTGGCCGTCGAAGCGCGTGGTGGCCGAACCGTGCGAAACCGCCGATACCTGGCTCGGCTGGCCCTTGCCGTCGAAGAACGAGCCGCCCAGGCGATAGTCGCGCGCGTCGCAGATCGCCGAACATGCATTCCAGAATTCCGGTGTGCGGATCTGGTAGGCGGCGTCCTCCACCAGCTCCTGCACCTCGCCATTGCGGATCGCGAAGAACAGCTGGCCGCCGAACTGCGCGTTGTAGCGCTGCTGGTCGATCGAGTACGAGCCGCGGCCGTGGATGTAGAGCCCGTTCTCCACGCCGCCGATCATCTCCTGCACGCCGAGCGGCGCCTTGCCCGGCGCCAGCGACACGTTGGGCATGCGCTGGAACTGCACGTTCGACCAGGAATCGGCATAGCAGCAGCCGTCCGACTCCGCCTTGCCCAGGATGTGCGCCTGGTCACGGATGGACTGGTAGTCGACCAGGACGCCGCCGCGCACCAGGTCCCAGCGCTTGCACTTCACGCCCTCGTCGTCGTAACCGACCGCGCCCAGGCTGCCCGGCTCGGTCTTGTCGGCGCTGAAATTGACGATGTCGCTGCCCCAGCGGAAGGTGCCGCGCTTGTCGAGCGTGGCGAAACTGGTGCCGGCGTAGTTGGCCTCGTAGCCCAGCACGCGATCAAGCTCGAGCGGGTGCCCGACGTTCTCGTGGATGGTCAGGAACAGGTTGCTGGGGTCGACCACCAGGTCGTACTTGCCGGGCTTGACCGAGGGCGCCTTCAGCTTGTCGCGCGCCTGCCGGGCCGCGGCGATGGCGTCGGCGCGCATGTCGTAGGACTTGCCGTAGGCCACCACGCCGCCGGGCAGCTCGAAGCGCTGCGATGGATCGGCATCCAGGTACTCGTAGCCCATGCCCATCGGCGCGGACAGGCCATCGCGGGTGCGGAAGCGGCCACTGTCCTTGTCGATCGCGGTCACGGTGAACGGCACCCAGATCCGGTGCACGTCCTGGTCGATGTAGGAGCCGTCGCTGGAGGCGAAATATTTCTGCTCGTTGATCAGGAACATGCGCGAGTTGACGAAACTGGCGCCCGCCTCGAGCGCGGCGGCATTGACCGAGAGCAGCAGGTCGAGCTTGTCGCCAATCGGCACCGCCATGCCGTTCTTCGCGAGCGGCGTGCGCCACGCCACCTCGCCCACGCCCGGCGCCGGCGCCAGCCGCACGGGGGCGGACTGGACGCGCGCGTTGGCCCGGGCGATGGCAACCGCCTGGCGTGCCGCATTGGCCACCGCATCGGCATCGAGCCGGCTGGTTGCGGCGAAACCCCAGGCGTCGCCGGCGATCACGCGCACGCCCACGCCCACGGATTCCTCGTTGGCCACGTTGAGCACCAGCGCCTCGCGCGTCATCAGCGACTGGCGCAGGTAGCGGCCGATACGCACGTCACAGTGGCTGGCGCCCGCGTCGGCCGCGGCCTGCAGGGCGGCATCGGCCAGCCGCTTCCGGGCGACGCCGTCGACCGGCTCGAGCAGTTGTTCGGCCGCGATCGCGCGCCCCAGCAGGAGCGGCGGCAGCATCGCGCCGCCTGCGGCAAGACCGCCGAGGGCCAGGAATCCACGTCGCTGCATCGCCTTACTCCGTCATCCGGACAACAGTTCCCAGCATAGTCCGCGATGCGCGCGACGCAGGCATGACTTCCGACACGTTCGTCGCGGCCGGGCGCGTGCCTGCATCCGCACCGGCTTCGGCATGCGGCTATGCTGCCGCACCACTCTTCATGCCGGACCAAGATGCGCCCTTCCCTGCTTGCAGCCGCCCTCCTTGCCGCGACCCTGGCCGCATGCGGCGGGGAACGCGCGTCCGCGACCGATCCTGCGCCCACTCCCGCCAGCGACGCGCGCCAGGCATCGCAGGTCGACGCCCGCTTCGCCGACCTCTCGCGACGCTACCTCGACCAGGCACTCGCGCTGACGCCCGTCGCCGCCAGCCAGATCGGCGACCATCGCTTCGATGCCGAACTCGACGAGCTGTCCGCCGCCGGCCGCGCGAAAGCCGCGGAATTCAACCGGCGCATGCTTGCCGAACTGCAGGCGATCGAGCTGGCCACGCTCTCCCGCGAACACCAGGTCGACGCGCGGATCCTGCGCAACCAGCTCGAGTACGCACTGTGGAACGAGGACACCCTGCAGGGCTGGGCCCGCGACCCGCTGATCTACAGCGGCCTGGCCGGCGGCGCCATCTACGGCCTGATGGCGCGCGAGTTCGCGCCGCTGCCCGAGCGCCTGGCGTCGGCGACCGCACGCATGGAAAAGATTCCCGCGCTGCTGGCGCAAGCGCGCGAGAACCTCGATCCGGCGCGGGTGCCGCGCACCCACGCCGAAACGGTCGCACGACAGAACCGCGGCGTGCTGAGCCTGGTCGACACCTTCATCAGCCCCAACGCCGGCGAGCTGCAGGGCGCCGACCGCGAGCGCCTCGACGCAGCGGTCTCGGCCCTGCGCACCGCCGTCGACGAACACCAGCGCTGGCTGGACGACACCCTGGTCCCGAACGCGAAAGGCGAGTTCCGCGTGGGCGCCGAACTCTACGACCAGCAGCTGAAGTTCGCGCTCAACTCCTCGCTGTCGCGGCCGGAGATCCGCCAGCGCGCCGAAGCCGAGCTGGCGCGGATCCGCGACGAGATGTACGCAGTGGCGCGCGGCGTGCTGGCCGGCAAGGCCGGCGCACCGGTGACGCCCGACACGCCGACCGAGGAACAGAAGCAGGCGGCGATCGAGGCGGCGATGGAGTACGCCTACGAGCAGCGCCCGGCGCGCGACCAGGTGGTCGACTTCGCCAGGCACACGCTCGAGGTGGCGACGCAGTTCGTGCGCGAGAAGGACATCGTCACCGTGCCGGACGATCCGGTGAAGATCATCCTGATGCCCGAGTTCCAGCGCGGCGTCGCGGTGGCCTATTGCGACTCCCCGGGCCCGCTCGACAAGGGGCTGGACACCTACTACGCGATCTCGCCGATCCCGGACGGATGGGACGGGAAGCAGGTCGACTCGTTCCTGCGTGAATACAACAACTACATGATCCACGTGCTGTCGATCCACGAGGCGATGCCGGGCCATTACCTGGAGGGCGTGCACTCGTCCGACCACCCATCGACCCTGCGGGCCGTGTTCCGCTCCGGCCCCTTCGCCGAGGGCTGGGCGGTGTATACCGAGCGTGTGCTGGCCGACGCCGGCTACCTGGACAACGACCCGCTGTTCCGCCTGATGCAGCTCAAGTTCTACGCGCGCTCGGTCGGCAACGCGATCCTCGACCAGGGCGTGCACGTGGACAACTGGACCCGGGAGCAGGCCATGGACCTGATGGTGCGCCAGACCTTCCAGCAGCAGAGCGAGGCCGACGGCAAGTGGATCCGCGCGCAGCTGTCGTCGACCCAGCTGGCCACCTACTTCGTCGGTGCGCAGGAGCACTTCGACGCACGCAAGGCAGCCGAGGCCAGGGCCGGCGATGCGTTCGACATGAAGGCCTACCACGACGGCATCCTTGCCCAGGGCGCGCCGCCGGTGCGCTTCGCCCGCCAGCTGCTGCTGGACGAACCGATCGAGTAAGACGCCACCGCGTTGCCGCCGGGCCAGGTTCGCCCGGCGGCGGCGCCCGTGGCATGCTGCGACCATGGCCTCCGATACTTCCCGGAACCGGCCCATCCCGCTGCCCGGCAGCGCGCTGCGACGGGTCGAACGCTGGCGCGGACCGGCACGCGAACTGCTCGACGACCACGTCGCCGAGGAAGTGCCGGTGGCGATCGTCTGCAACGGCGAATCCTTCGCAGTGATGATGGCGACGCCCGCCGACCTTGCCGATTTCGCGATCGGCTTCGCGCTGAGCGAAGGCCTCGTCGAACAGGCCAGTGACGCCAGGGTCGAGCGCATCGAACACCTGCTCGAAGGCGTCGAAGTCCACCTGACGATCCCACCCGCGCGCGCCGCGGCGGTGTCGCGACGGCAGGGCAGCCTGGAAGGCCGCAGCGGCTGCGGCATCTGTGGCAGCCGGACGCTGGAGGACGTGCTGCGCAGGCTGCCGCCGGTCGTCACCGATGTGCGCGTGCACGCCGACGCGGTACGCCGCGCGATGCGCGCGCTGGGCGCGGCGCAGGTGGTCAACGCGGTCACGGGCGCCACCCACGCCGCCGGCTGGGCGACGCCCGACGGCACACTGCGGCTCGCGCGTGAGGACGTGGGCCGCCACAACGCGCTCGACAAGCTGATCGGCGCGATGCACCACGCCGGCATCGGTCCGGGCGACGGCTTTGTCGTGGTCACCAGCCGCGCCAGCTACGAGATGGTGATGAAGTCGGCCGCTGCCGGTTTCGCACTCATGGCCGCAGCGTCTGCGCCCACGGCGTTGGGAATCTCGCTGGCGGACAGCGCCAACCTCACCCTCGTCGGCTTCGCCCGCGAAGACGGCCACACCGTGTACACGCATGCGCAGCGCCTGCTGCACGGGGCGGCGCCGTGAGCAAGGTGCCGGTCAGGCCCTACGCCGGGCCCGCGGGCGGCTGGGACGCGCTCGGCAGCGTGGCCAAGGCGCTGTTGCGCGAGCAGATCGCGGTCAGCGGCGCGAAGACCCTGCTGCGTGCCAACCAGCCCGACGGTTTCGACTGCCCGGGCTGCGCCTGGCCCGACCGCGACCACACCTCGACCTTCGAGTTCTGCGAGAACGGCGCGAAAGCCGTTGCCGCCGAGGCGACCAGGTTCCGCGCCGGCCCGGACCTGTTCGCGCGCTACAGCGTGGCGCGCCTGGCGCAGTACAGCGACCACTGGCTGGAATCGCAGGGCCGGCTGACCACGCCGATGCGCTACGACGCGGCCAGCGACCATTACGTGCCGGTGGACTGGGACGCGGCGTTCGCGCTCGTCGCCCGCCACCTCGATGCCCTGCCCTCGCCCGATGCGGCGGTCTTCTACACGTCAGGACGCACATCGAACGAAGCCGCGTTCCTCTACCAGCTGTTCGTGCGCGAATACGGCACCAACAACCTGCCGGACTGCTCCAACATGTGCCACGAGTCCTCGGGCGCGGCCATGCTGCCGCAGATAGGCGTGGGCAAGGGCACGGTCTCGCTCGACGACTTCCAGCTGGCCGACTGCATCCTCGTGTTCGGCCAGAACCCCGGCACCAACCATCCGCGCATGCTGGGCGAACTGCGTGCGGCGGCAAGGCGCGGCGCACGCATCCTTGCCTTCAATCCGCTGCGCGAGCGCGGGCTGGAGCGGTTCGCCGACCCGCAGGACACGCTGGAGATGGCGACCGGCCGCTCCAGCCGCATCGCTTCGGACTACTTCCAGCCAAAGATCGGCGGCGACCTGGCGGTGCTCAAGGCCATGATCCGGCACCTGCTCGAACGCGACGCAGAAGCGATCGCGCGCGGGCAGCCGTCGCTGCTCGATCGTGACTTCATCGAACGCCACACCGCGGGTTTCGACGCCTTCGTCGCCGATGCGATGGCGGAGGACTGGGACCGGCTGGTCGCAGCCTCGGGGCTCGAGGAAGCGCAGCTGCGCCACGCCGGCGAGCTCTACCTGCAGGCCGACCGCGTGATCGCCTGCTGGGGCATGGGCATCACCCAGCACCTGCATGCGGTCGCCACGATCCGCATGATCGTCAACCTGCTCCTGCTGCGCGGCAACCTCGGCCGCGCCGGTGCTGGGGCCTGTCCCGTGCGCGGGCACAGCAACGTGCAGGGCGATCGCACCATGATGATCTGGGAGAAGCCGCCAGCGGCCTTCCTGGACCGCCTGCGCGAGGTGTTCGGCTTCGAGCCACCGCGCACGCCAGGCTTCGACACCGTCGCCGCGATCGAGGCGATGCTCGACGGCCGGGCGCAGGTGTTCTTCGGCATGGGCGGCAACTTCGCCGTGGCCACGCCCGACACCGACGCCACCGCCCGCGCCCTGCGCGGCTGCGCGCTCACCGTGCACGTGGCCACCAAGCTCAACCGCAGCCACCTGGTGCACGGCCGCGATGCGCTGATCCTGCCCTGCCTGGGCCGCACCGAGATCGACATGCAGGCAGGTGCTCCGCAGGCGGTGACGGTCGAGGATTCGATGAGCATGGTGCACCTGTCGTCCGGCATCAATCCACCGGCGGGCGACGGCCTGCTGTCGGAACCGGCGATCGTCGCGCGCCTGGCGCAGGCCACCCTGGGCTCGCGCAGCCGGGTGGACTGGGCATGGCTGGTGGAGGACTACGACCGCATCCGCGACCTGATCGCACGCGTGTTCGACGACTTCCACGACTTCAACACGCGCGTCCGCGTGCCGGGCGGGTTCCGCCTGTCCAACGGTGCGCGCGACCGCACCTGGGACACCGCTGGCGCGCGGGCGCACTTCGTCGCGGCGCAACTCCCTGCCGAGGATCCGGCCCGGCGCCCCTGCCACATGGACGGCACCGGGCCGGTGTTCACCCTGGCCACGGTGCGCTCGCACGACCAGTACAACACCACCATCTACGCGCTCGACGATCGCTACCGCGGCGTGTTCGGCGAACGCCGCGTGCTGTTCATCCACGCCGACGACATTGCCGCGCTCGGCCTGCGTGCCGGCGACCGGGTCGACCTGGAAAGCCTGTGCGAGGACGGCGTGCGGCGCCAGGCACGGGGTTTCCTGCTCGTGGCCTACGACATCCCGCGCGGGTGCCTGGCCGCCTACTACCCGGAGACCAACCCGCTGGTGCCGCTGTCGAGTGTCGCCGACGAGTCGCGGACGCCGGCATCCAAGTCGATCCCCGTCGTCCTGCGCCCGCACGTGGCCGACGCCGATGCCCCGCGCCAGCGCGACATCCCGGCCAGCGTTGTCCGCTGACCCCGTCCTCGTGGCCGCGCTGCTGGCCGAACTCTCCGGCGCCCCGGACGGCCTGTCGCTGCCGCGCCTGTGCAAGCGCCTGGACGCGCGCATGAGCGTGCTGCTGCGCACCCTGGCCTGGATCGGCGAGGGCGATGCCGGCGGCGTGCGCGGCGCCGGCTGGGTGCGCATCGTCGAGGACGGCGCGCGCAGGCTGGCGGTGCTGACGGAGGCGGGACGCGCGGTACTGGGTTCCGCATCGGATCCCGCGCCGGACTGATCGTCCAAGGCCGATCCCGCTGCGCTACCCTGCGCGGGAAGCCACCGGGGCATGCCATGGGACTGCTCGTCGTCGCGCCCGCCGCACCGCTGTCGTCGCTGATCGCCTCGATCTGGGATTGCGACCTGCCGCGCCAGGCGCACAGCTTCGACCGCCTGCTGCCTTCGGCCCGGGCACAGCTGGTGATCAACCTGGACGAGGACCAGACCCGCGTCTACGACGAGGACCTCCGCTGCACGCGCAATGCCGGTGCCGCGCTCGACGCGCCTGCGTCGCGCAGCTGCCTGATCGATACGGCCGAGCAGACCCGCGTCGTCGGCATCGTCTTCCACGCCGGGGCCGCTGCGCCCTTCTTCCGCGAACGCATGGATGCCATCGCCAACGGCCATGTCGACCTCGACGCGATTGCCGCGGGCGAGGCCGCCCCGCTGCGCGAGCGCCTGCTGGCCGCGCCCGGCCCGGCTGCGCGCCTGCGCATCCTCGAGCACTGGTTGCTGCGCCGGATCGATGTGCCCGGCGCGCACGTACACCCGGCGGTCGCGCACGCGCTGGGCCTGATCGACGCCGCGCCCGGCGTGCAGCGCATCGAAACCATCGCCGCGCAGTGCCGCCTGTCGCCACGCCGGTTCGGCGAAGTGTTTCGCGAGCAGGTCGGCCTGTCGCCCAAGCGATACCTGCGTCTGCAGCGCTTCCACGGCGCGGTAGCGGCCGCAGGCGCGGGCGGGCGCGTCGACTGGGCCGGCATCGCGGTCGACGGCGGCTTCCACGACCAGGCGCACCTGGTGCACGAGTTCCGTGCGTTCTCCGGCATGACCCCGACCGCCTGGATGGCAGGTCGCGGCGACCGGCACCGTCACGTGGCGCTGACGTGAGTGCCGGAATCTACAAGACCCGGAGACGCGAGCGCGGCAGATTGCAGCGGCGCACCACGCGCGACCATCTCCACGGGAGGATCCGATGAGCAACGCCGCCAACACCACCAGCACCATCATTCCCTGCCTGCGCTACCGCGACGCGCCCGCCGCGATCGACTGGCTGTGCCGTGCGTTCGGATTCGAAAAGCATGCGGTCTACGCCGATGGCGACACCGTCCACCATGCCCAGCTCACCTTCGGCAACGGCATGGTCATGCTCGGATCGTCCGGCACCGACAGCGAATGGGGCCGCCAGATCGTGCAGCCCGACGAAACCGGGATGCGCGAGACCCAGAGCCCCTGCGTGATCGTGCGCGACGTCGATGCGCACTATGCGCAGGCCACGGCCGCCGGCGCGGCCATCGTGCAGGACATCGCCGACCAGGGCTACGGAGGCCGCGGCTATTCCTGCCGCGATCCGGAGGGGCATCTGTGGTGGTTCGGGAGCTATGACCCGTGGGCAATCTGAGTCTGGACCTGCCGGGCGGCGGCGTGCCCGCCGTGGATGGCATCCGCGTCGGCATCGGCGGCTGGACCTATGCGCCCTGGCGCAACAACTTCTACCCCGCCGGGCTGGTCCAGCGGCGCGAGCTGGAGTACGCCAGCCGCGAACTCTCGGCGATCGAGATCAACGGCACCTACTACGGCGCGCAGAAGCCCGCGACGTATGCGAAGTGGCGCGACGAGACGCCGCCGGGATTCGTGTTCACCGCCAAGGCGCCCAAGCGGATCACGCAGTCGCGCGCACTGGACAGGACCGGTGCCCAGGTCGAGGACTTCGTGGGCGGCATCGCGGAACTTGGCGACCGCCTGGCCGCGCTGGTCTGGCAGTTCGACGCCGGCACGCGCATCGACCGCGCCACGTTCGAAACATTCCTGGCGCTGTTGCCGCGGCAGGCATCCGGACGCCCGCTGCGCCACGTGCTCGACGTGCGCGACCACGGTTTCGTCGATGCGGACTACATCGCACTCGCCCGCCGCCACGGCATGGCCACGGTGTTCACGGACTCGGATGAGCATCCGAGCTTCGCCGACGCGACCGCGGATTTCGTCTATGCGCGGCTGATGCGCGCGCGTTCCGACCTGGCCTCGGGCTACCCGCCTTCCGAGCTGCAGGCATGGGCCGATCGCGCGCGCAGCTGGGCACGTGGCGACACGCCCGTCGACCTGCCGACCCTGGGCGACGCGCAGACCCCGGCCGGCACGCGCAAGCGCGAGGTGTTCATCTTTTTCATCGCGGCGGCGAAGGAACGCAATCCGGCTGCAGCGGTTGCGCTGCTGCGACTGCTGGGCGCGCGCCGGGACTAGCGACACCGCAGCGGCCCGGCGGTATCCGAGTCAGGCTGCCTGCGCGAGCGCGCGCCACGTCGACGCGCGCCGGCTCGACGATGCCACGCCACGACCTCCGTCACTGGATTCATCCGGCCAGTTGTGCCTACCCTGCCGTGCATCGATGCGTTCGTCCTGCTGCCCACCACGAGGAGCTCCGTCATGACCAGCCGCCGCGATTTCATCGCCAGCGCCAGCCTTGCCGCCACCGGCCTGGCGTTCGCCCCGCTCGCCGCCTGCAGCCAGGACATGCCCGATCCGACCTCGACGCGCCCGCGCGAGAAACCCACCGGCGCCATCGCCGACATCGGGCCGATGGGCGGCGCCCTGCTCACCCGCGCCATTCCCGCCACCGGCGAGGCGCTCCCCGTGATCGGTGTCGGCACGTCGGGCAGCTACGAGGTGGCGCTGGATTCCACCGAGTTCGAGGCGCTCAAGGACGTGATGAAGGTGTTCTTCGAAGGCGGTGGGCGCCTCATCGACACCTCGCCCAACTACAGCAACGCCGAGGACGTGGTCGGTGCCCTGCTGGCCGCGGGCGGCTGGCGCGACCGCTGCTTCCTCGCCACCAAGCTGGCCGCCGACAGCCGCGCCGAGCTCGAGGCGCAATGGGCCGATTCGCTGCGGCGCCTGCGCACCGATCGCGTCGAACTGCTGCAGGTCCACAACCTGCGCAACATGGCCGAGGCCATGCCCTACGCGCGCGAGCTCAAGGCTGCGGGGCAGGTGAAGTACATCGGCATCACCCATTACCTCGAACGCGGCCACGCCGACACCGCCCGCCTGATGCGCGCGGAAAAGCCCGACTTCGTGCAGATCAACTATTCGGTCAATGCGCCGCAGGCCGCGCAGACCATCTTCCCGCTCGCGCAGGAGTTGGGCATCGCGGTGATCGTCAACCGCGCCTTCGACGACGGCAAGCTGTTCGCCGCCACCCGCGGCAAGGACCTCCCGGCATGGGCGGAAGCCGCGGGCGTGGGCTCCTGGGCGCAGATGTTCCTGAAGTTCGCAGTGAGCCACCCGGCGGTGACCGCCGTGATCCCCGCCACGGGCAAGCCCGAGCGCCAGGCCGACAACCTGCAGGGCGGCATCGGCCCGCTGCTCGACGAGGCGCAGCAGGCCGAGCTGGTCGCGATGTTCGCCTGACCGATGGCGCTGCGCGAGCGGATCTCCGACCTGTTCAACCTGCGGCGCGGCGAGCTCGCGCCGGTGCTCATCGCCGGCGCGTTCTTCTTCTGCATCCTGACCGCGCTGATGATGCTGCGCCCGGCGCGCGACGCGCTGGGCATGGAGCGCGGCATCGACAGCGTGCGCTGGCTGTTCATCGGCACCGCCGTGGTCACCCTGCTGGTCAATCCGCTGTTCGGATGGCTGGTGGCGCGCCTGCGCCGGCTGCACTTCATCAGTGCGACCTACGTGTTCTTCGCGCTGAGCCTGGTCGGGTTCTGGTCGCTGCTGGCGTTCGCACCCGGTGCGGTGGGTGCGCGCAGCGGGCAGGTGTTCTACGTCTGGTTCAGCGTGTTCAACCTGTTCGTGACCATGGTGTTCTGGGCGCTGCTGGCCGACCGGTTTTCCAGCGACCAGGGCCGGCGGCTGTTCGCGCTGATTGCGGTCGGCGGCACCCTCGGTGCGATCTTCGGACCGTGGCTCGCCTCGCACCTGGCCGAGCCGCTGGGTACGGCCAGCCTGCTGCTGGTGGCCGCCGGCTTCCTGCTGCTGGCAGTCGGCCTGGCCTGGACGCTGGTGCATGTGCGACCCGATCGCGACCCGGCCGTGGCCGATGCCGCGCCCGACACGATCGCGCAGGAAGAACAACGCATCGGCGGCAGCGCCTGGGCCGGGCTGCGCGCGGTGTTCTCGTCGCCCTATCTGATGGGCATCGCCGGCTATGTGCTGACGATGACCATCGTGGCCACCTTCATCTACTTCACCCGCCTGCAGATGGTGGCCGCCGCCGAGAGCGACCTCGACGCGCGCACCAGCCTGCTGGGCAACATCGACATGTGGACCCAGGTGGCGGTGCTGCTTCTGCAGCTCACGCTCACCGGCCAGATCATCCGCCGCTTCGGACTGGGCGTTGCGCTCGCCGCGCTGCCGGTCGCCACCGCGCTGGGCTTCATCGGCCTGGCGATCTACGGCTCGTTCGCGCTGCTGATCCTGCTCGAGGCGATGAACCGCGCCGTGCAACGCGGCCTCACCCGTCCGGCACGTGAAGCGCTGTTCACCGTGATCGGGCGCGAGGACAAGTACAAGGCCAAGGCTTTCATCGACACCTTCGTGTACCGCGCCGGCGACGTGGTGGGCGCGCAGACCGAAGGCCTGCTCGGCCGGCTGGGACTGGCCCTGGGTGGACTGGTGAGCGTGGTGGTACCCCTGGCGCTGTTCTGGGCGATGCTGGGGATCTGGCTGGGGCGCGCGCAGCAGCGCCGCGCAGCCGAGACGGTGGCACGCCGCTAGCGCGCCTTTCAGTAGCGAGTTCGACGTTCCGTCATCCCCGCGAAGGCGGACATCCAGCGGGTCGCCATGACACACGGAGACCAGCGCTGCGCACTGCCCGAAGCCCTTTCCCGCTCGACCAGCCTCCAGCTGTCGAACCTCGCTGCGCAGGAACGGCGGATGCGAACCCCTGTGACGAAGCCGTTCTGGAGATCGGCCGCGAATCAGTCGCCCGTGCCCGCCATGGGGTACACGCGGCGGCCGTCGCGATAGACCGCACGCACCGCGGCGAATCCGGTGACATCGCTGCGCGGGTCCGCATCCAGCAGCACCACGTCCGCCACGTAGCCGGGCGCGAGCCGGCCTTGCCGGGACCCGACGCCAAAGCGCTGCGCCGGCGCGGTGGTCAGGCTCGCCAGCACCTGGCGCCAGTCCAGTCCCGCCTCGCCCATCAGCCGCAGCTCGTCGCGGGTGTCGTACCAGTCGATGTAGCCAGAATCGGTGCCGAACAGCACGGTGCCGCCCGCGGACGCGTACCCCGCCACCTGCCGCTGAGCGAGGCCGATGACCTGCGCCTTCACCGCAGCCGGCAGGCCCTCCTTGTCGAGTTCCAGGTCGAACAGCTTCAGCGTCGGGACCAGCGCGATGTTCCGCTCCAGCAGTTCAGCCAGCAGCGCGGGCGTCCACGAACCGACCTGCGGCGCCGGATGGGTGAGCACGTCCGCGCCGCCGTCCAGCGCCGCGCGCAATCCCGCAAGATTGGTGGGATGGGCGAAGACCGCCTTGCCGGCCTGCCGCGTGGGCCCCGACACGGCGCGGGCGATGTCCACCGGCATCGGCAGCACGCCCGTCTCGCCGCCGACGATGGCGCCGGCGAAGATCTTCAGCCCGTCCGCACCCTGCGCCAGTTGCCGGCGTGCCCGCTCGCCAGCCTCTGCCGGCGTGGCGACCTCGCCGGCACGCGCCGCTTCGCCCAGGCCCTCGAACTCCAGCACATAGATCGGCGTACCGCCCTCGGGATAGAACGGCGCGTCCGTGGTGAGGATCGCCGGGCCGTCCACCTCGCCCGAGCCGATGCGCCCGCGCAGGGCGAACGCGTTGCCCGGCACAGAGGCGAGGTCGAATACGGTGGTGAAACCCCAGCGCAGGTACTGCTCCGCCAGGGCCCGCGTGAGCTCGGCGGCCGGGCGCGCGGCGGCTTCGGACAGCGGCGGCGCGATGAAGTGCACGTGGCTGTTCCAGTAGCCGGCAACCGCAGTGGCACCGTCTGCGTCGATGACCCGCGCATCGTTCGGCAGCTCGATCGCCGTGCCGATCGCTTCGATCCGACCGTCGCGCAGCAGCAACATCCCGCGTTCGAGCGGTTCGGCATCGGGCGCGGCGATGATCCGCGCGTTGACGATCGCCAGCGCGCCGGCCTGGACCTGGGCGGAGCAAAGGATCAGCAGCGCGACCGCGAGGACTCGGAACATGACGATTCACCGGATGTGGCCAGGACCCGGGATTGTCCGGGGCGGACCGCGGCGGAACAAGCTCCTGCGTTGCGTTGAAGCGTCCACTGCCTTGCGGCAGGCAACGCCTGCCAACGGGTGCCGTCATGCGGGCCGCTTGTGCGCTTCCTCGATGATCGACAGGTTCCAGATGCGGACCGGGCCGGCCATCAGCAAGCGCATGTCCTCGACCAGGCGCGCCGCCAGCGCCTGCTCGTCGATCGCATCGCCCGCGATGTCCAGACGGAAGCCCTGGCCCTGCAGCGCGCCACCGTTGCTGAACTCCAGCTCGAAATCGAACTGCGCGCGCTTCTGCGTCATCGCGCCCGCCCCTGGCTGAAGGCCACGCTGCCCAGGATCAGCGCACCGGCCAGCGCCATGGTCCAGGTCAGCGGCTCGTCCAGCAGCCACCAGGCCCAGGCCACGCCGAACAGGGGCACCAGGTAGGTGACGGTGGACGCGCGGCTCGCGCCGACGCGCGCGATCAGCCGGTAGTACATGACAAAGGCGATACCGGTGCAGAGCACGCCCAGCATGCCCGCCGACAGCCACGAAGCCAGCGGCACCGGCTGCACCGGCCAGGTCGCGATCGCGACGGGAAGCGTCAGCAGCGCGGCGGCGCCCAGCGTCGCCGATGCCACCGCGGCTGGCGGCAGCCCGGTCAGGTGACGGCGCACAAGGTTGATGCCCAGGCCGTACAGCAGCGAGGCCAGCGCGCCAGCCAGCGCGGCCGCGCCGACGCTCATGCCAGCGACCTTGCCGCTGGCGAGTACCACCACCCCCGCAAACCCGGCCAGCAGCGCGACCGAGCGCCGCGTGCCGATGCGCTCGCCGAAAAACAGGAAGCCCATCAGCGCGGTGAACAGCACGGTCATCGCGTTGGCGATCGCACCGATGCCGGCCGGGGCGCGCTGCGCCGCCCAGGCGAACAGCAGGAACGGCACAGCGGAGTTGATCGCGCCGATCAGCGCCAGCTTCGGCCACAGCCGCAGCGGAAACTGCCCGCGCGTGCGCCACAGGAACGGCAGCAGCACCAGCGAACCGAGCGCCAGCCGCACCTCGACCAGGGGCGCTGCCCCGAAGTCCGGCGCAGCCACCCGCATGAACAGGAACGACGCACCCCAGATCGCCCCGAGCACGCACAGCTCCAGGGGCGTAAGCCATGCCGCGTCCGTGCCCGGTGCCGTTGCCGCGGTGACGTTCTGGCAGGACATGGCGGCAATCTCGCTGTAGTGAGCGGTGGATTGTGCTTGTCCGTCGCGCAGGCACAAGCGCATACTTTTTGGCCAAGGCACAAACCGGATTTGTGGCTCCCATGACACTGCGCTCCGACCTGCTGCCTGCCCTGGTGGCGTTCGAATCCGCGGCCCGGCACCAGAACTTCGCCCACGCCGCCGAAGAACTCCACCTCACCGCGAGCGCGGTCAGCCACCACGTGCGCAAGCTCGAAGCACGGATGGGGGTCGCGCTGTTCCAGCGCCACGCCCGCGGGGTTTCGCTGACGGCCGAAGGCCGGCACCTGGCCGACGTGGCAAGCGGCGCGATCCACGACCTCGACGGCGCCATGCAGGACCTGCGCAGCCGCGATGACGTCCGCACGGTGCGCATCACCACCCTGCATTCGTTTGCCTATACCTGGCTGATCCCGAAGCTGCCCGCCTTTGCGAGGTCGCACCCGGACCTGCGCCTGCGCGTGGACACCGAGATCGCGCTGACCCGCCTGGACGACGTCGGCCCGGACCTGGCGATCCGCCACGGCCCCGGACGCTGGCCCGGCCTGACCGCGATCCACCTGATGGACGAAACCCTGTTCCCGGTGGCCGCACCCGCCCTGCCCGGGCTGGCCGCCGTGGGCTCGGCGACCGACATCCTGCATCTGCCGCTGGTCGCCGACCTCAGCCACCAGGGCTGGCACGACTGGTTCCGGGCCAACGGCGTCCGCAGCGGGCGCCTGGACGAACAGTTCGTCTTCAGCGACAGCACCGACATGCTGCGTGCGGCCTCGCTTGGCCTGGGCGCTGCGCTCGCGCGCGAACGCATCGTCGCGCCCTGGCTGGCAAGCGGCCAGCTGTCGCGACTGCCCGGCGAGCCGATGGCGGGCCGCTACGCCTACTACATCGCCTACCCGGCGCACCGCCGGCCGCGTGCGGCAGTCCGGCGCGTGATCGACTGGCTGGTGGCGCAGCCGGTCGACTGAATCGCGCCGACTGTCCGCCAGAACACGGCACCCGGTTTCCATCCCGGGTCGCCTTCCGCCCTGAGCGGGGGGACACCTCGGGCGAGCGCCCTGCCGTCCGCGACGCAGCTGCCCCGTGACGATTGCAGCGCCGGCAGGCATCCTGACCGGCCCTTCGATCATCCAGCCCGCATGAGTCCCGTCACCAAAGCCCACTGGCAGATCCACCTGTGCGTGCTGCTTTGGGGCTTTACCGCGATCCTCGGCAAACTGATCACGCTGCCGGCGCTGCCCCTGGTGTGGTGGCGGATGGGGCTGGTGGCGTTGGCGCTGCTGCTGGTGCCGCGTGTATGGCGCGGCCTGCGGGCCCTGCCGCGACGGCTGCTGCTGGCATATGCGGGGATCGGCGTGCTGGTGGCGCTGCACTGGCTGACCTTCTACGGCGCCATCAAGCTGGCCAATGCGTCGGTGGCGGCCACCTGCATGGCGCTGGCCCCTGTGTTCGTCGCGCTGATGGAACCCAAGCTCGCGCGCCGCCCGTTCTCGATGCGCGAGCTGGCGCTGGGCGTGCTGGTGCTGCCCGGGGTGGCGCTGGTGGTCGGCGGGGTGTCGGCCGACATGCGCGTGGGGATCATGGCCGGGGCATTGTCGGCGCTGTTCGTGGCGATGTTCGGCTCGCTCAACAAGCGCCTGGTCGAGCATGCCGACCCGCTGACGGTCACCGCGGTCGAGCTTGGTGCGGGCACGCTCGCGCTCACCCTGCTCGCACCGTTGATGCCGCTGATCTTCCCCGTGTTCGCCGGGCCACTGCTCGAACTGCCCTCGGCCGGCGATGCGGTGTGGCTGCTGCTGCTCGCCGGCGCCTGCACCCTGTTCCCGTTCGCGCTGTCGCTGGTGGCGCTGCGCCATATCAGCGCGTTTTCCGCGCAGATGGCGGTCAACCTGGAGCCGGTCTACGCCATCCTGCTGGCCATGCTGCTCCTGGGCGAGCAGCACGAACTGACCCCGATGTTCTACGCCGGCGTGGCGGTGCTGCTGGCCGCGGTGTTCGCGCATCCGCTGCTTCAGCCGCGGCGCCGCATCGACCATCCCGAGGTGCTGGGCACCTCGGAGGCCAAGGGCATCATCGAGTAGCCGGCCCCGGCGGGTGTGACAAAGCGCGCCCTGGCGCGTATCACCCGGGCATGACAGGCACACTCTCCCGCAGCCGCGTCCCGGACCCCGCGTCGATGGCCGACTCCACAGGCAGCGATTTCGGCACGCTGCTGCAGCAGCACCGCGGCATCGTGCTGAAGGTCGCCAACAGCTATGCCTACGGCACCGAGGACCGGGCCGACCTGGCACAGGACATCGCGGCACAGCTCTGGCGCGCATGGCCGGCCTACGACCCGTCGCGCGCGTTCTCCACCTGGATGTACCGCATCGCGCTCAACACCGCGATCTCGTGGCTGCGTGGCGAAGGCCTGCGCCGCCGCCACGCCGTGCCGCTCGACGAGGAACTGCACGAACCCGCCGTCGCGTGCGGCGACACCCATGAGGAGGCCGAGCGCCTGCACCTGCTGCGGCGCTTCATGGACACGCTCGATCCGCTCAACCGCGCGCTGCTGGTGCTGTACCTGGAAGAGCGCAGCACCCGCGAGATGGCCGAGGTCCTGGGCCTCGGCGAAAGCAACGTCACCACCCGGATCAGCCGCCTCAAGCAGCGCCTGCGCGACTGGGCCGCCGCCAACGGCTGGTGCTGACCCCCACGGCAGACAGATGGAGACGACCATGGAACTCGACGAACTCAGGCAGGCCTGGCAGACGCTGGGCCACCAGCTGGAGCGCCAGCAGGACCTGCAGTGGCAACTGCTGCGCGACCGCAAGCTCGACCGGCTCCGCGGCTACCTGCGCCCGCTGGTGTGGGGGCAGGTGCTGCAGATCCTGCTCGGCATCGGGCTGATCCTGCTCGGTATCGCGTGCTGGTCGCGCAATTCCGATGTTCCCGCACTGCTCGCGACCGGGATCGGCGTGCACGTCTTCGGCGTGGTGAACATCATGCTGGCCGGGATCACCCTGGGCCGCGTCAGCCGCATCGACTATGCGGCGCCGGTGGTCTCGATCCAGAAGCAGAATGCGCACCTTCTGCAGGTTTACCTGCGCAACAGCAGCGGGTGCGGGCTGGCCTGGTGGATCATGTGGCTGCCGGTCACGATGGCGTTCGCAGGGCTGGCGCGGATCGACCTGGCGCAACAGGCGCCCGCGTACATCTGGAGCGGGATCCTCGTCAGCGTGATCGGGCTGGCCGGCACGTGGTTCTACCTCCACCGTTCGCAGCGCCGCCGCAGCGCAAACGGCCAGGCGACCCAGGTCGATGCCAACGCCGGCGACGGTGGCGACGGCATCCGCCGGGGCCAGCGCCTGCTCGATGAACTGGCGCGCTTCGAGCGCGAATGAGGAGCCTGCCGCCGGTGGCCACGCCCCGGCGCGTATCATCAGCACTGCACCGGGAACCCGAAACACCACGCATGCCCGTAGTCTCCAGCGTCGGCGCACGCCGCCCTGCCGCACCACGCCTCGCCTGCCTGCTCGTCACCGGCCTGGTTGCCGCATGCGCCGACCAGGCGCCCGCCGGGATGGCAACGCCAGCGACCGCCACGCCTACGCCGTCCACGCTCAGCTGCATGCCGGGCGCGCTGGTCTCGCTGCCGCTCCCGCTGCGCGAAGGGTTCGCACTGACACACGACGATCCCCGGACGGGCGCCGCAGTGGGCCGCTGCGTGCTGTCGCTGTTCGGCACGCGCACCTTGAAATCGCCGGCCGCGTTCGACCGCGCCTATGGCAGGGTCTTCGCCTATCACGAGGAGGACGGCACGCTGGACCTGGGCGGGCTGTCGCCGACACAGCTCCAGCTGTTCCGGGTGGGTTCGACGACGGCCGCCGATGTCTGGCTGCTGCGCACGGACATCGGGACCATGCTCGAATCCGCGCACCGCGACGTGCTGTTCACCACCGGCCGCGTCGACGGCGCGCTGGTCGACCAGTTGCTGATCGGCTCGATGGGAATCCTGTACCGCCGCGACTACGACATCGAGACGGCCGATACGTTCGCGATCGGCGAGGACACCGGCCGCGGCGCCGAGATCGGACCGGGCTACCGCGCGCGCTACCGGATCGGGGAGGACGGCCGCTACACCCGGGTATCGGCCGAGGTCCTTCCCGCACCTGCCGCCAGGGAATCCACGGGCCTGCGCCAACCCCAGGCGGATATCGCAGCAGGGTCGCGTCCACGCTGACGCCGACCGTCATCCGGTCGGAAGCGCGCGCGCAAGATGCGTTTGGCGCGACCTGCAGAGCAGCGTCGCGCCGTGGCCCGGTACGTCGCTGGCGGGGCTCAGCGCAGGCTGTAGCCCGACACCCGCCAGACCCGGTCCTCGTCGAGGCGGAACGACACCAGCTCGCGCACCGGCTGCGCGCTGCTGGCGAAGCGGGTCGACGAACGCACGTTGATGTAGAGCCCTTCAGGCACCTGCTGGCCAGCGCGGAACAGCGAGCGGCTCACTTCAGGCGTACCGCGCGACGACACCGCGCCGAGGCGGTTGCGGTCGATCGTGACCTGTTTGATGAACTCGTCGCGCGGGACCATCTGCTTCATCGCAGCGGACGCACCATCCCAGACCTCGCCGATGCGGTTGCCGTCGACCAGTTGCAGCACCTGCAGGGCGGCCTGGGTCATGTCGGCATCCTGTTTGGCCAGCGCTGCACGCTGCTCGGCCGTGAGCTGCTCCATCGCCGGCTGCTGGGCGGCCGCAGGCGGCCCGGCCGGTGCCGGCTGCTGGGCCAGGGCGTTGCCACACAGGGCCAGTGCGGCGATGGTCGAAAACAGGCGCAGTCTGTTCATGGTCGATCAGGCCTTGCGTTGGGGTCGGGCGCCCGAGTGTACGCCAGGGCGGGCGCGACTCCAGCGCGACCCGGACGCCAGCCGCGCAGGCGCCGCCGCTCCGCTACCCTTGTCACACCCACCGTCCTTCACGCGTCCAATACCCCGCCTCCAGACCACCGGGAAACCTGCCCGAATGCGCCTGACCCTGCTGCTGCCCGTGTGCCTGCTGCTCGCCCTGCTCCTCTGGGCGGTGCTGGCCTTCAACCGGCTGGTGCGGCTGCGCAACCAGGTCCGCACGGCCTGGGCCGACATCGATGTCCAACTGCTGCGACGCCATGACCTGGTGCCGCAACTGGTGTCGGCCGTGCAGGCCTACGCCGGCCACGAGCGTGCGGTGCTCGAGGCCGTGACCACGCTGCGCGCACAGGCGCTGGCGCAGTCGAGCCGTCCCCGGCTGGCACAGACCGAAGATGCGCTCGAACAGGCGCTGGGCAGGCTGTTCGCGCTGCGCGAGGCCTATCCCGACCTGAAGGCCAGCGAGAACTTCGCGCAGTTGCAACGCGACCTGGTCGAGGTCGAGGAACAGCTGCAGTACGCGCGACGCTTCTACAACGGCGCGGTGCGCGACTACAACGACGCAACGCAGCGCGTCCCGGACCTCGTGGTCGCGCGCCTGGGCGGCTTCGCGGCGGAGGAATTCTTCGAGTCCGGCGATGCGCAGCGCGCGCCGGTACAGGTGCGGCTGCCGTGAGCGCCCTGCGCGGGCTTGCCTGCGCCTGCCTGCTGCTGGCGGCGTGCGTCCTGCCGCTGCGCGCGGCCGAGCGCATCGAGTCCTACGACATCGAGGTGGTGGTCAACGCCGACGGCAGCCTCCAGGTGACCGAACACATCCGCGTGCGCGCCGAAGGCGCGCAGGTCCGCCGCGGCATCTACCGCGATTTCCCCACCCGCTATGGCGACCGCCACGGCAACCGCGTGCTGATCGGGCTGGACGTGGTGGACGTGCTGCGCAATGGCACGCCGGAACCCTGGTTCACCGAACGACGCGGCAACGGCGTGCGCGTGAACACCGGCAACGACACCCTGCTGCCGGTTCCGGCCACGCACCTGTACACGCTGCGCTACCGCACCACCCGCCAGCTCGGCTTCTTCGGCGACCAGGACGAGCTGTACTGGAATGCGATCGGCACGGGCTGGGTGTTTCCGATCGAGACGGGCAGCGTGCAGGTTCGCCTGCCGCAGGCGGTGCCCGCGGCATCGATGCGCGTCGATGGCTGGACTGGTCCGCAGGGCGCGCGCGGCGAAGCCTACCGGGCGACAACGCCTTCGGCCGGCATGGCAACGTGGCAGCTGACGGCGCCACTGCCGCCCGGCGAAGGGCTGACGGTCCTGCTGTCGTTTCCCAAGGGCGTGGTCGCCGCGCCAGGCGCCGCACAGCGTGCGCGCTGGCTGCTCGCCGACAACAGCGCCCTGCTGGTCGCGCTGCTTGGCCTGCTGGTGGTGACGGGCTACTGCGCGCTGCGCTGGCACAAGGTGGGCCGCGACCCGCCCGCAGGCACGGTGATCGTGCGCTACGGCCCACCGGAGGGCATCACCCCGGCCGGGCTGCGCTACATCCGCCGGATGGCCTACGACACGCGCTGTTTTTCGGCCGACGTGCTGTCGCTCGCGGTCGCCGGCGCGCTGCGGATCGAGTGCGACAAGGGCCTGCTCAGCGATCACTGGCGGCTGGAGACATCGGGCATGCCGGCGCAGGGCGACGCGGCGGTCCTGGCCAGCGGGCTGTTCGCCAGCGGCTCCACGGTGGAGCTGGACAAGGACAGCGCGCCCCTGCTGCAGGCGGCGACCAGCGCCCACCAGAAACGACTGCAGCAGCGTTTCCAGGGCACCATGTTCCACAACAACACCGGCAGCAGCCTGATCGCACTGCTGCTGATGCTGCTGTCCTGTGCAGCGGCCATCGTGCTGGGCGTGCTGACCGGCGGTGGCCTGGTGTTCGCAGCCGTACCGATGCTGGCGATGCTCGCCGTCGTGATCGCCTTCGCCTTCCTGGTGCGCGCGCCCACCCGCGAAGGGCGGCGCATACTCGACCACATCGAAGGCCTGCGGCGCTACCTGGGGGTGGCCGAGAAACAGGACCTGCAGCGCCTGCAGGGCCCCGGCAACGACGCGTCCGAACCGACCCTGGACGCCGGGCAGTTCGAAGCGATGCTGCCCTACGCAGTCGCGCTCGATGTCGAGGATGCCTGGACACGGAAGTTCACGCTTGCGGTAGGTGCGGCCGCGGCAGCCGCGGCAACCTCTGCGATCGGCTGGTACCACGCCAGCAATGGCGCCGGTGCGATCGGTGACGTGGGCGGCTTCACGAAGGCGATCGGCGGCAGCCTGGCATCGCAGATCGCGTCCTCGTCGACACCACCGGGCAGTTCATCGGGCGGCGGTGGCGGCGGCTTCTCCGGTGGTGGCGGTGGCGGCGGTGGCGGTGGCGGGCGCTGACCACCCGCAATCGCGTCGCCCCACCCCATAGGAGAGCGGGTTGCGGCGTCCGCCGATCCGCGCGGCGCTTCCCGGCCGCTGCATTTTCTTCGTTCCATCGATGTCGCACGCGAGCTCACGGGCGATCGGCGACAATGCGCCCTCCCCCGACTGCCAGACAGCCCATGTACCGCTGGTTCGAATCGCGGCTCGACCCGTTTCCGCTCGATGCGCCCGCGCAACCGCCGCGCTCGCTGTACGCCTTCTGCCGGCATTACACGCGCGGGACCGAGAAGTGGCTGCTGCTGATGGCGCTGACCACGGCCGGCATCGCGGTGGCCGAGCTGGCGCTGTATGCCTACGTCGGCTCGCTGGTCGACCGGCTTGGCAGCACCACGCCTGAAACGTTCCTGGCCGCCGAAGGCACGCGCCTGATCTGGATGGGGGTGCTGGTGCTGCTGGCGCTGCCGCTGATGGTGCTGGCCAATGCGCTGGTCCAGCACCAGACCCTGCTCGGCAACTTCCCGATGCGGATCCGCTGGAACGTGCACCGCTACCTGCTGCGCCAGTCCATGGGCTATTTCCAGGACGAATTTGCCGGACGCATCGCCACCAAGCTGATGCAGACCTCGCTGGCGGTGCGCGAGACGGTGATCAAGCTGCTCGACATCGGCAACTACGTGCTGGTGTTCTTCGTCGGCACCCTGGCCGTGGCCGGCGCATCGGACTGGCGGATGATGCTGCCGTTCGCGACCTGGATCGCGGGCTATGCGCTGCTGATGAAGCACTTCGTGCCGCGCATGGAGAGCATCTCGCGCGCGCAGGCCGATGCGCGTTCGGAGATGACCGGACGCATCGTCGACAGCTATACCAACATCGCCACGGTCAAGCTGTTCTCGCACTCGAAGCGTGAACAGGCCTATGCGCACCAGGCGATGGACGGTTTCCTGACCACCGTCTATCCGCAGATGCGGCTGGCCACGCATGTGTACAGCCTGCTGTATGCGATGAACATGGCGCTGCTGTTCGGCACCGTCGTGCTGGGCCTGTGGCTGTGGCACCAGGGCGCGATCGGCGCCGGCACGATCGCGGTCACCGTTGCGCTGGTGCTGCGCATCCTGGGCATGTCGCAGTGGATCATGTGGGAGCTGTCGGCGCTGTTCGAGAACATCGGCACGGTGCACGACGGGATCAGCTCGATCTCGCTGCCGCCCACGGTCGACGACGCGCCCGGCGCGCCTGCGCTGGCGCGCGTGCGCGGCGACATCCGCTTCGACGGCGTCGGCTTCCACTATGGCAAGGCCGGCGGCGTGATCGACCATCTCGACCTGCACGTACGTCCAGGCGAGAAGATCGGCGTGGTCGGCCGCTCGGGCGCGGGCAAGTCGACCCTGGTCAACCTGCTGCTGCGCTTCCACGACTGCGAGAGCGGCCGCATCCTGATCGACGGCACGGACATCGCCAGCGTGCAGCAGGATTCCTTGCGCGCGCAGATCGGGGTGGTCACCCAGGACACCTCGCTGCTGCACCGCTCGGTGCGCGACAACATCCTGTACGGGCGCCCGGACGCGGGCGAGGACGAGATGATCGAGGCCGCACGCCAGGCGCGCGCGCACGAGTTCATCCTGGAACTGACCGACAACGCCGGCCGGCGCGGCTACGATGCCCATGTCGGCGAGCGCGGCGTCAAGCTGTCCGGCGGCCAGCGCCAACGCATCGCGATCGCGCGCGTACTGCTGAAGAACGCGCCGATCCTGGTGCTGGACGAAGCCACCTCCGCGCTCGACTCCGAGGTCGAGGCCGTGATCCAGGAAAACCTGTACCGGCTGATGGAAGGCAAGACCGTCATCGCCATCGCGCACCGGCTGTCCACGATCGCGGCCATGGACCGGCTGATCGTGATGGACCAGGGCGCGATCGTCGAACAGGGCGCGCACGACGCGCTGGCCACCGCTGGCGGCATCTACGCCCAGCTGTGGACGCGGCAATCCGGCGGCTTCATCGACAGCGGCGACACGGGTCCGGTGGGACGGCCCGAGGGCGCGTGAGCACGCGTCTCCGCGCGGGGTGGCTCAGCGCCAGTCGGCGTCGCCGCTGACACCAGTGCGCTCGGCCGGCTCCGCTTGCCGGGCCTGGCCGCCCTGTTCTGCGTCGTGGACCGGGGTGAGTGCACGCCGGCCCATGTGCTCGGGCTTGTCCGCGACCAGCAGCGCGTCGAACTCCGACAGCGGGCTCTCGGCGGGACAGTTCGCATCGGGGAAGCCATAGTCCTTGCGCAGGTCCAGCCCGCAGGCGTTGAGCGTCTCCAGATCGGCATTGGACGGCTTGCAGTTGGCGTCGAACGCGCGCACGAAGGCATCGCGGCGTGCGACGAAGTCCTCGCCGCACTGGCGCATCAGGCGCAGCCGGTCGAGGTCGTCCTGGGCGGGGTTGATGCCGTCCAGGCCGTACAGGCCCAGCTCGTCGCCGGTCAGGATGCGCAGGTTGCGATTGGGCACCGCCATCATCAGGTCGGCCACCGCTGTCGCCGCGCCGTTGCGCTCCAGGTAGGCGCGCACCCGGTCGTAGACCACGCGCAACTCGCGGTTGAGTTCAACGCGCGTCGATGCGGTGGAGCTCATGCGGATGATGCGGTGGATGCCGATGCGTCCGCTGACCATGCGCATGTCGCCGGCCGCCAGGATGAACACGCAGGCGCTGTGGCAGACCGCGCCCTCGCGCACCCAGACCGTCCAGCGCGACTCGGCGATGCGATCGCCGGTGCGGATCGCGTCCTCGACCATGCCACCACTGGAGTCGATGTCAAGTACGCGCTTGTCGATGTCCAGTTCGTCGGCCACCCGGGTCACGCGCTGCATCATCGAGGCGAACGCGGCATTGATCTTGCCCACGTAACGCAGCCGCATCACGCCACGCTCGGCGCATTCGCCCAGGGCCGTGGTGACCGCGTCCCGGTCGAACTCCAGCAGCGGCGTACCGTCGCCCTCGCGCACGTAGTCGAGCTCGCAGCTCACCGAGGCCTCGCCCGGCGCAAGCGTCATCGGCGCCCAGTCGACTTCTTCCGGCTCGTCGGGCACCGGCTCGGACTGCTGGTCCGGAGGCTGCACATCCGCACCGTCCATCTGCACCGGAGCGGTGCTCACCGCGCCGCCCTCTTCCGGACTGGCGACCTCCACGGTCGCCGCGGCAGCCGGCTCCTCCTGCGCTCTGCAACCGAGCAGCAGCAGGCTGGCCAGGACCAGGATGGGAAGGCGCTTGCACATGGGGCGTCCGCGCGCCGCACAGCCGGATTGCGACACTGAGGACGTCTCGTGTGGGGGGCATGCCAGTGTAGGGGCGCCTCCCGGAATCAGTCGAACGCCCGATGAACCGGCCCGGACAGGTCGGTGCTCACGCCATTCGCGCTGCATGGCGGACAGGATGTCGAAACCGGCGCCTGCGCTTCGTCGTTCCAGTTGCGCCCCCCTCGGGGGGCGCGTTCCCGCGGCGACGGCATCCAGCCGCGCCCCGTTTGCCAGGAGAATCCCATGCCCTACATCGACGGTTTCGTGATCGCGGTCGCCACGGCCAACAAGCAGGCCTTTCTCGACCATGCCCGCCGCTTCGACCCCTGCTTCATCGAGTACGGCGCCACCCGCGTCGTCGAAGCCTGGGGCGACGACGTCCCCGCCGGCAAGGTCACCGATTTCGCCCGCTCGGTGCAGGCACGCAGCGACGAGACCGTGGTGTTCGCCTGGGTCGAATGGCCCGACAAGGCCACCCGTGACGCCGGGATGAAGAAGATGATGGAAGACCCGCGCATGGATCCGGCGTCCAACCCGATGCCGTTCGACGGCAAGCGCATGATCTTCGGCGGCTTCGAGAGCCTGCTGGACATAAGCAAATGACACCCGGCCTGCGCGCCCTGCGGCCGGGGCGCAGGCCCGCGCGCGCTGCGGAAGACCACGACGGACCCAACCGCCCGAGAGACCATCAAAGCGCGCGCCAGGCGGATTCGGCCATGCGCCCATGCCGGCGCTGCCCGGATTTTGTCGTGGTCAGGTGATGCGGAACATCCGCTGGCTGCTGCCGACGGCGTGCATGGGTCGCGCGAGGTAGCGGCCGCGGGCATAGCCCGGATGCGGGCTCCGGCGGCGGTTGCGATGACCGTCATCCGCGGTGATGGTCGCGGGAAACGACTGCGGCAGGCCGGACTGGAGGCGGGTGATGCTCACCGCCGGGCGAACGTGGTGTGCACGGGGGACGTGCGGTGGCGGCGATGGCCGCGGGGAATCAGGGACAGGAACGAACGCTTCAGGTAACTTTTGATTGCTTCCTCCATAAATTGAATAATTACAATAACTTACCGCAATAATTATAGCGCGTGCGACGATCCGGGGCCAGCCCGCGGACATACGCGCGCGGCAGTCCCGGCCCGGCCCACATCGCGCGGCGCCCATTCCATCGCCCGACCGACGCGCCTTCGAGCAGCGTCATCGCTTGATCCGGGTCAGGGTGTCGATGGCCCCGGCTGCCCAGGATGGTGCTCTTCCCAATCCCGGAGGTGCACGTCATGGGCTTCAAACAGGTTCCGAAGGGTCTGGCGCTCGCCCTGACCATCGCCGTCTTCGGATCAGGATGCGCCGCAGACAGCAACGCACCGGCAGCAGCCGCGACCGGCGCCCACAGCGTGCCGGCCGCGCAAGCCGATGCACATGCCGGAAACGGCCCGCACGCACATGATGCGGCGCACGCGACCGAACACGGACAGGCGGACATGGACTTCCCGGTGGACGAAGGCCATCAGTTCTGGACGCCAGACGCGCCGCTGGTCGAGGGCATGTCGCGCATCCGCGCCGCCATCGCCGGCCTCGAAGCAGATCCGGATCCGGCCACTGTCGTCGCCCGTGCCAGCGATGTCGATGCTGCCATCGGCGACATCTTCACCCACTGCAAGCTCGACATTGAACCCGACATCGCCCTGCACGCGATCCTGGCCCGGATCATGGCCGCGACCCAGGCGCTGCACGCGAACCCTGTCGACGCAAGCCCGGTCGCCGACCTGCGCGCCGCGGTCGTGAATTACGAAGCGCTGTTCGACGACCCGAACGACTGACCCGCGACGACCGCAGTGCGCCAGCCCTGGCCCGGCTTGTCGCCCGGCCCGGCCGCCGCCATCATGCCCGCGACCTTGGACAGGAGATCCGCGTGAGGCATCCGGGGCCAACTGCGGCGATGCTCGCGACCGCCTGCCGTCCTGCACCGGCGAGACGTGCTGCGCGTGCAGTGCAGGCACGCAAGCGGTCCGTCGTCCGTTGGGGATGCGTGCTGGTGGCGCTGCTTGTGGCCTCGGGTTGCGCGACACGCGCACCGACCATCGCCGAACCCGACCCGCATGCGCTGCGCGCCGACATCCAGCGGCGGATTCCGGCGACGGTGCCGGACCGCGCCGGCTGGGCGAGCGACATCCAGGTCGCGTTCACGGCGCAGCGCATTCCACCCGGCGTGGAAAACGTCTGCGCCGTGCTGGCGGTGATCGAACAGGAGTCGGGCTACAAGGCCGACCCACCGGTTGCCGGCTTGCCGCGGATCGCCCGCGGCGAGATCGACCGCCGCGCGGCCGCGCTGCACATCCCCGGTCTGCTGGTCGATGGCGCACTCAAGCTCAAGTCCAGCGACGGCCGCAGCTACGGCGAGCGCCTGTCCCGCGTGCGCACCGAGCGCGAACTCAGCGAGCTGTACGAGGACCTGATCGGCCGCGTGCCCATGGGCGAGCGGCTATTTGCCGGGCGCAACCCCGTGCAGACCGGCGGTGCGATGCAGGTCGCCATCCCGTTTGCCGAAGCCAATGCGGCAGGCTATCCCTGGCCCGTGCAGGGTTCGATCCGCCACGAGGTCTTCAGCCGCCGCGGCGGCCTGTATTTCGGGATCCTGCATCTGCTCGGCTACGAAACGCCGTACACGCGCAAGATCCACCGCTTCGCCGACTACAACGCCGGCCATTACGCCAGCCGCAATGCGGCCTTCCAGGCGGCGCTCAGCCGCGCCAGCGGGCTGCCGCTGGAGCTGGACGGCGACCTGCTGCTGCCCGGCGCGCCGCTCGATCGCCCAGGTCGCACCGAAGCGGCGGTGCGTACGCTCGCGCCGCAACTGGGCATGGGCGACCGCGAAATCCGCCGTGCACTGGAGGGCGGCGGGCATCTCGACTTCAACGACAGCGAACTGTTCCAGCGCGTGTTCGCCATCGCCGAAGCGCACGCGGGTACGCCACTGCCGCACGCGCTCGTACCCGGCATCCGCCTGGACAGCCCCAAGATCACCCGCGAACTGACCACCGCCTGGTTCGCCGAGCGGGTGGATGCGCGCTATCGGCAGTGCCTGCAGCGCTAGGCGACGCGATCAGGTTTCGCCCATGTCCCGCTCGGGTCCGCTGGCGTCGCCCTGGCGGCCATGCCCAAGCCGCGGCAGCACGCCGACCACCAGCAGGGCCACCAGGGTGGTGATCAAGGCCACCATCTCCTGGCCCATGCCGGCGGCCATGCCGATGGCCGCGGTCATCCACACGCCGGCGGCGGTGGTCAGGCCCGAGATCCGCTCCTCCTTGTCGAGCTTGAGGATCGCACCCGCGCCCAGGAAGCCGATGCCCGAGACGATGCCCTGCATCACGCGCGTCACCTCGGCCGGATCGATGTCCGACAGCAGCGGCGCCAGCACGAACAGTGCCGACCCGATCGATACCAGGATGTGGGTCTTCAACCCGGCGGCGCGACCCTTGGCCTCCCGCTCCCAGCCCACCAGGCCGCCGAGCACGGCCGCCACGATGACCCGCACCACCAGGGTGGTCAGGGTATCCACGTCGGGCAGTGCCAGTTCCCGCGCGATCGCAGCGCCGATGTCGTCGAGCAGGGCCATGGCCGGGAGTCTCCAGTGTGCGATCGGGAAGGCGCGCGCAAACCTGCGGCAAACTCGCGCTGCCGGCCCGCACGCTAGAGGGCGGCGCGTCGGGCCGGAGTGAACAAGGCGCGTACGACCCCCACGGGCATCACTGCATCGGCAGCTTCAGTCCCTGCTCCCGCGCACACTGCTGCGCGATCGGGTAACCGGCGTCGGCGTGACGCATCACGCCGGTGCCGGGGTCGTTCCACAGTACGCGCGCGATGCGGCGGTCCGCTTCGGGCGTGCCGTCGCAGACGATCACCACCCCGCTGTGCTGGCTGTAGCCCATGCCCACGCCACCGCCGTGGTGCAGGCTCACCCAGGTCGCGCCACCGGCGACGTTGAGCATGGCGTTGAGCAGGGGCCAGTCGCTGACCGCGTCGCTGCCATCGGCCATTGCTTCGGTCTCGCGGTTGGGCGAGGCGACGCTGCCGCTGTCGAGGTGGTCGCGGCCGATCACCACCGGCGCCTTCAGCTCGCCGCTGCGCACCATCTCGTTGAAGGCCAGGCCCAGCTTGTGGCGCAATCCCAGCCCCACCCAGCAGATACGCGCCGGCAGGCCCTGGAAGCTGATGCGCTCGCGCGCCATGTCCAGCCAGCGGTGCAGATGCGCATCGTCGGGAATCAGTTCCTTGACCTTGGCATCGGTGCGATAGATGTCTTCCGGATCGCCCGACAGCGCCACCCAGCGGAACGGGCCTACGCCGCGGCAGAACAGCGGACGCACGTAGGCCGGCACGAATCCGGGGAAATCGAAGGCGTTGGCGCAACCTTCGTCCTTGGCCATCTGGCGGATGTTGTTGCCATAGTCCACGGTCGGGATGCCGCGGCCGTGGAAGGCCAGCATCGCCTCGACGTGCACGCGCATCGAGGCCTTGGCCGCATCGCGCACACGGTCGGGCTCGGCCTTCTGCGCGGCCAGCCACTGCTCCACCGTCCAGCCTGCCGGCAGGTAGCCGTGCACCGGGTCGTGTGCGCTGGTCTGGTCGGTGACACAGTCCGGGCGCACGCCGCGCCGTACCAGCTCGGGCAGCAGCTCGGCGGCATTGCCCAGCAGGGCGATGGATTTGGCTTCATCCGACGCGGTGTACTTCGCGATCCGCGCCAGCGCATCGTCCAGATCGTCGGCCTGCTCGTCGACGTAGCGCGTGCGCAGGCGGAAGTCGATGCTGGCCTGCCTGCATTCGATGGTCAGGCTGCTGGCGCCGGCCAGCGACGCGGCCAGCGGCTGCGCGCCGCCCATGCCGCCCAGGCCCGCCGTGAGGATCCACTTGCCGGCGAGGCTGCCGCCGTAGTGCTGGCGACCCATCTCGACGAAGGTTTCATAGGTGCCCTGCACGATGCCCTGCGAGCCGATGTAGATCCACGAGCCGGCCGTCATCTGGCCGTACATCATCAGGCCCTTGCGATCGAGTTCGTGGAAGTGTTCCCACGTCGCCCAGGCCGGCACCAGGTTGGAGTTGGCGATCAGCACGCGCGGCGCGTCCGGATGCGTCCGAAACACGCCCACCGGCTTGCCCGACTGCACCAGCAGGGTCTCGTCGTCGCCCAGCGTGCGCAGCGTTTCCAGGATCGCGTCGTAGCAGGCCCAGTCGCGCGCGGCACGGCCGATGCCGCCGTAGACCACCAGCGACGCCGGATCCTCGGCCACCTCGGCATCGAGGTTGTTCTGCAGCATCCGGAACGGCGCCTCGGTCAGCCAGCTGCGGCAGTGGAGCGTGCTGCCCCGCGGCGCGCGGATGTTGCGGGAAGGGTCGTGGCGCGGGTCGCTCATGCCTGTAGTTCCGGACGAAAACACGACGGCAAAGTGTGCGCCGCGCGCGTACCGGCCGCCACCTCCCGCGGGTGCCGGGAGAGGTCCAGATGCCCGTCAACGCGCGGGACTTGCCGAAGATCGGCACGGAAGTATACGCTGTATACATGAGCCGCCCCGACACAGCCCGCCGCATCCTCGCCGCGGCCCGCGACCTGTTCGAACGCGACGGACCGGCGGCGGTGAGCATGCGCCGCGTGGCCGAAGCGGTCGGGATCACGCCGATGGCCATCTATCGCCACTTTCCCAATCGCGACGCCCTGCTCAAGCGCATCAGCGACGACAGCTTCAGCGAGATCGCCGGGCACTGGAACGCGCGCAAGTCCGGCGGCGATCCGCTCGCACAGCTGGTCGCGATCCAGATGATCTACCTCGACTACGCGCTGGCGCACCCGCACCTGTTCGATCACGCCTTTTCCGTGCCCAGGGAAGACGCCCGCCGCTTCCCCGAGGACTTCCATGCGCGGCTTTCGCCGACGCTCAATGTCGTGCACGACGCCGTGGTCGAGGCCCAGCGGGCCGGCGTGCTGCGCGCGGGCGATGCCTGGGACATCGCGATGACGCTGTGGGCGCATTCGCACGGGCTGATCGCGCTGTATCGCGCCGGGCGCTTCAGCTACGACGACCGCCGGTTCCAGGCGTTCTACCGAAACTCACTGGGGAGACTGCTTGATGGACTCAGGCGCTAGGCGCCGCCGGCTGCAGCCCGCCGCGACCGCGGCCATGGCAACGGCGCTGTCCGCGCTGGGATGGTGGCATGCCACCGCGCTGCAGCCGCTGTGGTGGGCCGCGTGGCTGGCGCCGCTGCCGCTGCTGATGGCGGCAGTCCGCTTGCGCGCGGGTCCCGCGGCCCTGGCCACGTTCACAGCCTTCGCGCTGGGCGGCGCCAGCCAGTGGACCTACCTGCACGAGGTGATCCGCCTGCCGATGACCGTGGTCGTCGCGGCGATCACGATGCCGGCGCTGGCGCTGGTCCCGGTGGTGCTGCTGTTCCGCGCACTGGCACGGCGTGCACGCCCCCTCGCCGCCGCGCTGGCGGTGCCGGCCGCGGCGACCGGCCTGTCCTGGTTGTCGGCGCTGCTGTCGCCACACGGCAGCTTCGGCCATCTCGCCTACAGCCAGGCCGACGCGCTGCCGGTGCTGCAGCTGGCTTCGCTGCTGGGGCTGTGGGGCGTCGGCTTCCTGGTCTGGCTGGGGCCGGCGACACTGGCCGCTTCGCTCGCAGGCCACGCTCCCCGGCAGGCCCGCATGCGCGTGCTGGGCGCCGGCGCACTCGCAATCGCCGTGGCGCTCGGCTTCGGCGCGTGGCGGCTGCAGCAGGACGCGCCTGGCCCGTCGTTGCGCATTGCCCTGCTCGCGATCGGCGGCGCCGGCAGCGGCAACGCCGACGTCGCGACGGCGCCGGGCCAGCAGTTGCTGCAGCGCTACGTCGCCGAGATCGACCGCCTCGCCGCGCAACAGCGCATCGACGTCTTTGTCGGTCCCGAATCGCCGCTGCTCGTCCACGATCAGGCGATCACCGCGCTGCAGGCCACGGCGGACCGCCACGGCGCGCGCATTCTGATGGGCACAGAGGACCGCAGCGGCGCCGAGCCGCGCAACGCGGCCTGGTCTTCGAGCCCGGCAACGACGCACCGGCCGCGTACTACAAGCGCCATCTGATCCCGGGGCTGGAGTCGCGCTATGCGCCCGGCACGCAGCGCCTGTTGCTCGACGGCACGCCGGCTACCGCCGTGGCCATCTGCAAGGACCTGGACTTCACTGCCACCGCGTTCGACCACGCCCGGCTCGGCGCCGTGCTGATGCTGGTGCCGGCCTGGGACTTCGATGTCGATGCCTGGCTGCATGCGCGCATGGCGATGATGCGCGGCGTCGAGGGCGGTTTTGCGATCGCACGCAGCGCGCGCGACGGCCTGCTCACGCTCAGCGACGACCGCGGCCGGATCCTTGCCGAGGCCTCGGTCGTGGGTGTGGACGGCGTGGTCGGCATCGTAGCCGAGCTGCCGCTGCGCGCAACCCGCACCGCGTACCGGATCTGGGGCGATGCCTTCGGCGCGGCCAGCCTGCTGCTCGCACTCGCGCTTGCGATGCGCGCGGCCCGCACGCGGCGAATCGACTGAAACGACAACGCCCGGCACGAGGCCGGGCGTCAGGATCGAGGCAGCGACAGGGTGCGTCAGAAGATCGAAGGATCCAGCCGGCGCAGTGCATCGCGGACATCGGCCGAACCGGTGCGCTCGATATCCTCGCGCGTGTAGACGCGACCGGAGGCGCTCACGCATTCCTGGTCGGACTTCTTCGACTGGTTGCGGGTCGCGGTGATGCGCGATCCGGTCTCGCGGATGCAGAAGCGGTCGTCGGGGTCGCCCTTCTTCTTCGAGGCCGGCGCTGCTTCCTCAGGCTCGTGCGCCTGCGCCAGCGCAGTGACGGGCGCGACAAGGGCGAACGCGGCGGTGGCGAGCAGCGCGGTAAGCAGGTGACGTGACATGGGGGACCTCCACTACAGATGCAGGCCGGACGGCCACCGCACAACATACGGCACTGCGACGCGTGTTCAACGGCGCTGCAGCCGCGGATTCAGACCGGCGTCAGCGTGGTGAGGCTCATCGCCACCCACATCGGCGTGCCGTCAGCGCGTCACATTGTTTCCTATCATGGCCGGATGACCTGTCTCCGCCGCCTCCTGCTCCCCCTGCTCCTGCTCCTGGGCGCCTGCACCGGCCTCACGCCTCGCGATGCTCCGCCTCCGGCCCTCCTGCTGATCTCGCTGGATGGCGTGCATCCCGGCTTTCTCGGCCATGGAGACACGCCGCACCTGGACCGGCTGGCAGCGCGCGGCGTGCGCGCGGAGTGGATGACGCCGTCCTACCCCAGCCTGACCTTCCCCAACCACTACACCATCGTCACCGGGCTGCGTCCGGATCGCCACGGCATCGTCCACAACACCATGCACGACGCGAACCTGGGCGGATTCGCGCTGAAGAACCGGGAAGCCGTCGGCGATGGCCGCTGGTGGGGCGGTGAGCCGCTGTGGGTGTCGGCAGAGAACGCGGGCCTGCCGACCGCCACCCTGTCCTGGCCGGGCAGCGAGGCCGCGGTCGGAAACGTGCGGCCGGGGCGCTGGCACGCGTTCGACGAAACACGACCCATCGCCGAACGCGTCGAGACCGTCGCCGGCTGGCTGGCCGAACCCGACGCCATGCGGCCGCGGCTGGCCACGCTGTACTTCGAGCACCCCGATGCTGCCGCGCACGCACACGGCCCGCGGTCGCCTCAGCTGCGTGCGGCGATGCGCGAGGTCGATGCCGCGATCGGCACGCTGCTCGACAGGCTGGCACGCTCGGGCGCACTCGCGCGCACCGACATCGTCATCGTCTCCGACCACGGCATGGCCGAGGTGCCCGAAGGCCAGGTGGTTGTCACCGAGGACATCGTCGAGCCGGCCCTGGCCGAGGTGGTGACGACGGGACAAGTGATCGGCTTCCGGCCGCTGCCAGGCCGCCGGGGAGCCGCCGAACGCCAGCTGCTTGGTCGCCACGCGCACTATGAATGCTGGCGTCGCGAAGAACTCCCGGCGCGATGGCATTACGGCAGCCACCCGCGCATCCCGCCCATCGTCTGCCAGATGGACGTCGGCTGGGACGCGCTTGCGCGCGCGCAGTTGCAGCGTCGGCCGCCCGGCACGCGCGGGTCGCACGGTTTCGATCCGGCCGCACCGGAGATGCGCGCGATCTTCATCGCCAGCGGGCCATCGTTTCGCAGCGGCGCGGTGCTGCCGGCGTTCGAGAACGTGGACGTGTACCCGCTGCTTGCGCATCTGCTGGGCATCGCGCCCGCGACGCATGACGGCAGCATCGACAAATTGTTGCCGGCACTGCGCAGCGCCGAGTAGCGCCCGACCCCAACCGCGCGCTCCCGCGGCCGATCGCGCATGTCCCTGGCCGGAGCCATTCCATTGTGTCTGCCGCGGCCGCCGAATCCACCGCGCCATGGCGCAGCGCGCGGTGCCGCCCACCGGCCCTCCGCGGGGCCTGCGCATTCATGTCCGGAAACGGCCAGTCCACACGGGCAGGCGGCGCTAGACTTCCTGCATGTCCGCTGCCCCCCTGCCCGATCCCGCCATCTGCGAACAGGCGCGCCTGAGCCGCGATGCGCGCTTCGACGGGCTGTTCTTCACCGCCGTGGCCAGCACCGGTATCTACTGCCGGCCGACCTGCCCGGCGCCGCCGGCCAAGGCGCGCAACGTGCGCTACTACGCCAACGCAGCGGCGGCCGAATCCGCAGGCTTCCGGCCCTGCCTGCGCTGCCGGCCGGAGCTGTCCCCCGCCGACGGCAGCTGGCGGCGCGGCGACAGCACGCTGGCGCGCGCGCTCAAGCTGATCGACGAGGGCTTCCTGGCCGATGCGCCGCTTTCGGCGCTGGCCGAACAGGTCCACGTGGGCGAACGCCAGCTGCGGCGCCTGTTCACCGGGCGGCTGGGCGCGCCGCCGATCGGCGTGCATGGCACGCGTCGCCTGCTGTTCGCCAAGCAACTGCTGACCGAAACCGCGCTGCCGGTAACCGAAGTGGCGCTGGCCGCCGGCTTCGGCAGCCTGCGCCGCTTCAACACCTGTTTCCGCGACGCCTACAGCCTGGCCCCACGCGAATTGCGCCGGCGGCCCGGCGCCGGCGAGAGCGACGTGCTGGCGCTGCGCCTGAACTACCGGCCGCCCCATGATTTCGCCGCGATGCTGGATTTCCTGCGCGGACGGGCGCTGCCCGGGGTCGAGCAGGTCGACGGCTCGTCCTACCTGCGCGTGGTCGGGGATGCCGCCGCGCCCGGCTGGCTGCGCGTGAGCCCATGGCCGCGCGTCGGCGGCGGCGATGGCCATGCGCTGAAGCTCGAGCTGCACGGCTGCCCGCCCTCGCAGTTGCTGGGACTGGTGGAGCGCGTGCGCCGGATGTTCGATCTCGACGCCGATCCGCAGGCGATCGGCGAGGTGCTGTCGCGCGACCCGCTGCTGCGCCCGCTGCTGCGCAAGCGGCCCGGGCTGCGCATGCCCAGCGGCTGGGACGGGTTCGAGATCGCGGTCCGTGCGGTGGTCGGGCAGCAGGTGAGCGTGACCGCGGCGCGCACCATCACCACGCGCCTGGCGCAGCGCCACGGCACGCCGCTGCCGGCGGCGATGGCGAGCGCCGGGCTGCTGCTCCGGTTTCCCACGCCGGAGCAACTGGCGGATGCGGATCTGTCCGGGATCGGCCTGCCCACCGCGCGCGCGGCGACACTTCGCGCAATCGCACATGCGCTGATCGATGGGCGCGTCGATTTCCGCGCTGGACGCACGCTCGACGATTTCGTCGAACGCTGGACCGCCCTGCCCGGCATCGGGCCGTGGACCGCGCACTACATCGCGATGCGTGCGCTCGGGCATCCCGACGCGTTCCCGGCCGGCGACCTGGTCCTGCACAAACAGCTGCTGGCGGCCGACGAAACGAGCGCCACCGCAACGCGCCGGACTGCAGCCATCACCCGCCGCGCGGAAGCATGGCGACCCTGGCGCGCCTACGCCGTGATCCACGCCTGGCGCGATGCCGCGCTGGCCCGGCCGGCAGCCGCGGTGCGCCCAATCACCGCAAGGAGCAAAGCGGCATGAACGTCCTGACCACCATCGTCGACAGCCCGGTCGGCCCGCTGTTCCTCGCAGCCGACGCGCAGGGCCTGCGCGCGATCGAATTCCGCGACAACCGCCATCCCGTCCGCCGCGGCGACGACTGGCGCGAAGGCGACAGTCCACTGCTGCGCCAGGCGCGCAGCCAGCTCGACGAGTATTTCAGCGGGCGCCGCCACAGCTTCGATCTGCCGCTGTCGCCGCAGGGCACCGGATTCCAGCGCGAGGTCTGGATGCGCCTGGCCTCGATTCCCTATGGCCACACCGTCAGCTATGCGGAGCTCGCCTCTCGCGTGGGTCGCCCGACGGCCACGCGCGCGGTCGGCGCCGCCAACGGCCGCAACCCGCTGCCGATCGTGCTGCCCTGCCACCGCGTGATCGGCGCCGACGGTTCGCTCACGGGCTTCGGCGGCGGGCTGCCGACCAAGCAGTTCCTGCTTAAGCTGGAAGGCGCGCTGCCGGCGGAATTCGACCTGTTTCCGCAGGCCATGCCGGGCTTGCTTTAGCGACGTGGCGGCGGTGGCCCCCACCCCGACCCTCCCCCGCCTGCCGGGAGGGTCGGGGTGGGGGTCCGCTCCTAGGCCTGCGTCAGCCGCGCCGCGATCGCGCGGCGCAATGGCGGCAGCCGGTTCGAGATGCGCAGGATCGCCGCGCGCACGCCGCGTGCCGGCGCGCGGTCGTCGGTGAACACACGCACCACCAGCCGCGTCGCCGCGTACATCGGCCATGCGGCGAGCTTGTGGCGGCGCCCGTAGCGCGCCAGCACCGCATCCGAGCCGATGTCCTCGCCGCGGCGATGCGCCTGCAGCACCACATCGGCCAGCGTTGCCGCGCCCTGCAGCCCCAGGTTGAAGCCGTGCGCGGTGACCGGATGCATGCCGACGGCCGCGTCGCCCACCAGCGCCGCACGCGACGCGGTGAAGCGGTCGGCGAATACCGACACCAGTGGATAGACATGGCGCGGGCCGAGGGGACGCATCGCGCCCAGGCGGCCGCCGAAGCGGCGCTCGATCTCCGCCGCGAACGCGGCATCGTCCATCGCCTCGACCCTGGTCATCTCTGCCGGCACCAGCGTCAGCACCACCGAGGCGCGATCGCCGGTCAGCGGCAGCAGCGCGATCGTCTGCCCGTAGCCGAACCATTCCCAGGCCACGTGATCGTGTGGCGTCCCGATCGCGACCCGACACACCAGCATGCGCTTGCCGTGGTCGTACGAGCGCGCCCCGATGCCGAGCATCCGCCGCAGCTGCGAGAAGCGGCTGTCGGCGGCCACCAGCAGACGCGCACGCACCATGTCGCCGCCCTCCAGCGTCAGCGCGACCTGTGCGCCCTCGCGCACCACCCCGGTCACGCCCTGCCCGGCCAACAGCTGCACGCCCGACTGCGGCGCGACCAGCGCATGCGCGGCGCGACGGATCAGATGGTTGGGCACCAGCCAGCCCAGCTGCGGGCTGCGGCCGTCGGCCGCACTCACATGCAGCCCGCTGTCCGCACTGCCGTTGATCACCTTGGCATCGCGCAGCTCGGACACCTCGTCGGAATCGAACCGCTCCCACAGGCCCATCCGCACCAGGATCTCGCGCGAGGCGTGGGTCAGCGCGATCTCGCGGCCATCGAAGGCCGGCTCGGCAATCGCTGCCAGCGGCTGCTTCTCGATCACCGCGATCGACAGCCCGCTGCCTGCGAGCGCACGCGCGAAACACAGGCCGGCGGGCCCCGCGCCGACGATGGCGATATCGACATTCATGCTGTGCGTGTCCGGCAGATTGGTCCGGCAAGCCTGCCGTGGCAGTGCACGCACGCGCATTGATCCAGGTCAGGACGCAGCCCGCACCGACGAGTTGCGCGCGTCAAGCCCGATCAACCACCCAGCAGCCGGTGCAACGTCGATGCGTAGCGCGCGGCTACGGCATCGCGCTGCGGATGCCGGCCGTCGGCGACCACGCGCCGTCCGCCCACGCGCACCTCACGCACCAGCGGCCGGTTGCCGCCGAAGATCCAGCGCTCGGCCACGTCATCGGCCTGGGCCGCGACCAGCGCGGGCGCATCGGCATCGAGCACCAGTGCGTCGTCCACACCGTCGAATCCGGTGGCGCGCGGCGCGCTGTCCAGCACGCCGCGCAGCAGGGTTGCACCCACGCCCGGAGAACCCGGCGTCGCCGCGATGTTGCGGCGGCGCGTGGCCAGGCGCTGCCCGTATTCCAGCCAGCGCAGTTCCTCGACCGGAGACACCGAGATATGCGAGTCAGAACCGATGCCCCAGGTGCCACCGGCGTCCAGATAGTCGCGCAGGCGGAACAGGCCGTCACCCAGGTTGGCTTCGGTGGTCGGGCAGATCGCCACCGTGGCCCCGGAGCGTGCGATGCCCGCCACCTCCCCGTCGTTGAGATGGGTCGCGTGCACCAGGGTCCAGCGCGCGTCGACCTCGGCATTGCGCAACAGCCATTCAACCGGACGCAGGTCGCGCAACGCCAGGCAGTCCTGCACCTCGCCCACCTGCTCGGCGATGTGGATGTGGATGCGCGTGTCACGCGGAAGCGCGTCGAGCACCGTGCGCATCGCCGCCGGCGGCACCGCGCGCAGGCTGTGCAGGGCGCAGCCGACGCGGAACATGTCGTCCTGGCGCGCGTGCAGCGCCTGGAACAGGCGCAGGTAGGCATCCACGTCATGGCCGAAGCGCCGCTGCCGTTCGCCGAGTTCACGGCCGTCGAAGCCGCCGGTCATGTACAGCACCGGCAGCAGCAGCAGGCGGATGCCGGCCTCGCGCGCGGCCGCGGCCAGCGCATCGGACATCGCCGTCGGCGTGGCGTAGGCGCTGCCGTCCGGCGCGTGGTGCAGGTAATGGAATTCGCAGACCGTGGTGTAGCCCGCTTCGAGCATCTCGACGTACAGCTGCGCGGCGACGGCATGCAGCGAGTCGGGATCGAAGCGTGCGGCCATGCGGTACATGGTCTCGCGCCAGGTCCAGAAGGAATCGGACGGATGCGTCTGCCGTTCGGCCAGGCCCGCCATTGCGCGCTGGAACGCATGCGAATGCAGGTTGGCGATGCCGGGCAGGCGCCAGCCTGCGGCGACGGCTTCGATGGGTGGCGGTGGCGAGGTGGACATGGGCGGATCAGCGGCGGCGGGAGTGGGTTAGGCTACCGCGCTGGCGTTTCCCTTTCACGGGCGGTGTGCATGCTCGAAAGTCTCGCGATCCTCGTCCTCGTGCTGCTGGCGGTGGTGCTGGTGCTGGCCAAGGCGCGCGATCGCCTGCGCACGCCGGGCGCACGCAGAAGCCGTCGCGAGGATGCGGGCGCCGCATCCGGCGGCACGCGCCGCGATGGCGACGATGGCGGCGATGGAGGCGGCGGTGACTGAGGCCTGGGACGGTGTGCTGGTCGGCGCCAGCCTGGCGACGCTGGACGGCGACGCGGGCTATGCCGCGATCGAGGATGGCGCCCTGGGCTGGCGCGAGGGCCGCATCGTCTTCGCCGGCCGCCGCACGGACCTGCCAGGTACACCGGAACGACTGGCCGATTGCGTGGTCGAGGCCGATGGCGGCTGGGTCACGCCCGGGCTGGTGGACTGCCACACCCACCTCGTGTTCGCGGGCGACCGCGCGGCCGAGTTCGAGCAGCGCCTGCAGGGCGCCAGCTACGAAGAGATCGCGCGCAGCGGCGGCGGCATCGTGTCGACCGTGCGCGCCACGCGCGCCGCCGACGAGGACGCGCTGCTGGCACAGTCGCTGCCGCGCGCACGCGCGCTGCTGGGCGATGGCGTGACCACGCTGGAGATCAAGTCCGGCTACGGCCTGGATTTCGACGGCGAGCGCAGGATGCTGCGCGTCGCGCGTCGCATCGGCCAGTCGCTGGGCGTCGACGTGCGCACCACCTTCCTCGGCGCGCATGCGCTGCCACCCGAGTACGCCGGCCGGGCCGACGATTACATCGACGCGGTCTGCGGCTGGCTGCCGCGGCTGCACGAGGAAGGCCTGATCGATGCGGTCGACGCCTTCGCCGAGCGCATCGGCTTCAGCGCCGCGCAGACGCGGCGCGTGTTCGAGCGCGCACGCACGCTGGGCCTGCCAGTGAAACTGCATGCCGACCAGCTCAGCGATGGCGACGGTGCCGCGCTGGTGGCGGAGTTTGGCGGCCTGTCGGCGGACCACGTCGAACACACGTCGCCGGCTGGCGTAGCGGCGATGGCACGCGCGGGCACGGTGGCGGTGCTGCTGCCCGGCGCCTTCCACGTCCTGCGCGAAACACAGTTGCCGCCGCTGCACGAATTCCGCGCGCAGGGCGTGCCGATGGCCGTGGCCACCGACTGCAATCCCGGCACCTCGCCGCTGCTGTCGCTGCGCCACGCGATGCAGCTGGCGTGCACGCATTTCCGGCTGACACCGGAGGAAGCGCTGCGCGGTGCCACGGTCAACGGCGCGCGCGCGCTGGGCCTGGACGATCGCGGCGTGCTGCGCGCGGGCCTGCGGGCGGACTTCGTACACTGGAACATCGCCCACCCGGCGGAGCTCTGCTACTGGCTGGGTGGCCCGCTGGTGCGTGCAGTCCATGCCGCCGGACACCGGCTCTGCTGACCCGATCACCCCGGAGACCACCTCGCATGATCCTGCGCCCTGCCCTGCTCCTCGCCCTGACACTGTCCGCCGGCGCCGCCCACGCCGACGAGGCCAAGCTGCAGCGCGCGACCGCGCTTGCCCGCGACGCGATCATCGTCGACACCCACATCGACGCGCCCGGCATCCTCGCCGAAACCTGGGCCGACCTGGGCCAGGCCGCGCCCGATCGGGAGTTCGACTATCCGCGCGCGCGCGCCGGCGGGCTCGACGTCGCCTTCATGTCGATCTACACCTCGGCACGCGAGGACATCGAGGGCAAGGCCCGGCAGTCGGCGCATGCGCAGATCGATTCGATCGAGGCGCTGGTGCAACGCCACCCGGAGCGGTTCGCCATCCTCACCTCGCCGCGCGATGTCGAGCGGCTGCGTGCCGGCGGGCGCGTGCTGCTGCCGCTGGGAATGGAGAACGGCGCGCCCCTGGGCGACGACCTGTCCCAGCTGCAGGTGTTCTTCGACCGCGGCATCCGCTACATCACCCTGGCGCACAGCGCGGCCAACCGCATCGCCGATTCGTCCTACGCCACCGAGCGCACGTGGAACGGGCTGAGCCCGTTCGGGCGCGAAGTGGTCGCGGCAATGAATGGCCTGGGCATCATGGTCGACGTCTCGCACGTCTCCGACGCGGCAGCGGTCCAGGCCATTGAACTGAGCACCGTGCCGGTGATCGCCAGCCACTCGGCGTTCCGCCATTTCACGCCCGGCTTCGAGCGCAACATCAGCGACGAGATCGCCAGGGCGATCGCGGCCAGGGGCGGCGTGGTGCAGGTGCCGTTCGGCACGGCCTTCGTCAACCCGCAGGCGGCGACCGACATGCAGGCCTGGTTCCGTGCACGCGCCGCATTCGATGCGCGCAACGCGGAGCTCGCGGCCGCCGGCCAGCCGATCCAGGATGCGGCAGCCTTCGAAGCGGCCTGGGAGCGCGACCACCCGACGCCCGCGACGCCATTGTCGGCGGTGCTCGACCAGATCGACCATGGCGTGGCCTTGATCGGCGTGGACCACATCGGCATCGGCTCGGACTTCGACGGCGTTGGCGGCGAGCTGGCCGACGGGCTGCGCTCGGTCGCCGATTTTCCCAACCTCGTCGCCGGCCTGCAGGCGCGCGGATATTCCGACGCCGACATCCGCAAGATCCTCGGCGAGAACCTGCTGCGGGTCTGGCGCGACGTCGAAGCCGGCGCGGCGCCGCTCTAGCGCGGCGTTAACGCGTTCGGCGCCTGTCCGCGTCAGCGGGCGGGCGCCTGCTGCAGCGGGCTGCCCAGCGTCCTGCCGGCCAGCACCCGCCAGACCAGCGCTTCGGTCGCCAGCCGCGGGCCGGCGCGGCGCACATCGATCCAGTGCAGGCACTGGCTGCCGGTGCTCAGGCGCCGCTTGTAGTCCTGGGTGCCCCCGAGGAAGTCGAACAGCTCCCAGCCTTGGTCGATGCCATGCTCGATCAGCGCATGCAGGGCAGCCATCCCGGGACTGTCGTAGCGCGGCAGCGCGCCGTAGTTGAACCCGGAGCTGTAGTAGTAGCGCCGGCCGCGCCACTGCAGGACGAACAGGTAGCCCACGACCAGGTCGCCGGCCGCCACCCGGATCAGTTCGACCAGACCGTCCGCGACGCCGTGGGCCACCAGTTCGCCATGGAATGCGCGGAAGTAGGGGCTGGCGAAGGAGCCGCCCCCGCCCTTGGCCTGCCAGCGCAGCTCATGCAGTTGCCGCAGCTCCTCCAGCCACGTCAACGCAAGCTGCGGCGTGTCCGCGATGTCCACGCGCAACGGGCCGTGCGCGGCGTACGCGCGCCGCACCTGCGACAGGTTGGCCCGCGTCTTCTTTGGCAGGTGGTCGACATACCGCCGTCCCGAGGCACGGACCGCGGACATGTCGACAACATAGGCCGGGCGGGCGCATACCGAGTACGCACGCAGTCCCTTCGGCAGGGCCGCCTGGATCGGGTCGCCGTGGCCCGTGGCCGGGATCTGGATCCGCCGCCAGCTCCTGCAGTGCTGCGTGATGGCCTCGAAGAACGCCGCGTAGGCGGCGACCTCGTGGCCGCGCCTGACCAGCAACCCCACGTACTCGGGGGTGATTTCATCGATGACCTCGTCGCCCGTCTCCTGCAGCCGGATCGAATGCCTGCCAAAGGCCATGCGCAGGCCGCGCTCCGGCACCCGCACCAGCATGCCGAGCGCCACCAGCCCCTGCCCGTCATGGATGCGGCACAGCACGGGCCGGACCGTCGCCGGCAGATGCTTCAGCCAGGTCGAGACCCATGCCCACGAAGTGAAGGGGGAACCATCGGCCGTGGCTTCCAGCCACGACCACTCGGTGGACAGGTCCGGACAGGCGTCCGCGTCCACGAATTCCACATGACAAAGATCGATGACAACCCCCTGCTGACTGCCTGAGGCTTGACGCGGATTCCGGTCGGACGCGGACACGGGGCGCGCGGTCGACGGCTGGCGCCGTTCCGCCCGCGCGACGCTCTGGCAGATGCAGCCCGATGATGGGAGCGGCCCGGCAGAGAAACAGATTCCGTCCGAACAGGGGAAATCCGGACAAGGGTTCTACGCTTCGTCCCTGCCTGGCGCCCGGGAAGAGCATTTCTCCCTGCGGTCGAAATGACAGGCCCCCAGGGATTTCCACGCCCCGGGCGCTCCCACCACGCGAACGGAGACACAACGAAAAAGCCCCGCGTCAGCGGGGCTTTCCGGTCACGCACCAGGCGGCAGGCTTACTCGCCCTTCGCGACGACCTTCTTCACCGCCTTGCGGGCGGGGGCCTTGGTCGCGGCCTTCGCGGTCTTCGCCACCGGCGCGGCTGCGCTGCCCGTGGCCTTGGCTACGGCCTTCGGGCGCGCGTTGCCGTAGCTGGAGGAATAGCGCTTGCCCTTGGCGGTCTTGCGGTCGCCCTTGCCCATCGTGTCTTGCTCCTGGAATCTCTGGAAATCGGCGCGGGGTGCCCGGCCGCCGCGCGGTCGCGCGAGGGGGCGAAGTTTATCACGCGGGTCGCGCCTCCACGCCGCCCGTGCTCAGTGGGCGCAGCTGGCGTCGTGCACGTGGCCGTGGTTGAGGCGCAGGTTCACCAGATGGCCGACCGCCACCAGGGTACCGCCCAGCGTCATCGCCACCGCGTGCGGCACCACCGATTCGTGCAGCGGGGTGTAGAGCACCGCCAGCCACAACACCGCCAGCCCCGACAGCAGCAGGCCCAGCGCCCGCAGCGCGCGGTGGCGGCGGTAGCCCCAGAGCAGGCTGAAGGCGCCGAGCAGGGTCGCGAACACCACGAAGCCCAGCTCCAGGCCATCGCTGAGCCACAGCGCGAGTCCGAACGAGGGCAGCGCCGCGATCAGCAGCGGCAACAGGGCGCAGTGCGCGGCGCAGGCCAGCGAGCCTGCGGCGCCGAATCGGTCGAGCCAGTGGCGTTGTCGTGGGGTCATGACGTTCGGGAGGTTGACAGATGCGCGGTGCGCGATACGTAATACTATAACATCACCTGCCCCGGGACCAGTCCACCCCCATGCTCGTCACCACCCCCCACCGACCCCATGCCCTCGCCTCCGCGCTGGTCCTCGCCCTGTTTACCCTGCCCGCGGTCGCCGCGCAGGACGATCCGCGCCATGCCGAGGTCAAGGACCTGGACGAAGTCGTGGTCCGCGCCAGCCCGCTTCCGCAAACCGCCGAAACCCTGACCCGCCCGGTCGAGGTGCTGGCCGGCAGCCGCCTCGACGAGGTCCGCGCCGCCACCCTGGGCGAGACCGTCAACCGTCTGCCGGGCGTGCAGTCCTCGTACTTCGGGCCCGGCGTGGGCCGGCCGATCATCCGCGGCCTGGAGGGCGCGCGCGTGCAGGTGCTGAGCGACGGCCTGGCCTCGGGCGACGTTTCCACCGTGAGCGTCGACCATGCCGTGTCGATCGAGCCCTTCCTCGCCGACCAGGTCGAGGTGCTCAAGGGCCCGTCGACCCTGCTGTACGGCAGCGGCGCGATTGGCGGCGCGGTCAACGTGGTCGAGGGACGCATCCCCGAACAGGCCACCGACGCGCCGCTGCAGGGGCGCGCCGAACTGCGCGCAGGCAGCGGCAACGACGAGCGCACCGGCATGCTGCGCCTGGATGGCACCTCGTCGTCGGGCAATGTCGTCTTCCACGTCGACGCGCTGCATCGCGAGACCGGCGACTACGACATCCCCGGGCTTGCCGAGCGCGCTTCCCTGCACGAAGGGCACGACCACGACGACGCTCCCTACGGCACGCTGCCCAACAGTGCCGTGCGCACCGACAGCGCGGCGCTGGGCCTGTCCTGGGTCGGAGACCGCGGCTTCCTCGGTGCCGGCGCGAGCATGTTCAACAGTCGTTATGGCGTGCCCGGGCACGCGCACGGCGATGGGGACGACGGACATGACCATGACCACGACCACGACCACGACGACCACGACGCCGATGGCCATGACGAGGACGTGCACATCGTCATGGACCAGCGCCGCCACGAACTGCGCGGCGGGCTGGACGACCTAGGCGCCTTCGACACCCTGCGGGTGAAACTCGCGCATACCGCCTACACGCACACCGAGTACGAAGGCCGCGAAGTCGGTACCGTATTCGACAACGACAGCGCCGAACTGCGCGCCGAGCTGGTGCATCGCGACTGGGCAGGCTGGGACGGCGCCTTCGGCCTGCAGGCGTCGCAGCGCGATTTCCGCGCGGTCGGCGACGAGGCTTTCGTGCCGGATTCGGACACACGCGACATCGGCCTGTTCTGGCTCGGCCAGCGCGCATTCGGCAACGTCGACCTGGAGGTCGGCGCACGCCACGACCGCAACCGCATCGAGGTGGACGAGACCACGGCCATCGGCCCGTCGCGCGACTTCGATGCCAGCAGCCTGTCGGCGGCGGCACGCTGGCATTTCGGGGACGACCTGCACCTGTCGTTCGGCCTCGATCGCGCACAGCGCTCGCCGACCGCTGAAGAGCTGTATTCCAACGGCCTGCACGTCGCCACCCGCAGCCATGAGTTCGGCAACCCGCAGCTCGGCAACGAGACCGCCAACCGCGCCGAACTCGGCCTGCACTGGCACCGCGGCCCGCTGACGTTCGGTGTCTCGCTGTACGCGCTCGACTACCGCGACTTCATCTACCTGGCCGACACCGGCATCGAGGACGGCGGCGCGGAGGCGCGCGTGTGGAACCACGCCGACGCACGCTTCACCGGCGGCGAGATCGACCTGCGCTGGACGCTGGCCGACAACGGCAGCGGCCGCTGGACCCTGCGAGGCTTCGGCGACGCGGTGCGCGGGCGACTGGACGGCGAAGGCACGCGTGAAGTGGCGTTCGCGGTGCCCCACGGCGACCATGCCCACCATTACACCGCCGAACTTGCGCTCACCGGCGACCTGCCCCGGATCGCGCCGTGGCGCGCCGGTGCGGAGATGCGCTGGGAAAGCGGCGCCTGGCGCGCCGGCCTCGGAGCGATCCGCCACGCGCGCCAGGATCGCGTCGCCGCACACGAGGACGAAACGCCCGGCTATACCCTGGTCAACGCCAACCTGGCCTGGCACCACGACACCGCCGGCGGCAACGCGCTGGAGCTGTTCCTCGACGGCACCAACCTGCTGGACGAAGAAGCGCGGCCGCACACTTCGGTGCTGAAGGATCTTGCGCCGCTGCCAGGACGCAGCGTCGCGGCGGGGATCCGGCTGTTCTTCTAGGCGCGTCGCCCTCGTGGCCGGCCCTGCGCGGCGGAACCCTCGAGTCTCCGCCGCGTCGCGCAGGGCCGCCTTGATCCGGCGCAATGCCGCGGCGCGGCCGACCGCACAGACTGGCCCCGACACCAGACAGCGGGGAGCCGGGGCATGCATCCGATATTGCGGGAAGTTCTTACCGAGCCGGTCGGCTGGCTGACCATCGCCGGCGGCCTGATCATCCTTGCGATGCCGGTGGCTACTGCGCTGTTCATCCGGCGGCGCATGCGCGAGGAAGCGGACAGCCGCAATCGCGATCGCGAGTGACGCCAGGGGCGTAGCGGCCCCCTCCCTCCTCCGCGGCGGACCGGTCCGAAAGCGAATCCAGGGCCCGGCCTGCGGAAGATGAGGCTGCTGTGCGGCGCGCCCGCGATCAGGCCGGCGCCAGATCCCGCTGCACGCATTGCGCGCACAGCCCGTGCACTTCCAGCGTCTGCGCCTGCGGCACGAAGCCCAGCGCGCGCGCACGCTCGTCGAGCGAAGCCACCACGTCCGCATCCTCCAGCTCCACCGCGTTATGGCAGCGGTCGCAGATCAGGAACGGGACCGAATGCTGCGCGCTGTCGGGATGGTGGCAGGCGACGAAGGCGTTGACCGACTGCAGCTTGTGGATGAAGCCGTTCGCGAGCAGGAAATCCAGCGCCCGATACACCGTCGGCGGCGCATCCGCGCCGACGCCTTCCTCCGAGCGCACCATATCCAGCAGGTCGTAGGCCTTGACCGGCTTGCCGGCTTCGGCGACCAGGCGCAGCACGCGCGCGCGGATCGGCGTCAACCGCAGCCCGCGCTCCTGGCAGGCAAGTTCCACCGCGCGCACGAAGGACTTGGCGTCGTGGACGTGCGCTTCGGGATCGATGCAGTCGTGGTCGTGGGCGTGCATGGCCATGTACCGATGATGGCGCCGACGCGCGGCGTTCTCAACCGCCGGCGACGGGCACCCGGGCAATCGCGGCTTCGATGCGATGCAGGGCCTCGTCGCGCCCGGCCAGGTACACCGTGTGCGCGATGTCCGGGCTGACCTGGGTGCCGGTGATCGCCACGCGCAGCGGCTGCGCCACCTTGCCCATGCCCAGGCCCAGGGCCTCCGCGGTGGCGTGCAGTGCGGCGCCGATGGATTCGACGCTCCATTCCGGCAGCGCGGCGAGGCGCGCGCGCGCATCCTGCAGTGGTGCATCCGCGCCGGCCTTGAGGTGCTTGGCCACGGCCGCGTCGTCGTAGTGTTCCAGCGGCCCGAACCAGACAGCCGCCCGCTCGGCCATGTCCTTGAGCGTCTGCACGCGATCGCGCAGCGCGATGACGATGTCGGCCGGCGCAGGCCCCTTCGACAGATCGTAGCCGCACTGCTGCAGATGCCACTGCAGGTGCGTGGCCACCTCGGCCGGGTCGTCGTTCTTGAGGTACTGCTGGTTGAGCCAGCCGAGCTTGGCCGAATCCAGCCGCGCGGCCTTGGCGTTGACGTTGCCGAGTTCGAACAGCTGCTGCATCTGCGCGATCGAGAAGATCTCCTGGTCGCCATGCGACCAGCCCAGCCGCACCAGGTAATTGAGCAGCGCATGCGGCAGGTAGCCTGCATCGCGGTACTGCATCACGTCGGCGGCGCCGGTACGCTTGGACAGCTTGGCGCCCTGCTCGTCCAGGATCATCGGCAGGTGCGAGAACGCCGGCACCGGTGCGCCCAGCGCCCGGTACAGATTGATCTGGCGCGGGGTGTTGTTGACATGGTCGTCGCCGCGCACCACGTCGGTGATGCGCATGTCGATGTCGTCCACCACCACCGCGAAGTTGTAGGTCGCGTAGCCGTCGGGGCGGAAGATCACCAGGTCATCGAGTTCGCTGTTGGCGATCTCGATGCGGCCCTTGACCTTGTCGTCCCAGGCCACCACGCCGTCGAGCGGGCTCCTGAAGCGGATGACGCGATTGGGATCGTCGCGTCTGGCTTCGTTGCGATCGCGATACGCACCGTTGTAGCGCGGCTTGTCGCCCGCGGCCATCGCCGCTTCGCGCATCGCATCGAGCTCTTCCCTGGTTTCGTAGGCGTAGTAGGCCTTGCCCTCGGCGACCAGCCGTTCGGCCATCTGGCGGTAGCGGTCGAGCCGCTGGGTCTGGTAGATCGGGCCTTCGTCGTAGTCCAGGCCCAGCCAGGCCATCGCATCGAGGATGGCATCGATCGCCGCCTGGGTGCTGCGCTCGCGGTCGGTGTCCTCGATGCGCAGCACGAACGCGCCGCCGCGATGGCGCGACTCCAGCCAGCAGTACAGCGCGGTGCGCGCGCCGCCGATGTGCAGGTAGCCGGTGGGACTGGGAGCGAAACGGGTGCGGACGGTCATGGCGGTTCGATACGGGCGGAATCCGCGCATTTTAGCCCGGCGTGCCGCCGGGCCGGGCTGCGCACGGAATCCGCAGGCCTCCCGCGTCGACGTCGCTCAGTCCACGCGGTGCAGGACCAGCAGGATGATGTCGTCGAACTGCGCGGCATTGCCCATCGCCGCTTCGAGGTCGGTCCGGACAGCCATCATGCTGTCGCCCGCGCGGGCCGACGCCGAGGCCAGGCGTGACAGCAGGCGTGGCTCCGAACAGGCGGCGCCATCGGCACCGACCGCATCGGTCACGCCAGCCGTATAGGCCGCCAGGGTGGCGCCACGGCCCAGCACGACGCGTGCCGCGCCGAACACCGCGCCGGGCAGCATCCCGCGGCCGGGCCGGTGGGCGGCAGACGCGTACACACCCCATCGGGCGCGCGGACGACCGGCGCCTCGTGACCGGCATTGACATAGACCAGCTCGCCGGAGCGCGGGTCGAGGACCGCGAGGAAGACGGTGGCGAACATGCTGTCGTGTTCGTGGACCCGCGCGATGTAGTCGTTGACGCCGGCCACCACGTCGCAGGCCTGCGCGGCCACTTCGCCCTCGCCGTGCAGGATCCGCCCGGCCAGTACGCGCAGCAGGCTGCGGAACAGCGCCATGAACAGCGCCGCGCCAACGCCCTTGTCGCAGACATCGGCCACGGCAAGCACGAGGCGCCCGTCCTTGCACAGGACATGCGCGTCGTAGAAGTCGCCGCCAACGTCACGCGCCGGCTGGAACCAGGCGGCGAGGTCCCAGCCTGCCACCCGAGGCAAGGTCCGCGGCAGGAAGCCCGCCTGGATGGTGCGCGCGATGTCCATCTCGCGCTGCAGGCTGCGTGCGTGCGGATGCTCGCGGTCGCACAGGCGCTTGCACGCCAGACTGGCGTCGACGCGCGCACGCAGGATGTGCGGATTGAAAGGCTTGGGCAGGTGGTCGTCCGCGCCCAGCTCGATGCCCTTGATGACACTGTCGCTGTCGTCCAGTGCCGAGATCAGGATCACCGGCACCTGGCTCAGGTCTGCGGCGGCGCGCATCCGTTCCAGCAGCTCCTAGCCGTTCGTCCCCGGCATCATGCTGTCGAGCAGCATCAGGTCGAAGCCGCCGGCCAGCAGCCATTCCAGCGCCTCGTGGCCATTGGCCGCGACCTCGGTGGCATGCCCTTTGCGGTGCAGGCGGCGCAGCAGCAGCCCGCGGTTGGCCTCGGTGTCGTCTACCACCAGGATGCGCGCCGGTGCTGCCTGCGCGCGACTCCGCTCATGCCAAGCGCCCGCAGGGCCAGGATCGCCTGCAGCTGACCGAAGTGGCGGAAGCCTGGGCGAGGCCGTCGAACCCGACGCAGTGGAAGCCGCGCTCGACAGGCTGGCCGCCCTCGAGCAGCGGCAGGCAAGGATCGTCGACATGCGCTTCTTCGCGGGCCTGACCGGCGAGCAGATAGCAGCGGCGACCGGCCTCTCCACCGCCACCGTGCAGCGCGAATGGCGCATGGCGCGCGACTGGCTGCGCCGCGAACTCGAGGTCGACCGAGGTCCCGGCGTTCTACAATCCCGGCATGACCACGCTGTTCATTTCCGACCTGCATCTCGATCCGGAACGCCCGGCAATCACCGAACTGTTCGGCCGCTTTCTGGAGGGCGAAGCGCGTGGCGCCGACGCCCTCTATATCCTCGGCGACCTGTTCGAAGCCTGGGTCGGGGATGACGACCCCTCCGCGGCGGGCGCGTTCGTGGCCGAACGCCTGCATGGCCTGGTCGAAGCCGGCGTGCCCGTGCATTTCCAGCGTGGCAATCGCGATTTCCTGCTCGGCGCCGGCTATGCCGCGCGCGCCGGATTCACGATCCTGCCGGACCCGGCGGTGATCCTGCTGGACGGCAGGCCGGCCCTGCTGAGCCACGGCGACCTGCTCTGCACCGACGACGTCGCCTACCAGGCGTTCCGCGCACAGACGCGCGACCTGGCCTGGCAGGCGCGCTTCCTCGCGCAGCCGCTGCAGGCGCGGCTCGCGTTCGCGGCGCAGGCACGCACCGCCAGCCAGGCGCGACAGGGCGAACTGAAGCAGGCCGGCACGATGGAAAGCATCACCGACGTGGCGCCTGCGACGGTCGAGGAGATGTTCGCCCGCTACGGCGTGGACACGCTGATCCACGGCCACACGCACCGGCCTGCGATCCATGCGCTCACCATCGGCGACCGGCAATGCCGGCGCATCGTGCTTGGCGACTGGTACACGCAGGGCTCGGTGCTCCGCGCGGAAGACGGTCGCTTCGACCTGCACGCGCTGTAGGAGCACCTGCCGGGTAGGAGCACCTGCCGGAGTGCTTCAGCCGCGGCCGCAACGCTGCCGTCGCATCGCTTCGTCGCGGCCCGTGGCCTTGTCCCGGCGACGTAACCGGACGACGCGCCGCCTTCTGCAGGAGCGCCCGGAGCGTAGCCCGGGTAAGCGCAGCGCACCCGGGTCTCCGGTTGGGAGGGATGCAATAGCCCCTCCCGGATGCGGCCTGCGGCCTTATCCGGGCTACGTGACGGACGACGCACCGCCTTCTGCAGCGCGCCCCGCCGTCGTAGCCCGGGTAAGCGCAGCGCACCCGGGTTTCGGTCGGGGCGGATGCATGGTCCCACCCGGATGCGGCCTGCGGCCTTATCCGGGCTACGTGACGGACGACGCACCGCCTTCTGCAGCGCGCCCCGCCGTCGTAGCCCGGGTAAGCGCAGCGCACCCGGGTTTCAGGTTGGGAGGGATGCAAGCCCCCACCCGGATGCGGCCTGCGGCCTTATCCGGGCTACGTGACCGGACGACACGCCGCCTGCCGCAGGAGCGGCCGGAGCCGTAGCCCGGGTAAGCGCAGCGCACCCGGGTTTCAGGTTGGGAGGGATGCAAGCCCCCACCCGGATGCGGCCTGCGGCCTTATCCGGGCTACGTGACCGGGCGACGCCGCCTTGCGCAGGAGCGCCCGGAGCGTAGCCCGGGTAAGCGCAGCGCACCCGGGTTTCGGTCGGGGCGGATGCATGGCCCACCCGGATGCGGCCTGCGGCCTTACCCGGGCGACGTGACCGGCCGCAGCGCCGCCTGCTGCAGCGCGGCCAGCTCGTCCTCGCTGAAGCCGGCGGCGCTGCGCGCCTCGATATTGAACGGACCATGCAGCACGGCGCGCGCGTACTCGGCCAGCAGTTCGCGGAACTTCGGTTCGGGATCGATGCCCCTGCGTTCGCAGAACCAGCGGAACCATCGGCTGCCGGCGGCGACGTGCGAGATCTCCTCGCGCAGGATCACCTCGAGCACGTCGGCGGTGGCATCGTCGCCGAGCGTACGCAGCCTCACGATCATGCCCGGCGTCACGTCCAGCCCGCGCGCTTCGAGCACCCGTGGCACCAGCGCCATGCGCGCCAGGCCGTCGTGCGCGGTCTTCTCGCACATTTCCCACAGGCCGTTGTGCGCGTCGAAATCGCCGTAGTCGTGGCCCAGCGCCTGCAGACGTTCGCGCAGCATCAGGAAATGCCGAGCCTCGTCGTCTGCGATGCGTACCCAGTCGGCGTAATAGTCGGCGGGCATGCCGCGGAACCGATAGGCAGCGTCCCAGGCCAGGTCGACGGCGTTGAGCTCGATATGCGCGATCGAATGGATGAAGGCGGCGCGGCCGGCAATGCTGCCGAAACCGCGCCGCGGCAATTCGCGCGGGTGCACCAGCGCGGGACGCGCAGGGCGCCCCGGCATCCGGATCGGCGCGGGCGCGGGCGCGTGCTCCGCCACGGCAAGCTCGCCAGCGGCGAACGCCGCGGCATGGCGCCGCGTCAGCGCGATCTTGTCGTCGATGCCGGCCGCGTCGAGGCATTCGCGCGCGGCGTCGAACAGCGTCGGTGTCACCTCGCGATCAGAGCGCCAGCCGGCGCTGGCGCTTGGCGTCGTCCGACCGCAGCTGCCGCAGCCCTTCGAAGTAACCCGGGTCGACGCCGGTCGCGTACTCGCCGCTGAAGCAGGAGCTGTCGAACTTCATGCCCTCGAACTTGGGCCCGGCCACCGCCTTCTCCAGGTCCGCGAGGTCCTGGTAGACCAGCCAGTCGCAGCCGATCATGCGCTCGATCTCTTCCTCGGTACGGCCGTAGGCGATCAGCTCCTCGGGCGTGGGCATGTCGATGCCGTAGATGTTCGGGTGCCGCACCGGGGGCGCGGCCGACGCCAGGTACACCTTGCGCGCGCCCGCATCGCGCGCCATCTGCACGATTTGCTGCGAAGTGGTGCCGCGTACGATCGAGTCGTCCACCAGCAGCACCACGCGGTTGCGGAACTCGAGCTTGATCGGGTTGAGCTTGCGCTTGACCGACTTCACCCGCTCGCCCTGCCCCGGCATGATGAAGGTGCGGCCGACGTAGCGGTTCTTGACGAATCCCTCGCGGTACTTCACCCCGAGCACGTTGGCGATCTCCAGCGCGGCATCGCGCGAGGTGTCGGGGATCGGGATCACCGTGTCGATGTCGTGGTCCGGGCGCAGGCGCAGGATCTTCTCGCCTAGGGTCACGCCCATGCGCATGCGCGCCTTGTGTACCGAGATGTTCTCGATCATCGAATCGGGCCGCGCGAAGTAGACGTACTCGAAGATGCACGGCGCGCGTGCGGCCGGCTCCGCGCACTGGCGCACGTGCAGTTCGCCGCGCGGGGTGACCACCACGCCTTCGCCGGGCGCGATGTCGCGCACCAGTTCGAACCCGAGGATGTCGAGCGCGACCGACTCGGACGCGATCGCATATTCGTTGCCGGCTTCGGTCTCGCGCTTGCCCAGCACCAGCGGCCGGATGCCGTGCCGGTCGCGGAACGCCACCAGCCCCAGGCCCAGCACCGTGGCCACGCCGGCGTAGCCGCCGCGCGCACGGCGGTTGACGCCCTCGATGGCCAGGAATGCGGCCTCCGGGGTCAGGGTGCGGCTGCGGTCGAGCTCGTGCGCGAACACGTTGAGCAGCACTTCCGAATCGGACTGGGTGTTGATGTTGCGGCGGTCTTCCTCGAACACCTCGCGACGCAGCGTGTCGGTGTTGGTCAGGTTGCCGTTGTGCGCCAGCGCAATGCCGTAGGGCGAGTTGACGTAGAACGGCTGCGCCTCGTCGCTGCCTTCGCTGCCGGCAGTGGGATAGCGGCAATGGGCGATGCCTACCCGCCCTTCCAGCAGCGACATCGCCTTGCCGTTGAACACGTCGCGCACCAGGCCATTGCCCTTGTGCACGCGCAGCTGGGTGCCGTTCGCGGTGGCGATGCCGGCGGCGTCCTGACCGCGGTGCTGAAGGACGGTCAGTCCGTCGTACAGCGCGGTCGCGACCTCGGTGGTGGCGACGATGCCGATGATGCCGCACATGGCAGTGTTTTCCCGTTGCGTGTTGCGAGACTGGAACTGGGGGGCCTGCGCGCGCCCGTCAGGGGTGCGCGCGGACCATGCCGTCGATGCCGAGCTGCGACTTCACCTGCGCCTTGAGCCGCTCGGCGTCGTCGCGGGCCGGCACCGGCCCGGCCTTGACCCGGGTCAGGCGGCCACGGTCAGTGGCGACGGTTTCGGTGAATGCGTTGATGCCCATGCCGCGCAGGCGGTCGCGCAGGCGGGTGGCCTCGTCGGCATTGCCGAAGGCGCCGACCTGCACCGCGAAGCCCACGCCGCTGGCCGCGGGCGCGGCAGGCGTTGCCGTCGGCGTGGTGGCCGGCGCAGGTGCGGTGTTGGCTGGCGTGGACGACGGGGTCGACCGCGTCGGCCCGGCCGCTGCGACCTGCCGCGACGGCGCCGCGTCCGCATCCAGGGCCACCACGCGCGGACTGACGTCGCTGCGCACCTGCGCTGCGCGCACGCGCACCGCCTCGGCGGCCTCGCGCGAGGCGAACGGCCCCAGGCGCACGCGCTGCGCGGGTCGGCCGTTGAGGGTGAAGGGTTCGCTGTAGGCGTTGAGGCCGGCCTGCGACAGCTGGCGCACGATCAGCTGCGCATCGCGCTCGCTGCCGAATGCACCGAAGTGCACTGCGTAGTCGCCAGCGGCCGCGGTCGGCGGGAGCGGTGCGGGCGCCGGCGCGCGCTCCACCTGCGCGGGCGTCGGCCGCACAGGCGGCACGGCCGGTGGCGGGGTGGTGTCCTGCGCCAGGTCGGCGGCATCCGGATCGGGAACCGCGTCCTCGACCGGCGCGTCATCGCCCGCGGGCCGTTCCGCCGCGGGCGGCGCGGTGGCGGTATCCACCGTGGCCAGCTGGTCGTCGTCGAGTGGGCCGGGCACGCCCAGCACCCCGCCCTGCGGCGCATCGGCGGGCACGACCAGGGGCAGGTCCACCGTCCTGTAGCCGCTCTCCGGGGCATCGGGCACGCGCATCGACAGGTCGGACACGCCGCTGTCGGGCGCAGGTCCCTTGACCAGCATCGGCAGGAAGATCACGGCCAGCGCAACGAGCACGGCGGCACCGATCAGGCGCTGTTTCAATCCGGCATCCATCGGGTTCGGCAAGAGCGGCGGGCGCGCGAATTATACGCTGCGCGGCACGCGGGCTTCTGAACCCGGACCACGCAGCACGTGCAACGCTTCTTCGGCTGCATGGAACGAACCGAACACCAGGATGCGATCGCCCGGCGGCGCCGCCTGCAGCGCAGCGTCCAGGGCTGCGGCCGGATCGGGCAGTTGCCGTCCGGCCTGGGCCGCCGAGCCGCGCAGCCGCTCTGCCAGCGCCTCGACGCCGATCCCGCGCGCGCCGGCCCCCAGCGATCCGCCCAGCCACCATGCATCGACCAGACCGTCGAACGCCGCGATCACCGCAGCTGCGTCCTTGTCGGCCAATGCGGCGTACACCGCGTGGGTGCGCCCGACGACCGGCGTCGTGCGCAGCCACGCGGCCAGCTCGCGTGCGGCCTGCGGGTTGTGGCCGACGTCGACCGACACGGCAACGCCCGCGCAGTCGAAGGGCTGCAGCCGTCCGGCGAGCCGCGCGCCGGCCACTCCGCGCTCGATCGCCGCATCGGCCAGCTCCACGTCCAGCGCACGCAGCGCGGCGATCGCGACCGCCGCGTTGCGCAGCTGCACGGGCGCTGCCAGCGCAGGCACCGGCAGCTCGATGTCGAAGCCGACCTCGCGCCAGCGCCAGCGCGCCGCATCCAGCGGTTCGAAGAAGAAATCGCAGCCCACGCGGACCGCCGAGGCGCCGATCGCATAGGCGTGGCGCAGCACGCTGGCCGGCGGGTCGTCGTCGCCCAGCACCAGCGGCTTCCAGGCGCGGGCGATGCCGGCCTTCTCGAACCCGATGGCGTCGCGGTCATCGCCCAGCCAGTCCTGGTGGTCGAGATCGACCGTGGTGATGACCGCGACGTCGGCATCGACCAGATTGGTCGCATCCAGCCGCCCGCCCAGGCCGACCTCCAGGACCACCAAGTCCAAGGCCGCGCGTTCGAACAGCCACAGCGCGGCCAGCGTGCCGAACTCGAAATAGGTCAACCCGGTGTCGCCACGCGCCGCTTCCACCGCGGCGAAGGCATCGACCAGGGAAGCTTCGCCGGCCAGCTCGCCATCGATCCGCACCCGCTCGCCATAGGCCAGCAGGTGCGGCGAGGTGTAGGCGCCCACGCGCAGGCCGGCCTCGCGCGCAATCGCCTCGATGAAGGCGACGGTCGAGCCCTTGCCGTTGGTGCCGGCGACGGTGATGACGCGTGGGGCGGGTCGTTCAAGCCCCATCCGCACGGCAACCTCGCGCACGCGCTCCAGCCCCATCTCGATCGCCTGCGGATGCTGGCGCTCGATGTAGGCGAGCCAATCGGTCAGGGTGTTGTACATGGGGTTGGACAGGATTATCGCGAGCGAATGAATGCCATCCCGGGCGGGAAATGATGTCAGCCCGGACGGGTCTAAGAATGTCAGCTTGAAGATGTCGCCCCGAACGTAGTGAGGGATCTTCCATTGGCCGCGTCAGGCGTCCCGGGGAAGATCTCCCGCTACACGCGAGATGACAACGAATGCGAGATGACAACCGACGCGAGACGGCAACCCATGCGAGAGGACAACCCCTCCGGGACGACAGCCCTCGCGGCATGACGCACGTCGGTGACAGCCCGATGCCGGGCGAACTCCGCCCCGGATGGACGCGACCCCGAAACGTTCCGGTGCCACCCTCTTCGCCCGGGGAGCAAGCCCTGGGGTTACAGCGCCCGGTGCACCGCCTCGCCGAAAAACGCCGTGTGGTGCGAGCAGTCGTTCAGTCGCACCACCTCGAGGTTGTCCAGGTCGTCGCCTTCGAGCAGGTTGAGCGTGGTCGGCGCCTGGCGGAAGGTCCACAGCCGCGACAGCGGAATGCCCAGCACATGGCACAGCAGCACGCGGTTGACCGCATCGTGCGCCACCACCAGCAACGTGTCATTGCCACCCAGGCCCTCGGCCGACCACTGCAGCGCCTCCCAGGAGCGGCGGAAGACCTGCTTGAGCGATTCGCCGCCCGGCATCAGCACCGAATCGGGCGCCTCGCGCCATGCGCGCAGGAGTTCGGGGTCGCGCTCGGCGATCTCGCTCGCCAGCAGCCCTTCCCAGGTGCCGTGGGCGATCTCCATGAAGCCCATCTCGGTGGTCAGCATCGGCGCACGCGCCTCGCCCAGAGCGAACTGGGCGGTGTGGTAGGCGCGCGTCAGCGGCGAGCTGACCGCCTTGTCGATGCGCACGTCGCGCAGGCGTTCGCCCAGCAGGCGCGCCTGCCGTTCACCCACCGGCGACAGGGGAATGTCTTCCTGTCCCTGGTAGCGGCCTTCGGCATTCCACGGCGTCTCGCCATGACGGGCAAGCAGGATTCTCATGCGGCTGGGGGTTCCGGATACGGTTCGGGGGCACGCCCGCGACTCCCCCGGGCGCAGCGCCTAGTCTAAGCGATGCGGCGCCGTGGTCCCACACCGGGCCGGCCGCTACCGGCTCGGCGCCACGCCCATCTCCTGCAGCAACTGCGGCGCCGGGTAGACCTCCTGCATGATCCAGCGCATGTAGCGCTGGTCGACGGAGATGGTGCGGGTCATCTCCGCGTCGAATACCCAGTTCGACACCACCGCCTCCCAGTTCATGTCGAACAGCAGGCCGACCAGTTCCCCACGCGCGTCGAGCACCGGGGAGCCGGAGTTGCCGCCGGTCACGTCCAGGTCCGAGAGGAAGTTGACCGGCACCGTGCGCAGGCGGCGATCGGCCAGCCTGCCATGGCGCTTGGCCGCGATCGCATCCAGCAGCACCTGCGGCGCATCGAAGGGCTCTTCGCCGGTGGCTTTGGCCGCCACCTCTTCGAGCCGGGTAAATGCCTGCTGGCGGCTGCCGTCGAGCTTGGTGTAGGGCCTGACGTTGCCGAAGGTGATGCGCAGCGAAGAGTTGGCGTCCGGGTAAACGTGGCCGCCCTGGCCGCGGCGGTGGTCGGCGACGGCCTGCAGGTAGGTCGCGCGGGCCGGCAGGCGCTCGCCGGCGCGCGCCTTGGCGGCCTGCTCGAGCTCGAGCAGGGTCGGCATCACCGCCACCGCATAGCGGATCACCGGGTCCTTGCTGGATTCGAAGGCCTTGCGGTCGGCGACCAGCCAGGCCATGCGCTTTTCGGTATCGCCCAGCGTGGTGCCGGCCAACCGGTCCAGGGCGCGTTCGATCGCCTTCGCGTCATTGCCCCCGAGCCAGCTGTCGATGGATTTCAGTCGCTGCGCCGGCGGCAGCTTCACGTACTCGGCGAGCCAGTAGGCCTGCAGCTCGCGGTCCATGGACGCCACATAGCGGCGGTCCATCTGCCGCAGGCTGCCCTCGATGGTGGGCAGGTCGCGATCCTGGTAGCCCTGTTCGCGCTCCGCGTCGGGCTTGGCGCGCTCGATCGCCAGGCGGTAGAGCGTGGTTGCCGCCGAAATCGCACCGGTGCCGTTGAACATGCGCAGGACCAGGTCGCGTTCACGCGTGGCCCGGTCGGCCTCGTCCAGCGCGACCAGGCGCTCGTGTGCGGCCAGGGCTTCTTCACCCTCGCCGCCGCGCGTGCGCAACCACTGCAGCACTGCCGCCTCCTGGGCGCGCTTGGTCTCCGCAGCCCCGGTGCGCGAGAAGCCGGCCAGCTGGCCTTCGTAGTTCTTCATCACGTTTTCCCAGCCGCGCACGGTGCTGGCGTACTTCACCTCGACCTCCGGATCGGCCTTGCCACGCGCGCCGACCAGGTCGATGAGGGTGCGGTAATGGCGGCCGATGGTCGGATACGACCACTGCTCGGTATCCTCGAACTCGCCTGCCAGCGCGTAGCGGCTGGTGCGGCCCGGATAGCCGGCCACCATCACGAAATCGCCCTCGCGCAGCGGCTTGTCCGCGATCTTCAGCCAGTGCTTCGGCTGGTAGGGCACGTTGTCGGGCGAATGCGCCGCCGGGTTGCCGTCCGGCCCGACGTAGGCGCGATAGAAGGCGAAATCACCGGTGTGGCGCGGCCACATCCAGTTGTCCACCTCACCGCCGTAGTTGCCGATGCTGCCCGGCGGCGCATAGGCCAGGCGCACGTCGCGGATCTCGAGGTTGCGGAACAGGCGGTAGTCGTTGCCGCCGAGGAAGCTGTACAGGCGACAGCGATAGCCTGCGCCGGCTTCGCAATCGGCCACCAGCCGCTTCTCGATCGCGTCCAGCGCCTGCGTGCGCGCCAGCGGCTCGGACGCGGCATCGATCGCGGCGCGGACCTCGCTGGTGACATCGGTGATGGCATCGAGCACGTAGATGCGCGCGTTCGGCCCGGCGGTGATCTCGTCGGCCGGCGCGGCTGCGTTGAAGCCGTCGCGCATCAGGTTGTTCTCGGGCGTGGAGTTGAGCTGGATTGCGCCATAGGCGCAGTGGTGGTTGGTCACCACCAGGCCCTGCGGCGAGACGAAGCTCGCGGTGCAGCCGCCCAGCGACACGACCGCGCCGAGCGGGTCGCCGGTCAGGTCGGCGAGCTGGGTCGGGTCCAGCTTCAGGCCGGCCTGCTTGAGCGGCGCGGAAATCTCCGGCAGTTGCTGCGGCACCCACATGCCCTCCACCGCACCTGCGGCGGGGATGAAGGCCAACGCGACCGCGGCGGACAGGCTCGGCAGGGATAGGCGCATGGACGGTTCCACCTGAAAGGACCGGGCGATTGTAGCCGCCCTCCCCCGGCGGGTCCGTGCTCCCGGCGACGCGCCGGCCGTTTCCGCTGCAACCTATAATGACGGCCCTTTCCAGCAGGCGCTCCCGATGTCCGCAACCATGAAGGCGCTGGTCAAGCGCGAGACCACCAAGGGCCTGTGGATGGAAGAGGTCCCGGTGCCGGTGCCCGGTCCGAACGAGGTACTGATCAAGGTCGAGAAGACCGCAATCTGCGGCACCGACCTGCATATCTACCTCTGGGACGAATGGGCGCAGCGCACCATCCGTCAGGGCCTGGTGATCGGACATGAGTTCGTGGGCCGCGTCGCGGAACTGGGCCCGGGCGTGAGCGGTTACCGCATCGGCCAGCGCGTATCGGCCGAGGGCCACATCGTCTGCGGGCACTGCCGCAACTGCCGCGCCGGTCGTCAGCACCTGTGTCCCAATACGGTGGGCATCGGCGTGAACCGGGACGGCGCCTTCGCCGAATACATCGTCATGCCCGCGACCAACCTCTGGCCGATCCCCGACCAGGTCCCGTCCGAACTGGCCGCCTTCTTCGATCCTTACGGCAACGCCGCGCATTGCGCGCTGGAGTTCGACGTGGTCGGCGAGGACGTGCTGATCACCGGCGCCGGCCCGATCGGGGTGATGGCCGCCGGCATCTGCAAGCACATCGGCGCGCGCAACGTGGTGGTGACCGACGTCAACGACTACCGGCTCAAGCTGGCCGCCGACATGGGCGCCACGCGCGTGGTCAACGTCGCCAACACCTCGCTCAAGGAGGTGATGGCCGACCTGCACATGGACGGCTTCGACGTGGGCCTGGAAATGAGCGGCAACCCGCGCGCCTTCAACGACATGCTCGACTGCATGTACCACGGCGGCAAGGTCGCCCTGCTCGGCCTGCTGCCCAAGGACGCGGGCATCGACTGGGACCGCATCATCTTCAAGGGCCTGACGGTGCAGGGCATCTACGGGCGCCGCATGTACGAGACCTGGTACAAGATGACCCAGCTGGTGTTGTCGGGCTTCCCGCTGGGCAAGGTACTCAGCCACCAGCTGGCCGCCGACGACTTCCAGCAGGGCTTCGACCTGATGGAATCGGGCAAGTCGGGCAAGGTCGTGCTCAACTGGAACTGACTCCGCTCCCGTAGGAGCGGCTTCAGCCGCGATCGCTCTCGCCGTGAAGCCGCTCCTGCGGCGCCCCGCTCATGCAGCACACCGTCCGTACGGAATTGCCATGTCCCTGACCCAGCGTTACGCCGACACGCTCGACGAAATCCGCGATGCCGGCCTGTTCAAGGCCGAGCGCATCATCACCAGCCCGCAGTCGGCCGAGATCACGCTCGCCGACGGCCGCACCGTGCTCAACTTCTGCGCCAACAATTACCTTGGCCTGGCCGACCACCCGGACATCATCGCCGCCGCCCGGGACGCGCTGGACACGCATGGCTTCGGCATGGCCTCGGTGCGTTTCATCTGCGGCACCCAGGACCTGCACAAGCACCTCGAACGCACGATCTCGTCGTTCTTCGGCAAGGACGACACGATCCTGTATGCCGCCTGCTTCGACGCCAACGGCGGCCTGTTCGAGCCGCTGCTCGACGAGAACGACGCGATCATCTCCGACGCGCTCAACCACGCCTCGATCATCGACGGCGTGCGCCTGTGCAAGGCGCAGCGCTTCCGCTACGCCAACTGCGACATGGCCGACCTGGAGAAGCAGCTGCAGGCGGCCGAGGCCGCCGGCTGCCGCACGAAGCTGATCACCACCGACGGCGTGTTCTCGATGGACGGCTTCATCGCGCCGCTCGACGAGATCACCGCGCTCGCCTCGAGGTACGGCGCGCTGGTGCATATCGACGAGTGCCATGCCACCGGCTTCCTCGGTGCGACCGGCCGCGGTTCGGCCGAGGTCAAGGGCGTGCTGGACCGCATCGACATCATCACCGGCACGCTGGGCAAGGCGATGGGCGGCGCGCTGGGCGGGTTCACCACGGCGAAGTCGGAAGTGATCGAATTGTTGCGACAGCGCTCGCGTCCGTACCTGTTCTCGAACTCACTGCCGCCGCACGTCGTGGCCGCGGGTACGAAGGCATTCGAGATGCTCGACGCCGCGGCGGAACTGCGTGAGCGCCTGGCCACCAACACCGCGTACTTCCGCGAGCGCATGGCAGCCGCCGGCTTCGACCTGCGCGCAGGCGTCCATCCTATCTGTCCGGTGATGCTGTACGAGGCACCGCTCGCGCAGCGTTTCGCCGAACGCCTGCTCGAGGAAGGCATCTATGCGATCGGATTCTTCTTCCCGGTCGTTCCGAAGGGACAGGCGCGGATCCGCACGCAGATGTCGGCCGCGCACACGCGCGAACACATCGACCGCGCGATCGACGCCTTCACGCGCATCGGCCACGAACTCGGTGTCCTGAAGGGCTGAGTCGCCGACGGCGCAAGGCACCCTGGACCCGACAGCCTCAGGCTGTCTGCAGGTCGCCGCAGGCGGCCTGCCTGCCAAAGGAACGCGGGGATTACTGCGAAGGATCTGCCGCGGGCGCTTCGACCGGCGCCTCTGCCGCCGGAGCGGCGCGCCGGCCGGCGCTGTAGCCGTTGGCCTGCAGCCAGGCGTCGAAATCATCGGCCGTCATGCGCTTGCCGTTCTGGGTCATGTTGAACCGGTACGGCGTATTGTCGTGCTCGGTCCGCTTGACGTAGCCCGCGGTACCGGGCGTGGCCAGGGCCGATGCCGGGGTGGTGGCAGCCAGCTGCTGGCAGCCTTCCACGCGCAGGCGCCACAGCACGTTGTCGACCGATTGCGACTCGTCGAAGTCGGGCGCAAGCACGCCGCGCTGCGAGCCAAGCTGGGGATTCACGCTTGCGAAGCCGGTCGCCACCGGAAGCAGGACCGTGGGACGCACGGCAAGCGGCTGTGCGCTCGCGCCGGGGCACTGGGTGGAGGCATGGGCCGAGACCGCGCCCAGCGACAACAGCAACAACGTCCATCCGCGCATCTTCCAGCTCCACCTCGAAATCTGCGCGGAGTGTAGCAGCGCACTGGCCGCAGGCAAGCGAACATGCGCGCAAATGCACACCGTGAAAAGCAGGAAGCCCGGCACTGGGCCGGGCTTCCTGGATACAGCTGCTAAACGCCAGATCAGTTCTGGACGTTGAGCTCGGTGCGACGGTTGACCTCGCTCTTGCAGCCCGGCAGCGTCTGCGCGGTCGGCTCCAGCGGACGGCTCTCGCCATAACCCACCGGACCCATCAGGCGGCCGGCATCGATGCCGTTGCTGGTCATGTAGTCATACACCGCACCCGCGCGACGCTCCGACAGGCTCTGGTTGTAGGCGTCCGCACCGCACAGGTCGGTATGGCCAGCCACTTCCACGCGCAGTTCCGGATAACGCTTCAGGATCTCGACGGCCTCGTTCAGGATCTGCACCGCGTCAGGACGCAGCGTCGAACGGTCGAAGTCGAAGTTCACGCCGTTCAGATCGATCGTGATCGGAGCCGGCGGCGGCGGCGGAGCAGGCGCAACCGGCGGCGGCGGCGGCGGCGGGGCCACCGGTGCGGTCGGCTCCGGGCCCAGCGGGATCACCACGCCCACCGACGCGATCACGTCGGTGAAGTAGCTCTCTTCCTGCTGGTGCGGATAGCCGCTCGAATCGATGCCCGACTCGGCTGCGTAGCTCGAATCGTCGAAGTCGAAGCGCGTGGCCAGCTCGGCACGCACGGCAACGCGACGGCTGAAGTCGCCCTGCACGCCCACGCCCAGCTTCGCCGCCAGGTTGCCGTCCTCACGCTGGAACAGCTCGCTCGAGGTCGGCAGCACGTACTCTTCCTCGGAACGCTGGTAGCCCAGGCCGACCAGCACGTAAGGCGCCCAGTTGCGGCCCTCGGCAATGAAGTGGCGACGCAGGTCCAGCGACACGCCGTACTGGCTCCACAGCAGGTCCGAGTTGTGGGCGAAGTTCGGGTTCTGATAGTTCAGCGCGCCTTCGACCGACCACTCCGGGCTGATGAACTTGCCCAGGCCCAGGCCCAGTGCATACGCGTCATCGGTACGGCGGTCCTCGTCCTGCAGGTTGAAACCCACCGACCCGGTCACGTACCAGCGGTCATCGAATTCCTGCGCGGAGGCGACATGGGTCACGCCGAGGCCGCCGAGAAGCGCAAGGGTGAGGAGTTTGGTCTTCGTCATTTCCGGTTCCTTGAAAGGACTTGTTCAATCGGATTGCGACCCCGTTTACCGCTGATGCGACTTCGGTGCCATGTGTCTGGCCCAGCCCACGACACGCAGGCTGAACGCACGGCGGCAGCTTAGGTTTAGGGGCGTGAAGGGCGCGTTAACAACCAAATAACTTTAGGTGCAGCCAAACTTCAGCTAGCCAGCATGGGGCAGGCAACGATAGGTCTGCAGCCAGCCTCGCAGACACGGACCCTCGCGCGGGTCAGCAGCGCCCTCTCGGCCATCGCTCCCGCCTGCCCCGTCGCACGGCCTGAGACCGGGCCGGGTGAAACTGGCATCCAGCGTATTTGCCCCCATATCGGCGGCTCGCTAGGCTGACCGGTTTCCACCGGCTGCCACTCCCCAGCCCCCTACCGGAACCCCCGCCCGATGGCGATGGACACCATCCGCATTCGCGGTGCCCGTACCCACAACCTGAAGAACGTCGACCTCGACCTGCCGCGCGACCGGCTGATCGTCTTCACCGGCCTGTCCGGCTCCGGCAAGTCTTCGCTGGCGTTCGACACAATCTATGCCGAGGGCCAGCGCCGCTACGTCGAGTCGCTGTCGGCCTACGCGCGCCAGTTCCTCAGCGTGATGGAGAAGCCGGACGTCGACCATATCGAAGGCTTGAGCCCGGCGATCTCGATCGAGCAGAAGTCGACCTCGCACAATCCGCGCTCGACCGTCGGCACGATTACCGAGATCTACGACTACCTGCGCCTGCTGTACGCCCGCGTCGGGCTGCCGCGCTGCCCCGACCATGGCTACCCGCTGGAGGCGCAGACGGTCAGCCAGATGGTCGACCAGGTGCTCAACCTGGACCCGGAGCAGCGCTGGATGCTGCTCGCGCCGGTGGTGCGCGAGCGCAAGGGCGAGCACGCGCAGGTGTTCGAGCAACTGCGCGCGCAAGGCTATGTGCGCGTGCGCGTGGACGGCGCGCTGCACGAGATCGACGCGGTGCCACCGCTGGCGCTGCGGGTCAAGCACACCATCGAAGCGGTAATCGACCGCTTCAAGGTGCGCAGCCCCGATGAGGAGTCCGCGGCCGGGTTCAGGCAGCGGCTGACCGAATCGTTCGAGACCGCGCTCAAGCTCGGCGACGGCATGGCGTCGGTGCAGGCGATCGATGATGACGCCGCGACGCCACTGCTGTTCTCGTCCAAGTACTCCTGCCCGGTGTGCGAGTACGCGCTGCCGGCGCTGGAGCCGCGGCTGTTCTCGTTCAATTCGCCGCAGGGTGCGTGCCCGACCTGCGACGGCCTGGGCGTCGCCCAGTTCTTCGATCCGGCGCGCGTGGTCGTGCATCCGGAGCTGTCGATGGCCGCCGGCGCGATCCGCGGCTGGGACCGGCGCAACGCCTATTATTTCCAGCTGATCCAGTCGCTGGCCAAGCACTACGGCTTCAGCGTCGACACCCCCTGGCAGGAACTGCCGGAAGCCTCGCGCGAAGCAGTCCTGTTCGGCAGCGGGACCACCACCCTCACCTTCAGCTACATCACCGACGCAGGCGGGCGCACCCAGCGCAAGCACCGGTTCGAGGGCATCGTGCCCAACCTGGAACGCCGCTACCGCGAGACCGAGTCCGCCGCGGTGCGCGAGGAGCTGGCCAAGTACATCAGCGAGCGCGCCTGCCAGGACTGCGGCGGCGCGCGCCTGAACCGTGCCGCGCGCAACATCTTCGTCGCCGAGCGGCCCTTGCCCGACCTGGTCGTGCTGCCGATCGACGAAGCGCGCGCGTTCTTCGCCGGCCTGCAGCTGCCAGGCTGGCGTGGCGAGATCGCCGCCAAGATCGTCAAGGAGATCAACGAGCGGCTGGGCTTCCTGGTCGACGTGGGACTGGACTACCTCACCCTGGAGCGCAAGGCCGACACCCTGTCGGGCGGCGAGGCGCAGCGCATCCGCCTGGCCTCGCAGATCGGCGCCGGCCTGGTCGGGGTGATGTACGTACTCGACGAGCCCAGCATCGGCCTGCACCAGCGCGACAACGAGCGCCTGCTGGGCACCCTCACCCGACTGCGCGACCTCGGCAACACGGTGATCGTGGTCGAACATGACGAGGACGCGATCCGCCTGGCCGACCATGTGGTCGACATCGGCCCCGGCGCCGGCGTGCACGGCGGCGAAGTGGTCGCCCAGGGCAAGCTGGCCGATATCCTCAAGGCGCCGCGTTCGCTGACCGGGCAGTACCTGTCCGGCAAGCGCCAGATCGCGATCCCGGCCCAGCGCCACAAGCCGAACCCGAAGATGCAGCTGCGCCTGCTCGGGGCGACAGGCAACAACCTCAAGGACGTCGACCTGACCATCCCCTCGGGGCTGTTCACCGCGGTCACGGGCGTGTCCGGTTCGGGCAAGTCGACCCTGATCAACGACACCCTTTACGCGCTGGCCGCCAACGAGATCAACGGCGCCTCGCACAGTGCCGCGCCGTATCGCGAAGTGCACGGCCTGGACCTGTTCGACAAGGTCGTGGACATCGACCAGTCGCCGATCGGGCGCACGCCGCGTTCCAATCCGGCCACCTACACCGGGTTGTTCACGCCGCTGCGCGAGCTGTTCTCGCAGGTGCCCGAGGCGCGCGCGCGTGGCTACTCGCCGGGCCGCTTCAGCTTCAACGTGCGCGGCGGACGCTGCGAGGCCTGCCAGGGCGACGGCCTGCTCAAGGTCGAGATGCACTTCCTTCCGGACGTGTACGTGCCCTGCGACATCTGCGCCGGCAAGCGCTACAACCGCGAGACGCTGGAGATCCTCTACAAGGGCTACAGCATCCACGACGTGCTGGAGATGACCGTCGAAGATGCGCTGGCGCTGTTCGAACCGGTGCCGTCGATTTCGCGCAAGCTCGAGACCCTGCTCGACGTGGGCCTGGCCTACATCAAGCTCGGCCAGCCGGCGACCACGCTCTCCGGCGGCGAGGCGCAGCGGGTCAAGCTGTCGAAGGAGCTGTCGCGGCGCGACACCGGCCGCACCCTCTACATCCTCGACGAACCCACCACCGGCCTGCATTTCCATGACATCGAGCACCTGCTCGCCGTGCTGCACAAGCTGCGCGACGACGGCAACACCGTGGTGGTGATCGAACACAACCTGGACGTGATCAAGACCGCCGACTGGGTGGTGGACCTCGGCCCGGAGGGCGGCCATCGCGGCGGCACGATCATCGGCCAGGGCACGCCCGAAGAGATCGCGCGCCTGCCCGCATCGCACACCGGCCGCTTCCTGGCCCGCACCCTGGGCCTGGACACCAAGCCGGCCCGGCGCAGGTCGGCGGCTTGAGCACCCCGCCGTCCGCCGCAGCCAGTCAACGTGCCCCAGCCGAGTCGTCGCCCATGAGCCTGGACAACCGGACCGCCCTGTTCCGCCTGCCGATCGAGCTGCGCTGGCGCGACCTGGACGCGTTCAATCACGTCAACAACTCCAATTTCATGACCTACCTGGAGGAGGCGCGGATCCGCTGGTTCGAGTCGCTGGGCGAGCCCTGGCTGACCGACGCATTCGCACCCCTGCTGGCCGCGGTGCAGATGAACTACCGGGTGCCGATCCCGTACCCGGCGCGCGTGGTGGTCGAGCTGTTCGCCGACCGGGTCGGCACCACCAGCGTCACCATCGGCCATCGCATCGCCGCCGAGGATGGCACCGTGCTGTACGCCGATGGCCACGTGGTGATGGTCTGGATCGACCGCAGCAGCGGCCGCCCCACGCCGCTGCCGGAGGCGGTCAAGCGGGTCGCCGCCGGCTGAGGCGCGGGCCTCAGTCGTCCTTGCGGCCGCCCTTCACCAGCGCCAGCCGGCTCCACTGCGCCTCCGGCCGGGCCTCGTGCAGGCCGTGGCGCAGCATCAGCCGGTACAGGGTGACGCGCGAGATGCCGAGCTGTTCTGCGGCCTGGCCCACGCGCTGTCCGTTGCGCGCCAGCGCGCGGTCGATTGCGGCACGCTCGCCCTCGCGCCGGGCCAGGTCGATGGTGAGCGCATGCTGCTCCGGATCGGTGTCCTCCAGCTGCAGGTCGCCCGCCGAGATGTAGCAGCCCTCGGCCATGACCATCGCCTCGCGCACCCGGTTGATCAGCTCGCGCACGTTGCCCGGCCAGGAATAGGCCTGCATCGCACGCAGCGCGCAGGCCTTGAAACCCTTGAGGCGGCACTGCACCTCGCTGGCGTGTCGCTGCAGGGCATGCTGCGCGATCAGCACGATGTCGCTGCCACGCTCGCGCAGCGGCGGCATCCGCAGTTCGATCACCCGCAGGCGGTGGTAGAGGTCGGCGCGGAACGTGCCGTCGGACACGGCCCGGCACAGGTCGACATGGGTGGCGGAGACGATCCTGGCGTCGACACGGATCGACTCGCGCCCGCCCAGGCGCTGGATCCGCCCCTCCTCCAGGAAGCGCAGCAGCGAGGCCTGCGACTCCGTCGGCAGGTCAGCTACTTCGTCCAGGAACAGGGTCCCGCCGTGCGCAAGTTCGACGCGCCCGAGCTTGCGCTGGACTGCGCCGGTGAAGGCACCGCGTTCGTAACCGAACAGCTCCGACTGCATCAGGCTGGACGGAATCGCACCGCAGTTGATCCCGATGAAGGGCATGCCGCTGCGCCTGGATTGACGATGGATCGCCGCCGCGACCAGCTCCTTGCCGGTGCCGGTCTCGCCGGCGAGGAACACCGGCGCTTCACTGCCGGCGGCCTTGGCCACGCGGCAGACCAGCCGGCGCATCACCTCGCTGTCCCCCACCAGGCCATCGATCCTGGTCGCGCCCGCATCCAGGTGCCCGTCCCCGGCAGCCAGCCGCGCCATGCCCAGTGCATGTCCCAGCACGATCGAGAGCGTCTCCGGATCGCAGGGATGGGTGACGTAGTCGCGGCAACACTCATGCACCAGGCGTCCCAGCGCGGAGTTGGCGCGCTGTTCCGGGCACAGCACGGCCACCCACTCCAGCCTTTGGTCGGCCAGCAAAGGCTCAGACGCCGCATGCGCGGGCAGCAACTGCGCGCCGCCATCGTCGATACCGCGCAGGTCGAGCAAGCCGACGCCCGCCACCTCGTGCGGCAGCAACCGCGCGATCGTCGCGGCGTCGCCGGCGATCCGGATCTTCCAGCCCGCCGCAAGCAGTCCGCGTTCGAGCTCGCCATCGTCGTTGAAGGCCTGCACCCGAAGGTGGATCAGGGCGTGCGATCCGGGATGCGACATGCGGGACGTCTCCCCGCATCCTCCCCACGGGATGCCGATTTCTTGTTGTGTATGCAGGTTCAACGCAGCCGGGCGCGTGCGGCGGCCAACCCGGGCGGCATCCGCTCGACGGAGATGTAATACACGGGGCGCGTGAAGACCGCCGCGCTTGATCGCGTGGCGCGGGCCGCCAGCCGGCGCGTCAGAAGCTGATCGGCAGGCGTACGGCGAGCGAGACGTCCGGCGTGTCGCGGGTGACGCCGGCGCCGAGGGCCACGTTCAGGCTGGCGCGGTCGCCGAGGCGGTAAGAGCCGCCGATCACCAGCGTGCCCAGGACCACCCGCACCGCGCCCGGCGCATCCTCGCCGTTCTGCTTGGTGCGGTCGATGATGCTCTGGTCGTAGCCGAAGCTGACCGCGGCACGTTCGTTCAGCGCCAGGCCCATGCCGAAGTTGAAGCCGATGATGTCGCCGGCATCGACCGTGCCGATCAGCTCGGTGGTGGTCTGTGGAAACCCTTCCGGCGCGCCGGTGAGCACGGTCCTGGAGACGTCGTCGCGCTCGAAGTTGTGCAGGTAGCTCAGGCTGCCGAAGAACACCACCGGATCGGAGGCGTATAGCCAGGTGATGCCGGGCTGCAGGGCCGCGAAGCCGCTGCCGGTCGGCAGGTCCAGCGGCAGCCCGGTGCCGGTGGCATTGGCCACGCAGCGGGTCACGCAGTCGGTCGCCACTTCGAACAGGTCGCGCCCGGTCCGCGTCTTGTAGCGCAGCCACAGCACGTAGAACGGCTTGTCCATGCCACCCTGGTTGAGCTGGTAGCGGGCGGTGAGTTCGACATCGCCCAGGCCCTTGCCATCCGCCTGGAACACCTTGTCCAGCGCCGAACCGGTGAAGATCTCGCGGCTGACCGTATCGCTGCTGATGTAGGAAAACGGCGCCTTCACTTCCAGCTCGAAGCGCCCGCCCACGCCGTAACGCGCGGCCAGGGCCGCGGTCAGGCTGGTGGTCTTGACCTGGCGCACGTCGATCAGGCCGATCAGGAGCGCCGGGATCACGGTGTAGCCCACCAGCGCCACGCGGTCGTTGCTGGAATAGCCGAACTGCATCGACGGTTCGAGCACGAACTGCCCGCGTGGCGTGAGCACGCCGGGCTGGTCGAAGATCTGCGCCACCTCGGGTGGCCGCTCGAGCGATTCGGGCGGGCGGCCCACCTGCGTCTCCGCATCTGTCGCGACATCGGCGTAGCCGGCAGGGGCGGAATCGGCCCCGTCCGGAGCCTGCACGGGGACGACGGCGACCGCGGCCTGTCCCGCGGCAGCCGGACCCAACGCCAGGGCCGGCGTGCCTCCACGCGCGCGCAGATCGTCGAGTCGCGACGCCCCGACCTCGCGGGTCAGGCCGTCGAGTGCGTGCCGTTGTTGTTCGACCAACTGCCGCAGGGCGCCGATCTGGCGATCCTGCTCGGCCAGCCGCACTTCCAGCTGTTGCAGGCGCTCCTCCTGCGCGCCTTGCTGCGCGCACACGTTGCCTGCCAGCAGCAGCGAGCAGCCGGCGAGGAACGACCCGACCAGACGCGTACAAGCGCCCGGCGTAGGTGAATCATGCTGTTGGCGTGGTGTCATCGCGCACGTCCCTGTCGCCCCGGAGTGGTCGCTACAGTCCGCCCAGCGAGCCGGTCGAGGCCGCCTGCAGCGCCTGCGCCCCGTTCAGCGCCTGCAGCATGCCCAGCGCGTTGCTGCTGGCGTCGAGCGTGGTCTGCACCTGGATACGCTGGCCGTCGAGCGAGTTCTGGATGACCAGCCCACCGGCCTGCCCCTGCGCCGCATTGCCGCCGCCGATCTGCACCAGCTGCGTCTGTCCCAGCGTCGCCAACTGCCCGGCCTCCTCCGCGCTGATCCGCCCCACGTCGGCGACCTGCACGCGCAGCGCAGAAACCAGCGCGCCGTTGACATGCACGGTGCGCTCGAAGCCGAACGAGACCTGCAGGCCCGCAGGCGTGAGGAAGCCGCCGCGCTGGTGCTCGAGCTGGGCAGGATCGATCCGCTGCCACGCCCGCACCGCGCCATCCCCCTTCTCGGCCCCGAATGCCGACAGGCCGGGCAGCAGCCAGAGGCAGGCCACCAGACAGCATGTGCGGAACACCGTCATCAGATGTCTCCCGGACCGCGCCGGGGGATCACGATGTTCTGCAGGCCTTGCCGCTGGATGCCCGTGTGCAGCGGCGCCGAGGGCGTGGTGTTCCAGTCGCGCGCCTGGTTGAAGCTGGCCAGTTCGCGACGGTTGTGGACGACGAACAGCACCCGGTTGTCCCAGATGCGCTCGAACTCGCGACGCGGGATCGCGCGCGCGCCGCGCGCCGGGTCGGCCACCAGTACCCGCCCCTGGCGCAGACCCCTGACCACGACGAAATGGCGATAGCCGCGGTCGTTGACCAGCACGATCGCGGGCAGCTCCTGTTCGAGCAGCTTGTCCAGCGGAACCTGGAAGCCATCGGCGCTGAAACCGCGCGAAGCCAGGTAGCGGCGCATGTCGAGCAGCGAGAATCCCTCGGCGCGGATCCGCGCCTGGTCGCCGGTGGCGTACATGTGCCGGAACACCTCGGCTTCGTCCACCGGCATGCCGTACTGGTAGGTCAGCAGGGTCGCCACGGCGGCCGAGCCGCAGCTGAAGTCGTACTGCTGGCGTACCGTGGACCGGAACCGCGCCTCCTTCAGGCTGGTCACCGGCACCGCGTAGCCGCCACCGTAGGGCAGGCGCAGCTCGATCGACCCGGCCAGCGTCGATGCCCCCGGCACGGACAGCGCCAGCAGCGTCGCAAGCAGGGCCGCGCGGCGCATCGTCAGGGCCCGCTGCCGAAGCGCACGTTGACCGCGGTGCCGTTCTGGATGAGCACGTTCGACCCGCTGTTCTGGATCACCGTGGTCAGGCCGGCCGCGTTGGCGAATGCCCCGCCGGCGATCCGGTTGTCGCCCGCCACCACGTGGCTGGCGGTGTTGCCGTCCACCGTTCCCTGGGTGTCGACCTCGACCGTGACCTGGCCGTCGCCGCCACGCAGCGCGGAGAGTGCTTCGTCGGCGACTGCCCGGCCAAACGCATCCACCGCGGCCGGCCCGGCACCACCTGCCGCCGCCGTGCGCGCCCCGGCCGTCGCCTCCGGTGCCTGCCCGGCCAGCGCAGGCCACGGCGCCAGCAACAGGCCCAGCAGCAATGCGCGACGCCATGTCCTGCATGCGTCCATGGATTCCACCTCCCCGCCCGGTCCTCACGGCCCGCGGCGTGCCTGGATGATCAACCGGTCGCGGTGCGGGGACGCATCGCGACCGGTCGAGCCTCGCCCCCGTTGCGGGGACGAATCACCACATCACGGACCGACGGTGAGGTTGGCCTGGACGGTCACGCCCTGCTGGATCAGTGCCGCGGCGCCGCTGTTCTGCGCCATGACCATGATGCCGGCCGCTGCGTTGCCGGAGCCGTTCATCGCATTGGACATGTCGAAGCTGCCAGCGTCCGCGTAGGCCACGCCGCCGTCGCCACCACGTCCGCCGCTGCCGCCGGTGCCATCGCCGCCAGTGGCGTTGCCTCCGGTGCCGCTGCCGCCAGCCCCGCCGTAGCCGGCCCAGGACGAGGCATCGCCACTGCTGCCGCTGTTGTCTGCGGTGCTTGCGCCGCCTGTCGCCGAGGTATCCGCGGTGGACGATGAATCGGCCTGCGCCTGGCTGTCCGCGCTGGCCGCTCCCTCACCGAACTCGCTGGTATCGCTCCCGGATTCGGCGTAGGCGTCGGAAGCCGAATCGCCGGTCGCCGCGGTCTGCGTCCCGCTGCTTGCATCGCCCGCGCGATCGGTCCAGGCATTCGATGCTCCCCCGTCGCCGCCATCGCCAGCCGTGCCCGCGCCACCGCCGGCCGAGCCGCCGACGCCCGCGCCGCCCGCCCCGCCCGCCCCGCCTCCCGCATTGCCGGCATTGTTGGCGACATTGCCCAGCCCGGAGACACCGTTGCCGGTGACGGTACCGCTGAGCTGGGTGGTCGCCACGACCGTGTTGGAGCTGGTGTTGAACGAATCGGTCGCGGTCGCGGTTGCGGTGCTGTTGTTGTCGGCCGCGGCGCTGCCGGCTCCGGAGGCCAGCGCCTGGCTGGTGTTGTCGCGGTTGTCGCCGCTGGTCGCGTTGTTGTCGCCCATGCCGGCCTCGTTCTGGTCCTGGGCCATGAGCTGGCCGGAGGCGCCCAGTACGACCAGGACGGCCGCGGTGAGGATGCTGTGTCGAATGCGCATTGGTTGACTCCTTCAGGTTCTTCGCGCCAAAGGCCCGTCGTCATGACGGACGCTTGCGCTGCACTCTCCCCGCAAACGCGATGCCAACGCTTCGCATCACGCGCAAGCGACTGAATCCCTTGATTTACGTGCAGCCGACTGCCGCCAACCTGCGTCGCCGTGCACGTTTTCCAATGACTGGTGTTGCACGCATGCAACGTCCATGGCGCCGCGCTGCGCGCCCAGGCGTAGGCCGGGAGCCGCAAAACCCGCAGTAAAGCGTGCGAACTCCCGCCTCCCGGCTGTATGCGCGGCTGTTGCAGGAATGCAACGCGCAATGCCTGAACTCCGCGGGGCGGTCCGAACAAAGCGGCATGATCCTCCGGGCGCAGGCCGGAAGCTGGCAGATCGACGACGCTGCCCGCTGCTTCGCTGCCGCGGAGCGGCCTCTGGCGTCATCCGGAATGGGTCGCCCGGGACGCCCCTACAGCGCGTTGGCGGCGCGCACCTCGAAACCGGCGCGGAGCCTGCGGCCATCGGCCAGCTCCAGATCGATCTCGAGCGATTCGCCCAGCACCGGCGTCGCGCGTGGCTGCATCAGCATCAGGTGCAGGCCGCCTGGCGCGAGCGTCGCGGTAGCGCCCGCCGGCACCTCGAGCGCTTTGATGTGGCGCATGCGGCTCACGCCGTCCACGCGGGTGGTTTCGTGCAGTTCCACCGAACCGAACGACGGGCTGCTGGCGGACACGACGGTGACCGCGGACGCGCACGGATTCCGGATCTGCACAAAGCCGGCCATCATCGGCATCGCCATCGGTGGTTGGCGGACCCAGGCCGATTCCAGCAGCGGGACGCAATCGTCGGCGCGCACCGACGCCGGAAACGCAAGCAGCAGTGCGGACAGGAACAGGGCGATTGGAGCGTGCATGGCCACTATCATAGCGGCCTTCCAGGCACGGAGCCTTGCACCATGATCGAACGCAGCCAGCACGAAGGCATCCACGAACTCCGCCTGGCGCGCGCACCGGTGAACGCGCTCGACCCGGAGCTGTGCGCGCTGCTGGTCGAGTCGGTGGCGGCCGCCGTTGCCGACGGCGCGCGCGGCATCGTCCTGAGCGGCGGGCCCGGCGCCTTCTCCGCCGGCCTCGACGTGCCGCACCTGCTGGCACTGGATGCCGCAGGCGTGCGCGCGGCGTGGCAGGGTTTCATCGACGCGGCGCGGGCGCTGGCGCAATCCCCCGTGCCCGTCGCGGCGGCATTGAACGGACACGCGCCCGCGGGCGGCTGCGTGCTGGCGCTGTGCTGCGACTACCGGGTCATGGCCGAAGGCGACTACCGCATCGGGCTCAACGAGACCCAGGTCGGCCTGGTCGCGCCCGAGGGCATCCAGCGGCTGATGCGTCGCGTGGTCGGGCCGCATCGCGCCGAGCGCCTGCTGGTGGCGGGCGAGATGGTCGATGCGCAACGCGCGCTGCAGATCGGGCTGGTCGACGAGCTCGCCGCGATCGCGGACGTGCCGCAGCGCGCGCACGCCTGGCTGGCGCGACTGCTGGCGCTGCCGCGCAAGCCGATGCTGGCGACGCGCGCGATCGCGCGTGCCGAGGTCATCGACGCACTGCAGCCGGGACTGCTGGACCTCGACCGCTTCGTCGCCTCCTGGAACGATCCGGACACGCAATCGGCGTTGCGCGCCCTGCTGGCGAAGCTCGGGAAATAGAGCCTGCCGTCCAGTGGTTCGGGCACGCATGCGCGGCTGAGGCCGCGACACGCGTCAGCCGCGACACGCTCGGCCGGTCCAGCCAGAACCCACCGCACCGGTGCGCGCTCCGCGCAACCGACGGCGGATCAGCAGACGGCAGGGATGCCGGCCGTTCAAGGCGCGCGGCTCAGCCCTCGCCCGTGGCCACCGGCCGCGTCGGGTCGCTGATCCAGCCGCTCCATGAGCCTGTGAACAGCCGGGCGCCGTGCAGGCCGGCATGCTCCAGGGCCAGCAGGTGGTGGCAGGCGGTGACGCCCGAGCCGCACATGGCCACGAGTTCCTGCGCGCCGCGCCCGCCCAGCAGCGTCTCGAATTCGGACCGCAACTGCGCGGCGGGCTTGAACCCGCCCGCGTCGAGGTTGGCCGTGTAGGGCCGGTTGACCGCACCCGGCACATGGCCCGCCACCGCATCGAGCGGTTCGACCTCGCCGCGATAACGCTCCGGCGCGCGCGCGTCGACCAGCAAGCCGCCATGAGCGATGTGCAGGCCCGTCGCGTCGGCATCGAGCAGCCTGGCCGCTTCGAACACCGCGTCGTAAGGCGTGTGCGCGGGCTGCGGCAGGTCGGTATCGACCGGTAGGCCAAGTCTGGTCCAGCGCGCCCAGCCGCCATCGAGTACGGCCACCGCCTCATGGCCCAGCATCCGCAGCAGGCACCAGAGGCGTGCCGCGAACGCGCCATCGCCCGCGTCGTAGGCAACGACGCGGCTGCGCGTCGAGATTCCCCAGGCCGAGAGCCGCCGGATGAACAGCCCCGCATCGGGCCAGGGATGACGGCCCTCGCGTATCGCGGCCGGTCCGGACAGGTCGCGGTCCAGATGCGCGTAGCGTGCGCCGGGAAGATGCGCGTCGCGATACGCGCGTTCGCCCGCGGCCGGGTCTGCCAGGGAGAACCGGCAGTCGACGAGCACCAGATCGGCCTCATCCAGCGCCGAGGCCAACGCTTCGGGCTGCACGAGCGTGGCCCATCCGGTCGCGTTCATCGCAGGGCCTCCAGCCGTTGCCGCAGGTTGTACAGGATCGAGGCGGTCACCCCCCAGATCCGCTGTTCCGGCGCGCCGGGGTACGGCGCGTACTCGAGCACGAGGCGTGGCCGTCCGCCGAACTCGACCTGCAGTTCACGCAGGTGCTGGCGTGCGAGCAGGAACGAGAGCGGAACCTCGAACACCGCCGCGACTTCGGCCGGGTCGGGCCGCGGGACAAAACCCGGGTCGAGCGACGCGATCAGCGGCACCACGCGATAACCGGTGACCGTGCGCACCGGATCCAGGAAGCCGAGCGGGCGCGCCTGCGCGGGCGACAGGCCGACCTCCTCGCGGGCCTCGCGCAACGCGGCATCGACCACACCGGCGTCTTCGGGATCGATCCTTCCGCCCGGCAGGCTGACCTGCCCCGCGTGCAACCGCAATGCGTCGTTGCGCCGCGTGAGCAACACGTTGAGGCCGTCGGCGCGTTCCACCAGCCCGACCAGGACGGCGGCATGCAACGGCGGGCGCGTTTCGAGCAGGCCATCAAGCTCGGCCAGGTTCCATTCCGGGCCAGGCGGGTCGGCGCCCAGCGGATGCACCGCACGCATGATCTCGTCCAGATGCGCCATCGTCACGTCGTCCGCTGCGCTTCACGCCGCGGCAGTTCGTCCTCCATCAAGCGCAGGCGTTCCGCATCGTCCATCAGCGTCCATCGCGTGATCTCGGCAATGCTGCGGTGGCAACCCATGCACAGCCCATCCGCGTCGATGGTGCATACGCCGGTGCAGGGGCTGGGGATTGCGCGAACGAATGTACTCATCTGGAGACTGCAGGCGGCGATCGGCCGGAACGCACAACGCCGGCGGGAAGCCGGCGTTGTGGAGTTGCGGAAGCGCTTGAACGTGGAGCAAGCGGATACAGCATGCGCGTCAGTGGACCCGGCCAGGTCCACGCCCTGCGCCGGGGCTCCAGCGCCCCGCGGCGCGGGATGATTGGAAGCCGCGCTGCGCGCGGCTTTCAATCACTTGACGCTGACCAGCTTGACGTCGAACACGACCGCCTGGTTGGCCATGCGCCCGGCGCGCATGTCGGTGCCATAGGCCTTGTCGCCCGGCAGCACCACTTCCCAGCGGGCGCCGGCCGGCATCTGCAGCAGCGCCTCGCGCAGGCCCACCAGCGGGATCTGGCTGACCTTCATGGAGACCGGCCCGGCCTGCTGGCCTTCCTGCGCCTGTGCGGTGTCGACGAACACGGTGCCGTCGGGCAGCGAGCCCTTGTAGCTGAGCTGGACGTCGCTGGCCTGGGTCGGCTTGGCGCCGCTGCCGTTCTCAACCACCCGGTACTGCACGGTGCTGCCCGGCACGGTCTGCACGCCGGCCTTGGCGCGGTTCTGCGCAAGGAAGGCATCGCTCTGGGTCTTGTTCTCGGTGGACAGCTTGGCGAACTCGGCCTGCATCTTGGCCTGCTGCCGCTGCTGCATGTTCTCGACCGCGGTCTTGAGCTGGTCGACAGGCACCGCCGGCTGCTTCTTGGCGTACGCGTCCTGGATCGCCTTGATCACGGTGTTGACGTCGACCGCCTCGCCGCGCGCGGTCAGTTCCGCCAGCTCGACGCCGGTGTTGAAGCCGATCGCATAGCTCAGCTTGCCTTTTTCGGACGTGGTGTCCTGGGCGGAAGCCGCCGCGGAGACCAGGGTGATTGCCGCAAGGGAGGCGGCAAGCAGACGCAATTTCATTCGGTCACTCTCCAGGAATTTACGGTCGGCCGGTGGACCGGCCCGGACACGACAGGGGGCGGTCGAACCGCCCCCAGTGGACGCGCTAGGATAGCGGCCGCCGGGCTTAACCGCCACTGACGCCACCCATCCGACCCCACCGGAACCGACAAGTTCAATGCCGGCCGCCGGGCATCCCCGTCTTCACGTCCCTGACCATGACCGACTCCCGACTGCTGATCGACGACCGCGGCGCCATCCGCGTCATCACCCTCAACCGCGCCGAACGCCTGAACGCGCTGGACTCCGCCACCATCGACGCCCTGCACGCCGCCGCCGATGCCGCGGCGGCCGACCCTTCGGTGCGCGTGGTGGTGCTGACAGGCGCCGGCCCGAAGGCCTTCGTCGCCGGCGCCGACATTTCCGAGATGTCGGGGCTGACGCCCAGCCAGGGGCGCGACTTCGCGCTGCGCGGCCAGCGCATGATGCGCCGGTTCGAAACCCTGCCCAAGCCGGTGATCGCGATGGTCAACGGCTTTGCCCTGGGCGGCGGGCTGGAGTTGGCGATGTGCTGCCACCTGCGGATCGCGGCCGACACCGCCAAGCTCGGCCAGCCGGAGATCAACCTCGGCCTGGTGCCCGGCTTCGGCGGCAGCCAGCGGCTGCTGCGCCTGGCCGGGCGCGCCGCCGCACTGGAGCTGTGCTTGACCGGCACGCCGATCGACGCCGCCCGCGCCGTGCAGCTGGGCATCGTCAACCGCGTCGTGCCCGCCGCGGACCTGGAGGCGGCGACGATGGCACTGGCCACGCAGCTGGCGACGGCCGCTCCGCTGGCGCTGCGCGGGATCCTCGACTGCATCAACACCGGCGGCGAGTGCGGCATCGAGGAAGGCCTGGCCCATGAAGCGGCCCAGTTCGGCCTCGTGTTCTCCACCGACGACATGCGCGAGGGCACGTCCGCCTTCCTGGAGAAGCGCAAGCCGGAATTCCGCGGGCGCTGAGCCGGCGACGTGATGCGCCCGCTTCCCGATGCGCCCCAGCCCGTCGGGGTCGTGCCCGACGCGCGGCACCTCGCCGCGCTGATCCTCGCCGACGAGATCGATGCGGCCCTGCAGGTCGGGCTGATGGAATTCGTCGACGACCCGGCACTCGCGCCCGACACGCGAGCGTTGATCGTCGCCACGCAGCGCCGCCTGCGCGAGGCCTGGGATGCGCGCGAGCGCTACCGGGCACGCGAGGCGCGCCTGGCCCGGCGCGAGGCCGCGCAACAGGCGCGCCGCAGCCCTGCAACCGCTGTCGTTTCGGGCAAGCCCGCGCTGCCGGCCGCCGCCGCCGCCGCTCTGGCCCGTGCAAAGGCGCGGGCGGGATCGCCGTGACCCGACCGCCTGCGCGGCGCAAGCCCGTGCGCCGGCTGCCACGCAGCCGCATGTCCACCGCCGAGGTGCACGAGATGTTCTCGCGCCTGGCTGAAATCGACCCCACCCCCACCACCGAACTCGAGTACACCACGCCGTTCGAGCTGCTGGTGGCGGTGGTGCTGTCCGCGCAGGCCACCGACGTGGGCGTCAACAAGGCCACGCGCCGGCTGTATCCGGTGGCCAACACGCCGCAGGCGATCCTCGAACTGGGCGAAGAGGCACTGAAGCGGCACATCTCGACCATTGGCCTGTTCAACGCCAAGGCGAAGAACGTGATCGCGCTGTGCCGGCTCCTGCTCGAGCAGCATGACGGCGAGGTGCCACGCACGCGCGATGCGCTGGAAGCGCTGCCCGGAGTCGGGCGCAAGACCGCCAACGTGGTGCTGAACACGGTGTTCGGCGAAGGCACGATCGCGGTGGACACCCACATCTTCCGCGTGGCCAACCGCACCGGCCTGGCGCCGGGCAAGGACGTGCGTGCGGTCGAGGATGGGTTGATGAAGGAGGTGCCGGAGGCGTTCCTGCTGGGGGCGCATCATTGGCTGATCCTGCACGGCCGCTACGTCTGCAAGGCGCGCAAGCCGGACTGCCCGCACTGCGTGATCCGCGACCTGTGCCGCTACCCGGACAAGACGCCTGCGGCATAAAGGCCACGGCGGAGGCATCCTCGCCCGCGGGCGCGGCACACGCTCCGTCGAATCCAGGTTGCGTCGCAGGCCGCCCGCACTGCGTGATCCGCGACCTGTGCCGCTACCCGGACAAGACGCCTCCGGCGTAGAGGCGCGGCAGACCGGCCTGCCGGCCGGGTAGCGGCGCTTCCCGCCTCCAGGCAGACCGGACAGTGGCCGCGGCGGCACGCTGAATCCGTTCATCTGGCACAAGGGGTACGCCGGGCTTCCATGGCACCGGCACCGGCATGCGTCTGGCCGGCATCCGCCGCCAGCAGAGCCTCCATGTCGACCATGTCCAAGCCAGACGCCGCAGAACGCCAGCGCCGCGACGCCCATGCATCCAGGCGCCGTGTCGCGCGCGCATCGAACGGAGCCGGTTGAGCATGTGCGGTTTGGCCGGTTTCGCGGGCGAGGTGGCGGCGACGCCGCAGGACCATCTGGACCTGCAGCGCATGATCGCGACCCTGCACCACCGCGGCCCGGACGCCACCGGTTTCCATCTCGCGCCGGGCGTCGGCCTGGCCCATGCACGACTGTCGATCATCGACCACGCCACCGGCCAGCAGCCGCTGCACGACGGCAGCGAATCGACCTGGACTGTGTTCAACGGCGAGATCTTCAACTTCATCGAACTGCGCGAGGAGCTGCGCCGGCAGGGTTACCGCTTCCGCACCGGCTCCGACACCGAGGTCATCGTCCACCTCTATCATCGCGACGGCGACCGTTTCGTGGAGCGACTGAACGGGCAGTTCGCGATCGCGCTGTGGGACGCGCGGCGGAGACGTCTGCTGCTGGCGCGCGACCGCGCCGGCATCCGCCCGCTCTACCACGCCACGGCGCGCGGCAGGCGCTGGTTCGCTTCCGAGGTCAAGGCGCTGCTGGCGGTCCTGCCCGAATGCGCACGGCTTGATCCGGACGGTCTGGTGCAAGCGCTGACGCTGTGGGGGCCGAGCGATCCGGACACGCTGTTCGCGGGCGTCAGCAGCCTGCCGCCAGGTCACCTGCTGGCGATCGAGGCCGACGGCAGCGAAACGCTGACCCGGTACTGGGACTGGGACTTCCCCGACGCAGGCACGCCGCCGCCCTTCGCGTCGTTCGACGATGCCGTGCACGAACTTCGCGAACTGCTGCTCGACGCCGTGCGCCTGCAACTGCGCGCGGACGTTCCGGTCGGCGCCTATCTGAGTGGCGGACTGGACTCATCGGGGATCGTGGCGCTCGCCAGGCTGGCGGGCATCGCTTCGGTCCGCACGTTCTCGGTCACCTTCGACGATGCTGAGTTCGACGAGCGCGAACAGCAGCAGACCATGGTGCGGCACCTGGGCACCGAGCACACCACCCTGCACTGCACCCGCCGCGACATCGCCGACGCGTTCCCGGCGCTGGTCCGGCACGCGGAAGCGCCGGTCCTGCGCACCGCGCCGGTGCCGCTGATGCTGCTCTCGGGCGAGGTGCGCCGGGCCGGCTACAAGGTGGTGCTGACCGGCGAAGGCGCCGACGAGGTGTTCGCCGGCTACGACCTGTTCAAGGAGGCCAAGGTGCGCCGGTTCTGGGCGCGCCGGCAGGATTCGGCGTGGCGTCACCTGCTGCTGGGCCGCCTCTACGGCTACCTCGGGCACTCCCCGGTCGGCACGCCCGGCTTCGCCCGCGCCTTCTTCGCACAGGGCATGGAGCACATCGATCGCCCGGTGTTCGCGCATGCGCCGCGCTGGACCACGTCGCGCCGGGCGCTCGCCTTCCTTGCGCCCGAGCTGCAGGCCCGCGCGATGGCGTTCGACCCGCTCGCCTTCCAGGAGCACAGGCTGCCGGCGAACGTGTCCCGTTGGGCGCCGCTGTCGCGCGACCAGTACGTCGAGGCGAAGACGCTGATGGCGGGCTACCTGCTCTCCTCGCAGGGCGACCGCGTGGCGATGGCCAATTCGATCGAAGGCCGGTTCCCGTTCCTCGACCACCGCGTCATCGAGTTCGCCAATCGCCTGCCGCCGCACTGGAAGCTGCGCGGCCTGACCGAGAAGCACATCCTGCGCAAGGCGCTGGCGCCACTGCTGCCGCGCGAGATTGCCAACCGCACCAAGCAGCCCTACCGGGCGCCCGATGCCAGCAGCTTCTTCGACAACGGCCAGCCGGCCGATTACGTCGCCGAACTGCTGTCTCCCGCGCGCATCCGCGACGCGGGCTGCTTCGATGCCGGCAAGGTCGGAATGCTGTTCGAAAAGTGCAGGCGCGGACGCGCCGCCGGCTTCGGCGACAACCAGGCCTTCGTCGGGATCCTGTCGACGATGCTGCTGCACGACACCTACATCCGCCGTCGCGACGCGGCGGCGCCGAGCTTGCGCGCCACTGGAACGGAGTAAGACATGACTGAAACCGCCGTCCGCGAAAAGATCCGCAGCCACATCATGGAAAACCTGATGTTCACCGACGACCCCGCGCGCCTGCCCGACGATGCGTCGCTGCTGGACATGGGCGTCATCGACTCCACCGGCGTGCTGGAGCTGGTGCTGCTGATGGAGGAGAACTTCTCCCTGCAGGTGCAGGACGCGGCGATCGTGCCGGACAACTTCGATTCGGTCGACCGCATGGTCTCGTTCGTGCTCCGCTCGAAAACGGCATGACCCTGCCCGACGCGCACACGGCCCGGCTGCAGCGGCTGCGGCAGGACTGGCAGCCGATTCCGGACAAGCCGGAAGAGACCCCGGAGAACACCCTGCTAGCACTGAGCTGGACGGCGGCCGGTTCGCCGCGCTCGGCGGTCGCTGCCGGAACATCCGCCGCATTGCCATCGCTGGACGAGGAGGCGGAGCGCAGGCTGGACGGCCTGCTCGACAGCCGGATGCGCGGCGTGCCGCTCGCCCATCTCACCGGCCGCCAACATTTCCTCGGCCTGGAGCTGATGGCAGGCCCGGAGGCGCTGATTCCGCGCGCGGAAACCGAATTGCTGGGGCGCGCCGCGATCGGCCTGGCGCGGGACACGGGTGCCGCGCTCGCAATCGACGTGTGCACCGGTTGCGGGAACCTTGCACTGGCGTTGGCGCACCATGTCGACGGACTGCAGGTGCATGGGGCAGACCTCAGCGTCGAATCGGTCGAGCTTGCGCGCCGCAACGCGGCGATGCTGGGTCTGGGCGAACGTGCCCGATTCCGCAGCGGTGATCTGCTCGCGCCGTTCGATGCGTCGGACTTCACCGGCAGTGTCGACCTCCTCGTGTGCAACCCGCCCTACATCAGCAGCGGCAAGGTCGCGTCGATGGCGGCGGAGATCTCCGCGCACGAGCCGCGCCTGGCCTTCGACGGCGGGGCACTGGGCGTGTCCATCCTCACCCGGCTGATGCACGAGGCGCCGCGATTCCTGCGCGGCGGCGGCTGGCTGGCCTTCGAGGTCGGCGCGGGACAGGGGGCGGCCATGGCCCGCAGGCTGCGCAATGATGGCAACTGGGACGAGGTGCGCGAACACAGCGACGCTGGCGGCGTGGTGCGCGTAGTGCTGGCACGCCGCAGCATGATCAACGGGGTGGTGGCATGAGTGGACTGGACTGGAGCGTTCTGGACATCGACTACGAGCGCGAGGCCGACCGCATCTGCGCTGGCCTGCGCGAAGCGGTGGCCACGCAGTTGCGCCGGCGCGGCCTGGTGGTGGCGATCTCGGGCGGCATCGACAGTTCGGTCTGCGCAGCGCTGGCGGTGCGGGCGCTGGGCCCGGCCAAGGTGCAGTGCCTGATCCTGCCCGAGCGCGATTCCGATCCCGACAGCGCTGCGCGCGCCGCGCTCCTGGCCGACACCCTTGGCGTCAACGCTGAAACCTTCGACATCGCACCTGCGCTCGATGCCATCGGCGCCTACGCGGCGCGCGATGCCGCGGTACGCACCGTGCTTCCGGAGTACGACGACAACTGGAAGATGAAGCTGGCGATCGCCGGCGGCAGCGAGGGCGCGATCAACCGCTTCCGCCTGGTCGCGCGCGCGCCGGACGGCACCCTGCACGAACGCGACCTGCGCCTGCACGAGTACCTGACGATCGTGGCGGCGACCAGCTACAAGCAGCGCCTGCGCAAGACCATCGAGTACTTCCACGCCGACCGCCTGCACTACGCCGTGGTGGGTACGCCCAACCGGCTGGAGTACGACCAGGGCTTCTTCGTCAAGAACGGCGATGGCTCGGCCGACATCAAGCCGATCGCGCACCTGTACAAGACCCAGGTCTACGGCATGGCACGCCACCTCGGGCTGCCCGAACGCCTGGTCAGCGCGCAGCCGACCACCGACACCTACAGCCTCGAGCAGGGCCAGGACGAGTTCTACTTCGCCCTGCCCTACCGGTCCATGGACCTGGCGCTGTGGGCGCTCGAGCACGACCTGGATTCCGAGGCGCTGGCGCGCGCCATCGACATCACCCCGGCGCAGGCGGCAGCCGTGTACGAAGACATCGCCAGGAAGCGGCGCACCACGCGGCCGCTGCACATGCGCCCGCTGCTGCTGGGCGAGGTCGCAGTCGGGGGCGCCACCGCATGAGCGAGGTCGCGCCGGGCGCTGGTTACCGGGTCGAAGACGGCGACATCGGGCGCGAAGGCGATGCCGCGATTGCCGTGTGGCGCGCGAGCCTGGGCGGCAGCGAGGGGCGCGCGGCCAAGTTCGAGTGGTTCTATCGCGCCGCCCCGGATGGCGCGCTGCTGCAGGTCCTGCGTCCGGGGCCCGGCCAGGAGGTCGTGGGCACCGCCGGGGTCGGCTGGCGCCGCATGCGCATCGGCGAACGCGCGGTGCGCGGCGGGCTGCTCGCCGACATGGCGGTGCTTGCGGCGCACCGTACCCTCGGGCCTGCCATGCAACTGCAGCGCGCGGCCAGCGAGCGCGCACTGGCGGCCGGCGACCTGGTCTACGGGTTTCCCAATGCCAATGCAGTGCCAGTGGTGAAGCGGCTGGGCTATGTCCACATCGGCGACATGGTGCTGTACGTCCGCGCCCTGCGCCACGCGCCCTATCTCGAGCGCAAGTTGCCCAGGCTGTTGGCCCATGTGCTGGGTCGTACGGTGGATGCCGCGTTTGCGGTCCGCGACCTGCTGCGCAACGCGCATCGTGGCCGTCTGCAGGCGGAGTGGCGCCGGACGCCGGACGACTTGCCGCATGCGCGCTGGTCGCATCCGGGCATGCTCGAGGGCGTGCGCGACAGGGCGGTGCTGGAGTGGCGCTTCGCACACAGCCCGCTGGCCGTGTTCCGGTTCCTCTACCTCCGCGGCGGCGCCGACGCGGCGCCCATCGCTTGGTTCGTATGCCATCGCGATGGCGACGTGCTGCGCATCGCGGACTTCGGCTTCGCACCCGGCGCAGCCGCGCCGCATTGCATCGCGCGACTGGCCAAGGCCGCTGCGGCTGAAGGCTGCAAGTCGCTTGCCGTCGAATGCTGCCTGCCTGAACAGGAACGCGCTGCGCTGCTGCGCAGCGGTTTCCGGGCCCGCCAGCGGCGTCCCATCTACGCCCGCTGGAAGGATACGACCCACGCCTCGGCCGCGGTCCGGTTCACCGCGTTCGACGAGGACGAATAGGTGTCACCCAAGGACGAACCGGGCGCGGCTTGCGCGCGCACCCGGCTCTCCGTCATGGCAGCGTAAAGGGCGTGCTACCAGGAGAACTGCGTACGCAGCGCGTACTGGCCGGTTTCGTCGCCGGTCAGGCCATTGTCGCCCTGCGTATAGTTGAACATGAAGCGCAGGTTGGGATTGACGTAGTAGTTCATGCCCACGATCCAGCTGCTCACGTCCAGCTCGGGGATGTCCTTGTTCTCGATCGAGTCGTAGCGCGCGGTCAGCTCCCACAGGCCGCGATCGGCCACGGCTGCCGACCCGAACACGCCGGTACCGGACTTGTAAGGCTTGTGGCCACCGTTGAGGTGCCAGCTGCCCTGCAGATACCAGCTGGCGACGTCCTGGTCGGGACCGATCGGCTGGCCGAAGCTGGCGTTGGCATACTCGCCCTGGAAGAACACCGGGCCGAATGAACCGGCGGCCTCGAGTCCGTAAGCCGTCACTTCATCGCCGCTGGCGCCACTGACCGTGGCGATGGTCTGCGACGGGCCACGGCGACCGGCGTAGCTGGCCGACGCGCGCAGGTCGGCCGAACCCTGGTTGGCGTTCTCCTGGCTGACCCAACCGCCGAAGTGCAGGGTGCTTTCGGCCGTGTTGATCGGCGCGAAGGTCGCGCGACCGGCGTAGCCTACGCCCTCGTTGCGCGTGCCGCTTGCGCCACGCAGGTTGAAGGCGCTGAAACCGGCCGTGTAGTTGTCGCCCGCGCGCAGGTAGCCCACGCCCTGCTGGAACTGGCGGCCGTTGAACAGCCCCGTCGCCGAGGCGAAAGGACGCTCCATCATCAGGATCTCGTTGGAGCTGGTCAGTTCTTCCATCGAGCGGTAAGGCTTGAAGTGGCCGATGGTGAACTTGCCGCCCAACGCGGACTTGGCGATGTAGACGTCGCGAAATCCTTCCAGGCCGCCGCCCGCACCGAAGTCGTTTTCCATCTTGTAGTCCCAGCCATAGGCCTTGCCCTGCAGGGTCAGGCGCGCGCGGCGGAACTCGGTGGTGCCGGTGGTATCGGCCAGGTCGCGGTCGAAGGCATAGGCATCGAAATGGATGCGGCCACCGATCGAGGCTTCGAACTGCTTGTCCGGCGAGGTGATCTTGATCCCACCCTTGGTGGACACGGTCGGCGTGCTGGTGGCCATCTTGTCCAGGTTTTCCTGGGTGGCGACGTTGATGTCCGATTGCGCGTCGGTGCGCGTCTCCAGCTCTTCGACCTTGGCGGCGAGCGCCATGATCTGGGCCTTGAGTTCGGACACTTCGCGGTCCTGCGCCGACTGCGCGGCGGCGGTGAAGCTGGTCGAGCCGAGCGCGGTGGCAAGCGCGGCAGCAAGGATCGTGTGACGCATGTGATGGATTCCCGATGGTGTGTAGGAAGGTGGATGCAGACGATCCCTTGATCGTGGCGCTGCATCCGGAGGCACTTGGGCAGCGATGCCCTGGCTGCCCGGCGTGCAGAGAATGGGGCGGTTTGATGACGGGAAAGTGACAGCACGGATGGGGGCGGCCGCAGAGCCGTCAGCCGCTGCGGGTTCGCCTTTGATCGTTCCGATCGCGCGGGCGTCGTGGCCGATGCCGTTCCCGCATGCCTGGCGCGCGCTTCGGGCGCGGCTCCGCGCCGCCGTCATGCAAACGTCATCGCAACAGCATCGAGCTGTCATCTCCCGGTCGTGCAATGGCGGCCGCAGCGGGACTCCTCCCGCATTGACTCCAGGGACTCCATGCACGCCATCCTCAAGACCTCGATCGCCGCACTCGGCCTGTCGGCGGCCTTCGCCGCATCCTCGGCATACGCCAACGACGCCACCGGCGCCGGCGCCTCCTTCGTGTATCCGGCCATCTCGCGCTGGTCGGCCGACTACCAGCAGGCCACCGGCAAGCAGATCAACTACCAGTCGATCGGCTCGGGCGGCGGCATCGCCCAGATCAAGGCGGCGACGGTCGACTTCGGTTCGTCCGATGCACCGCTCAAGCCCGACGACCTGGCCAAGTCCGGCCTGTCGCAGTTCCCGTCGGTGATCGGCGGCGTGGTGCCGATCGTCAACCTGCAGGGCGTGCAGGCCGGTGCGATGAAGCTCGACGGCAAGACGCTTGCCGACATCTTCCTCGGCAAGATCACCATGTGGAACGATCCGGCCATCGTCGCGCTCAATGGCGGCGTTCCGCTGCCGGGCGACAAGATCACCGTCGTCCACCGCTCCGACGGTTCGGGCACCAGCTTCAACTTCACCAACTACCTGTCCAAGGTCAGCCCCGGCTGGAAGGACGGCGTGGGCGAAGGTACCGCGGTGAAGTGGCCGGTCGGCATCGGTGGAAAGGGCAACGAGGGCGTGGCCGCCTACGTCAAGCAGATCAAGGGTGGCATCGGCTACGTCGAGCTGTCCTACGCGCTGCAGAACAAGCTGGCGTACTCGCGGCTGCAGAACGCCGCCGGCAATTTCGTAAACCCCAGCGAAGAGACCTTCTCCGCCGCTGCCGCCAGCGCCGACTGGGCGTCGACCCGCGATTTCCACCTGGTGATGACCAATGCACCCGGCGAGAACGCCTGGCCGATCACCGCCACCAACTTCATCCTGATGCGCAAGCAGCCAAAGAATGCGGAAGGCGCGAAGAATGCGCGCGAGTTCTTCCGTTGGGCCTACGCCAATGGCGACGACCAGGCGCGCGCGCTGGGCTACGTGCCCCTGCCCGATTCGCTGGTGCGCCAGGTCGAGGCCTACTGGACCACCGCATTGCCTTACTGATCCGCCCTCCTATCCCCCGGCGATCTTCCTTGCGGGCCTTCGGGCCCGCTTTTTTTCCTTCTCCCAATCCTGGGAACAAGGGGCAAGGTTGCTGGAACCCTCGCACGGGCTTCGATTGGACGCCGCGTCCCGTCGACCGGGGATCGCTTTTCGCTCGGTCAGGGCCGCTGCGCGGTCCGGACCGGCGCAGCGCGCCGGGCGCTCGCGTGGATACGAGGCATGCCGCGCAAGCCATCCACGCTCTCCCTGCCCTGACTCACGCGCAAAACATCCATGTTTTGCTTTACGCGATCCCCGGTCGCCAGGACACGGCTCACTGCGACGGGGGCTGTGATGCTTCGGTGCGAGATTTCTCGAAAGCTACGCCGGTGACTTGGCGATGGCGTGCCGGTCCGGGGGTTGCGGAAAGCAGCGCATGGATGCGCTGCGGCGGCGAGTCAGCCATGGGTGAGTGCGGACGCTTGCGCGGCATTGCCGCGCGTCCGTGCGAACGCCCGGCGCGCTGCGCCGGGCCGGACCGCGAAGCGGGCTGACCGAGCCGGGGAGCAACCCCCGGCCCGGCACGACACCGGCTGAAGGCCTGATCCGATCGCTTGCAAGCCGGCCGACGTCATTGAGTCGGGGGACGAACCTTCTATGCGCTGACGCGTCCGCGCCGTGCAGGAACAGCTTCAGCTGCAGTCACCCGTCCGCGTCGATTACGCCAAAAGGATTGTGGCTCCAGCTGGCTCTACAGGTCGCATCAGGCATTTTCCAGCCGCTGCGCCCTCGGCGTCATACGGCTGTAACAAAAACATCATTTCATAGCGGCATCCCGTCCACGCCCTTTGCTGGACCAACGGAGTTGCCCATGAAAGCCCCCCTTGCCCGCCTGACCCTGCTCGCCCTGTCGACCGCGCTGTTCGCCAGCGCCTGTTCCTCCGACACTCCCGCGCCCGGCCAGGCAGCTTCGGCCGATGCCTCGGCCGCAACTGCGTCCGGCGAGCGCGTCAGCACCGGAATCTCCGGCGCTGGCGCCTCCTTCATCTTCCCGCTGGTGTCCAAGTGGTCGGCCGACTACAACGCCGCCACCGGCGCCAAGGTCAACTACCAGTCGATCGGCTCGGGCGGCGGCATTGCGCAGATCAAGGCCGGGACCGTCGATTTCGGCTCCAGCGACAAGCCGCTGTCGAGCGAAGAGCTGGCCGAAGCCGGCCTCGGCCAGTTCCCCTCGGCCATCGGTGGCGTCGTCCCGGTCGTCAACCTCGAAGGCCTCGCGCCGGGGCAGCTGAAGCTGACCGGTTCCGTGCTCGCCGACATCTTCCTCGGCAAGATCAGCACCTGGAACGACCCGGCCATCGCCGCGCTCAATGCCGGCACCCCGCTGCCCGACGGCAAGATCAGCATCGTCCACCGCTCCGACGGCTCGGGCACCACGTTCAACTTCTCCAACTACCTGTCCAAGCTCAGCCCCGCCTGGAAGACGCAGGTCGGCGAAGGCACCTCGCTGCAGTGGCCCAGCGGCGTGGGCGGCAAGGGCAACGAGGGCGTGGCGTCCTACGTGAAGCAGATCAAGGGCTCGATCGGCTATGTCGAACTGGCCTACGCGCTGCAGAACGGGATGCCCTACGCCTCGCTGCAGAACGCGGCCGGCAACTTCGTGCAGCCCAGCGAGGAGAGCTTCGCCGCGGCGGCCGCCACCGCCGACTGGGCCAGCGCCAGCGACTTCAACCTGGTCATCACCAACGCGCCCGGAGCGGACGCCTGGCCGATCACCGCCACCAACTTCATGCTGATGCACAAGCAGCCGAAGGATCCGTCGCGCAGCAAGGCGGCGCTCGACTTCTTCAAGTGGGCGTTCGAGAACGGCCAGGCACAGGCCAGCGAACTGCACTACGTTCCGCTGCCGGCGGAGCTGGTGCAGCAGATCGAGGCGTACTGGGCTGCAGAGTTCAAGTGAGTCAACGCGCCGCGCGCAATGCGTGCGGCGACCGCTTCGTCATCCCCGCGCACGCGGGGATCCAGCGTCCTAGTCCTGGTTGCTCTCGACCACCAGGGACGCCGGATCACCAGAGCTCGTCTTTCGAGCGGCCATCCCGCCTTCGCGCGGTTGACGAATCCTTCCATCCGGGAACCCCATGAGCACCATCGCCTTCCCCGCTTCGACCGGAAGCATCCGCGACGTTCGCGACGCGCGCAACGACCGCCTGTTCCGCTGGGTGCTCAGCGCCACCGTGGTGTTCGTCCTGCTTGCGCTCGCCGGCGCCGCGCTGGCGATGCTCTGGGGCGGCCGCGACGCACTCGTGTCGCAGGGCTGGAGCTTCTTCTTCTCGGCCGAATGGAACCCCGTCGAGAACCGCTACGGCGCGCTGGTGCCGATCTACGGCACCATCGTCACCGCCGTCATCGCGATGGTCATCGCGGTGCCGGTGAGTTTCGGCATCGCCTTCTTCCTCACCGAGGTGGCGCCGCGCTGGATGCGCGGGCCGGTCGGCACCGCGATCGAGCTGCTCGCGGGCATCCCCTCGATCATCTACGGCATGTGGGGCCTGTTCGTGCTCGTCCCGGTCATGACCGAGTACGTCACCCCGTGGCTCAACGACCATCTCGGCACCATCCCCGGCCTGGGCGTGCTGTTCCGCGGCCCGCCGCTGGGCATCGGCATGCTCACCGCCGGCTTCGTACTCGCCATCATGGTGATTCCCTTCATCTCCTCGGTGATGCGCGAGGTGTTTCTCACCGTGCCCACTCGGCTGAAGGAATCGGCCTACGCGCTTGGCTCGACCAGGTGGGAAGTGAGCTGGGACATCGTCCTGCCCTATACCCGTTCGGCGGTGATCGGCGGCATCTTCCTGGGCCTGGGTCGTGCGCTGGGCGAGACCATGGCCGTGGCCTTCGTGGTCGGCAACTCGGTGCGCCTGTCGGCCTCGCTGCTCGAGCCGGGCACCACCATCGCCGCGCTCATCGCCAACGACTTCGGCGAGGCCACCGAAACCTACCGTTCCGCGTTGCTGCTGCTGGGCTTCGTGCTGTTCATCGTCACCTTCATCGTG